>JAEEGL011218415.1_pt1 | contig 46203 bp, 43 predicted proteins | sample 9134231 | NCBI WGS metagenome assembly JAEEGL01 (sample SAMN16246548, study PRJNA631951) | gut metagenome | biome: gut microbiome; feature: rumen; material: fiber-attached | host: Bos | place: Iran: Karaj | collected 2018-10 | reverse complement strand
ATCGTATAACCGTTCATACCAATAAGAAGATTGAATAACGTCGCACGGTCGCGTACGATAAGCTCCTTATCACAGTCGAGCGTACTTAGTATTTCCTCAGAGAAGTAGAACGAGTTGTGGCTTCCCTGCTCATACGACAGTCTCGGATACGGCTTAAGATCGTCAAGCTTTATCTTCTTGCGAGAAGCAAGGGGCGAATTCTTACCGACAAATACATGAGGCTTGGCAACGAAGAGTTCGTTGAAGACAAGGTCATTGTCACGAAGAGTCTTCATAATTACCGTCTCGTTGAACTTGTTAAGATAAAGTATCCCCACTTCACTTCTTAACGTCGCCACATCGTTGATGATGTCGTATGTCTCTGTCTCACGCATATGGAATTCGTACTTATCGGGATCAATATCTTTAAGTAGTTTTACGAAGGCCTCGACGGCGAAGGAATAGTGCTGCGATGATACACAGAACCTGACTTTACCCTTATGCACTCCGTTATATCTTTCTTCTATGAGATTCGTCTGTTCGAGCACCTGTCTTGCATAGCCAAGGAACTCTTCACCCTCCTTGGTTACTTCTATTCCCTTCTTGCTTCTGCTGAAGATCGTCACCGAGTATTCCTTCTCGAGTTCACGTATAGATGACGTAAGGCTGGGCTGCGCCAGAAAGAGCTTCTTGGAAGCTTCCGTTATACTTCCTGTCTCAGCGACAGTTACTGCGTAATAGAGTTGTTTCAGAGTCATAGTGAGCCTCACACGAATCTATATATAAATCTTATCCATAGATATATTCTATGGTTATAACCCAATTTTATGTATTTTACCCATCATGTCAATAGGCATATACTCGGCAACATAAAACGATTACTACACAAGGAGATTGATCACATATGAAGACATCAGTAATTGGCTACCCCAGAATAGGTAAGGACAGAGAGCTTAAGTTCGCCTCCGAGAAGTACTTCAAAGGAGAGATAACGGAAAGCGAGCTTTATGATACAGCAGCGAATATCCGTGCAGGCAACCTTAAGGCACAGCAGGATGCAGGCATCGACTTTATCTCATCCAATGATTTCTCTTTCTACGACAACGTTCTTGATACTGCAGTACTCTTTAACGTTATTCCTGAAAGATACACGGATCTTGGCCTCTCGACTCTGGATACTTATTTTGCTATGGCAAGAGGTTATCAGGGCGACAAGGGCAACGTTAAAGCTCTTGCCATGAAGAAGTGGTTTAATACTAACTACCACTACCTCGTACCCGAGATCTCCGACGACACAGAAGTTAAGCTTAACGGCACCAAGCCCATAGACGAGTATAAGGAAGCTTCTTCTATCGGCATCAAGACTAAGACTGCTATTACAGGTCCTTTCACCTTCCTGAAGCTTCTTCGCTACACAGGATCCAAGAGCATCAATGACTACGCTTCTGTATTCGCAGCAGAGTACGTTAAACTCATCAATGCTCTTGAAGCAGAGGGTGCAGAATGGATCGAATTCGAAGAGCCTTATCTCGTACGTGATCTTACGAAGGAAGACATCGACATCTTCGTATCGATCTATAAGACGATCCTCGGAAACAAAGGCGGCGTCAAGGTTCTTCTTCAGACATACTTCGGAGACATCAGAGATATCTATAACGAAGTAACTTCACTTGAATTCGACGGTATCGGTCTCGATTTTATCGAGGGCAGAAAGACGCTCGAGCTTGTGAAGACGAACGGTTTCCCTGCCGGCAAGCTGCTTTTCGCCGGAGTCGTAAACGGCAAGAATATTTGGAAAAACAACTACAGCAAAACTCTCGGCATCATTGACGGCATCAAGGCTGCTGCCGGCGAAGACAGCATTGTCGTAAGTACTTCCTGCTCCCTGCTGCACGTGCCTTATACGCTTAGTAGCGAGACGAAGCTTTCAGATGACTACAAGAAGCATTTCGCTTTTGCTGAGGAGAAGCTACCGGAGCTTACAGACATCGCAGGTCTCGTCTCCAACCCGGATACTTCAGTGCTGGATGCGAACAGAAAGCTGTTCGAGAACAGAGCTGATGCCACAGACGAGAAAGTACAGCAGAGAGTAAAGAACATAAAGGACAGTGATTATACAAGACTTCCCGTATTCGAAGAGCGCGAGAAGATTCAGAAGGCAAGGTTCAACCTCCCCCTGTTCCCTACAACTACTATCGGATCATTCCCGCAGACTGCCGATGTACGTAAGAACCGTCAGGACTTCAGAAAGGGCAACATCTCCGAAGAAGAGTACATAAACTTCAACAAGAACAAGATTGCTGAATGTATCAAGCTTCAGGAGGAGATCGGCCTTGATGTCCTGGTACACGGAGAGTTCGAGCGTAACGACATGGTAGAGTACTTCGGCGAGCACCTTGAAGGCTATCTCTTTACCGAGAAGGCATGGGTCCAGTCTTACGGCACAAGATGTGTTAAGCCGCCTTTTATCTGGGGTGACGTATCCCGTAAGGAGCCCATCACCGTGAAGTGGTCCGCATATGCCAAGAGCTGCACGGATAAAGAAGTTAAGGGCATGCTCACCGGTCCCGTTACCATCCTTAACTGGTCCTTCCCCAGAGAAGATATCTCCATCAAGGAGAGCACTTTGCAGATCGCTCTTGCCATCCGTGATGAAGTACTTGACCTCGAGGCTAACGGCATCAATATCATTCAGATCGATGAGGCTGCACTCCGTGAGAAGCTGCCTTTAAGAAAGTCCGACTGGTACAGCGAATATCTCGATTGGGCTATCCCTGCTTTCCGCCTTGTAGCAAGCGGCGTTAAGCCTGAGACACAGATCCACACGCATATGTGCTACAGCGAGTTCACAGACATCATCCCCGCGATCGATGCGATGGATGCGGATGTTATTACTTTTGAGGCGTCAAGATCAGACCTTCAGATCCTCGATTCTTTGAAGGAGAACAATTTCAAGACTGAAGTAGGTCCCGGCGTGTACGACATCCACAGTCCCCGCGTTCCTTCCGTTGATGAGATCGTCAACGCTCTTACAAGCATGCGAACAAGGATCGATGACAGCAAGCTGTGGGTCAACCCTGACTGCGGTCTTAAGACCAGAGGCAACGAAGAGACTGTTAAGAGCCTTACAAATCTCGTAGAGGCTGCCAAGCGTTTAAGATGAAGATAACAGAGCTGTACAAGAACAATAAGCGCACTTTATCATTCGAGATCTTCCCCCCGAAGAAGGACGATGAGCTCAGAAGCATCGATGCGACGCTCGAGGTATTATCTGAGCTTAACCCGGACTTCATAAGCGTAACGTTCGGTGCAGGGGGTTCTTCCAACTGCAACAAGACCATCGAATTAGCTAAGAAGATAAAGTACGAATACGGTATCGAACCCGTGGTGCATCTTACCTGCCTGCACTACAACAGGAATGAGATAGATGAGTTCGCCGATGTCTTAAAGTCCGAGAGTATCGAGAATATCCTCGCTTTAAGAGGCGACCCTAATCCTAACGCCCCTGCCAAAGATGACTTCAAGAATTCATCTAATCTCATCTCTTACCTTAAGAAGGACAATGATTTCTGCTTCCTTGGAGCTTGCTATCCCGAGTGTCATCCCGAATCACCTGACACCATAAGCGAGATCAAAAGCCTCAAGAAGAAAGTGGATGCAGGTGCGGAAGTACTTCTGTCGCAGTTATTCTTCGACAACAGCATCTTCTATCATTTTGACGAGGAGTGCAGGATCGCAGACATCAACATCCCGATCATACCGGGCATCATGCCTGTCATCAACGCGTCCCAGATCAAGAGGATGGTATCTTTGTGCCACGCTTCACTGCCGCTTCGATTCCGCCGCATAATCAACAGATACGAGAATAACAAGGATGCCCTGTTCGATGCCGGAATGTCTTACTGCTTAAGTCAGATAATTGATCTTCTTGTGCACGACACGCGTGGGATACACCTGTATACGATGAACAACCCGCTCGTCGCACGCCGTATATGTGAAGGTATTAGGAATATAGTGTAAGTATTAACACAAGCAAGGGCTTGTGTTAATGCATCAGATCGCCGGTAGGAAGCCTTGTCCACGCAAGTGGCAGCAGCTCCGCGATATCGGTCTTGATTATCTTCTCATTCTCATCTGCAAGGATAACCTTGATGTCGGGCGAATACTCCATCAGCATCTGCCTGCAGTTGCCGCACGGTGAGAAAAGTCCCGCAGGGCCGTCAGGATGCACGGAAACGATCGTATCGAACTCATGACACCCGTTCACCTTCGCGTTGCCTACAGCGATGAATTCGGCACAGGAGCCGTGAATGCAGTCGCAGTTAACGCCGTGATACAGCGTGCCGTCCTTCGCCTTCAGGCAGCACCCGACGGTATGAAAGAAATTACCCGGGACCTGCGCCTTATGAAGAGCAGCATACGCCTCCTCGATAAGCTTCATGTCATCCGGGGTTACTTCGTAAGTTCTCACGGTATTAATCCATGAACAGACAGTACTTGCCGCTGCACTCTGCAACATGCTCGTACTCGTCGAAAAGCTTCATAAAAGCATCATAGACGGCCGTCCACCTCATAACTTCGAGAGGATCTGCACCGTCTACATAGAGCTTTCTCATGTTAAGCTCATAGATCTTCTTATATTCAACACTGTAATGGTCGAGCTCGATAAGGTCCTTGATAGGTGTATCAGCCTTATTCATTCTTCTTAAACGGTTCATCAGCTCAGCCATCTTAACTGCGCCAGAACCCGCGCTCATAAAGCTTGATACGATATTATCCTTAACCTCATAGATATTAAGTCTTATAAAGGTCTTGGCGATATCATAGATGCGGTCCGTACAGTCCTCTACAGCCATTATGATATCCAGGAGCATCATACAGTCAGGATCTCTGAAGAGCCTGTTCTCCTGGTAATAATACTGAAGTTCGTGAATGATATTATCAGCTTCGTCTTCAAGAGAAGATATGTGCCTTACAACGGAATCGAAATCACCGTCTTCATCTATCAATTCACAAAGCACCTCTGCTTCTGATATCAAAGACTGGCACACTCTGCTTAAGTTGGTATAGATATATTCGCGGTCTGTTTCTTTCATTAGGGTCCCCATCACCTGTAAAAGTAAATATATTTTACCATAAAAAAGCCGGGACTTTCATCCCGGCTTAATCAAACAATCTACTTACAGGATAATGCTGCTCTATTAGAGTGCGGATACCTTAGATGTGCTCTCTTCAGCAGCCTGGCTGTCAACGATGAGCTCTACCTGTCTGGGTGTGCAGACGAATGTTGTCTTAACAGGTGTAGGCTCGATCTTTCCGTCGAGGGAGTAAACTGCACCGGAGATGTAGTCAACAACTCTCTGGTTGTTAGCGTTAGGTGTAAGGTTGCAGATTACGATATGGCCTTCACGGATATGATCACAAACGATCTGGGAAGTTCTGATGTCGTAAGGTGAAAGCATTACAACAGTTGCTGTAGAAGCCGGTCTTACGGGAGTAGTTGTTGCAACAGGCTGCTGGATGTAGCTCTGTGTCTCAGGCTGTACGTAAGGTACCTCTTCCTGGAAAGAATCATAAGATGCATCGTAGTCAGACTCGCCGGCATCATCATACTCTTCCATGTCATAAGCGCTGTACTCGCCCTCTTCAACGTCCTCATAATCATAAAGCTTCTTCATGAAATCAGAAAACTTGCCCATACTTTTCGTTCCTCCTAAATTAATTGTATGTTTACCACAAAACCCGCGTGGTTGTTAAAAAGTATGACTTGATAATACAAATTGAAAATCACTTGCACAAGTTATTTTGAGCAGTTGTAAATCAACGGAAAAATAATGAAATTTTTCTGTAACATAGACTAATTTCTATGTTACATAAGACACGCAAATCAGGCTTTTAAGGCATTTCTGTCGCCAAAAATAGCCGTTCCGATCCTTACGCACGTGCTTCCTTCGGCTATCGCTTCCCTGTAATCACCGCTCATACCCATGGAAAGCGTATCCCAGCATGAAGCGTCCTTGACATCCCCCTTAAGCACCTCGAAAAGCTCACGTGTCTTCGCGAATACAGGTCTTGCCTGCCCCGGAGCCGTCTCGATAGGAGCCATCGTCATGAGACCTCTCATGCGTACGCCATCCATGGCATTTACTGCCGCGACAGCACTCTTAAGTTCTTCAGACGAGAAGCCGTGCTTGCTCTCTTCACCGGAGATGTTGCCCTGCAGAAGGATGTCAGTAACGATACCCGCTGCTGAAGATCTTTTCGATATCTCCTCAGCAAGCTCCAAAGTGTTAACGGAGTGGATAAGGAATGTCTTTCCTATAATATACTTAACCTTATTACGCTGAAGTGTGCCGATGAGGTGCCAGTTGGGATGAAGCCCGAGCTCACCAAGGCGCTCTATCTTAGGCACGAGTTCCTGTACACGGTTCTCGCCCAGATCCTTAAGACCGCCTGCGAAAGCTGCCTCAGCGTACTCTACGGGGAAAACCTTGGACACTCCGATAAGAGTCACGGAAGACGGTTCTCTTCCCGCCTCACGGCAGGCATCTTCGATATTCTTACGTACAGCTTCAGTATTGTTCTTTAATTTAATAAGAAGATCTTCTGTATAATCCATCATCAGCCTACCTGATCTCCGGGGCTTACAGAACCCGGGTTGGTAATATATACGGTCTGAAGATTCGGAACAGAGCCGTCACCCATGGGAGTGATGATAGCAAACTCACGGTCATAGTCGACAATAAGAACACCGAGCTCGTTACAGAAGCCCTGGTCGTTGATATACAGTGTAGCGACTCCGCGGCTGTAATCGGGATTAACAAGACTCGATACAGGAACACGAAGACCTCTTGTCTCTGTAATAACGACCTCGATATCTACAGATCTAACATCAAGAAGATTCTCCACGTATCTTGTGGTCGAGAATACGACAAGATAATTACCGTTAGACGTAGGCTGAATCCTCTCTACTATACACTTACCAATACTCAAGCCCTCGGAACCTACGATGATAGTATGCTGTGAGCCAACCTCGAACGCTGCAGAAGGAGCATCAGACTCGTTAAGGAAGCATGCGATGTACTGATCCTGGTTGCTCGCGATCCTTGCTACATTATCACCGGCTTCAACCACGAGATCAGATGAGATAACACCGACAGCATTATCAATATAATCACCGATCGTTCCGGCATCGGCATTAAGCAATACTTCGTAGTTAAGAACAGTCTCAAGACCGTCAAGCTTGAACGATACGATACCGGGCTCAGTAGCATTAACTACGGAAGCTCTGTTCTGAAGCTGAGACTCATATCCTCTCTCATCGGCTCTTAATGTACGAAGTCTCTCATCATCGAAGTCCAGACCTGCAAGCTCGAGCTCTCTTTGATTAAGTAGAACCGAGATTGAAGACGAGTAAGATGACAGCTCCGACAGATTACCCTCGATGGAATCGATTCTTAACATATTAATAATAGGTGTAAGAGACTGGTCGATATCGTTATAGATAACATCAGCACCTTCGGCAAGACCGTTCGCGATCAGCTCCTGCTGAACGTCGGAGATCTGCGACTGTGTGCTTCTTAAGTTCTCTACTACCGTCTGCATATCCGCAGGAACGACCATCGCGATCGACTGACCGGAAGCTACTCGTGAACCTTCCGCTGCCTGCGTAACGAAGTCACCGCCGTGGTCGGAAGAGATAACGCTCTCGTTACGCACGATGATTGCTCTTGAACCGATAGTATGCTCGATCGAACCGTTGGTGACAAACTCCAGATTCGGCTTAACTGCAAAGTAATCGAACAAGTGATGCACAACGAACAGGAGCACCAGGATACCCGCCAAAACAAGCGCGATAGCTACGGCAGAATTAACCAAAGCCTTCTTTCTTGAAGACTTCTTTCTTATCTCATTAGGCGTAGGATTAGAAGACTTAGGCTCCTCTGCTCCCTTCATCGGGATGGCAGACTGGGGAATGGGCTTGGGCTCATTCTTCTTGCCTTCAGGTCTCTTCTTATCGGGATTAGGCTTACCGCTCTGGGGCTTGCCCTTCTTAGGCTGACCGTCCTTCTTGCCTGCAGGCTGAGCTCCCTTAGGCTGCCCTTTGGGCTGACCCTTCGGTTGTCCCTGCTTAAGCTGACCATCCTTCGGCTGGTTCTGACCATTCCTCTGAGGGCCGTTCTTAGGCTGTGAAGGCTTGGGCTGACCCGGCTTCGGCGGATGCTTACCCGCAGGTGCAGTGCCGCGCTGAGCCTGACGCTTCTTGCGCGAGGCATCGGCAGGAGCCTTCGGAGCACCTGAAGCGGGCTTCTTGCCGCCTGTCCTGCTCCTTCTTCTCTCGCGATCCTGCTGCGATTGCTCAAACCACTGTTTATTCTCGTTGTCAGACATAATCAACCGTAAGTCAGTTTATGACAAAGCCCTCATCACTGCAAGTTTAACCTGCTCGTACACAAGTCCGCCCTGCATATAAGCAATATACGGCGGTTTGATAGGGCCGTCGCATGAGAATTCCGTTGTGGCGCCGGACGTGAACGTACCCGCTGCCATAACAACCTTATCTTCGTATCCCGGCATATCCCAAGGCTCCGGCGTGACGAAAGAATCGACCGGCGAGCAGCTCTGGACCTTGCCGCAGAAATTAACAAGTTTATCGGGATCGTTGAAGATGATCGTCTGAACGATATCTCCTCTCTCCTCTTTATAGGAAGGCGATGTCTTGATACCTGCAAGCTCGAATGCCGCCGCCGCGAACACCGCACCCTTAAGGCACTCTGCAACAACATGGGGAGCCATGAAGATTCCCTGCGCAAGCTGTCTGTTAAAGCCGAGTGAGGGTCCTACTTCGCTACCGAGACCCGGAGCGCATATATGTCTTGCGACCTTCTCGACAAGATCCTCCCTGCCTGCGATATAACCGCCCGAAGGAGCGATACCGCCGCCCGGGTTCTTGATCATGGAACCTGCGCAGATATCGGCACCGTAAGAACAAGGCTCAGCGTCCTCCGTGAATTCGCCATAGCAGTTATCCACCGCCACGATGATATCGGAACGCTTATTATGAACCGCGTCACATATCTCCTTAATGTCATCCTTACGAAGTGCACGTCTTCCCGTGTAGCCTCTGGACTTCTGGATAAAGACAACCTTGACCTTGTCCGTGATCTTCGACAGGAGCTCGTCCTTCTTGAAAGTTCCGTCCTCGTTAAGCTGCACCTCATCATAGCCGATGCCGTACTGCTTCAGGGAACCGTCGTATGTCTTCTCAGTAAGCCCGAGCGTGGACGCGAGTGTGTCATAAGGCTTGCCCGTAGCCGACAGGATAACGTCACCGGGACGCGTGATGCCGTAAAGCATCGACGATATCGCCTGTGTGCCGGAGCTGATCTGGATCCTGACATAAGCCTTCTCGGCTCCCATGATATCGGCGAAGATCTGTTCTATCTTCTCCCTGCCGATGTCGTCGTAGCCGTAGCCTGTCGTGAGGCCCATGTGTGGCTCTGAGAACTTAGCCGCGCGAAAAGCTTCCATCACGCGAAGCTGGTTCGCCTCGCGGGTCTTCTCTATCCTTTCGAATACAGGAAGAACAGCTTCCCCCGCCTTCAAGGCGAGCGAAGCTGCTTCGTCACTTACACCATAAATACTGTAGGGGTTCGACATCAGATGCCGTATACCTCCTTATCGTCGATAACCGGAATACTGTTCTTCTCGAAGATCTCCATCGTCTTAACTCTGTCATCTACTCTCAGGACTACGACTGCCTCAGTGGACAGACGGCCTACGAAAGCATAGAGGTACTCAAGCTGAATACCGTTATCAGAAAGAAGCTTCAGGACCTTATCAAGCGTACCGGGAACATCCTTGAGAGATACTGCGATAACATGTGAGATGCTTACCGTAAATCCCTTGCTCATAAGTACTATCTTAGCCTCATCAGGCTGGTCAACGATCATGCGGAGCATACCGTAAGTTGTCGAATCCGTAATATATACAGCTCTTATATCGATCTTTGCCTCAGAGAGTGCAGCTGTTACTTCAGCAAGTCTTCCGGGCTCGTTCTCAAGAAATACATTAATCTGCTTAACTGACATAATATGGATCCTCCCTGTGAAGTTCTAAGACAATTATAACATTTATCTTCTAATTATTAGAGCTTCATATCGCCTTCCTTGATCCAGCCGAGTTTTCTCATGATCTCGGAGAATACAAGGGAGAGAACTGCAGGTGCGATGATGCAGACTACAGCCATTCCGATCCATGCCTTGGCATCAAGAGTACCGGAAGCAGACATATCGGAGAAGCATCCGATAGGACCTACCATACCGCATGTACCCATACCTGCAGATACCTTGGAACACTCAAGCTTGAATACGATAGTAGCCAAGGGACCTGTGATAGCAGCTGCCAAAGTTGCAGGGATCCAGATAATGGGCTTCTTAACGATATTAGGCATCTGAAGCATTGAAGTACCGATACCCTGTGAGACTACGCCGCCCCACTTATTCTCACGGAAGGATGCGACTGCGAAGCCGACCATCTGGGCACAGCATCCTGCAAGGGCTGCACCGCCTGCGATACCTGAGATACCGATCGAAGCACAGATAGCCGCACTCGAGATAGGCAACGTAAGTATGATACCTACAACAACCGAGATGATGATACCCATTACGAACGGATGCATAGTAGTTGCATAGTTAATGAACTCGCCGAGCCAGTTCATGGCGATGGCGATGACCGGACATGTAAGATATGCCGTCAGATATCCGAGTCCGAGCGTAACAATAGGAGTAACAAGGATATCTACCTTAGTCTCCTTGGATACTGCCTTACCGAACTCTACTGCGATGATAACTGCGATAAATACGCCCAAAGGACCTGCTGCATAGGGCTGTCCCGGATATGCGTTAGCGAAGTAACCTACTGCTGCGGCACATGCCATAACAAGCATCGGAGCCTTAAGAGCAGCTGCGATACCTACGCCGATGGCTGCACCTGCGATAGCAGAAGAAGCAGTACCAGCCTTGGATATGAAATGTGCGAAGCGCTCGAAGAAAGCTCCGTCGATCATACCTATGTACTTAGCGATCGTCGATAGGATCGTACCTACCAGAAGCGAAGCAAACAATCCCTGCGCCATACCGCCCATGGCATCAATAAAGTACGTCTTCGCACTTATGTTGATGTCTTTCTTCTTCAGAAATTCCTGTGTCTTACTCATCTTTCTTTATACCCTCCAATAAGTTCCCGTCTTTATCAGCACCAGTAAAGCGAGAACGAATTAACGTTGTAATAGTTCGCTACCTCAAGATTAGCGAAGTACTCAGGATAATCGATATACAAAGGAATATACAGAACTGTTCCGGGAAGCACGGGCTCTGTCAGGATAACGTCTGTGCCGTCCTCAGCCTCATCGATCTTGGCATACATATCAGTCATCTGCCTTGATGCGATCTGCATTCTCTCATTCTTCAGATCATCGATGATCTTCATGGACATACCGTTCTGATAATTGATGATAAGCTGACCAGAGAACATGATGACGATACCGATAACAAGGATGATCGACTTATAAGCCTGCTCTCTAGCATTGATATTGTTACGCTTCAGAAGATCTCTTACATAGAATGCGATGAAAGCCGTAAGCACGATAAGACTTACGCAGATAACGAAGTCAAATGTATAGATGATTCTTGAGCTGGAAAGATAAGCATCGATATTGTAGCTTCCGTAACCCAGGATAACCGGGAAGATAGTAACCATGGTAATAAAGAGCGTACCAACTACCGCACCTACCAGCATTCGGCCTGTAACTACTGTCTTGGACACTGAGCACATGCAGATGAAGAACACGATCAGAAGCACAAGCGGCAGCAGATAAGCCGTAAGAAGTCCGCCAACATGTGTGATGAGGTTATACCAGCTTGATGTAAATGAAGGAACTAATGCAAGTCCGCTTGCCTCCATGGCATCATGTCTTTTGAAGTTGCCGGGAGCAGCTGTGTTAAGGAGCGCGCCCGCTACTGTAAATACAAAAGGCAGAGCGAGGAATATTACTCTCTTGATATTAGCCTTGATATTCTTGATGCCGACAGCATATACGATAAGAAGAACGAGGTAAGCCGCGCAGCCGAAGCCTACGACCTCAAGAGAACCGCCGGCGCCTATAACACCGAAGATACCTGCGAGGACTGCATAGACGATCTTACGGTCGAAGTAGCTTCTTATGGAGAATGCAAGGCAGAGCATCATGGCAATGAGAGGGTACGTGTAAACAGCAGCACCTGTATACCATGAGAAGAGCTCACCTGTAAGCGAGATATTGAATGCGATGAATTCAGCAAGAAGTCCTGCTGCCCATGCCTTACCGGAAGACAGGCCGAAGAACTTAGTGCAGACGGTATATACGAGATATACCAGAGAAATGATAAAGAGAGCCACACAAGCCATCATGATAAGTCTGATCCCTGTAAACGACTCTCTTACGGAAGGCTCGAGACCCATCAGGATCTCACCTGTATATGTTCCCTGCCATGTCTGATAAACATCTCTTGTATATGCAAGGGCAGATGCAAGAACGTTGTGATTCTCTCTGTAAATGGAAACGGCATTGGCGCACGAGAAGTCATCTGCACCGGGAATGGCATAGGACGCCATAACAAAGTGCGGATATCCGATGATAAATCCGATAATGGCAAACCCGAGATTCTTAAGAACAGTCTTGAGGAACGAACCCTTGTTATCCATATGAGCACCTTTTCCGTCAGATTTTTACGGCACAAAACCGAATAAATAATAACATAAAAAAGCTGCGGTGGAACCCGCAGCTCTTTATTTTATTAAATATGGACAAACTGTCTTATCTTAAGATGCCGAAGCCTCCGCAAGTCTGTGCCCACTGTACAGATTCAGTTGCCATTACGAATACCTGCTCACGTGTTGTTGTGCCGTTATTGAGCAGGTCGAGGCAGGACTGGAAGTCACCGTTAGGCTCTCTGTTCAGGACAGTTCTGTACAGTCTTACCAGGAAGTCATAGTTGCTTAAGTTATTGATCTCATCGCTGAAGAAATACTGGTGGGCAAGATCAGAACCGCCGAGTCTGAAGTTAAGAAGATCAGCTCCTACTGATTCAGCCGTAGCAGGATCAATACTTCTTGCATATGTGGAATAGTACAGCCATGTTACGAATGACTTGGATCCGTCTGTAGGCAGGATAGCGATAGAAGGTGTAGCTGTCGAACCGGAAGGAAGTCCATAGATAAGGCACAGATTTGCCCACTCTACAGAACCCATGAAGCCTTCGATAACAGACTGGCGTGACTGTCCGCTTGCAAGAGCTGCAGTCCATGTGGCAAGACCGTCACCATCTGCATCTCTGTCGAGGATAACTCTGTAAACGATCTGTACAAACTCCTCGTTACTTACGTTCTTGTTAAGGAACTCAGGTGAGAAAAGGATACCTCTTACGAGATCTGCACCGGAGTATCCGTCATAGATGATGTGGTTCATCCAAGTGAATCTTCCGTCAGGATCTGTAGCTCTTCCGAGACCTGTATAATAAAGTCTGTCGAGGAACTTATTAAGACCGTCGATCCAATACTGGTTTGTCTGCTCACGGTTAACATAGGTAACGTCTGCATAGACCTTGTCCTGCTTAACAGGAACAGCAGCCAGGAATACGACAGATACCAATAACACCGCCAAGATCTTCTTAAACTTGTTCATGGAACACCTCATTTCTTATGAATCTGATTGCAGCCGGATCCCCCTGACCCGAACTTCTTAAAATTTATTGTAACACTAAAATTATTAGTTAAGATAAACTTTCGACTTCAAAAGTTAATTTATTAAACAGTTAGGACACATTTTAACGCGTAGAATTAAAGAAAAAGGAGTCTTAACTTGTTCTCGAATCTGCCTTTACGTGCGATGGAGATATTCGTCTACTGGTACCCTGCCGTTATGGGTATGATGTGGATCCTGGGCTCATTGGTATTCTACTTTTCCAATGAGCGTAAGGGCGCGCTCCAACTCGAGAAGACTCCGTTCGTATCCATCCTGATGCCGGCACATAACGAGAGCAAGATCCTCTACCCTGTCGTCAAGGAGATGGTGGAGCTTAACTACCCGGAGTACGAAGTAATACTGATCAACGATGGAAGCTCCGACGATACTTCAGAGGTACTTAAGGATCTCGCCGTCAAGTACGACAGAGTCCGTGTAATAGACCTTAAACAGAACTGCGCAAAGCCAACGCTCTCTATCTCGGTCTCATCGCTTCCAAGGGAGAGATCCTCGTAGGCGTTGATGCAGACTCTTATCTTGATAAGAACGCACTCCGCTATCTTGTCTCACACTTCGTCAACAGACATAACGGAGAGCGTGTCGGAGCTGTCACGGGCAACCCCAGAGTACGTAACAGAGGCACGCTTCTCGGCAAGCTTCAGCTGTGCGAATACGCGAGCATAATCAGCCTCATCAAGCGCACACAGCGCGTCCTGGGCAAAGTCATGACTGTATCCGGAGTATGCGTAGCCTACAGAAAACGAGCCCTCATGGAATGCGGCTTCTGGGACCGCGACATGATGACGGAAGACATCGCCGTCACCTGGAAACTCGAAAAGAATTTCTGGGACGTCCGTTACGAACCCAGGGCTCTGTGCTGGATGCTGGTGCCCGAGACCGTAAAGGGCCTCTGGCGTCAGAGGAGGCGCTGGTCTGAGGGCGGACTAGAAGTAATCTTCAGACACTGGGACATCTTCAAGAGCTGGAAGAGAAGAAGAATGGCGCCGATCTATCTCGAGCAGGTACTCTCCTTCTTCTGGTCCGTCTGCTGGCTGATACTTACCATCATCCTTATCACGATGGAGATCCAGGGACACCACGTAATTACCGAGTATATATGGAAGAGCCAGTTCCTGTCCTTTATCTGCCTGTTCCAGTTCCTTATCGCGATGTGGCTCGAATCAAGATATGACGAGAAGATCTTCGACAACTCATGGTCAGTCATCTGGTATCCGATACTGTATTGGTACATCAACGTATTCATCGCTCTCGCATCCATCTTCAAGGCCATCCTTCCTAACAAGAAGCTTGCAACCTGGAAGAGCCCGGACAGAGGCGTAACGCAGACACGTAAAGAGCAATCTGAGACCCCCGCGGAGAGCATTGATACCGAAGAGTTGGAGAATATGCTTTTCGAGCCGAAGCCAAAGGAAGTCGAGATCGGCCTTGATGCCGAGGACAGCGATGCTTTGATGACTATAATGCGCCGTGAGCAGGCTCTCACAGGCAAGAGCACGAGCGAGATGCCGCTTGTTGACGGCAGCCTTGAGAATCCCGTTGTGGGCAAGGACAACGACAAGCACATCGAATACGACACAAAGCAGGTCTGGTGGAAGAAAGTCATAGAAGTCGTGCTGACCACTGTCGGGTGGCTCTACATGTTCGTTTACTGGGCGTTCATGATGTACGGCATCTTCTGTGACGCGCTGGGGTATCCCGTGAAGGAGCTCTTTATCTACGACATGACGATGCTGAAGACCACCGAGCACTATTTCTATATCATGGGCATTGTTATCATGATTGAGCTCGCGGCTATCATCATCTGGAAAGAATATAACCGTAACCGCTTTGGCAAGAAGCGCCGCCGTACGTTCAAGCCTGACATAGAGGAGCGCGAGATAGACGAGTGTTTCGAGCTTGCGCCTGAGTTAAGCGACAGACTTCATCACCATAAGTACGTGGAGATCCTGCAGAACCCAATCCCCGAAGGCATGGGTCAAGGACGCAAGGGCAAGAAGAAACAGAAGTAGTGATCAGGAACCGGCCCTGATCTTCTCCCAGTCTTCCCTCGTCATGAGGTTAACGTGACCCGTGCGAGTCTCGTGCATGGCCGGTACATCGACACCCTCAGAAGTCCACTGATACTTGAAGCCGAGCTTCTCCTGCATACGCTTGGACTTACTGTTGCCGTCGTAATAGCCGCACCACACCTTGCTGAAATGACAATCCTCAAAAGCGTGACGAAGCAGCTCTCTTCCTGCCTCGGGCATGATGCCCTGCCCCCAGTAGGGCTTGCCGAGCCAGCATCCGAGTTCACACTCATCATCGTTCTCCGCGAGGTCTGCATTGCCGTTAAGCTTAAGTTCTATACAGCCGATCGGCTTATTTGTCTCCTTAAGGATGATGGCATAAGCTTCCGCACCCGACAAAACGTTGTTGATAATGAACTTGCTCTCATCCGCATTCTGATGAGGAGGCCAGCCTGCGATGGGACCGACGTCAGGATCCTTGCACAGCTCGTACATGTCCTCTGCATCGCTCTCCTCCCACCTTCTTAGGATGAGCCTCTCAGTGGTAAGCGTCGCGTGTGTGAAGATATTGATCTCTTTCTCGAGCAGCCTGAATACGTTCGCAAGCAGAAACCCGTCCGCGATAGCGTGATTAAGTCGAACGCTTACGGGCATCATAAATCTGCCGTTCTCTTCCCTGTACTTACCCCAGTTCACGATCGGCGGGAAATGCAGATATCCGTCCGGCAGCTCGATATTAAGCGAGTCATAAGAAAGCCACGAGATGTAGGATGCGTCAAACCAGTTCGGATGCCCCTGCGAGTCGAGCTTGTACTCACGTGTCTTCTTGGCTTCCTCGAGGTCATTAAGCGCATTATCGTAGAATGTCTTATAGTCCTCATAGTAAGTCGAATACACAGGAGTGCATGTCTCAGTATCCTCGTGGAAGCAGTACTGGATCGGGTTGATCCGGTCGTAACAGATAAGTTCTTCGCTCTCCCACAGATACCCCATCTTGTAGTCATCTCTGGAGTTTAAGACCTTCGAGATGAGGTAGAGGAAATTAATATAGAACTTAGTGCCCGTATGCTTCGAATGCCACACGAGGCGTGTCACATCGATCCTCGCTGTCATGGACGTGGAACACTTGCAGTCCATCGTGAAGTGGTCGAAGACGCCCTTCCTGTAATACTTATCTTTATCTACCACCCTGTAATTCATAGAGCCTGATTATCCTTTCTATCCTTCATCAATTCCCAGAAACTGATAGCCGCGGCCGCACCGACATTCAATGAATCCACCTCATGAAACATCGGGATCATGACGCGGTAATCACAAGCGTTAATAACATCCTTCGGAAGACCTGTCCCCTCCGTGCCGAGGAGGACCGCTATCTTCTCATTCGATCTAATCTCATCACTGTCGACGCTTGTCGAATCCTCCGTAAGCGCCATGGCAACAGTCTTGAAGCCATACGAACTAAGCCTGTTTACGAGATCAAGTCCGTTCGAATCCTCCAAAGAAGCCTGCACCCACGTGATCTGAAAGACCGTTCCCATGCTTACTCTTGATGTGCGCCTCGTAAGCGGATCGACCGATGCATGAGTAAGAAGCACGCCGTCCATTCCGAGAGCAGCTGCAGTTCTTATGATCGCACCTACATTCGTGGGACTTACGACGTCAACAAGAACGGCGATCCGGCTTTTATCCTTGCAGAACTCCTCTACTGAGATCTCCGGCTTCCTTCTCATCGTCATCCAAAGTCCGCGTACCAGAGCGTAGCCCCGCATATTCATGACGAGCTCGTGCTCCGCCACATACACAGGAAGTGAATCAGCCACCTTATCTCCGCAATACTGACGGACCGCCTCCAGCACGGGCGCCGCCTCAATATCAAGGCGTCCCTTCTCCACAAGCATCTCACAAGGCTCATAGCCTTTCTCAAGAGCAAGGTGGATAACATAAGCACTCTCCGCCATAAACAGCCCTTCATCAGGGGCGTTACAAGTGCGAAGTTCCCTCTCCGTCTTCCTGACGAAGACGTCCAGCTGCGGTGCATCGATGTCGGTTATCTCGATAAGATTCATCTTATATCCTTACGCGTCATAGCTTATAATTAACAAATAACATTATAGCAGAGCATGGGCTGCGGTAAGGAGAGACGGTACAACATGTGGATTATAATACTCGGTCTTACTTTGCTTGCTGCCATCGCGGGACTTGTCTATCTGACGGTCGCAGTCAGACGCTTCGCCCTGCCTAAGAAGCTCACAGAGAAGAGTAAAATCCTCGGCACACTGCTCGCAGTCGCACTCATACTTATTCCTTTTCTCGTAATAAGCTTTTCGATGGGATTCATGAACGCCATCGTGGTGTTGCTGCACATGATGCTGTTCTTCCTGCTGTCTGCGCTTATAGTGCTGATAATAAAGCTCATTACGCACAAGGAGCCGAAGTGCTACCTGCAGGGCTGGATTGCCGTCATAGGTGCCGCGGTGTACCTTGCGGTCGCGTTCTTTCTTTGCCAGCATGTGTGGCAGACAACATACACTCTCACCACGTCGAAAAGCATCACTCCCCTCCGCATCGCGATGTTCGCCGACTCTCATCTCGGCACTACTTTCGATGCGGACGGTCTGGCAGAGCATCTTGCTGCCATCGAGGCACAGTCACCCGACATTCTTGTTATTCCCGGAGATTTTGTAGACGACTCTTCCGAGCGCGAGGACATCCTTCGAGCATGCGAGGCGCTGGGACAGATGGACCTTCCTTACGGAGTCTGGTTCGTGTTCGGCAATCACGATGAGGGTTACTACAATTCCAGAAACTTCTCAGGCGATGAACTTCGCGAGGCGTTAATCTCGAACGGAGTTCACATACTTGAGGATGAGTGCGCTCTTATCGGCGACAGCTTCTGTCTTGCAGGAAGACGCGATGCAAGTGATGACAGCCGCATGGAGATAGCAGATCTCTTATCAGACGTAGATACTGACAGATATATCGTAGTGCTCGATCACCAGCCTAACGACTACGATAACGAGGCGGCGACCTCTGCAGATCTTGTCCTGTCAGGCCACACGCATGGTGGACAGCTTATACCTATCACGTATGTCGGCGTGGCGTTCGGAATCAATGACAGTACTTACGGCTACGAGAGGATCAATGATACGGATTTTATCGTAACGTCGGGGATCTCAGACTGGGCGATGAACTTTAAGAGCGGAACTCATTCAGAGTACGTGATAATCGACATATCCCCTGCTTAATCAGCTGATTCTTCATCAGGGAAAGCCTGGTAGTCATAACCGTATCTCGTCATAAAGCGGGGCACTGCTGAGCGGTAATCACTACCCATCTCATCATTAGCCACATAATTGATGTTGCCGAGAAGGAAATGAACAGGGTCCTTCTCCTCTTCCTTTATGTTGGTCTTGCTAAGAATGACCGACATGATCATGAAGGCAAGAGATCCGCTGAATATCACTATCATAAGGATTGCAAGAATAACCATGATCAGCCCTGCCTTTCCTTTACGAATCTGAATACGCGTTTGTCTCTTGTCATGGCAAGTTCTTTCTTAACCGATCTCATGCTCAGACATCCGATAAAGATAAACATACCGGCAAGGAACGGAAGAATATAAAGATACATACCGCTCATAGCTGCATTAAGTTCACTGTCGCCAAAGAAGAACGGAATAGAGAATAACGCTGTCATTCCGATCGTTATTGCTGCAGCTATTCCTCCCAGACGTTTCTTATCCCATGGGATCGTGCCTGCCGTCTTCCCTGTCTGGCCGTTAACGAGCAAAGTATAAGGCTTACCTTCATATACGAAAGTATAGAACCAGCAGGGCATCATAAGATACAGACCGTCATCCTTCAATCTTACGGAAGGAACACTTTGAAAGACCTTGGCATCGTGACCTTTCACTATCTCTTTACACTTATCGCCAAACATCTGGTCGCATCTGTACTTAGCTGTTCTCTTAAGTTCTTTATTCGAAGAGTCCTGAATATCGGAATAGAAACCGGACAGATAATCCTCATCAAATTCTTTGACGTCATCATAGTAGAACGGTTCGATCTTCTGCGAATACTCATTGTTAAGAGATGCCGATGCATCGAACGGAACATTCCTGAATTCGGCATAACCCGCCATACCATTGAATATGGTGTGCGAACTTTTCCCGTATCCTTCAGTAGATGTGATTACAACCGTATCATATATATCACCGCTCAAGAGTCTGTACGGAATGTATATGCCGCGGATATCTGCCTCCTTGATCTTGGTTGCCTCAGAAGGAACAAACTTACCTGATTTAATGTGTCTCGTTATACTCTCATATGCCTGCTGATGGGTGATCTGGAAAGGCAGTATTCCGTCAGGCTTCATCCTGTTGGAGATACGGTTGAAGATCAGCGTAGGACTTCCACAGTACAAACAGATACCGGATGCCTCTGTCCCGCTGACAGCAACTTCACCGCCACAGCTTGAGCAGGTATAGATATTGCATTCATAAGTAGCAGAAGCATAAGCATCGGTGCCCACACTCTCAGGCGCATATATACCACCGCACATCCTGCAGTACATTGCCTGTCTTGAAGGACTGAAAAGAAGATTTCCGGCGCATCCCGGACACTTAACTGACATATGACTTATCCCTATCCATCCGATTTATTCACTTAATCATATTACTAGAAGCTACATAAACCGGATTGTATCTATGCGCAGCGAACCAACCGTCGATGAAAGCCTTAATGTCACTTTCTTCATACTTGATATCTTCCACACTATAATAGTTGTACGGGCCCACTCCCAACAGATCGTCTACGAGCATCATGTCTGCGGTTATGACGGTCCACATATGTCCTGCGAAGAGAAGCTTATCGCCGCGCTTGATCTTATTAAAGTTCCCTATAACAGCAGGTGAAATACCGTTTCTTAATTCCATGTTACTTGGAATGATTCTCTCGTTTGGCTGTATCGCCTTTGAAGACCTCGTTATATTAGGAAAGCGTTCCCTAAGCCACCAGATCTTATCTTTCTGCTGAAAGTTGATGAGCTTCTTATGTGCCGACACTTCCTTCTCACCAAGCAGCGTGATGCCGCTTAGCGATACATCCGCCTTAGGCTGAGTACTGTCCATAATGATCTCGTACGGCTCGGGCTTCAATATATAGCGTTGGTATAGCGGCTTGGGGAAGCGGCACATCGTCGTATACCCTTTCCCCTCTCCTCTTAGAAGCTTCTGCTCGAGCGTTATATAAGCATACGGGATGAAGCATTTGCTCTTGTACGTCTTATCGTAGAATATCCTGTAAACAAAGCTCTTATCCTGAGAAGCAAACTTCTCCTTAACGAGATCCAATACTTTAATGAAAGACTCTTTATTAACGGTGTGGATACAGTTAAATCTGTCGAGACTTATATAGCCGTTACCCTTGACGAACAGATCGTAGAAATCCATCTCTTCTGTGATTCTTCTCTCGATCTTTAAAGTGTAATGATGATCACCACAGCAATAATGCCAAAACGGCTTAAGCTTAAGATCTTCATATGCGTCGTATCTCTCAAGGTCTTCATCGATATGGTACTCAAGATGGCGGTTGTAATAGACGAAGAGATTCTGTGCAATCTTCTCCGCGATATCGTCAGGTATTATGTTCTTGTTACCGAATATACTCATTATTATCCCCAATGATTAATAACCGCTGTTAGAGCCATTAACGCGATATCATTATAGCATTGAGAATAATATGCGAGCGGAACGCGTAGTGTAAATAAAAAGGGTTCAGATTACTCTGAGCCCTTATAATTACATGGTGATCGTGAGCGGATTCGAACCGCTGGCCTACCGCTTAGGAGGCGGTCGCTCTATCCAGCTGAGCTACACAATCATTAGCAACAAAGATTATAACACAACATAACGGATTGCATAGCTAATCATGAAGGTATGTAGTGCCCTACAGATAACATCGCATCCGAATTCGAGTTATAGAAGAATACAGCGATCCTGAAGTCCGCTTCTTCCATCTTGGCGATCATGTCTTCCATAGTCGTTTCAAGTTCGACCCAAACATACATCGTAGACGCATTTCCTGTCATATCATCGCCGAATCTTACATTCTCGGCATTCAAGAAATCATCAAAAGACCTAACCTGTTCCGTAACAACGAACCTGTCAGTGTTAGCGATAATATCCGCGCTCCACGTGATATTCTCTCCGGGATAATTCTCATCAGGATCAACAGTCTGTACAAAGTAATCTTCCATCTGCTCACGGTAATAGACCGATGCGTATGAATCGCACGTCACATGACCGTCCTTATTCGAATAGCCGGCAGCAACAAGATTGCCGTCCTCATCACAGATCTGGAAATAATACTCGCTTCCGCCGGAAGACTCACTCTTCTTGATCTCGCCTATCTGCGCGTCAGGATAAGCAGCCATGAGCTCATTTCTTATCGTCTTTCCTCTCTTATCCATCTTCGTCAGAGGGATAATGCAGAACACGATCAGCGCCGTAAAGATAATAATATAACGAAGATAACTTAAGTTACGAGCAACCTTCAAGCCCTTGTCACTCATACTACAACCATCCCCCAATATCCGAGCAACACCTCAACGATCATAAAGATCACTGCAGCCGTTATAAGCTCCAGTGGCATACCTTCTACATATGAACTTCTGCCCGACATGATAAGACGTCTATTACGCGTATACATGAAAGCTGTTACAAGAATGTCCGCGATAGTAGCAAGCAAAGATATCAGAACAAGGTCCCCTATCGTATTTACTCTTGTGACACAAAGAGCATATATCACAGAAAGCTCCGTCGCGAACTGTATCCTGTGCTTGGACTGTCTTCCTCTGATAAATGCGAATGCGAACACAAGCAGAGCCGACAGTATATGCTTCATATAAGGGAAACCTAATTCGAACCTTACATCGATAACATCACAGATAAGGCATCCGCCACCCATCATAACTATACTTACGAAGAAACGTGATCTTCGCAGAAGGAAGCTTCTTAGATGCTTATATGTAGTCACGGGCAGCACGGAAGGATCGCTCATCTCGCTTGAGGAGAACAGATAATCATTACCGCGCACTGCACTTATCACAGCACTTAACAGCATCAGCACCAAGGCACTCAGGATAAGTCCGGGAGCCTTTCCCTGCATATGGGTTAACCCGCGCACAAAACCGGATACAACGACGCCCGCCGCAGCGGATACCACTGCACAGATAAAAGGAACAAGAACCTCCGCGCCGATATCAGCCTTAATAAACTCGGTATACTTGACCACTTCGCCGCTAAGAAAATCGATAGCGGTAAATCCTGACTTATCCTTCTTACCAGCCTTGCGGTCCTTCTCATCCGCTGCTTCCAGGCTTAACGCCGTTAGTCCAGCACCGAGGAACACCAGCCCTTCCAAAGCAAACTTATCAGGGAGAAACACACTTAACATCACCGCCGGAACAAGATTCAACACTACAGATACCGGCATCATATCAGGACTCTCGAAAAGCCTCATCGTGAACGTCCAAAACAGCACATAAGCAGCGGCCGCACCTACAGTCCACAACAATGAGATCAGGATCGTCTTGATATCACCACCTGCCATAGGTGTCATGAGGCAGACCGCTATCATTACAAATGCAGTAAAAATAGCAGAACGCGTGGAGAGTCTGTCAGCAGGCTTCGGCTCCTCCATACTGATCCCGTCAAAAGGATTCTCGGGTATATTCTCGAGTCCCGTAAGATCGTTGAAAGGAGATTTCTCCAGCGACTTGTCCGATGTGTCTATCATGCTCATATTATGCCATCCAGTTCAGATAATCCTTGAGGAATCTGTATGCCGTATTGATCGCGGTAACTATGTCAGATGTAACCTGCATCTGTCCTTCGAGTCCGTCGATATATGTCTTGATCTCGGACATGGGAAGTCCGTCTATGCTGTCTGCATCGAATGATATGTCTCCGGTCCTGACACCGTCTTCATTGCTTCTGAATTCACCGGTCAATTCTTCTCCGGCATCGGCAGACGCAGAATCAAAATCAGAATAGTCAGCCATATCTCCCGTGATCCTCTGTCTTACATTCATCTGCGTTCCGTCAGGTCCCATGAACGCACCCGGGTATCCGTCAAATGAGAATACTACGAATCCGTCGTCATTCATTACGCCTAAGCTCTCGAAGTCACCATCGAACAGCCCGTCCACAACTTCCTGCAGGCCTGCGATATACATCTCTTTATCGAATCCCGCTCTGGAGTTCTCGATGCACTCTACACACAGATTGATAAACGTCCTGATATTGATCGTTACGCCGTCAATGATATCCGTCGTACCGTCAGACTTCATCGCGAGAAGATCAGGATTCTGTACGTCCATAAGCGCATGGCAAAGGATATAAGACTGGGATGCCCAGTTAAGACCTGATACCTCATATACACCATCGAGTGATGATTCACGGCGGTTCTTGATATTCATATCCGTGTTGAAGGCATCCCACTGAACCATAGTGATAACACCATTCTCGATGCTCATCTCCACATAATCGATATATCCGGTACGGTCGGCTGAAAGAGTCTGCGCATAATAAACGCCGTCGTTCAATCCTTCAAGTCTTACCTGCTCAGTAGTATCCGAAGTCAGATCCTCTTCCTGAGTGCCGTAAGCCACAGGGATCTGATGACCATATGCCTGACCTAAGATAACTGCTATCTGCTCATCGGTAATGGTCGAGAGTCCAAGATCATCAGGAGCCCTCATAAGTCCTGTCAGCTGTGCAGTATTGTAATCAACACCTACAAGCAGATTCAGAGGCTGTCCGTTCGCATGATCCGTAACCTGTACTTCCACGACGAATCCCACAGGAGAACCGTTATCATCAACACCCTCATATACAGCAGACACTCCGCTGTATCCCTCTATCAACGTGCTCTGGATACGCTCATAAGAGGAAGCCGCCAGAACATTAGAGAAGTTATCGATATAGCTGTTCTGCACACGCGCATATTCACTGCTGTTAGTAGCGAATATTCCGAGCACCATAACAAGTACACTCGCTACGGCGAGGAGTATAGCTTCGATAGTAAATCTAACAACATGCTTACGGTTTAACATGAAGCCTCTCCTCCCATGTTAATCTAATTACTCTCTCGGCATAATCGAAGATACCGGTCATGACACCCGTTATAACAACAGGCACGACGATGACATCTATGCCGGTAGTCTTAAAAGATATAAGCACAGTCAAGACAGCACAGAAGAATGCCTGCACAATGGATACAACACCGAAAGACCTCACCGTCTCATCATCCGACAGGAAGTAAGCCGCCGTGAAGAGCACGCCTGAAGTCAGCAGGAACATCTGTGTATTCATAGTATGGAAATATGCATCGCCTATAAGCGAGAGCAGTACTGTCATTACGATATAAGAAAGCGGGATGTAGAACTTGTAGACCCTTTTCGCGATGAGGTAGATAACGCCGACGAGCAGCATGAACGCGCATGCCGTGCCGAGGAAGGACGGGTATCTTCCCGTGATGAGCTCAGAAGGATAGTAGTCTGATATGTCGAAGCCTGCGATGCCTCTGGATCCAATGAGCAGGCTTCTTACATACGTTCTGCTCTGTCCCGGGAAAGACAGCGCGCACTCATTGTCGGGGAACACGATCCTGATGAACAGTCTTGCCGCAGCAGCGGGATTGACCAGAGCCGATCCTCTTCCTCCCGACAGCTGTCTTATGACTACAGAGCCGAACAGAACTCCCGTAAGTGCGATATAAAGCGGTGTATCAGGAGGAAGCAAAAGCGCGAACGCAGCGCCGTAGAACAACGAGCTCAGATAACTGTCGTGGCGCTTATCTCTTATCCTTGTGCAGATGTCGTCAGAAGCTGCAAACACACCTGCGCAGAACAGTATCAGTATCGCCGCACGAACTCCGTAGTAGACAACAGCTACGCTCATTATGGGGATAAGCGACATCAAGTGAACGATCGATATATACGAATCGTTCATCTCCGTATGAATGAAAGGCGCGGGTCTTCTTCTACTCATTCTGACTCCCACCCTTCGAAAGGAAGTGTAAGTGAATCGCTCTTCTTCGTTCTGCTCTCAGACGTCTTAACAGTATCCGCGGACAGCAGCGAGATATCATCAACCCACTGCCTGTCGCCTACCGCAGTATAAGGATAACTGCTCTTCTTTCTCTTCGCGGCCGCGAACCCTCCGATTACGCTTCCCATGCTGATGTTGGAAGGACATATGTAAGAACATGCACTGCAGTTGATACACCTTTCAGCATTGAACTTAGCAGCCGCATTCTCGTGCCCGCCGTTAATAAGACGGTACAGCTTATCAGGCTCGAGCCCCATGGGACAAACGTCGGCACACCTTCCGCATCCCGTACAAGGTGCAGTTGCATCCTGGATCTTCGTTATAAGGCACACGCCTGACGTCGTCTTGATGATAGGCGTAACATCGGGGTTGTCGATCTGAAGCCCCGTAAAGCAGTTGCCCCACACTATCGTCTTCGATGTAGTTGAGATACCGTTTACCGTGTCGAAAAGCTCGGACACAGGCGTTCCTATAGGGGCGATAACATTACGCAGAAGGCCGTCTTCGGTACTGATGCTGACAGTCCTCGAACAAAGCGGCATACTCTCCGCGATCGCGTTCCAGCAGGCATATACCGTGGAACAGTTGAACATTACGGCTCTGCATCTTCCCTCGAGGCCTTCGCCTTCATCGAGGTTAACTCCGTACAGGGCACGCGCCACCATTCTGTAGTAGCCCTGAGGGAATCTCGGCTTAAGATAGATGAAGTTGAAAGCATATCCCGAATACTTCGAGAAAGATCTCTCCATCGCACTCCTTAATGCCGTGATCTCGTTCTTTCGGTCCTTGGATATCAGGATATTGATAACGCGTACCGCACATGCACCCGCCATAGCAACGGCACCCATGATAACGTGGTCCGCATATTCGCAGATCATGAGGTAATCAGAATCTGCATAGGGCTCGCTCTGAAGGCAGTTAACAAGAAGTTCCTTTACCTTGAACCTCTTAGCTCTGTTGAGTTTTACGATGGTGGGGATACCTTCCCCGCCCATACCGACGATCCCGGCGTCACGGATTATTCCCATAACCGTAGCAGCACTTACATTGACGTTGTTTCTGGGTCTAACAGAAGGATGGAAAGTCCTCTTCCTGTCGCCTTCGATAAATACAGCTTTACATGTCGTATCATCAGGAAGGACTATAGGCCTGATATCCGTTACCGTACCTGAGATACCGCTGTGAACAGGAACGGCCATTGTACCCGGAGCAGGAGCTCCGATACACTGGCCGATAGTTACAGTCTCACCGGGTTTGACGACCGGAACACACTCATCTCCATAATGCTGGCGCATGGGAAGGATAAGCTTTCTCGGATATACTCTCTCGAGCATAACATCGCGATCAAAAGACGAACGCTTTGAAAAATCCAAAGCGTTGTCCGAATGAAATCCTTTATAGAAAGAGTAATTGTGCCGGCCTACGGACATAGGCTGACCTTAGTCCGTATAACCCTCAAGGCGCTTGGCATAAGAAGATCTACCGAGCTTTCTTATAGACTTCGCCTCAATCTGTCTGATTCTCTCTCGTGTAACTCCGAGTGATCTGCCGACCTCCTCGAGAGTTCTCTGCTTATCATCATCAAGACCGAATCTTAATCTGATTACCTTAGCCTCACGCTCTGTGAGAAGATCGAGAACCTTGATAAGGTCTTCCTTAAGAAGCTCTCTTGATACTTCATCATCAGGTGATACATACTCATCAGACGGGATGAAGTCAACAAGGTGTGAATCCTCTTCCTCACCGACAGGCTTGTCGATGGATACAGGATCCTGAGAGATCCTCTGGATGTCGCGGATCTTATCAACGGGCATGTTCATCTTCTCTGCGAGCTCATCGATGGTAGGCTCTCTTCCGAGGTCCTGAATGAGCTGGCGCTGAACACGTGTGAGCTTGTTGATTGTCTCAACCATGTGGACAGGGATTCTGATCGTTCTTGCCTGATCGGCAATAGCTCTCGTGATAGCCTGTCTGATCCACCATGTAGCGTATGTTGAGAACTTGAATCCCTTCTCGTAATCGAACTTATCAACAGCCTTGATAAGACCGATGTTACCTTCCTGTATAAGGTCGAGGAGGCTCAAGCCTCTGTTCATGTACTTCTTTGCAATTGATACAACGAGTCGGAGGTTGGATTCTACAAGAGTATCCTTCGCATCCTTGTCACCAGCCTGCATCTTCTGAGCAAGCTCTCTTTCCTGCTCTGCATTGAGCAGCGGGATCTTACCGATCTCCTTGAGATACATGCGGACTGAGTCGTCAACATTGATCTCTTCGCTTGCGGATACGGCAACATCGTCGCCTGCATCATCATCGTCCTCATCCGTATCGGGAACGATCTTGATCTTCATGGTGGCAAGCTTAGCCAGAATAACTTCTGTCTGTTCAGGAGTTACTTCCTTCTCCATCATGAGAAGATCGAACTCACCCTCGGTAATGGACTTATCCCTGCCCGAAGCCATGAGCTTGAGCTGGGCGATGATCGCACTTATATCTTCGGTGATCTCAGTTGTATCAGGAGCTGCAGCAGTTATTGCTTTCTCTTCTGACACTGATTCTTTCTCTACTTTCTTATTCTTTTTGGACTTCTTCTCGGCAGGCTCAGCCTTCTTGGCAGATGTCTTCTTAGCAGGTTCCTTTGCCTCAGCCTTAGAAGCTGTCTTGGTTATTGTCTTCTTTGTTGTTTCCGCCTTCTTGGAAGCGGTCTTCTTTACAGGCTCGGACTTCTTAGCTGCCGCCTTCTTGTCAGCTGCCTTTGTCGTCTTAGCCGCAGTCTTGGCTGTTGTCTTCTTAGCGGGCTCAGACTTCTTTGCAGTTGTCTTTGCCGCAGTCTTAGACGCGGTCTTAGCAGTAGTCTTCTTGGCAGGTGCTTTTGCAGCTGCCTTCTTAGCAGGAGCCTTCGCTGCTGTCTTAGCTGCAGGCTTCTTTGCTGCAGACTTCTTTGCCGGCTCAGCTTTCTTGGAAGCAGCCTTAGCGGGTGCAGCCTTCTTTGTGGAAGCTGACTTCTTAGCAGGTTCTGCCTTCTTAGCAGAAGTCTTCTTTGCTGCGGACTTGCTCTTCTTGGGCTCTTCAGCCTTCTTGGATGATGACTTGGAAGAGGACTTTGCTGTCGTCTTCTTTGTTGTCTTTGCTGTCTTGGTTGTAGTTGTTGCCTTCTTGGCGGCAGTCTTCTTTGCTGCCGTTGCTGCCTTCTTAGTAGCCGTAGTCTTATCCCTCCGCTTCTGCATCTGGTGTGAACACTGCATTCACACTGCCGTTCGCATTTGTTACGGTGTAGTATCCGCCGCTGCAATAGATCTTAACCTGCACGCCGTCATGGATATCACCGCTGGCATTCGCGATCTTCTCCGCCCTAAGGGCACAATAATTCTCGAAAATGGCTTCCGCGTCTTCCTCTTCTAATTCATCTGTAGTTACCGCATTAAGATACTGGCACGTTTGACCGAAGACGGAGAAACCACTGTAATAATTACCTTCTGCATCTGAATCTGTCTCAACATCAGCGATGCCGTCAAATACAACACTGATATCAGCTTCAATATCGGCTCTTAAAGCCGTTCTGTTCTTGTACATAGGATACGTAATGGCGAGGATAACTGCTGCGATAATGATCACAGAAGCAACAACGCCGATAACAAGCTTCTTGGGAGCCTTAACGTCCTTAGCCTGTACCTCGTACTCGTTAGTCTTGGGGCCTTCACTGTTAGCCTTACGAAGCTCTTCTCTTGCGATCGACTTCTCAAGGCTCTCGGTAGAATAAACTCTTGTTACGTTATGCTTAACGCCTCCGGTTGTAGGTTCGTACTTCTCGTTAGGAAACTCTCTGCCTTCGGGGTTATTAAATATCTCTATCGCTTCAGCTGAAGGAAATACACAGTGACAGAATACGCACTCACACTGCTCGTCCCTCTCGTCAAAAACTATAAGCGATCCGCAGTTCTTGCATATGCCTTGATTAGTAGCCATTATATCCGCCTTTACCTGTTAAGATCATGCACATTCAACACGTCACAAACCGCAAAAGGGCATAGTACGGCATTAAAGTGCACGATATATTATAGCGGGTTCTGCACCGGTGTCAATAGCTTTATCAGAAAATGTTCTTCTTTCTGAACAATGCATATCCTCCGGCGAAGTAGATACAAGCCCAAATGACTGACTTGATGTTGTACTGCAAAGCAGCTACTGAATAATCCACATAAGCTCCGTCAATCTTCTCAAGAGAGTCTGAATCAAGGAAGTATCCGAAGTTATTGCCCGAGAACAAATTAAAATAGGAATTTACAAATGCAGTACGCGATATCTCTTCCGGATAGGTAAAGATGTCGTCGATTCCACCCATCATGAGAGCGCTGGAGAAATTCGCAACGAACTCATCGCCGAGACTTGCGTCAGTAAGCAGGAAGATCGGATGACCAATGTACCATCCTGCATTAAAGTATGCATCCTTATCAAATTCAAAATCAGAAGCAGAATAATACTCATTACCCGCGATAATCTCTTCAACAGCATCGTTATAGATATCCTCATACTCATCGATCATCTTATGAGTGTAAGAGAAGTTCGTGGACAACATAGAGAACAATCCCAAAGAGAAGATAAATGCGATACAGATAACGGTAGTACCTGCCCTGCTCTTGATGAGCAGCGATATAGACGCGAAGAGAATCGTAGTTGCGACAAGAGCGATAAGGAGCGTAGCCGCTCTTCCGAGCATCTCGCCGTGATTAAGATCAACTCCGAATCCTGTACATGCCATACCGATGATACCGAAGAATATATAGATCAAGCTTAATGCCACTGTAAGTGAAGCTTCGGTAATAATGACCGAAGAGAAGATCTCAAGTCTTGTGTGACCTGCAGTGATCTTATTTCTGATGAAGCCATCCTTATAATCTCTTCCGATGAACAACGGAACGAACAGTGCAAGTGCCAGAGGGATCCTCTCATAAAAGTACGAGATAACATACCAGTTAAGGAATCTTACATTGCTGTGAGTAAGATCAAGATCATCAATATCAACATCACCGAATGCAACCAGAAGGAAACGGATCGCTATAGCAGCAAGTAACGGAGCAAGAGCAGCGAGCGCTGCCATGACCCAGATTACCTTGCTCTTTAATAATCTGTAGTATTCAAACTTCAACAACTCAAGCATTCTTATTACCTCCGACAACACCGACATAGAAATCCTCAAGATCGGTCTCAACCGTCTTAAGGTCAGTGATCTTTATACCTTCATCCTTGGCAAGGAGAACGACATCAGTAATATCGATATCACCGTGGATCGTAACCTTATCGGGATTGGTATATGTCTCAGCCTTGTAATCCTTAGCACAAAGAAGAGCTGCGAGATCGGCAGATCTGTCAGACGCGATGATAACAAGCTTCTCACCTGCATGCTCGATATCGTATTCCGTGCATTCGCGCAGGATCCTTCCGTCATCGATAAATGCATATCTGGTTGCAAGCTTACTAAGCTCAGAGAGAATGTGGCTCGATATGATGATCGTCATCCCCTTCTCACGGTTAAGTCTTATGAGAAGATCTCTTACTCCAATGATTCCCTGAGGATCAAGACCGTTGATAGGCTCATCGAGAACAAGCACTTCAGGATTTCCTACCATAGCCATGGCGATACCGAGTCTCTGACGCATACCGAGAGAGAACTTTCCTGCGGGCTTCTTACCCGTATTATCAAGACCTACGAGACGAAGTATCTCCTTAATAGAGTCATCAAACTTCAATCCAAGGTTAAGGTACTGGAATTTAATATTCTCTTCGGCTGACTTGTTAGCATAGATCGAAGGAAGCTCTACAAGAGCACCAACTGAGCCCAGTCTAGCTCTGTCGAATCCATACTCGATATTACCCTTGGTCGGAACCTGGAGTCCCGTAATGATACGCATGATAGTAGTCTTACCTGCACCGTTCTTACCTACAAGACCGTAGATATCACCCTTGTTTACCGTGAAATCAACATCGTGAAGAACGGACTTCTTACCATAATCCTTGCAAAGCCCCGTGGCCTTTAAGATCATCTCTCCCATACCCTGTCTCCTCTAGTAATTTTGACAGTTAAGTATAACATAAAAAGGACCGCTGCTTATAAAGAGCGGTCCCGGGGCTGATTTGTTCATGTTTCCAAGGTTATTTGCTAAGATCCAGACTTCTAACTTTATCTCTTACCTTAAGAACGGCCGGAGGCGATACCGACAATTCATCGATACCCATCCGCAGGAATCTTTCCGTAAGCGATGTATCGGCTCCGAGCTCGCCGCAGATACCGATCCACTTGCCGTTATCGTGAGCAGCCTTTGCAGCCATCTCGATAAGACGTAATACAGCCTCATGGTGAGTATCCACGAACTTCTCTATCTTTGAATTCTGTCTGTCACACGCGAGCGTATACTGAGTCAGATCGTTGGTACCGACAGAGAAGAAATCCACCATCGGAGCGAGCTTATCGCTTATTACAGCTGCCGCAGGAGTCTCGATCATTATGCCGTGTTCGATATTATCGGCATACGGGATCCCCTCGGTATCAAGCTCAGCCTTAACGATATCGCAGAATCCCATTATCTCGGATATCTCACTCTCGGAAGTGATCATAGGGAACATGATTCCGAGATTACCGTAGACGGAAGCTCTGTACAAAGCGCGGAGCTGTGTCTTGAAGATATCGGGGCGCGTAAGGCAGATCCTTATGGCACGAAGTCCCATAGCGGGATTCTCTTCTTCATCAAGCTTGAAGTAGTCGACCTTCTTGTCTGCGCCTATATCCAGAGTTCTTATTACTACGGTCTTTCCGTCCATCTGTTCGAGCACATTCTTATAAGCTTCGAACTGCTGCTGCTCGGAAGGATAATCGGTATTCTCAAGATACAGGAACTCTGACCTGAAAAGTCCGATACCTCCGCCGTCATTCTCCATGACTTCGGGAATATTCTTCGGTCCGCCGATATTGCAGAATATCTTTATAGACTTGCCGTCGATCGTGACATTCTCCTTGCCTATAAGATCTCTAAGCTTGGACTTCTTCTCAAGATCCTCATCGCGCTTAGCCGTAAATCTTGCCAGAGTCTCGTCATCAGGATTCACAAACACCTCGCCCGTATATCCGTCGACGCAGCACATCTGTCCGTCTGCAATGCCTTCAAGGAACTCCTGTCCGAGTCCGATAACAGCCGGGATATTCATATTACGGGCAAGGATAGCCGTATGCGAGTTGGAAGATCCGAATGCGGTCGCGAACGCCAGCACCTTCGACTTATCAAGCGACACCGTCTCAGACGGCGCCAGATCATCAGAACAGATGATCATGCTGTCTCCACTAAGATCAGCGCCGGCACCGGCCTTGGCCAGGCAGTTCAGAAGCCTGTCGGAGATATCCTTGATATCTGCAGCTCTCGCCTGGAAATAACTGTCCTCCATCGAAGAGAACTGTTCGGCGAACCGGTCCCTTGCAGATGCCACTGCGAACTCGGCGTTGACGAGCTCATCCTCGATCATTCCGTTGATCGCATCGTTGAAGTCCTCGTCCTCGAGCATCATCATGTGAACCTCGAAGATCGCGGCCTCCTCTTCTCCCACTTCGGCAAGTGCCTTGTCGTATATCTTCTGAAGCTGTTCCGTCGCCTCGGCCTTTGCCTGTTCGACTCTTGCCTTCTCGGCATCCGCATCTGTAATGCGTACCTTGTTTATCTCGGCTGTCTGACGTTTATACACCGCGATCTTACCGATGGCCACGGCACCGTAGACACCTTTACCGGAATACTTGATCATGACCGGCCTCCTTTCGGGGTGCTTGCTTAAAGATTCTCGTTAAGGAACGCCTCGATGGCAGCGGCAGCAGCATCCTCGTCGCCGCCTTCAATCTTTACCGTAACCGTATCCCCGCACTTGACGCCGAGACTCATAAGAGCCATGAGCTTAGTTGCCGCAGCACTCTTGTCGCCCTTCTCGATGGTAACTGCTGCTCCCTCGAATTCCTTCGCCTTCTTTCCGAGAAGGCCTGCCGGACGTGCGTGGATTCCTACGGGGTCCTTGATCGTGTACTCGAACTGTTTCATACAAATTTCCTCCTATGTATAATATCTTTGAATTCCGTTAATGGCGGGTACGATGGTATCGCCCCCTTATTCTCTATCGTCACGGCACAGTAGAAATTCGACAGCTGTGCAAGACGCGTCAGATCCTCCGAAGTAAGGGTATTCAGGTCACCGCAGCGTACGCCGGAGCTCTTAAGGAACCACAGCAGGGATCCGATATAAGCATCTCCCGCACCCGTGGTATCCACGGCCTCCGCCTCGACACCCGCATGCTCACCTGAAGCCGTCTTCGTGATAAGCCTGGATCCGTTCTTCCCTCGCGTGTAGACAATAAGCTTTACCCCCTGTGCGAAAAGCCCTTCACATGCTTCGTCAATATCGGCTTTGCCTGTAATTAGCTCAAGTTCCTCATCGGAGATCTTAAGGATATCGGCCATTGGTATGAATTCTTTGACCGCCGCCTTCATAGCCTCCTCCGACTTCCACAGAGCAGGGCGCAGATTCGGATCGAAACTGATCATCGCGCCTTTTTGCTTGGCAAGTCTGATAGCTTTACGGTGGGCATCCTTCATGGGAAAGTCTCCGAGAGAAACGCTGCAGAAATGAAGTGCAAAGGTATCTTCGAACATCTCCCCCTTGAGTTCAGACTCGTTCAGGAGCATATCTGCAGAAGGACTTCTGTAGAACGAGAACGTACGGTTGCCGTCATCGGCAAGACTTACGAATGCCAGTGCTGTATTGGCTTCATCTGTCCTTACTATCTTCGAAGTATCGATACCCGCTTCGCCCAACTCCTTGATTATCTTGTCTCCGAACGGATCAGCTCCGAGTTTGGTTATAAGTCTCGACTTACCGGTAAGCCTCGAGAATGCTCCGCATACATTCGCAGGAGCGCCTCCGAGCTTGGGTGCAAATGATGTAACCTCATCAAAGCTGCAGCCCGTCTTATCCGGAATAAAATCAATCAGAGCCTCGCCTATCGCCACAAGTCTCTTGGGCTTATCAGATAAGTCATAGATAATAGTATCGGCATCTGCGCTGAACTTAACCTTCGTGTCGGGATAGAATCTCGAACTCATGACGATCCTTCCGTAGTTATAGAAGATCTCGACAGAAGACGAATCTATGATGATCCTTATATCTACAATGACATCCACTTTCGCTCTTCTTACATCCCTGCCGTAACCCCATCCGGTCTTCTCATCGAACTTTAAAGTCAGCACTCCGTCCTTCAGCATCAGCTTGAAGCCGCCGAAGTCTGCACAGCTGAAATCCTTGCCCTTGATATCGATGTCACACGGAAGATTCAGAGTCTTCTTCTTACCCTTAGGAAGAAGACATCTCGAAGAACGAAGATTAACCAGTTCATCGACCGGATACTGACGGATCTTGCCGTCCGGATCGAGTGACAGTTTCCTCGGGATGGTCAGACAGTGCTGACGTCCTTCATCCACAGTCGGATTGGTATAAGGAATATCGCCGATGCCCATCCATCCGTATAGTATTCGTCTGCCGTCAGGAGCCTCGAATGTCTGAGGAGCATAGAAATCGAATCCGTGATCGAACTCCGAAAAATCCCCGAGCTCATCGTCATCCGTCAGGGTGAAGTATCCGGAACTGTATACATTCTGATGATCATATTCGCCGTGAGAAAGTCCCTGCGGTGATATACCGAGGAATTTCTTCTCATATACATTGAACAGATCCGGACACTCCCACATATATCCGAAGTCATCAGTCCGGTAAGTCTTAACGAATCTGAAGTGATCTGGATCCTCACCCTCGTAATACAGGACCAGTCCCTTGGAATCCTTCGTTCTCGCGCCGAGGACCATCTTCCATATCCCGTCCTCTTTCCAGACCTTCGGGTCCCTGACATGGCAGGAACAGTAATCGGGATAATCTTCATTACGAAGGATCACCTTCTTCCCGGTAAGTACCCGGGGATCTTCCGTTACCACATGAATCTGATTAGCTTCACGGCCTTCATTGATGTAATCGTAATCGCCGGGATTCTTCACATTCCCCGTATAGAAGAAATGAAGCTTACCCTCATCAACTACGGCACAACCTGAATACACGCCGTTCTTGTCTTCGGGAATATCAGGCTCCATTACGATTCCTGTATACTCCCATGCCAGCATATCTTCAGATTCCATGTGCCCCCAGCACTTCCTTCCCGCGCCTTCGGCAGAGTCGGGAGCATGCTGGAAGTACACATGGAACTTGCCCCCATACCAGCACAATCCGTTGGGATCATTAAGCCAGCCCTGTTCAGGTTCAATATGGATCTTCTGTTTCCAGTTTGTCATTTCTTCACCTTGATAATATCTGTAAGTGCATCAATCTGACCGTCTGCTATCTTCTCGACCGATGAATAATCATCGGTATTTGTTATGATCACCGGAGTCTCGGTCTTATAACCTGCCGCCTTGATCTCATCGATAGAGAATTCCACAAGCTTCTGACCCTTGGTGACTCTGTCGCCTTCCTTTACGAAAGCCTCGAAGCCCTTTCCTTCCATCTCTACGGTATTGATACCGACATGAACGAGGATCTCTACGCCGCAGTCGAGTGTGACGCCCACTGCATGCTTGGTATCGAAGATGGAGCTTATCTCGCCGTCGGCGGGAGCGACCACCTTGCCCTCGGAAGGAATGACCGCAGCACCCTGACCCAATATGCCCTGCGCGAAAGTCTCGTCAGGAACATCCTCGAGTGCGATCAGCTTACCCTTAACGGGAGAAGCGATTATGAACTCGGACGCTTCGTTTTTCGCAGGAGCATCGCAAGCAGCGGGAGCCTGTGCAGGAGCAACAGGAGCCGGAGCATCGCCTGCAGAAGCCGCAGCCACAGCGAGTGCGGGCTCAGCCTTCTTGCCGCCGTTCTCGGCTTCCTCAGGAATTCCCATGAACCAGGACACAGCGAAAGCAACGCCTGCCGCCAGAACGAAATCAATAAGATAGCCGACCGTGCAGTCCATTGTGATCAGGAATCCGAATACGCCCGTAACACCGTATGCAGTCGCATATACATTCATGATGGAGCCTGCAGCCGCACCGACCGCGCCTCCGATCATACCGGCGATGAAAGGTCTTACGAATCTTACGTTAACGCCGAAGATGGCAGGCTCAGTGATACCGAGGAACGCGGAGAGCGAAGCCGGAAGAGCCATGGACTTGATCTTCTTATTCTTTGTCTTCAATGCTACTGCGAGAGCTGCAGCACCCTGTGCAACGTTTGCAGCAGTCGCGATAGGCATCCAGATATTCTGACCGTTGTTCGCGATCATGGAAGCCTCGATCGCGTTATACATATGATGAACACCCGCTACTACCGTAGGAGCATAAGCCGCGCCCATCAGGAATGCACCGATACCGAACGGGATAGTGATAAGCCACTGTGCACCCAAGAGTACCCAGGACTCGAGCTGTGCGAATACGGGACCGATTACAGTCATCGTAAAGAAGCCCGTTACAAGCACAGTTACAAGCGGCGTTACGAACAGGTCGATCATCTCGGGAACGTGCTTATGCAGCCAGTTCTCGAGCTTACACATGAGCCATACCGCGATGACGACAGGGATAACATGTCCCTGATAACCTGTATTCTGAATATTCCAAAGTCCGAACCACGACCACAGGGTCGAAGTCTCCGCACCGGATGCCACCGTCCATGCGTTGACAAGGCTCGGGTGGATCATGATCATTCCTATAACAGCACCGAGATAGACATTACCTCTGAAGATCTTCGCAGCACTTACTGCGATAAGGATAGGCAGGAATGTCAAAGCCGCATTCGAGAACATATCAAGAAGTGCGTAGATATAATGATCCGTTATAGACGGGAATGCTCTCGAAAGACCTCCGAGCAGGCCGTTAAGAAGACCCGTGGCGACGATCGCCGGGATGATCGGTACGAATATATCACCTAACGTCTTGAGAATTCTCTTCCATACAGGCGCCTTCGAAGCGGCCGCCTGCTTAACATCATCTTTGCTCATCGCAGCTACGCCGGCAAGATCTATGAACTCGTCATAAACCTTGTTGACCGTACCTGTTCCGATAATGATCTGGATTTGTCCCTGGGATTCGAATACTCCCTTTACTCCGTCTACATTCTCAACGGAATCTTTATTCATCTTGCTGTTATCTGCGATTACCAGACGTAACCTGGTGGCACAATGCGCGGCGCTGACGAGGTTTTCTTTACCTCCGATGCCGGTCAGAATTTCCGAAGCGCTTTTTCTGTAATCCATGGTCGCCTCCTTTGTATATGAAAATGGGCAGATCCGAAGACCTGCCCTGATTGTAAAATTTTATTTATTAACCCTTCTTACTTATCCGGTAAACATTCGGTTAATTATTCTTAGTTACCGGATTCGCCGATCCGGTCGATATCATCCGCCATACTCTCGACTGTTGTTGTGAAAGAGTCAAATCCCACTTCCAGCTTCTCGAGATCTATCGAACTGCCTACATTGGTTACGAATACGATGACGGTAGCAAGTGCCAGCAACACGGAGATGACCAGTGAAGCGATACCGCAGATAATAAGCTTAATCTCTGATTTCTTCATTATTCAGTCCTCCTCAGATTCCGTTCTTCCATACTTTCTTCATCGCATCGATGTACCACTTGGTTCCGATCACGAAGTACTTAATGGCGAAGTATGTTACCGCATAACCGAATACCGCCAGGAAAGCAAGCGTAAGTCCGAAGAGCAGACCGGATGCAAGGAAAGGACCGTAGAACCAGCATGTGCACAGGAGAATGATCGCTCCGGCAGCTATTGCCAATTCACACAACAAGATCCCGAGCACGATACCCAGGAGAGTGATCCAGGCGGGTATCGCGACGAACAGAGTGATCAATAATACGAAACATACTGTCTGAGTAGTAGGTTCTTCAACCTTGGGCGCGGCTGCTTTCTGTTCTTTCTTCTTCAGGATCGTGGGAAGTGTCATGCCGTCTTTGTAATCAGCTGCGAGCTCGGAAGGATCTCCCAACTGCGCTGCGGCTTCCTCTTCGGATTTGCCCGCGATCTTACTCTCCTCGAAATGATTCTCTATATCGCTCAGAATGTCCTTAACATCGTTGTAGGACATCGAACCGAGTTCCTTGGCGAGCTTGTCAAGATATTCCTTCTTTGTCATTTGTCGTCATCCTCCAATATTCCTTTTACCGCTTTGGTAAACTCATCCCATTCCTTCTTATCCCCGTCAAGCTTCTGCTTTCCGAGATCCGTTAAGTGGTAATACTTACGCGGCGGTCCGTTCTGTGATTCTTTGAGATAAGTGCTTACATAACCGTCTGATGCGAGTTTTCTTAATATCGGATACACCGTACCGTCAGACATCTGTATCTTCCCGGAAAGAGTGTCAGCTACGTCATAGCCGTAGCTGTCACCTTTCGCCAGGATAGTAAGCACACACAAATCAAGCACACCTTTTTTGAACTGATTGTTCATATCTATCCCCCTGTTCTTGAAATTTGTGCGGGTCTTCCCTACGGTTCTGAATATAGCACAGTATTATTCATTGTGCAATACCTAACATAAGATAACACCACAGAGGCAAAACGCCCCTCTATCAGTTCTTGAGCTCCATGGAAATATTAAGGATGATTCCGAAAGATATATAGTTAACCAGCATGGCTGTACCGCCGTAGCTTACGAACGGCAGCGGGATACCCGTGATAGGAAGAAGGCCTACCGCCATGCCCATGTTTTCGATGTAGTGGAAAGCAAACGACGCTGTCAGTCCTACGATCATGTACGAGTACGCGGGACGTGAAGCGTGTGCTGCGACAAACAGGCAGCGGCACAGGAAGAAGAACGCCAGCAGGATAAGCGCTGTCGTGCCGATGAAGCCCAGGTGCTCAGAAGTCGCGGAGAAGATAAAGTCACTCTCCTTAACCGGAACCTTAACGAGGATACCCGTGTGGTTGCCGGACAGACCTCCCGAAGCGATAGCCGCCTTTGACTGCACGAGGTTCCACTCTGACTCCGGGTCAGTACCCTCAAACACGAGCGAGAGGATTCTCTTTTTCTGATAGTCCTTAAGGTAGAAATTCCAGATGAACGGAATGCCGAGAACGATAACGCCCGATGCCGCGAGGAGGAAGTATCTGTACTTAAGTCCCCACACGAAGACGATACACACGAACGAGAATACGATAACCATCGCCGTACCGAAGTCGGGCTGGCTTAAGATAAGGAGCATCGGCGGACCGTATGTGAGCGCCAATAAGCCCAGACCCTTAAGAAGCGATACCTTCTTGACGGATATCTGCTCGAATATATCCGCAGCCGCCATCGCAAGACCGATCTTCATAAGCTCGGACGGCTGGAAGTTACCGATAACAGGCAGGTTGAGCCAAGAGTCCGCGCCCCATTTCCACGACAGGTCGTAGCCGTCGATCGGAACCAGTATCAGCAGGAACAGCGACACGCCGTAGATCGCCCATCCGAAAGCACGGAGTATCTGCGTATCCATTACGCACAGGAAAGCCGTGATCGCCATGCCGACGATGGCAGCGCCCACCTGCCTGTAGAAGTTGTTCGGGTATGCTTCGAAGCCGTCGCTCAATACGTTGTTAAGAACGTAGAGGCCGATTACAGTAATAAGGAAGATCGGCACTATAAGATAGTAGTCGACCTTACGAAAATACTGCGTATTGCGTAATTTCTCTATTCCTGATTTGCCCGGCATTATTTCTTGGACTTATTCTTCTCTTCCCTGCGGGCGAAAGCGTTCTCGGGAAGCGGGATCATCTCCCATTCCTTTAAGTGAGATACGAGTATAAGTGCAAGGCCTCCGAACACGAGTATCAGCGACAGAAGCTGAGATGTTCTGATGCCTGTTGTGCCAAGATACAAAGAGTCTGTGCGAAGTCCTTCGATGAAGAATCTTGCAAGTCCGTAGAGCACCATGTATACGCTTGTGGTATCGAATCTGCGCTCGCTGTTAGGACGGACAACAAGGAGAAGGATCAGGAAGATCGCAGTAGTGCATAAGGACTCATAAAGGAAAGTCGGATGCACAGGCATCGAAGGATCAAGATCGGGACAATATGTCTCGAGATAATGGGATATCTTTGATGAAGTCATACCCCAGGGAAGTGTCGTAGTTGTTCCGAATGCTTCCTGGTTAAAGAAATTACCCCAGCGGCCGATAGCCTGTCCGAGAGGGATATAGATAATGCAGTAATCAAGCACAGTGGAGAAAGGAAGCTTTCTTATCCTGCACATAATGTATGCACCGAGAACGGCGCCGATGATACCGCCGTATACGGCAAGGCCGCCGGAACGCGTATCGAATATCCTTCTTATATCCTGGGAGTAGTAAGACCACTCACAGAAGACGTAGTAAAGTCTCGCACCTATTATGGCAGACGGCAGCGATACGAGCAGAACGTCGTAAACAAGATCTTCGGAGAACTTATTGGACTTAGCCTGACGGACAGCAAGCAATCCGCACAGGATCATAGCAGCCGCGATCAGTATGCCGTACCAGTAAACTTCGAATGTGCCTATCCTGAAAGCAACAGGATCGACCTGAATCGTAATGCCTATAAAAGGAAAACGCACTTCACACATATTAATACCTCGTTATACGGGGAAGATTATACTATTTTTTGCAAGCCATGTCTTTGCAGATTCTTTATCCTGGGAGACCTGAGCCGCGAGCTCGTCGGTCGAAGAGAATCTTACCTCGGGTCTTACGAAGCTTAGAAGCTCCACCTTGATCCTTGCTCCGTAGATGTCCTCATCGAAGTCGAAGATGAAAGTCTCTGCTGTCTCGACATTCTCCGAATCGTTGACCGTGGGTCTTAATCCGACATTAGTAACTCCGTAGAGTTTACGGTTACCAAGGATAACACGCGAGACATATACGCCGCGGCGCACCTTAAATTTATCTTCGGGAATGATCAGATTCGCCGTCGGGAATCCGAGCTGTCTTCCGAGCTGCTTGCCGTGTGCGACAAGTCCCGTGTAAGAGAAACATCTTCCTCCGCACAGCTTCGAATACAATTCGACATCTCCCTCGCCTGCAGCCTCACGAAGCCATGTGGAAGACAGGCGTCTTCTCTCATCTCCGTAAAGCTTATCCTCGAATACAGATACTTCTATCCCCTTCTGCTCTCCGAACGATTTAAGAAGATCAGCATTACCCTTCACTTCCTTACCGAATCTGAAATCGGTTCCCGCGAGCATCACTCTAGATGACAGCTTCATCAGGATGATCTCGTTAAGGAAGTCCTCCGCAGGCATATCCTTTATCTGCTTGAAGTCGAGCACGAGAAGCTCGTCCACTCCAAGCGACGATAACAGCTCACGCTTCTCTTCTATCGTCGTAAGCAGTCCTTCTTCGTTCTTACAGAAATTAGAGAATGTCATTACAGTCGAAGTAAGGCCTTCAAGTGCAGCCGTCTTAACGGTCTGTCTTATGATCTGCTGATGTCCCATATGGATCCCGTCGAAGAATCCCAATGCTACCGCCCTTCCCGTATGAAGGTACGGAAGCGTATCAAGATAGCAGACTGTCGTTAATGTGTTATTCAACTGCGAGCATCCTCTCTATTCGCATTATATCGTTATCCCTGTACATTACCGCCGTCAGTATTCCGTCATGGAATGCCGCGACCTTAAATCCGTTCTCAAGATCATTGAACGCTTCAGATGGTATCTTCTTGCCGAGCCTTACCTCATCGTACTGCTGACTTGTAAGCTCTATTCGTGTCATCGCTTCCATAGCTTTGTCACGAGGTATAACAAAACTGAAGTCGCCATCCTCGGCCATCTTTGAAAGCTCTTCTTCAGTATGCGCGTCTTTCACGTCGAAAGGCCCCGCCTTGGTACGTCTTAACGTCAGTGCATGCGCATGGAATCCCGTGATCTTTCCTGCGTCATCGCAGATGGTTCTTATATATGTTCCCTTCGAGCATGACACAGAAATGTCGGCATAGATCCTGCCGTCTTCGTAACGCATATCGTTGATGTCGAGCGAATAAATCTTAACCGGATGCGCGGGCATCTCAACCTGCACTCCCTTCCTCGCAAGATCGTAAGCTTTCATGCCGTCGATCTTCTTTGCCGAGAACACGGGAGGCACCTGCGACGTGATGTGGCCAAGCTTCTCGAAAGCACTGCGTATGGCCGCGAACTCCTCCTCGGAGCCCGTAAGGTACTTCTCCTCCACAACGTCTCCGTCGGGATCCATGGTAGTTGTACTCATGCCGAAAACACACGTGCAGTCGTAAGCTTTATCGTAATCATCCGTGTAGCGCATGACCTTAAGAGCTTTGCCCGTGAACACGGGAAGCAGCCCCGTCGCGAAAGGATCCAGCGTGCCACTGTGACCTGCTTTTCGAGTGCCGGCCAGCTTCTTGATAAAGTTATCCGAAGCCATCGATGTGATGCCCTTCTTCTTGTCGAGAAGGATAATACCGTCGGGGATCATAAGAACTTGGAAGCCTCTTTTATAATCTCGTCAGCAAGCTCATTAATCTCTCTGCCCGTTATCTTGAATCCGGCAGCTCTCTTATGTCCGCCTCCGCCGTAATGCTCCGCGAACACTGAACAGTCGAATGAAGTCTTGGATCTTAGGTTGCCTCTTATCGTGTCATCGCCTACTTCTCTTAGTACGCATGCGAATTCCACTCCGCCGATGTCTCTTAATCTCGAGACTACATCGGATATCTCGTCGTGGCCGGCGCCGTGCTGCTTGAACATCTCAGTCGTAACTTTGACCATCGCAAGTTTTCCACCGCAGAAGAATTCTGCTGAAGAACAAGCCGCACTTGATATGGCAAACTCGGAAGGAGTCTTAAGATCGAACAGGTTATAACAAACCTCGGTGATGTCACCGCCGAGCTCCATCAAAGCTCCTGCAGACTCGAGTGTCTCAGGTCTTGTATTAGTGTATGTGAACCTTCCGGTATCAGTAACGATACCTGCCATAAGGCACTTGGCACATCTTGTATAGATAATATCCGAGATATCTTTGCCCGTGAGCTCGCTTACCCTTACAGCGGTATAGAATACCATCTCGCAGGCAGATGAAGATCCGGGATCGATCCATTTATTCGCAGTAGCCAGGTGAGTTACTTCATGATGATCGATATCGAGCGCGTCATCGTAGATCTCGAATATCTTGCAGTTCTCATCGCCCATGCGGTGACCTTCGGTGCAGTCCACGGAGAACGCAGCGTCGTAGTGCTTGCCGTTAACAAGAAGATCTCCGTTAGCAAAGTCTTCAGAAGGATAGAACAGCAAGTCATCAACGCCGAGGAAACCCATATTGGAAGGAAGCTCTTCAGGCATACATACCCAGGCATTTACTCCGAGGTTTCTCATAATTGAGACAACGGCACATGAAGAACCGATACAGTCACCGTCCACGCTCTTATGCGGGAATACGAGAACTGCACCGTCGTTCTTCTTAAGCTCATCCGCTTTATCAAGGATGAGTCTTGCCATTCTTGATGCGCCTTCGAAGTAACGTTCCTTCATGAACTTAACCTTCTTCGTCTTCTACGGTCTCGTCCTCGTCAGACAGACCGAGTTCTTCCCTCTTGGCTTTGTCTTCAGCTTTTACCCTGTCGATGATCGCATCCATACGTGCTGCTTCATCAAGAGTATTGTCGATCTTGAAGTGAAGCTCAGGTGCAAGACGGAGATTGATCCTCTTGCACATCTGGAAACGGATGAATCCGTTAGCGCCTTCGATGGCGTCCAGTGCTTCCTTCTTATCATGATCGTTACCGAACACGGAGATAAAAACGGTCGCATGAGACAAGTCACGGGTCATCTTGACCTGTGTGACGGAAGTCAGCAGGGGGACCCTGGGGTCCTTCAGCTCATTGCTGATGATATCCTGCATGACCTTTCTCATCTCATCGCCGACTATCTCAGCGCGGTTCCTACGCATCTCTGTCTACCTCTTGGCTCGTGAATGCTTCGATAACATCTCCGACCTTGATGTCGTTGTAGTTAGCTACGGACAGACCGCACTCGAAGCCGGAATTAACTTCCTTAACGGAATCCTTGAGTCTCTGGAGTGAAGCGAGTTCACCTGTGTGGATAACGATGTCGTTTCTCAAGATTCTTACGCCGCAGTTTCTGATGATCTTACCGTCAGTTACATAACATCCGCCGATCGTACCTACGCCTGATACCTTAAACAACTCACGGATCTCAGCATGACCGAGTACAACTTCCTCGAACGTAGGCTCGAGCATACCCTTCATAGCCTTCTCGATATCCTCTGTAGCCTTGTAGATGACGTCGTAGAGTCTGATGTCTACGCCGGCTTCCTTAGCCTTCTCAGTGATGATCGCATTAGGACGAACGTTAAAGCCGATGATGATAGCGTTAGATACATCAGCGAGAACGATATCGGACTCGTTGATAGCACCAACTGCTCCGTGTACAACCTTAACACGTACTTCTTCGTTGCTGAGCTTCTCGAAGGACTGTGTAACAGCCTCGACTGAACCCTGGATATCAGCCTTAACGATGAGGTTGAGATCCTTAACGTTACCCTCAGCCATCTGAGCTGCGAGATTCTCAAGTGACATTCTGGAGCTCTTTCTGATCTTCTCCTCACGCTGCTTGATCTTTCTCTTCTCAACGAGCTGTCTTGCCATCTTCTCGTCCTTAACTGCATAGAGAACCTCACCTGCAGAAGGAACCTCAGGGAGACCCAAGATCTCACAAGGAATGGAAGGGCCTGCCTTCTTAAGGACTTCGCCCTTATCGTCATACATAGCTCTGATGTTACCGATCATAGCACCGCAGACTACTGAGTCACCCTGCTTCAGAGTACCTCTCTGAACGAGTACAGTAGCAACAGGACCTCTGCTCTTATCGAGCTGAGCCTCGATAACCGTACCCTTTGCCTGTCTCTTAGGATCAGCCTTGAGCTCGAGTACATCTGCTACGAGGAGCACGTTCTCGAGGAGGTCATCGATACCTTCGCCCTTCTTAGCAGAAACGGGAACCATGATCGTGGAACCGCCCCACTCCTCGGGGATGAGCTCATACTGTGTGAGTTCCTGCTTAACCTTATCAGGGTTAGCACCGGGCTTATCGATTTTGTTGATAGCAACTACGATCTCAGTACCTGCAGCCTTGGCGTGGTTGATAGCCTCGATCGTCTGAGGCATGACACCGTCGTCAGCAGCTACTACAAGGATAGCGATATCCGTAACCTGAGCACCTCTTGCTCTCATCGTTGTGAACGCT
>JAEEGL010946341.1_pt1 | contig 46203 bp, 38 predicted proteins | sample 9134231 | NCBI WGS metagenome assembly JAEEGL01 (sample SAMN16246548, study PRJNA631951) | gut metagenome | biome: gut microbiome; feature: rumen; material: fiber-attached | host: Bos | place: Iran: Karaj | collected 2018-10 | reverse complement strand
TCCCGCCGCGGTTCAGAATGAAGCAGCCCGAGAAGGAAAGCAGCAGTACGGAAACAGCCAGCAGCACACAGATGACAATGATCCTGCGTTTCATTTCTATCCCCCCATATTAAAGAAATGCTTTATTTGCCGAAGAGCTTTTCGTTGCACTTGGGGCAGATGGGATCCGCGCCCTCCTTCTGCATATCCTCGGTGAGGGGGACTATCTCGCCGCAGTTCGGACAGGTAAAGAAATCGAAATCGTCTTCCCAATCCTCCCAATCCTCGCCGTCATCGTCCTCGTCTTCGTCGTCCTCTTCTTCCTCGATGAGGAAACCGAGCAGCTCGTCCATCTCGTCGATGTCGTCGTTCATCTCGGCGACGTCGGCCTCGAGGTTGTCCGTCCTCGCGGACTCGGCCTCGACCTCCTCGGCGATGGCGTCAAGGCAGTCGGCAACGGCCCTGAAGAGCTTCGTGTTGTCGTCATCCGCAAGCTTCATGCCGTCCATGAGCCCGCGAAGGTATGCGATCTTTTCTTTCATAAGGCGCAGCCTCGGGATCACAGCCTCGCCATATACTCGCCGGTGCGGGTATCGATGCGGACGCGGTCGCCCTCGTTGACGAAGAGGGGCACGTTGATGACGTAGCCGGTCTCAAGGGTGGCCTGCTTGGTGACGTTGGTGGCTGTATCGCCGCGGACGCCGGGCTCGCACTCGGTGATGGTGAGCTCAACGAAGTTGGGAGCGGCGACGCTGAAAGCCTTGCCCTTGTAGAAACGAACGGTGACGTTCATGTTCTCGACTATGAAGTTGATGGCGTCCTCGACCTGATCGTGGTTGAGCTCGAGCTGCTCGTAGTTCTCAACGTCCATGAAGGTGTAGAGATCGCCGTCGTTGTAAAGGTACTGCATCTCACGGGTCTCGATGTGAGCGGTGGGATACTTGTCGGTGGGGGAGAAGGTCTTCTCGAGCACCGCGCCGGTCATGACGTTCTTCAGACGGGTACGGACGAATGCCGCGCCCTTGCCGGGCTTAACGTGCTGGAAATCCGCGATGGACCAGACCTGACCGTCGATCTCGACGGTGACACCCTTGCGAAAATCGCCTGCTAAAATCATAAATTACCTCCGTAAAATAAGTTCTTGATATTTATACACCAGCGGACGAAACCGCATTGGGTCAGATGATTATCATATCCTTGCGGGTATGAGCGAGGTCGATATAGCCGTCCTCGGTGAGCACGCAGTCGTCCTCTATGCGGACGCCGCCGAGCCCCTCGACGTAGATGCCGGGCTCGACCGTGATGGTGGAGCCGGGAACGAGCGTGTCGTTCGAGCGGGTGCTCGCATATGGCGCCTCGTGTATGTCGAGGCCGAAGCCGTGCCCGAGGGAATGTCCGAAGGTGGGACCGTAACCCTCGTCGGTGATAACGTCGCGCGCGATCTTGTCGAGCTCCTTCGCGCTCATATTGGGCTTGAGCGCGTCAAGAGCCGCAAGCTGCGCCCTGAGGACTATATCGTAGATCTTCTTCAGCTCGTCGTTCGGCTCGCCTACTGCGATCGTGCGGGTCATATCGGAACAGTAGCCCATGTACTTGCAGCCGAAGTCGATGACCACGAGATCGCCCTTCTGAAGCTTCCTCTGCCCGGGGAGAGCGTGGCAGAGCGCGCCGTTGGGACCGGAGCCGACGATCGTGTCGAAGGAGTTCTCCTCGGCGCCGTGCTTCCTCAAAAGATGATCCAGCTCGTTGGCGACCTCTTTCTCGGTCATGCCCTCGTGAATAACGGTGATGAGCTCGGCAAACGCCTCGTCCGCGATGCTCTGCGCCTTCTTAAGGCACTTGACCTCATACTCGTTCTTCACGAGCCTTACGCGGTCGATCTCGGAGGTGAGAGGCACGAGCTCAACGGGGAGCTCCTTGTAGTTGTTGAACGCGCGGACGGTCAGATATCCGTCCTCAAAGGCGCATTTCTTAACGCCGATCTCTTTGAGCACCGCCGCGATCTCATCCGTCGCGATGGCGCGGGAGGTCTCCACGATCTCAAAATCGGGGCTCTGCTCCTTGGCCTGTATCGTATAGCGGAAATCGGTCAGGAGCACGCGCCTTCCGCCGCCGATGACGACGACCGCCTCGTCGCTCGTAAAGCCGGAGAAGTAGCGGATGTTGGTGCGCGAGGTGATCAACGCGCCGTCCAGTCCTGCGTCCTTCAGAACGCCCATGAGCTTTTCGCATCTTTGCTTCATAAACACTCCTTCTGTCACTGTTGACACTCGGGCTTTTCAACCCCCCTTTTACAAAATATTATTATAGCACATGACGTGCGCGAAAAACAAGAGGAAAAAGCATTTATTTCGCTTTTTCCTCTGCTGAGATATATTTGTTTTCGGCTTGACGCGCCGTCAGTATCTGACCGTCGCGCTCACGGTATTGGAAAACTCGCTCAGGAAAGTGAAGTCAAGATACGAATCGAACGCCGCGATCCTGTAGAAATATTCGACTCCGATCTCAGTATCCTTATCGGTGAAGGAGGTCGCGCTTCCGTCGAGAACGGCGATCTGGGAGAACTCGGTCTCGTTCCCGGCACGGCGGTAAACGCGGATGGAGTTGAGCGAGCCGAGCTTTGCCCAGCGGATCGTAACTCCGCCGTCCGTCTTTATCCCGGTGATCTCGGGAGTCGAGCGGGGGAGCGCGGAGCCTATCTCGCTCATGCTGGTATACTCCTTGCCGTTCTCCTCGCAGACAGCGAGGAGACGGTAATAGTAAACGGAGCCTTCTTCTGCGGAGTCGTCAACGTACGAGCTGTCCCTGACCTCGGCAAGATCCTCGAAGGCAAAGCCGGCTCCGATTCTGCGCTGCAGAACGTAACGCTTGGCTTCGGGGACGGGAGTCCACGTCAGACGTACGGAGCCGTTTTCGTTTTCAACGGTGAGATCGGCAGGCATGTCGAGATATACGGCGTAAGCTTCGGGAGACGCTTTTCCCTTCATAACGCCCTCGTTAGGGACGACGTAATAGGTATATCCCTTACCGGAGACCACGTCGGTATCCTCGTACGTTTCGCCCCTGACGCTTTCGGCAAGCAGCTCGAATTCTCCGCTTTCCGCCTTGCGGTAAACGCCGAAGTCATCGCAGTCGTCGCAGACGTTCCAGCGGACTTCCAAGGCTCCGTCGAGACTCTTGAGCTGGGCGATATGGCCCTGATAGATGTCGCAACCCTTCTTAGCTGCCGTCTCGTAATACTTCTCGACACATTTGTCCCAAGCGGCCCTGTCCTTGTCGGAGAGCTCGGAGGGTTCGAGCCCCATTTTTCCGGTGAGATAGCTTCCGACTGTCTCGCTGAACTTGCGCATGCCGTAGACGTTGAGCCTGCCGGTGTGATCGCCGTAATCCCAGATCTCGAAATTGTTGTATTCGGGCAGGTGGAAGTCTACAAAGGGTATGCCGAGCTCGTCGCAGTAATCGCGGACGAGCTTGGTGTGAGCGTCGTCCGTGCCCCAGCGCAGATAATTGGGGCTCTTTACGACGAACATGCGGATGTTCTTTTCATCGCAGAGCTGCTTGATCTTCGGTATGTACTCGGTCGCTGCGTCGGTCAGCTTGTCACCGTTGAACACGGTATTGAAGAAATTGCCGTCGTTCCTCGTATAGGTATACTGGGGAACGCCGCCCTTGTAATAGCTGTATTCGCCGGGCTTGAAGAGCTTTTTGAGATCGTTCCTGCCCAGATCGTTGCGGGAGTGGTAGCGGAGGATGGGGAAGAGATACCCCGCGAACGTAAGGAGTGTGTCCGGAGTGGTGGGGTCGTACTGCTTCATCCATTCTGATTCCTGCTTCGAGAGCTCAGCCATGAAGCCAAGCTTATTGAAGGAGATGGGCATGTAGTCCATTGCGAGGCGGTTGTAGTATTCGCGCTTCTGGGTATTCTCCGCGAGGAAGAAGAGCGACTCGACCATGACGACCTTTATATCCTGGGTCTTGAGAGCATCCTTCAAAAAATAGTAGGAAGTAGAAAGCTCCTCGTCGGGACAGCAGAAGTTGTAACAGGTGATGCCGTACTTTTCGTAGAGCACGACCGGACTGAACGAGCTGTACAGATTGCAGGATCCGAGTCCGAGAACGTCTATAGTGTTCTTCGGCTCCTTATAAAAGCCCGCGATCTGGGAGTTTTCGCCCGCGCCGCTCCTCTTGGGGATGAAAAGGAATGAAGCGAGAGTGAAAAGCACGGCAAATATGAGGAGATATACGACAGCCCTCAAAACGAAGGTCCATTTCTTGTTTTTCATGATAGCCTCCCGATCAGAATCCCGCGTAGATGAAAGCGGAGGAGTTGTAGCCGTAGCCGTAAATGCCGAATATGATTATCGCGAATATAAGCGCGTAGGATAAGCCCCAGCGAAGCCAGCGACGTCCTGTCGAAAGCTCTGCCGCGATGTTCTTTTTGGCCTTGAGGCTCCTCCTGTAAGCGATGATGTCGACCGCTATCGCAGCGGCAAAGCAGAGCACGAAAGGCCATACCCCGAAGAAAGCGTCGATGCCGAAGAGCGTGTGCTTGGGCCCCGCCATAAGCTGACCGACCACGAATTTCGCAAAGCCGACGAAGCGGAAATGAGTGAATATCCGCTTTATGACCGCGAAGGCGAACGACAGCTTTTCGGTACGGAAGAATATCCATGAGAAGGAAATGAGCAAAAACGTGAGCGCCCTCTTGAGCTCCCTGACGATAAAGGGACGAGGGGCGGCGTTCTTCGTTTCCTTGGGCCTTTTGCCCTTGATCATATTCTCGATATTCACGTAAACGCCGTTCAAAAGGCCCCAGATCACGTAGCCCCAATCGGCGCCGTGCCAAAGACCGCTGAGGCCGAAGGTCACGAGTACGTTGAAGCGCCTCTCGCGCTTGCTGCATCGGCTGCCGCCGAGGGGGATGTATATGTAGTCGGTAAGCCAGCGGTTGAGGGAGCAGTGCCACCTTCTCCAGAACTCGGAAGGGCTGAGAGACATATAGGGCTGGCAGAAGTTCGGGCTGAAGTCAAAGCCCAGTATCTTCGCCGCTCCGATGGCGGTATAGGAATAACCCGCGAAATCGAAATAGATCTGGAACGAGAACAGGAACGTCGCGAGGAGCACCGCGGCGCCGCTGTACTGTTCAAGGTCCCCGTATATCGTATTGACCATTATCGCGGCGGTATCCGCCACGACCATCTTCAGGAACAGACCGTAGAGCACCATGAGCATGCCCTCGCGGAAGCGCTCGATGTCAAAGCTGTGCTTCTCGTCAAACTGGGGAAGCACGTCGCCCGCGCGCTCGATCGGTCCCTGGACGACCTTCGGGAAAAACGAGACGAAAAGAGCGAATTTGAAGAGGTTCTTTTCGGCGTTCACCTTGCCGCGGTACACGTCGACTATGTATGAGATGACTGTGAAGGTGATGAAGCTGATCCCGAGAGGGACGAGCCATTTAAGCTCGAAGGTCTCCGTCTTCATGAGCGAAGACACAGTCCCGGATACGAAATTGAAGTATTTGTAGAACGCGAGCGTCAGAACGTTCAGGCACACACCGACGATCATCCATGCCTTTTTACCCTTTTGATCCTTGCTCCTGCCGATCAGAATGCCTATAAGATAAGCAAAAAGCGTGACGAGCACGAGATAGGCCGTCAGCGGCAGGCTGTAAACGGCGTAAAAAACGTAACTCGCGACCAGAAGCAGCGGGTTCCGGAGCTTGTGCGGAAGCAAAAAGTACAAAACGAGCGTTCCGAAAAACAGCAGCATAAAGTCGAGAGTATTGAAAGACATATTTCTCCCTCCAATGTTTTCCGTTACCGATCCCGACAACGACGAATTACGAGTATTATAGACAAAAAAACGCCCTGCGTCAAGCCGCCTTCAACATAAAAAACGACCCTTTGAACGCGGGGAATAAACAGGACAAGCGGTGAATACCATCTACCGACGAGATGGTCGGGAGGCTTCGATGCAAAGAACGAATACAGGAGAAGAAAACAGGGCTGTATCCGCCGCGAAGGACGCGGCGGAGGCGCTTGCTCTCGCGGCGCTGCTCGTGTTTGCACTCGTCGTTTCCGGGACACTGCCGATAGGATCGAGGCTTTCCATAACGGAGCTCATCAAGCCTTTGACATTCGACCTTTCGCCGGGAGCGGACGCGGGAGAAGGACTGCCGATACTCATACGCATCGCGGATATAGAGCCCGACGTGGACCCGGGGATAATTATTAAGCTCATCAACGCCGAAGACGCGGAAGGGCCCGATCTCAAAAGGGACGAGCCGACCGTTCTGATCTATCACACCCACGACACCGAGGCGTACAGACCGACGGAGACGGACGCTTACGAACCGTCCGGAAGCTTCCGCACCGAGGACGACACGAAGAACGTATTCGCCGTCGGCGAGGAGCTGAAGAGGATACTTGAGGAGGAATGCGGGATAATCGCCGTTCACGCGGATGAAAAGCACGAGAAGCCGCTCATCACGTCGGCCTACGAGCGATCGATTGAGACCGTGCGCCGTTACAGGAAGCTTTATCCTTCGCTCGTGCTGTTCATAGACCTTCACAGGGACGGCGTGGCAGATACGGGGTATGAGGATGATTTCGTCACCGTGGACGGTCTCGAATGTGCGCGGATGATGTTCGTTGTCGGCACGGGCACGAGCGGGAAAAGCTCTCAGTATGCTCCCGAGCCGAGCGAGACGCCCGAGCTCCCGGATTTCGAGGGGAACTACGCTCTCGCCCGCGCGCTCACGGAGACGCTGGAATCATACTGTGCGGGCTTCATGCGGAAGATCCGCGTGAAGTCGGGCAATTACAACCAGCAGGCCGCCCCGCGCTGTCTTCTTATCGAGGTCGGGCATAACGGCAACACGCTCGAACAGGCGAAGAATTCGATGGTATTCCTCGCAAGAGCCATCGCCCGGAATGCGGCGGTCCCGCAAGGGTGATGAAAGCCTTCCCCGTATTATCCCGGGGAAGGCTTTGGTCATAAGCAGATCGTCAGTTGTTTGCATTAAGATCGGTGACGACGCCGGTATCATACCTTTCTAAAAAGCTTCCGTCCTCCGCGAAGCGGTATCTGTAGACCTTGAACGTCGAATAGATACCGAAGTCTTCCTCGCCCTCTGACGTGGAGCTGCCGCGGACCTCGGCCGAACAGACGGTATAGACTATCCATTCGAGCTCGCCGTCTTCGTTGATCGAGAGATCTCCCGCAAGCGAGCCCTCCGCCTCATAGAACACCCTCAGATCGCCGCCCGCGGTATCGCATACCAGCAAAAGCCCCTTTACGGAGGACTTGGCGTATTCGAACGCTTCCTCGCTGGTGGTATTGGGATCCATATCGCTGCCCGCCATTTCGACAAAGTCCTCCGCCGCGGCATATTCGGAGATATAGAGCTTGCCGCCGAATTCCTTTATGCCGACGAACCAGCAGTCGTAACCGTCGAGCTCGTAATCGATCCTCCCGACGATCCTGCCCTCCGAGTCGATATTGACAAGATGGCTGTCCGCGCCTATCGCGTCCACAGCGGCGGCGATGAAGCCTTCGCCGAAGCAGTGCGCGCTCGTCACGACGACGGGCATTCCGGTCCGGTTCATTTCGGAGAACACCTTTTCGCCGTTATCGTTCACCTTGGTGACGGCGAGCACGCCCTTGTTCGCATAGAGGTCGCCATCGGGATCCTCGTTTATCGTCCCGAAGAACACCACGGAGCCGTCCTTCGTTCCGACCGCCGTTATCTCGCGGCTGCCCTCCTCGAGGTCGCAGAGCCACATGAACCCGCCGTCATAGGAGAGCTTTATCGCCGCGGGAACGCGCTTGTCCGGCGTGCCCCCGTCCGCCGATCCTTCAACGAGACGGCTGCCGATTATAACCGTTCCGCCCTCGACGTACATCGTCGTTCCGGCGTCAATGGAATCCACGGTATAGCTCCATGCACGCCTGCCGTCGACGTAATTCGATATGCGGACGAAGCCCTCGTCCGTCATGCTCTTCCTGAGCTGCTCCTTATGCCCGCCGCGAACTCTGTTGGTATAGGCTCGGTCGATCCCGACGATCTCCTCATCGGCAATCGCGTCCGTCTCCCCGGGGAAGCTCACGCCCTCAACGGTATCGGTCTTCTCGGCGTTCCTGCCGTTTTCAGAGGTCTTTGTCACGAACTCGCGGTAGACCGTCTTTATCTCACTGCGGGTCAGGCCTTCCGTCGAAATGCCGTTCGCCTCGAAATAGGCGAGCGCGGCGCTGTACTCCCTGGCTTCCGCAGCATATGCGAAGGACCCGACGCAAAGCGAGACCATGAGCGCGAGACTCGCGGCAACAGCGATCGCCGCCCTTCTTTTGAGCCTCGGACGCAGCGCGCGCTTTTCCGCAGCCGCAGCTCCCGTCTTATTAAGCGCGGACTTTGCTATCCTTCTGCTTGTGAGCTTGTCGAGCTTCTCGTCGCCGAGCTCCGAAAGGAGCGCGTCGAGTTCGGCCTCGTTCATGCTCTCAAACGTGTTTTTGATATCATTCATCGTATTCGCCTCCCAAGCTTTCTTTCAATTTCTTCACCGCCCTGTGCGTGCGGGTATCCACATTGGCAGCGCTGAGTCCAAGCGCCTCCGCGATCTGCTTCGAGGATTGTCCGAGGAAGTATTTGCGGATCAGGATCTCGCTGTCCGGACGCCCGAGCGCCTTTACCGCGGCGATGAGCTCCCTTTTGTTCTCCGCCTCGGTAAGCGTATCCTCCACCGAACCGGGAGCGGGGACGGAAGCCGCTATCTCCGGTGTGAGCGGAGTATTTGCCGATTCACGGTAGAACAGGCGAAGCTTATCCAGCGCCTTGCGCTTTGCGATAACGCAGAGCCTTCCCTTAAGCCCGGCCTCGTTCAGGTCGAGCGAGTCGACCCGGGCAAAAATGTCCGCAAACGTTTCCGCCGCGCAGTCCTCCATATCCGCTTCACAGAACCTCGTACCGGAGAGCTTGCCGCGAACGACCGCCATGACGAGCCCGCCGTACTCGTCAACGAGTTTTGTCATGCCTGCTTCCGGGTCTCTCTTCAGAAGCGCCAGCAGCTTTTCGTCTTTCACTTGAGCCTCCTTTATCGATCGCGATCACCCTTACGGTCGCAGAAGAGACGCTTTTCTTACACGTTCCGGCGATATTATATCTCTTTTTATTCGGCAGCGAAGCGTTTTTCGCTTAAAGAGCTTCGTTTTGACGCAAAAAGACCGCCGGCAGTGGTTTGCCGGCGGTCTGAATGCGTCCCGATTTGCCGGGCGGTGCAGTTATCGGTCGGGCGTCAGTTCCCGCACTCGAGTATGAAGCCGCAGTGGAAGGCCTCGATCTCGTACTCGTTAAGCTCGGGAATGTAGTTCCTGTTGTGTGCGACTATCACGTCGACGAGCACGCAGCCGGAGCACGCGCCGCATATGCGGTCGCGAAGCTCGGAGCTTACGTTGAGAGCGGCAATATCGCGGAGCTCGTCGAGGGTTATATCAAGGGCTATGGGCTCGAGCGTCACCGCGTCGTAGACGTTGACAGTGACGATCTCGGTATCCTCGAGCAGCATGGGCTTAAAGAGTCTCCCAACGTGCGGGAGCTCCTTTATGGGCTTTTTGATACCGTCGAGGAATTCGTAGCCCTCGGTATAGAGCATGTTTCCCTCGCCGCCGTCCTCGGGCAGATAATAGGTGGTGCCGTAGGCGAATTTGGAAACGGGAGCTATTCCGATCCCCATCTCCTCGAGCCACATATACCCGTCGGCCTCGAAGCCCTCGGCGGGAGCATACGAATACGCCTCGTCCATGCTCACCCTATCGAACTTCGTGAATCCGATTATATCGCTGTCCTCGGGATAGTTGCCCGGCACGATTATCTCAAAGCCCTTTCCGTCCTTTTCCCAGACGGCGTAATTCTCGACGCCGCTGAACGGACGGATTATCCAAATGCCGTTTTTGTTATTCACCTCGCCGTAATTCCCGGCGCGTGAAGCGGCATAGGACTCCGCCGTGCCGCTCACCCAATTCCTGTGCCATATGAACACGAAACGGTTGGGATCCTCCTCCGCGCTGATCCAATCCTCGCTTATCCCGTAATTGACTGCAACGTACTCGTTCGTGATCGTGATGTCGGAAAATTCCGCGCCATACGGGACTTTTTTGGGCATGTATATCTCGGTGAGGCCGTTGAGCGGCTCGTTCTTACCGTCGAAATAACCCGAGGACACGGCGAGAGCGACCGCGGAAACGGCGGTGAATCTCGCCTGACTGACGGGCTGTGAGGCGGTATAATAAGCCTGAGTCGGCAAGGCCGTCGGCACGCTCGTTTCATGGACGGGCGCCGGCGTGATCACGACGGGAGCTTCCGTTAATGCCTCCGTGGGAGCGGGAGCCGCCTCCTCGGTATTCGTGGGAGCCTCGGTCGCGGCAAGAGCAGAACGGTCGTCAGCCTTGGGCTTCAAAAGCCCCGGCAGCGCGACCGCGAGCCCCAAAGCCAGCACGAGCGCCGCGGCGGCTGTCAGCACGATACCGAGGCGTCTTCCCTTGGGCTTTGACGCGCGCGCCGCTCCGGAGACAAGGGAGTCGTCCAGCTCGCCGAGCGCGTTCGAGGTTTCGAAAGTATGCTTATTCATTGATGTATTCCTCCTTTACAAGATAACGGCGAAGCCCTCTTCTGGTCTTCGCGAGAAGCGTGTTGACCCGTTTTTCGGTCGTGCCGAACCTTTCGGCGATGGCCTTTGCGCTGTCGAAAAACCAGTAGCGCCGCATGAACACGCCGCGCTCCTCGGAGGGAAGGGCCTTGAGGTATTCCCCGATCGCCCTCGCGAGCTCCTTTGAATCGAGCACGTCCTCCGCCCGGCCGCTGTCCGCGACGCAGTTTTCAAGCTCGTCGAGCGAAACGGACACGGCGGGATTCCCTTTGGCGGAGTTCGAGCGGTACTTCATGAGCGCTTCGTTTCGGGCGGCCTTCGCGACGTACGCGGTGAGATCTCTCGGTTCGGCGGGGGGAATGCTCGACCAAAGCCTGAAATAAACGCTCGAAACGCACTCCTCCGCGTCGCGCCTGTCGGCAAGCACGTTCAGGGCGAGACTCATGCACAGCCCGCCGAACCTTGCCTTGAGCGCTTCGAGGGCGGATTCGTCCCTGCTCTTGAGCTTTGCGATTATCTCGGCGTCGGTCACGCGGGATCCTCCTTCTTCATGTAGGGCCTTACGTCCATTATGATGCGGAAAAAAGCTGTTTTCTTAACTCCTGCGAAAATATATTAAAGGGACCGCTGCGGAGTGATGCGGCGGTCCCGTGAATGACGACAATTATTTATCCATATTGAGCTCTTCTGCGACTATGTAGAGAGGCCTGTCCTTGAGCTCGTCGTACATGCGGTTCATATACATGCCCTGCACGCTCAGGAAGAGGAGCGTTATCGCGTTGAGCACGACCATGCCGTCGACCGCCCAGAGCCAGGCGGGGAAGGAGACCTTGCAGATCGCGAGGACTATGAGCGCGATAAGACCGAGGAACGCGAGCACGAGAAGGCCGACGCCGAACTCGCCGCAGAGCGTGAGCGGACGGTCGGAGAAGCCGATTATGCCGTCCATGGCGAGGCGCATCATCTTCTTGAGGGTGTACTTGGTGCTGCCCGCGAAGCGCTCGTTTCTCACGTATTCGATCGGCACCGCGTCGAAGCCCATCCAGCCGCTCATGCCGCGGAGGAAGCGGTTATGCTCGCGCATACGAAGGAACACGTCGGCGACCTTGCGGTCGATGAGGCGGAAATCGCCGGTGTCGAGGGGTATCGCCGCCGCGCTCATGGACTTGAGCACGCGGTAATATGCAAACGCCGTGAACTTCTTGAATATGGTCTCGCCCTGCCTCTTGAGCCTCTTGCCGTAGGCGATGTCCGCGCCGTTCTCCCATGCCTCGACCATCTTCTCGATGACCTCGGGCGGATCCTGAAGGTCGACGTCGATAATGATAAGAGCGTCGCCGCGCGCAGCGTCCATGCCGCAGGTGACGGCGGTCTGGTGCCCGAAATTGCGGCTGAACGAGCGCACCCTGACCTGCGGATGAAGCTCTGCGATCTCGCGCAGTATCTTCATCGACCCGTCGCGGCTGCCGTCATTGACGTATATGATCTCATAGGGATAGCCGATCTTTTTCATCTCCTCGTCCATCCTCTCGAAGGAGGTTATGAGCACCTCCTCCTCGTTGTAGACGGGGACGATCAAAGAAAGCATCTTTTCCATGTGGTTTTCCTCCGTGTTGATCGTTGGCTTTATTATAGGCTCTGCGCGCGGGAAAGTCAATCGGAGAATAGCGAGAGGGCGAAAGCAGTCAGCAGTCAGCAATCAGCAGTTTGCAGATAGCAGATAGCAGTTAGCAATTAGCAGTTAGGTAAACAATGATTGATCAGGCAAGAGGAGCCGGGAGCGCCGTACGAGGCAGCCGCTTTCGTCCAAAAGCCAATTAATCAGTGCCTGCTCAGCAGTCAGCAATTGGGACGGTTAAAAAACCTTCGGTTTTTAAACCGATCATACCGCCCGCTTTTCGAAAGCTAAAGGGAAAGGCTTCGGTTGAAAACCCGCGCGGGACAATATATAATCAAAACGATGAAAACTCGCTCCGCAAAAGGGTACTTATAGGGTGAGAGGAGGGACGACAATGACGAACGACAATGAGACGATCGCCTTGTTTTTCGCAAGGAACGAAAGCGCGATAGAGGCTTTGAAGAACAAATACGGCCAGCTCATGCTCCGTATCGCACGAAATATCCTGAGGGACGAGCGCGACGCGGAGGAGGCCGTAGCCGATTCCTGCCTCGCCGTATGGAACGGCATACCGCCGGATAACCCCGAAAACCTCATGGCGTATACCGCACGGATCACCCGGAACGTTTCGGTGAAGGCATACCATAAAAACACCGCAAAGAAGCGTGACAGCCGTTACGACGAAGCGCTGGGCGAGCTTGCGGAGTGCCTGCCTTCGGGCGACACGCCGGAGGGCGAGCTTCTCAAAAAGGAGCTCGCCGGGCTCATAAACCGCTTTCTCGAAGGAGAGAGCCCGGAAAACCGCGTGATCTTCGTGAGACGCTACTGGTTTTCGGACGGAACAGCCGATATCGCCAAAAGGCTCGGCATGAGCGCGGGCAGGGTGAGCGTGCGTCTTTCGCGCACGAGAAAAAAACTCGGGAAATATCTTGAAAAGGAGGGCTATAGGTTATGAACATGGAATACGTGTCGGAAGCGATAGGCGGGATAGATACGAGATTTATCGTCGAAGCGGAGAGGACGGAGTCGAGAAAAAGAACGAGGGCCGCATGGGCGGGAGCCGCCGCCTGTCTTCTGCTCGCTGCATTTACGACCTTCTTTGCCGTTTACAGAAGACCGAGCTCCGGACCGGGAGGAAGCTTCCCGATGGTTATAATAAAGGATCCGTTTGGAAATATGGGCGGTGCAGGAGGAAGGATCGAATTCGAGATACCCGCGGAAAAGATCCCACAGGCGGAGAATATGAACGTCTGGCGCGTCATCGAAGCGGAGCCTGATGAAAAAATAGCGGCCCGCATCGCGGAGCTTTTCGGAGCGTCGTCTCCCGATATCCGTAAAGGGGAAGACGGCTGCATAAACTTCATTGAAAAAGGTATCACTGTCATTTTCACCCCCGGCCGACTCAACGCTTCCCGAGAAACGGAGCACGGATTCGAGAAGGAAAAGCTCTTTGACGACGAGGAATACGTTGAGCGCGCGAAATCTTTTTTGAGAGAAATCGGTCTTTCCGCCTCGGGATTCGATCTTGACGGGCCGATAGTCGGGGAGAACGGCTTGACCTCGAACGGTGAATTCGAATTCGTGGACGTGACTTTTCCTCATAAGGCTGTCGACGGACTGGATGAGATCCTCGGCGCGCCGTCCTTTATATGCGTCGAGCTTACCGTAAGCGGGAGCGTAGTCGGCATTGACGCCGGACTTTACGAGTTTCACCATCCGATTCAGTTCCCGATCCTTTCGGCGGAGGAGGTCATACGGCTCTACGAGGAGGATCCCGAAAACGTGCTCTTTTACGACAGCTGCCCTGCCGAGGGCGGGATCGCCGCCGAGGTCAGGCTTTCGTGGATGATCGTTCCGGAGTATTTCACCGGGAACGATTACGAGAATGGGATGAACCTATTCAGGACTTATGAATGCAGATGGATGATCCCCGTCTGGGTGTTTAGGGGAGAAACGGAAGAGGGAAGCTTCATAGCGGTTATGAGAGCTGTTCCCGAGAAATACCTCGTAATAACTCCCGAGATCCCGATAGGGGGATGAGAGAACGATCAAGGCATGGGCGGAAAAAGCTTCGCCCATGCTTTTTTTCTACTGGATTTTATAAATAAATATGGTATAATATTCTTTAACGACCCGAAAGGAGCGCTGTTCAATGAAGCTTCCCGACGAAGCCCGGCTGAAAAGGGGCCGCGCGGCGGTGATCGACTGCCGGGCGGAGAACTGCGATAAATGCCTCGGCGTATGCGGATTCTCCGCGATAAGGCTCGAGGAAGGCAGACCGTATTCCGATCCCTCGAAATGCATTGGCTGCGGCGGATGCGCGGCCTTCTGCCCCGAGGGGGCGATAAGGCTTCTGAAGGACCGCGGCGACGGGTCTTTCGAGGTCACGTTCCCATATGACGGCGAGCTTCCCGAGATCGGCGAGATCATCCGCGGGAGCGTCCGCGTGATACAGGCCGTTCCGAAGAGACCCGGAACGAACCATGCGCTCGTCAGAGCGATAATGAACATTAACGACTTTAAAAAGGAGTTTTCTGTATGAAATTAGATCCGATCGTCGTATCCCTTTTAGACACCGATCTTTATAAGTTCAATATGGATCAGGTGATATTCCACAAGCACACCGATCTCTGCGGTCAGTATTATTTCAAATGCCGCAACGAGGGCATCGTTTTCACCGAGGAGATGGTGGAAGAGATCAAGGCGCAGGTCGACTATCTCTGTTCGCTGAGGTTCAGGAAGGACGAGCTGGACTATCTGAGATCCATCCGCTTCATCAAGAACGACTACGTCGAGTTTCTGAGGCTCTGGCATCCTATCCGCGACTACGTCTCGATCGACCGCGACGAAAACGGAATGCTGACGGTCGTCGTCGACGGACCGCTCTTCTCGGCGATGCAGTTCGAGATATACCTCCTCGAGATAATCAACGAGGTCTATTTCAGGATGAACTTCGATTACGACGTGCTCCTCGAGTCCGCAAAGGAGAGGCTGGATAAGAAGATAGAGGCCTTCAACAACGGGACCTACACCTTCAGCTTCGCCGAGTTCGGCTGCAGGAGAAGGCTCTCCCGCGAGTGGGAGGACGTCGTCGTTAGAAGATTCGCCAAGGAGACGAAGAACTGCGTCGGCACCTCGAACGTATATCTCGCGATGAAGTACAATCTGACCCCGATAGGCACCTATGCCCACGAGTACGTTCAGATGTATCAGGGCATAGACGAGATCCCCCTCGCCTATACCAACCACTACGCCATGCAGGATTGGTACGACGAGTACAAGGGCGATAACGGGACCGCGCTCACCGACACCATTACGACCGAGCTCTTCCTTCTCGATTTCAACCGCTCCATGGTCAACAACTACAACGGCGTGCGCCATGATTCGGGCGATCCCTACGCATGGGGCGAGAGGATAATAAAGCATTATCAGAGCTACGGCGTGGATCCGAAGACCAAGCTCCTCCTGTTCAGCGACAGCCTTAATTTCGACAAGGCCGAAAAGCTCTATCAGTACTTCAAGGAAAAGGCGAAGGTCTCGTTCGGAATAGGCACGTTCTGCTCCAACGATACCTGCGCCGACGCGCTCAACATAGTCATCAAGCTCCAGTTCGTAAACGGAAGGCCGGTCGCCAAGCTCTCCGACACTCCCGGCAAATCCATGTGCCGCGACGAGGAGTATTTCCATTACCTTGAGAACTCCGTCGCCTTCCGCCTCGAGAGACAGAAGGATCAGCGGACTGACAGAAAATAATATATTTTTGTTCCCTTGTAACGAAACCCGCTTTTTCCGCATTAACGTATGAAGACCGAAAAGGGGGACGAACCGATGGAACCGATGGAGGAGGTATACGGCCGCTATGCGAATACGGTCTATCGATACCTCCTTTCGCATACCCGCGATCCGGACCTCGCCGAGGAGCTCACGCAGGAGACGTTTTTTCAGGCGATAAGGTCGAGCGACCGCTTCGACGGATCGTGTTCGGTGCCGACCTGGCTCTGCGGCATTGCGAAGAAGGTGCATCTGACGTATCTGCGCAAGCATCCGAGGCAGGCGGAGCTCGAGAGGGCCGCGGATAATGGCGAGCTCGCACCGACGGTATCCGCCGAGGACGAGGCTGTCGCCTCGGAGGAAAGGCTCCGGCTTCTGAAACGGCTCCACGGTCTTCCCGAGCCGTACCGGGAGGTCATGTATCTGAGGCTGTTCGGAGATCTCAGCTTCCGTGACATCGGCACGGTGCAGGGCAGGACGGAGAACTGGGCGAGGGTCACGTTCTACCGGGGAAAGGAAAAGCTTAAAAAGGAGACTGATGAGAATGAGTAAGGTCTCATGCGAGGTAATAAAGGACCTCATGCCCAACTGCATAGACGGCATCGCGAGCGAGGAATCTTCGGCGCTCGTCGAGGAGCATATCGCGGAGTGCTTGGAATGCAGAGCGACGTGGGAATCCATGCGCGGATCGGTGAGCGAGACTCCCGGGAACGAAAAGGAGCCCGGGGAAAAGGAGATAGACTATCTCAAAAAGAACAAAAAAAGGAACAGGCTGATCGCGATACTGAGCGTATGCGGAGCGGTCTTCATACTGCTCACTGCGGCGTTCTTAAGGTTCTTCGTGATAGGCGGCTACGCGGACGAGGACTCCCTCAACTGCCGCGTGAAGGTGGCGGGGGATAAGGTCGTCGTCGCCGGAGTGGTGAATACCAACAGCGGAAAGCGCGTCTCGGGCATCGACTTTAAGGAGAAGGACGGCACGGTCACGATAAGGATACGCACCGTGCTCACCTCCGTTTTCGGGAGCCGCGATTTCAACAGGGAATACTCCGCCTCGGGGAAGATAGAGAAGGTGGTGTTCAACAATTCCGTGCTCTGGACTCCCGATCCCGCGCAGTCGCGTTTCAGCTCCGCCATGAGGGAGGACGTTATCGCCGCCTGGGACAGCTGGAACGAGAAGACGCAGCTCGAGCAGATGACCTCGAGCACCTTCCCCGGCTATATCTCGAGGTTCTTTACCGAGTGGGGAGATTCCGTGAAATACCTCGGCTTCGAGCCCGTGAACCCCTTTGAGGACGCTGAATGGGTGGAGAAGAAGAACTTCGTCGGTACCGATAAAAAGGACGATATCACGGGCGAATTCTATCATACCTGGCTGCATTTTTACGGCAGCGAAAACGGCGATATCAACTATCTCAACCTGACCGCGGGCTATACAATGGACGTGGGGAAGTACTATCTGAGCAGCTACACGCAGGACGGCGTGAGTCTCGAAGTGGTCGTCGGGTATCCCGCGGAAGGCGAGGCGGGCTTTTCGTTCGCCGTTCCGAACGGGGCGGTCTTTCCGGGCCCGGATGACGTCTCGCAGCTGGTGTACTTTTATGTGATCGGCCCGGATAATGAAAAAATGGGCAGCAATTTGTTAACGTCGTCGGTCCGGCTCACGTTCACCGCGGAGCCGCTCGCGCGCTGGTCGGAGGAGTTCAGCGCGGGCGACAGAAGGCACACGGATCACGGCATTCTGTTCTTCTCGTCCTTTGAGGATACGAACACCGGGAAGATATCACATATCTATTACGACTACAAGGACGTCCACTACACCGTCACGCTCTACGGCCTTCTCGATGAAAGCGAGGCGGAGGCGATGACGAACCACGTCATTTCCTTCATCGGAAAAAAGCTGGAAGGAGACAAATAAAAAAAGCCGCTCGGATGGCGAAAAACCACCACAAAACAGGAGGAATTTCCTTTCGGAAATTCCCCAAAAAGACCCCTCATTCGTCAGCCTTCGGCTGACACCTTCCACCGGGGCGGGCTGCCTCACTTCGTGAGGACTGCCGCCCGTTCTCCGCCTTCACGACCGTCCACCGGACGCTCGTGATCGCCTTTGGCGACCGGCTCCGAACCCACCGGGGGGAAGGCTTATACTATCGCCAACCAAAAGGCTTCCCCACCAAGGGGAAGCCTTTTGGTTGACGACACAAATGTCTAATCCCTGCTTTTGGTCAGCGATTGTTTACGCCTCAGTTATCCGCCCGGTTATACCCATTCTTCATGGAGACGCTCGCTTCGGCGAGCACCTTACCGAGGGTCTGGACAGACTGCTCCTTCGCCATAGCGGCGAGCGCGTTATTGGCCTCGACGAGCATCTTCTCGTCGGGGTTTTCCTTATATTTCGCGTCGAAGGAGACCGAGGGAAAGCGGATCCGAGTTGACAGCGATATTTTTATCGAATATAATACTAGATGTATATTTATATCTAGATTTTGATTCGAAGGGGGCGATCGGATTGTATTGCGGATACTGCGGAGAAAAGTACAGGGAAGGCGCGAGCTTTTGCGGGAAATGCGGGAAAAGCAACGAAAGCTTTGCCGCGAAGAAGCCGGACGTAAGTTACGAGTCTGTCTCCGTTACGGGAGAGAGGGTGTGCCCCGAATGCGGCAAGCAGCTTCTCGAGGGTACGGAGTTTTGCGCTTCCTGCGGTAAAAAGTTTGAGGCGCCCAAGAGCGTGAGGACGCCGCATTGCGTGCGATGCGGGAGGCTGTTGACTCCATCCGCGAGATTCTGCACGAAGTGCCGCATGGAATACGTCAAAGACGAAAACGGCTTTATAGAGCTTCCTGCCGATAATGAATGCCCTTCTTGCGGATTTGAGCTTAGCGACGGGGACAGGTTCTGTCCGAAATGCGGGAAGCCCGTTGAGGATTCGGATAAGACCTTCAGGGTCTCTCCGTGCTGCCCGGAATGCCGCAGTGTGATACATCCCGACATGGCGTTCTGCACAGTCTGCGGGAAACCCCTTGGAAAAACCCCGATGATCACAGACGGCACAATAACCTGTCACGTCTGCGGAGCCGCGCATCAGCCGCTGAACAGGACTCGCTGTTGGTCGTGCGGCGCTGAGTTTGTGATCCCGGGGCGGGATTGAGAAGGCGTCGTTACGACACACTGCCGCACTTTGCATCACAAGGAGACAATCATGGAATACAATTTCTGCCCCGACTGCGGGAAACCGTTGTACCCCGGGGATAAATACTGCGTTTACTGCGGCGCGAGAAAGCCGGATGAAGCTCTGCGCGAAGAGGAGGAAACACAGAGGCAGGAGGACGTTCCGGAGCCTCGAGACGAGGTCCCCGCTCTTCAAACGTCGGATCCGTCGGATGCTGCCGAGGACGACGGCGAGACGTCCGAAGCTTTTTCGCCTCGAGGCGAGGCTCCCGTTCTTCAGGCGTCGGATCCGTCGGATACTGCCGAGGACGACGGCGAAGCGACCAAGGCGTCGGGAAGCGGCAAGAAGGTCAGAACCATCCTGCTGCTTGTGCTCATAGGCATTATTGCAGCGGCAGGCGCAGTATTTGCATTTATACGGTTCTCACCCGCATGGAAGGCGGCGGACTTCGTGATGGCGGATATGATCGACGAGGCGAATGAGCTCTATGATAACAGGATCAGCGGGCACTTTATTCAGCAGGGCCTGATCGATATGCTCGTCCCGGGAAGAGCGAAAAAAAGCGTCGACAGCTTCAACAGAGGCGAGATAAGTTACTGCCCTCTCAAAGCAAGGCTCGACACTTTCGAGAGTTTTTCTCCCCGAAAAGCGGACAAGCTCTCCGAAACGCGAGACTTTGCCGAAAGGCTCCAAGCCTCGAAGACAGCTTTTTCGTATGCGAAAAACGCTGTTTTTGCAGGCAAATTCGACATAGCATACGCCCTTTTCGACGAAGTCATTCCCGAGGATCTTAACAGCGCCGAGCTTGAAAGCGCAAGAGCGGAAGCCGAGGAGAAGGAGAAGGAATTCGCGATGAAAGGGATCCAATCCCTCTTGGACGAAAGACGTTACGACAAGGCGGAGGAGGAACTGAAAAAAGCCGTTGCGAGATGGCCGGACGATAAAGACTTCGCCAAAAAGCTCGATCATCTGAAGAAAGGCGTGTTCCGGATGGTCGATATTATGATGGATAAAGCCGGGACGTGGGATAAACTCTACGTCGACGGCTACCCGATGGCTTGCTTTGAGATCCTTTTGAACCGTGATAATAACGGCGACGGATTCGTGATGATGTGTCATTACACTTGGGATCTTTGGATCGCCTTCAACGGGACGGTCCGCGGACCGGGCAGGGCTTTCAGGATCAGCAGAAGCGGAGAGATCGGGGAGTATAATTTCGGATCGAGCTTTTCGTCAATCTCATCAGAAAAGTATGACCCGACTTCTTCCGTATCCGAGAGGAGAGCCGCTCTCGAAAAACTGTTTGCGCGAGTTATGTAAGGAGAGATCAAATGAATTGTCCGCACTGTAATTCCATCATTGCCGACGAGTCGGTCTTCTGCAGATACTGCGGGAACAAGATCGACAGGGCCGCCGTAATGGAGAAGGAGAAAAAGAACGCAGAAAAGGAGATCCGATATCTCCAAGACGAGCTGAGCTCGTGTGAACTGATCAGGAGGCAAAAATCCGAAAAGCTTGACAGCCGCCGCAGCTCGAACAACGTATTCAAGTTCGTTGTTCTGGGGATAACGCTTGCCGCGGTTATTACGGCAGTCTGCTTCGGATACAAGACCGCGCAAGGTCCTTTGGAATCGGACGCTCTCATAGGGCTTTTAATATCGGGAGCCGTTGCGGTCGGATGCGTGATAGGCTTCCTTTTAGCCATGGTTCCGCGTTCGAAGGAGATCGAAAGGCTCGAGGGCGAGGTTGCCGATCAGGAGAACATGATAAAAGAGATCAAGGCGAAGCTGAAAGCGCTTCAGAATAATATGGGATCGAAAGAAGGTGCAGGGCGATGAACAAGACATACAACGCGGACAGAGAGATAATAAACGGGCTTGAAAGGATGGCCTCGAAGGAGACGGTACAGATCGTGATCGGAGCTTTCCTTTTGCTGATTGGCATTATCGGAGGCATTCTGATGACGTGGCTGCTCATTGTGGCCGTGCTTGCTCTTATCTTCATGGTCAGCTCCATCGCGCTGCGCTCTCATTTCAAGGCCAAGGCGAGGCAGTACAGTTCGAGCTATCTGAGACTGAACGACCGCGGGATCGAAGGCGTCAGTTTCCGGGACGAATCCGATCTCACCGGCAGGCCGTTTTCGGTCGAATACCGGGATGTCACGTCAGCGTCGGGTTTCGAGGGGGAGAAGATCAACCTGACAATAAAGACGAAGTCGGGGGATTATTCCTGCCTCGGTATCGAAAACGCTTCCGAAGCAGCGAAGAGGATCATGAACAATAAAATGAGACTCATCGAACAGGAGATGGAAGCGAAGGAAGAGCGCTCACGCAGCGTGCCCGCCGACTCGGGGAACGCCGCTCCGAGGCCGTCAAACGCGTTAAAGGGTCAGGCCTCGGGCATAATATTCTGTTCAAAGTGCGGAGCTAAAGCGCCTGCGGATTCGACCTACTGCCCCAAGTGCGGAGAGCTCATGATCTGACGGCGCCGCGGTGAAAATACGCTGAAAACAGAAGGAAAACACAGTCCGAGATCCATGATCTCCGATTGTGTTTTTTGATGCGTGCTCCAGCCGGGAAAAGCGGGAGCCGAAGCTGCTGAACAGCTCGACGGCTTCGGCGGCGGGGCGGGCTGTCCGGCTTGACGCGGCGCTTTGCTTATCCAGCGTTATATCAGTTATCCGCCCGGTTATACCCGTTCTTCATGGAGACGCTCGCTTCGGCGAGCACCTTACCGAGGGTCTGGACAGACTGCTCCTTCGCCATAGCGGCAAGGGCGTTATTGGCCTCGACGAGTATCTTCTCGTCGGGGTTTTCCTTATATTTCGCGTCGTACTCCCTGACGAGCCGTCGGCCCTTGGTCATTACCGCGTTCTGGTAGCGCTGGATATGCTGTATGCAGGTATTGTAGCTGTGGTCTGCGAGCGCGCCTATGAGGGCGCTCGTCCAGTAGAAGTTTTCCGTCGAGACGTCGAGAGTGACGGCGGAGAGGTATTCGGGCATCTTCGGGACGTTGGGGTAAACAGGCAGGAGCGCGTCGAACGTGGTCGAGGCAAAGCATATCCACTCAAGGCCCTTTATGCCCTCGGGGACTCCGCTCCTTATCTGGCAGACGGTCGTCACGCCGGTGCGGTTGATGCCTATGGAACGGTATTTGCCGCGCACGCCGGTGTCCTGATTGAGATAGGGATTGTAGGGCGTGCCCTGGAAATTCGAGGAAAGCAGATACTTCACGTCCTCGACCGCCGTCTTCCTGTCGGGAACGAGACACCACGGGATATCGTCGCTCTCGGGGCCGAACTCCCTGTTTTCGCCGTCCCATCTATGGGAGCGGGGAGCGAGGTACCTTCCCATGAACCACGCGCGCGGCGTGTTGTAGATATGATCCTGATCAGAGCTCGACCCGAATACGTTCCGCGGATCGAAAACGCCGTTCTGATTGAGATCGAGGTCGTTTTCGCTTATGAACTCCCGGAGATCCTCCGAGCAAAGATGCGCCTCCCGCTTTCCGAAGGCGTCGTCCATATCGAAGCTGTCCATGCCGAACCGGTTGGGCATCATGACGACGGCGTCGTCCGGGACGCGTTTGGCCATCCAATGATGTCCGCCTATGGTCTCCATCCACCAGACCTCGTTTTCGTCGTTGAAGGCTATGCCGTTCGATTCATAGGTGCCGTACCTTTCAAGCAGCCCGGCGAGCCTCAGCACTCCCTCGCGGGCGGAGCGTATATAGGGCAGCACGAGCAGGAGGATGTCCTCCTCGCCAATGCCGCCGGGGATCTCCTTTTCGCCGCGCTTCCCGGGCTTTTTCAGCTCGACGAGCGGGTCGGCGGCAAGCACGCGCGGGTTCGAGGTGATGGTTTCGGTCGCGGTCATTCCGACGTTGGCGGCGTTTATTCCCGTAGCGGGCCATACGCCCTCCTTGGGATCGACGCTGGGGCAGCAGGTGTAGCGCATGGGATCGTCGGGAAGCTCGATCTCGACGTGCGAGAGCACGGACTTGTATCGGCGCTTTTGATCCTTCGGCTCGACGACTATGAGCTTCTTGGTATCGAAATGCCCGTCGTCGGTGCGGGCGATCATGGTGGAGTTGTCGTTGGAGGCTTTTTTGCCGACTAATACGGTGGTGCAGGGCATAACGTATCTTCCTTTCAAAAAAAGCAGACGCCCGTACAGGCGTCTGCATATTGTTTTACTCCGTCATCAGCGCGACGACGGGATCCTTCTTCGCGGCGGAGCGCGAGGGGATGAGGCCGGCGATCAGCGTGAGGAGCATGCTTATCGCAAGCAGTATCAGAGCGCCGAGCGGCGGCAGCGCCGCGACGTGCTTGATGCCGGCGAGCGAGTTTATGACCGCGTTGATGGGGATTATCAGAAGCTCGGTGATAGCGAGACCGAGCACGCCCGAGATGAAGCCGATTATAAGCGTTTCGGCGTTGAACACGCGCGAAACGTCGCGCTTCGAAGCGCCGATGGAGCGGAGCACGCCTATCTCCTTCGTCCTCTCGAGTACGGAGATATTGGTTATTACGCCTATCATGATGCTCGAGACGACGAGCGAAACCGCGACGAATGCGATCAGAACGTAGGTGATCACGTTGATTATCGTGCTGACCGAGCTCATCAGAAGCCCTACGTAGTCGTTGTAGGTGATTATTTTCGAATCCTCGCCCGCGGCCTTCACGTCGTCGTTGTAGCTGTCGATCATGGCCTTGAGATCGTCCTTCGACTCGAAGTCGATCGGATAGATCACGATGGTCGAGGGCTCCTCGAGATCGTTCACCCCGAGCGTCTTGAGGTTCCCGTCGTAGGTGTTGGTCGTGCCCTGCGGGACGAGCTGATCGGCGAACTGCTCTATGAGCTGCTCGTCGCTCATGTAGTCGAGATAAGGCACTATCTGCGCCTGCTGTTCCTCGGGAAGCGTCGCGATATAGTCCAGAACGTCCTGCCTGGTCGGCTGATAATCGGACGTGTCGAAGGGTATGCCCGTGAAAACGTCGGTATCGGGATCGTCGAGCTGTGCCCTGACCACCGGGCTCGTGTTGACCTTTTCGATCACCATCTCGGTGAGCGCATGTGTATAGAACACCGTTCCGGTGAGCGCCGTCGCCGAGGCGTCCTCCTTCGCGCGGATTATGCCGACTATGCGGAGGGGGAAGCCGGACTCGCCTATGACAGCGTCGATATCCGCGGTTTCGCGCGTATCGTGCCAGACCCCGTTCTTGTCCTCCTCGTAGAAGCTCGTGGGAATGACGAGCTCGAAATCGAGATCCATAAGCTCCTCGTAGGTGAATACGAGCTGCTCCTCGGTCACGGATTCGCCGTTCATTACGCGCTCCATGAGCCCTTCGAGATTCGCCTGGTCGCGAAGGCCGAGCGTGTAGAGGTCGAAATCGGATATCTGGTTGAACTTGTCGACCTTGAGGACGAGCTCGTTCGCCGAGGTCGGCCAATGCCCGGCGAGCATATCGTACTGGGTGTCGAGAAGCTCGGTATTGCCTATCATCTCGGCAAACGCCTCCCTGTTCGAGAAGCTCATCATCGCAGAGAAGGTATTGCCGAGCATCTTCTCGTAGACCACGCCCGGGCTGACCTGCGCCGTTCCTCCGACCGCGCTGCGGTTATAGACGAGTATCTCGGTGCTGTAAAGATACTGCACGCCGTTGGAGTATTTGGCTATCTCGTCCATGCGGCTGTCGATAAAGCGCTTGAGGGAGGCGAGATCGTTCTTCTGGGTCTTGGAGTTCATGAGCTCCAGCCCTTCGGAGATGCGGCCGTTCGAATAGACCTTGCCGTCCTCGCGGTCATCCTGGGGACGCTCGTCGATCTCCTCGCGGTCGAACATGGCGGAGAGATCCATAACGTCGGTCTCTACGGTGAGAGGATAGTTCGAGAGCGTATCCTCCTGCACGCGGTCGATGTAGTTCTGGAAGCCGTCGGATATGGACAGTATGAGGGCTATGCCGATTATGCCAATGCTCCCGGCGAATGCGGTGAGTATCGTGCGCCCCTTCTTTGTCATCAGGTTGTTGAGGCTCAGGGAAAGCGCGGTGAAAAAGCTCATCGACACGCGCTTCTTGCCGGAAGGCACGGCCTTTTCACGCGGCTCCGCGGGCTCGATGCGCACCGCGGGCGTATTGGGCTCGTCGCTTATGACCTCGCCGTCCAAAAGCCGGATTACCCTCGTGGAGTAGGTCGCGGCAAGATCGGAGTTGTGCGTGACCATAATAACGAGCCTGTCTTTCGCGACCTCGGAAAGGAGCTCCATTATCGAGACGCTGGTCTCGGAATCGAGCGCGCCGGTCGGCTCGTCCGCGAGGATTATCTCGGGATCGTTGACGAGCGCGCGGGCGATCGCCACGCGCTGCATCTGTCCGCCGGAGAGCTGGTTGGGCTTCTTGTTTATCTGATCGGCGAGGCCGACCTTCCCGAGCACAGCCTCCGCACGGCGCTTCCTCTCGGCCTTCGAAACGCCGGAGAGCGTCAGCGCGAGCTCGACGTTCCTGAGCACCGACTGATGGGGTATGAGGTTGTAGCTCTGGAAAACGAAACCTATCGAATGATTGCGGTAGGCGTCCCAGTCGCGGTCGCGGTAGGTCTTGGTGGACTTGCCGTTGATCTCGAGATCTCCGTCCGTATAGCGGTCGAGGCCGCCGATGATGTTCAGGAGCGTGGTCTTGCCGCAGCCGGACGGCCCGAGTATCGCGGCGAATTCGTGATCCGAAAACTCCATCGAAACGCCCTTGAGAGCGTGTACGGTCTGGTTATAGGAGGTGTAGTCCTTCTTTATATCTGTCAGCTTGAGCATCGTTTCCTCCGGGGGATGAATGTCGTATTATGCCATGCGGTTAAGGAGCCCGTCCTTGGCGACGAAGTCCTTTATCGTCTTGTATCTGATCCTGATCACGGGCGGATCGGAGTCCGGCGTGACTATCTCGTACTCCCGGTACAGGAGCGAGAGACCTTCGAAAGTGAATATGAAGTCGGTCTCGTCGGTAACGGGGGGTATTTCGCCTATAACGGTAAGCCCGTTCTGCTCGACGAAGCCGGCAACGGAGTCGCCGAGCATCGAAAGATAGTCCGCGCCCGTCGATCCGAAGCAGTCCTTCAGGTCGACGAGACGGCCCGAATCGCTGTCGAAGTTGACGGCGGAGGTGTTCACGACAACGCCGTCGGGAGTGGAATAGGAGAGCTTGACGGACAGGAGCCCGTACCTGTTGAATACCACCTTGAAGTCCACGCTCCCGTTATCGGCTTCGCATTCCTCGGCGAAATCCGCGAACGCGGAGCGGATCGAGAGATTAAGGAGGTACATGTTGTCGTTGCAGACGTAAGGGTAGTTGATGACGCAGCTCCCGCGGCTGAGCGCCCTTCTTGCGATCGTGAGAGGATAGCGGACTATGTCCTGCGTAAGATCGGAGCTGTCCGGTATCACGGCGCGGTCGGGGCGGGAAGGCGGTTTCTCGGGCCTCTCGATCGCGCAGCCCGAAAAGACCGTCAGGAGCGCTGCGGCTAAAACTAGCAGAAATGCGGTTATCCTCGCGGATCTTTTCACCTTATCACCATTATCTCCGTATTCTCAACGGCTTTTTCGATCATTTCGGAGAAATCGACCGCGGCCTCGCTCGCGCGGAGATCGGCGAGCCTGGGCTTCGTTACCGGGTGCTTGGGCACGAAAACGGTGCAGCAGTCTTCATAGGGAAGTATGCTCGTTTCGTAGGTGCCTATGCGGCGGGCGACTTCCATTATCTCATCCTTGTCGAATCCGATCAGAGGACGGAACACGGGCATATCGACGGCGTCGTTCGTCACCGTCAGCGCCTCGAGCGTCTGGCTCGCGACCTGCCCGAGGCTTTCTCCGGTTATGAGCGCCATCGCGCCCTCCTCCCGGGCGATCCTCTCCGCAATGCGCATCATCAGCCTGCGCATGAGCACGGTCGTCTCCTTCTCGGGACATTTCTCGTATATGGTCATCTGTATGTCGGTGAACGGCACGAGGAAGAGCTTTATCTCGCCGGCGTATCTCGACACGAGCCTCGTCAGCTCCACGACCTTGTCGCGCGCGCGCTCGGAGGTGTAGGGATAGGAATAGAAATGCACGGCGGAGAGCGTGAGCCCCCTCTTCGCCATCATATAGCCGGCGACGGGGGAGTCGATGCCGCCGGAGATGAGCAGGCTCGCCTTTCCCGCGGTGCCGACGGGCATGCCGTTTGCGCCGGGTATCTCCTCGCAGTAGACGTAGGCCATGTCGCGTATCTCGACCGAGAGCTTGATCTCGGGCTTGTGCACGTCGACGGAAAGCCCGGGGAAGCGGTCGAGGACCCTTCCGCCGAGCTCCTTGTTTATCATATCGCTGTTCATGAAGTAATGCTTGTCGGAGCGGCGGGCGAACACCTTGAAAGTCGTGCCCGCGCCGGCGGACGAGAGCTTCTTCTCCATAAGATCGAGCGCGGCGGCGACGACCGTCTCCCAGTCCTTTTCAACTGCGGCGGCGGGGCTGACGGAGTGGATGCCGAAGACCCTCGTCAGACGGTCGAGAGCCGAGTCGAAGTCCTCCTCCGCGATACCGCGGACGTATATGCGCCCGTGCTCGCGCTCGATAACGGGCTTCATGCCGTGAAGCGCGCGCTTCATGTTGTCGGTGAGCGCCCGCTCGAAATATGGGCGGTTTAGCCCCTTCAGATGTATCTCCGCATAGCGTACGAGAAGTACCTTTTCCATTGATTTCTCCTTTGTATCATATCGTCGTGAACGGGACCGTATGCCCGAAAGGACTAACGCCTCCTGAATCTGCGCAGGAGATTCACCTGCTCCTCGATCATGCCGGCGGCGATATCCGCTTCCTCGACGGTGTTGAAATGCGAGAAGCTGAACCGGATCGCTCCGTCCTGACGGTCTCCCGTGACGCCCATGGCGTTCAGTATGCGGTTCTTCCCGCGCTTGTGGGAAGCGCAGGCGGAGCCGGTCGAGACCAGGAGCCCCTTCTCGGAGAGGGCGTTCAGAAGCACCTCGCCGCGGACTCCCATAAAGCTCATGTTGAGTATGTGCGCCGCGCCGAGATCGGGATCGGGACCGTTGAGCTTCACGTCGCGGATGAGGGAGAGGTTCTTATAAAGACGCTTCTTGACCGCAAGCATGGAAGCGCGGTACTCCGCCCGATGCGCCGCAAAGTCCGATACCGCGGCGGAAAACGCCATTATCCCGGGCATATTGCTCGTGCCGGAGCGCATGCCGTTCTCCTGCCCGCCGCCCACGAGATAGGGCTTCACTCGGACGCCCTTTTTTATCATGAGCGCGCCGACGCCCTTGGGAGCGTGCAGCTTATGTCCCGAAACGGAATAGAGGTCGCACCTGACGGGCGCTTCCTTCATAAAGGCCTGTACGCCGTCGGAATGGACGAGACATTCGGGCGATACGCGTTTGACGAGGGAAAAGACCGCGTTGACGTCGTTCACCGCGCCGGATTCGTTGTTGACGTGCATTATGCTGACGAGCCTCGTGGAAGGCGTGAGCAGCCCCTTCAGGGCTTCAAGACTCACGGCTCCGGTGATATCGACCGGGGCGAATACCACGTCGTAGCCCCTCTCGCGGAGCTCGATCGCCGCCTCGTAGACGGAGGGATGCTCCGTGGAGGATACTATCACGCGTCCCTTTCCGCGCATGGCGGCAAGGGAGCCGAAAAGGGCGGTGTTGTTTGACTCGGTGCCGCAGGAGGTGAAAACGAGCTCTCCGGGCTCTGCGCCCATCTCCCCTGCAACGACCGCTCTTGCCGAAGAAAGATCCCGCTCCGCCTTAACCGCGGGAGCGTACGCGGCGGCGGGATTGAAATACTGCTCCCGCATATATTCGGCAGCCGCCTCGGAGGCTTCTCTGAGGCAGGCCGTAGTTGCGCTGTTGTCGAAATAGATCATAATGGTTCTCCGGGTGTTCGAATAAGCGGGAATGGCCCGCTGCTTCTATAATATGCCGTGACCGCGGCGTCAGTTCCCGCCCAGAGGCACGGGATACAGCTTCGATAGATAATCGTAATTGGCCTTGAGCTGTTCGAGAGCGGAGCGTATGGTCTCCGCGTCGTCCGTAAGGAGGGAAGCCTCGAGCCTGTGAAGCTGGAGCGTGAGCGCTATGCGGTCGGTCTCGGGCAGAGTCTGCACGGCGTAGAGATACCCGCGGACCTCGGATATGAGCTCGGCGGCCTTATCCCTGAGCTCGTCGATGGTATAGCCGGCGTAGGGCGAGTTAGACCCGTGCACCTCGCAGATCAAACCGTTCTCGACGCACCATGAGAAGTAGTTGGCGGGGTCGGCGTCGGTCACTACGCCGTTGGGGAACACGATCGGGAAGGCGTCGCTGAAATGCGCTCCCATACCGGGTTCGGGCCTGTAATCGTAAAGCCTTCCGAAGAGGGAATCCGGAGGTATGAGCACCACGCATTTTTCAAACCTGCATTCGGGCGGACAGAAGGGACCGGCGATGTTCTCGGACTCGGTGCAGCCGTCGACCAGGCAGTGCATGGAGCAGTATTCGTTCGGAACGTCCTCCGCCGCCATCCAATCGGTTATCGGCGGATTGTCTTCGTCATGCTCGCAGGCGTCGGTGGCGAGCATGCCCGATACGGAGCAGAGCCTGACCTTCGTAAGGCCTATCTCCACGGGCGAGACGTCCATAATGGGCCTGTCGGGAAGCCCCTCGTGTATAGCGGACATATACGCCTGCCAAAGAGGAGCTGCGGAATTGCCGCCGGTGGAGCCGGAGGCCAGCTTTTCGGAATAGAGGTCGTGGCCTATCCAGAGCGAACAGGTGTAATAGCCGGTAAAGCCGGCGAAGTAGACGCTGGTATAGTCGTCGTTGGTGCCGGTCTTGCCCGCTACGGTCATGCCCTCGATCTGGGCGCGCTTGCCCGTGCCGGACTTGACGACGTCCTTCATCATGTCGATGAGCATGTAAGCCGAGGATTCCTTGAAAACGCGGTAGGACTTCTGGACGTCCTTGGCGTCGAGCACGACCTTCATGTTCCTGTCGAGCACGACGGAGAACGACACGGGCTGCCTGTATACGCCGCCGTTGGCGATCGTCGCGTAAGCCGCCGCCATCTCGATGGGCGTTATGCCCGTCGTGCCGAGGGCGAGGCCCGGGCCGTCGACGTTTATCCTCGATGATTTAACGCCGAGGTTCTCGAGATATTTCGCCGCGAGCTGAGGAGTCACCACGTCGAACAGCGTCCTTGCGGCGACTATGTTCAGGGATTTTTCTATGCCGCGCCTTATCGGGACGAGGCCGAGATATCTCGTCGAGCCGAGTGCGGGATAGCCCTTCTCACCCGCGTAGCCGTCTATGGGCATCTCCACGTTGAGTATTGTCGAATTGCAGCCGAGCCCGCAGTCGAGCGCCGGACCGTAGACGGACAGGGGCTTTATCGCGGAGCCGACGGGCATGGAGCTCTGGTACGCGCGGTTCAGCTGCTTCTTGCGCGTGGGAGCCTGGCGGCCGCCTATAACGGCTATCAGCTCGCCTGTATGCTGGTCTATGACGACGGACGAGGCCTGCGGCTGGAGTATCTCCATCGTGGTGCCGTCGGCGTTGGTGGTTATCTGGATACCGGCGGAGGGGTTCTGGAGCTCGGGATACTCCGCCCAGTTGATGATGGTATCCTGCACGAGATTCTGTATGGAAGGATCCACGGTCAGATAGATGTGATACCCGCCCGTGCGGAGCTCCGACTCGATAGCGGAGCGGTTGGTCTTGGTGTCCTCCAGCCCGCGCTGCTCGAGTATATGCGTGATAATGTCGTAGACGGCGTACTCGACGAAATAGGGCATGTCGTAGAGCTGAGCCTTTTCGCTCTTCTGCACTATCGTGACCGTATCCTCGAGCGCGCTGCGGTACTGCTCGTGGGTTATGCAGCCCTCGTTGTACATTGCCGCGAGCACGACGTCGGTGCGCTTGTCGGTAACGTCCATCTTGTTGCGCCCGTCCTCATAGAAGCGGGAGTAGGTGTTCGCCCTCGGGTTGGTGAGATAGGGCTTCTGCACCATCCCCGCGAGCATCGCGCATTCCCTGATCGAGAGCTCGGAGAGCGACTTGCCGAAATAGTCCTTGGCTGCCGCGGCGAAGCCGTAGTTGGACTCGCCGAGGAAGACGTCGTTCATATACGCCTCGAGTATCTTGTCCTTGGACAGCGTGTGTTCGAGCTCGTATGCGAGATAAGCCTCCTGGATCTTGCGCTTGTAGCTCTGCTCGTTCGAAAGAATCTTGTTCTTGATGAGCTGCTGCGTGAGGGTCGAGCCGCCGTGCGTGTTCTGGTTCCTGAAGGTATTCACCACCGCAGAGAAAAGGCGTTTGAAGTCGACGCCGCCGTGCTTGTAATAGCGCACGTCCTCTATGGAGATCAGCGCGTTCTTGAGCATGTCGGGTATCTCGTTGATGTCGACCCAGTCGCGGTATTCCATTCCGGCGAAGGTCGTGATGAGGTCGCCGTTCCTGTCGTAGATATAGCTCGTTCGCTCCGAACGGGTCAGGCGGGAGATGTCGAGGTCGGGAGTCGTATCGACGTATGCCTTCGCAACGCCCATTACGAGGCCGAACACGGCTATTACGACGAGCACGCCGGTGACGGCGAGGAGTATGAGCGTGTCGAAGAGCACGTTAAGGAAGAAGGGGCGGGAGGAGCGCCTGCGCCTGAAAAGATGCGATTCCTCCTTGTCCTTGTCGGGCTTGCCGGAAACGGTCAGCGCCTTCTCCTTGTCGCCTATCGGAAGCACGATCTTGCCGGTGCGTGCGATCTGCTCCTGTACGGCGTCTGCGGGGAACCCGCGCGTCTTCGAACCGGAGCCGTCCGCAACGGGGAACTCATGGGTATCCGAAACGCTCCCGGCGGGTTTTTCAGCGGCGGGGAACTCATAGGTATCCGAAGCGCTCCCGGCGGCTTTTTCGGCGGCGGGGAACTCGCGGGTATCCGAAGCGTTCCCGGCGGCTTTTTCGGCGGCGGGAAACTCGCGGGTATCCGAAGCATTTTCCGCGGCCGAGCCCTCCGGATCCTCCGGGGAAACGGTCCCTGCGGCCGCCTCGGGAGGACGGGAGTTCTCCGGAACGGCCTCCTCTTGGTTTATCAATTTATCATCAGCCATAACGGTTTCTGCCTTTCGATATAAAATACCAAACTAATTATAACACAAAGGATCGGGAAACGCAATATCGGACGGGGCGCCGCAGGTGAAGTCCGCGCGCCCGTTTCATATATTTTGATCAAACATCTTCAATTCCATCATCTTTTATGGTATTATTATGTGGGGATAAATCGGCACGGAGATTTTGCCCAAAACTTCGGAAGAGGAAGTGAGGATATTGTCGCTTACCGACGTGCTCGCCGCGATACAGACGGGCTTTTCGCAATTTCGAATACAGGACATGATAGACATACTCATTATCGCGTATGCCATATTCAGCCTGATAAGACTGACCACGAACACGCGCTCTTCGCAGGTCGTGAAGGGCGTGGGGATACTGCTCGTGATATTCTTCGTGAGCACCGTATTCAATCTGATCACGGTCAGATATCTCCTCCAGTCCTTCCTCGTCTCGGGAATCGTCGTCGCCGCCGTTCTCTTCCAGCCCGAGCTGCGCCGCGCCCTTGAGAGGATAGGCCGCTTCAAGCTCAACATAAATCAAAAGGACACCCCGTCCTACGAGATAGTCAAGCAGATCTGCATGGCGGTCGAGAATATGTCCCGCAAAAAGATCGGAGCGCTCATAGTGCTCGAGCGCAACACCAAGCTCGGCGACTACGTGCAGACGGGCACGATAATCGATTCGGAGATTTCCGACGCGCTCATCGAGAATATCTTCGAGCCCAAGACGCCGCTCCATGACGGAGCGATGATCATCAGGGACGAGCGCATCTACGCCGCCGCCTGCGTGCTCCCGCTGTTCGACGATCCCAACATCGCGAGGGAGCTCGGCACGAGGCACAGGGCGAGCCTCGGGATATCGACCGTCAGCGACTCGGTAACGCTGGTCGTATCGGAGGAGACGGGAATAATCTCCTACGCTTACGACGGGAGACTGGTGCGCAACGTCGATCACGACATGCTGGAGGAGCTGCTCAACGCGCATTTCAATCCCCAGCAGAACAAGGGACTCTCGATATTCGGCAAGAAGAACGAAGAAGGAAACGAAAACGGAGAGGAGGCGACGCTCAATGGAAAACAGCAGAAGAAACGGAAAAAAAGAATCAAAAATAAGTGATTTCTTCGCCCGCGTAAGCAATATCCTGCCGTGGCGCCGCGACGAATTCGGCGAGAGGAAGCCCTGGTACAATCTCCCCATATTGAAGAGAGTGATCTACTTCGTACTTTCGCTCATACTCGCCGTACTGCTCTGGGGCTTCGTGCTCATGAGCCAGAATCCCGACAGGGAAAAGACCTTCTACGGGATAAAGCCCTCTTTCGAGGCGGGCTCCGAATCCGATCTCATGTCGAGAAAGCTCACCGTTTACGGTGAAAACGCCGATATCCTCAAGAACGTCAGCGTCACGGTCTCCGCTCCGCTGACCGAGGTATCCAAGCTCACCGACGACAATATCACAGCGACCGTGAGCCTCAAGGACGTTTCCAAGGCAGGAGTATATACGCTCAAGGTCAGGGCGACCAGCACGGTCGGCACCGTTACGAACATATATCCCGAGACCATAGAGGTCGAGATAGACGACCTCGTTTCGCACACCATACCCATAGTCTACGACTTCGTTGGCGAACTGCCCGAGGGCTACTGGCACGATACCCCGTCGCTGCTCGACACGACCACGGTCGTCGAGGGCGCAAAGACCGATCTGATGGACGTCTCGAACGCCGTCTGTCATATAGAGCTCGACGGGCTCACCGAGAGCATCAACAGCTCCATACCGCTCTCCGTGCTGAACTCGGACGGCGAGGAGGTATCGAACTCCGTGTTCAAGAGCATAATCCCTTCGGTCACGGTTTCGATGACGGTGCTTCCTCATAAAATGATACCCATCGTTTACGAGCTGGACGAAGGCGATCTGCTCACGGATATCTTCGAGGTCTCCGAAAAGGCGCTGACCGTCGAATATCTCGATATCGCCGCGGAGCAGAGCGTGCTCGACGAGCTCTCGGAGATCACATCCGATCCGGTAAGGCTTTCGGGCGTGACGGAGCCGGGGACTTACACTTTCCCGCTCACGCTCATGTCCCTTCCGTCGGGATGCCGGGTGCTCGACGGAGTGAATATCCATAACGTGCAGCTCAAGCTCGTTATAATCGAGAAGCATATAACGAAGATACTCAACGGCTTCCCGATCACGGTGATGGGCGAGGTCGAAGGACTCTCGTATTCCTACAGCTTTACGGTATCCGACGTCAAGATATCCGGCCCGGCAAGGGTCATTCAGGGCTTCCTGACGTCCGACCTGACGGTGATACTCAACGTGACGGGCAAGGGTCCCGGAGAGTACGATATCGCCCTCGAATACACGCTTTCCGACTTCGATCTGTTCGCAGAGCTCGAGATCGCGTTCCTGCTCCCGAAGATACACGTCGTGATAAGCGATCTGCATGCGGAGGGCGCATGATGAAACTGCTTGCTTCCAATCTCGACCTGCCCTTCAATGCGGACGAGTCCGCGCTGAGGCTCCTCATAGGCGCCGAAACGAGGCTTCCCGCCGAGAGCGTCGGCGATATCAGGATAGTCCGCCGCTCGCTCGACGCGAGGGACAAGAACGATATAAGGTTCATCTATTCCGCGGTGTTCGAGGTGAGCGACGCGGATTACAGAAAGCACTCCGCAAGGTTCTCGAAGAACGTCGCGAGAGCGCCCGAGGCTCCGGTCATCGCGCCGGTCACGGGCGATATGCCGCAGCCTTCGCCCGTAGCCGTGATCGGCGCGGGACCTGCGGGGCTGTTCGCGGCGCATACGCTCGCCGTTCGCGGCTACAAAGTGATACTGATCGACCGCGGCAGGCCGATAGACGAGCGCCGCAGGGACGTCGATACGTTCTGGACGGAGGCGAAGCTCGATCCCGAGTCGAACGTTATGTTCGGCGAGGGCGGCGCGGGCACCTTCTCGGACGGAAAGCTCACGACGCGTATAAAGGACCCGAGGGCGGATACGGTCGTCGAAACGCTCGTATCCTTCGGGGCTCCGCAAAGGATAGCCGTCGACGCGAAGCCTCACGTCGGCACCGACGTGCTCAGGACGGTCGTCCGCAATATGCGCGGAGCCATCGAGGAAGCGGGCGGAGAGGTGCGCTTCTCGGCAAAGCTGACCGGCGTCCTGACCGATGACGGCAGGGTCACGGGGATAGAGATAAACGGCTCGGAGAGGATCGAGTGCTGCGCGGCAGTCCTCGCGATAGGACAGGCCGCTTCCGATACCTACCGCATGCTTGCGGATATGGGCCTCGAGCTCGCCGCAAAACCCTTTGCGGTCGGCGTGCGCATAGAGCATCCGCAGAGCTTCATCGACAGGTCGCAGTTCGGCAGATTCGCCGGGCATCCCCGCCTCGGAGCCGCAGAATACAGGCTCACCGCCAGATCCGGCAGCCGCGGGGTATATACTTTCTGCATGTGTCCCGGAGGCTTCGTCGTTGCTTCGAGCTCTTCCCCGGGCGAGGTCGTCACCAACGGCATGAGCTATGCCGCCCGTGACGCGGAAAACGCCAATTCGGGCATAATAGTCCAGGTGGACCCCTCCGATCTCGGAGGCGAACCGTTCTGCTGTCTCGAATTCAGGGAGAAGATGGAAAAGGCGGCCTTCAGGCTCGGCGGCGGCGATTACTCGGCTCCCGCAGAGCGCGCAGCCGATTTCATCGAAGGCTCCGCTCCTCAGCCTTTTTCGGGAGTCATGCCGACCTACAGGCCGCAGGCCGTGCCGAGGGATCTTCGCAAATGCCTCCCCGGCACCGTACACCGCGGCATAAAGGAAGGTCTCGCGGCGTTCGGCAGGATGATAAAGGGCTTCGACATGGGCGACGCCGTGCTCACGGCGGTCGAATCGAGGACCAGCTCGCCCGTGCGGATCAAGCGGGACGAGAACGGCGAGGCGACGAGGCTCAAAGGGCTTTATCCCGTCGGCGAGGGCGCGGGCTACGCCGGAGGCATAGTATCCGCCGCGGTCGACGGCATGAAGGCGGCGGAGCGCATAATCGCGCTGTATAAGGCCGAATGACTCGGGATCCGGAGCATCGGATCAGATCGGGAACGATATGAAAAGGTATTACGTTATCATAGGCAATTTCGGATCGGGCAAGACGGAGCTGGCGCTCAACATGGCGTTCGAAGGCGCCGCCAGGGGAGAAAAGGTGACGCTGGTAGATATCGACGTCATTAATCCCTACTTCCGCTCCACGGAGCGCAAGACGGAGCTCAACGCGGCGGGCATAAGGCTCATTTCCCCGAACTTCACTTCCTCGGGCGTGGAGGTCCCGTCGATCCCGGCGGAGATATTCTCCGTGTTCTCCGACAACTCCGACCTCGTCATATTCGACGTCGGAGGCGACCCTGTCGGCTCCATAGCGATGGGACAGTACTACGGCTATTTCAAGGAGCTCGAAAACTTCGAGGTCTGGTACGTCATCAACGCGAGAAGACCCCTTTCGAGCGGCCCGGACGAGAACCTCGAGATGATAGACAAGATCCACGGCGTGAGCCGTCTCGACATAACGGGTCTTTTGAACAACACAAACCTCGCGCACGAGACGAGCGAGGCGGATCTTCTTTACGGCTACGAGGTCACGAAGGAGGTCTCGCTCCGTTCGGGACTGCCCGTGATAGGCACGATGGGAACCGAAAGCGTGCTCGGATCGTTTATTGAAGGGGCGGAGAAGAACGGCCTCGACAAGCGGTTCGTAGGGGAAGCCTTCAAGATAGAGCGGTATATGCACCGCGACTGGGTCAACTATACCGAGAAGGGCCTGTGATGGCAGGGATCATCCCGACAACGGAATACGACCTGCCAAAGGAGCTTTCCGTCTGCTTCACGGGCCACAGACCGGACAGGCTGCCGTGGGGCGCGAGAGAATGGGACGAGCGCTGCGAGGCGTTCAAGAACAGGCTCAGGCGCGAGATACGGCGAGCCTATGAAAAAGGCGCGAGGTATTTCCTCTCCGGAATGGCGGAAGGAGTGGATACCTACGCGGCGAAGGCAGTGCTCGGGCTTTCGGCGACTCTGCCGGAGATGAAGCTCGTCGCCGTGTTCCCGTACGGAGCGCCAAGAAACGCGGAGCAGCGCCGCATCGCCGAGAGGGCGTTCAGGGCGGTATCGATCAGGCCGGAGTATTCGCCGGGATGCTTTTCGGAGAGGAACAGGTTCCTTGTGGAGCATTCCTCGGCGGTGATAGCCGGCTTCGGCGGCGATCCGTCGAGCGGGACCGGCGCGACATTAAAGCTCGCCATTGACAACGGGCTCGGCATCACGATAATCGGTTTTGACGAGAGGTAGTATAAATGCCGCTTCTTTCTGTAAACGGCTTAAAAAAATCGTTCGTCACGAGGCTTCTGTTCGAGGACGTCTCCTTCGAAGTCGACAGGAACGATCATATAGGCTTCATCGGCGTGAACGGCTGCGGCAAGACCACGCTTTTCAGGATACTCGAAGGCAGGGAGCCCTATGACGAGGGCATTGTTTCCATACCGCGCGACACGGTGATCGGCTCCATGGACCAGACCGTCACCGAATCGGACGGGAGCCTTTACGAGTACGTGCTTTCGGTCTTCGATCCGCTCATCGATACGGAACGCGAGCTCGAGAGCATAAACGCCGCCATTGAGAACGGCATGACCGACGATAAGCTCATTCTCCGCCAGCAGGCGCTCAGAGAGCGCTTCGAGGACGGGGGAGGACTGACCTTCCGCGCCCGCACGCGCTCGACGCTCCTGGGGCTCGGCTTCACCAAAGAGGAGCTCGATAAAAGGGTCTCCCTCATGAGCGGCGGTCAGCGCAACAAGGCGCAGCTCGCGAGGGTGCTGCTTTCGAACGCCGACCTTCTGCTCCTCGACGAGCCGACCAATCATCTCGATATCAAAGCGATAGAATGGCTCGAGGATTATCTCGCGGGCTTCAAAAAGGCGTTCATAGTCATCTCCCACGACAGATGGTTCCTGGACAGGGTCACCAACGCCACCATAGAGCTCAAGAACTGCAGGCTCTATAAGTCGAAGGGCAATTACTCCCGTCATATGGAGCTGCGCTCGACCGCCCGCGAGCTCGAGAGGAGAAGGTATCTGCGCACCTGCAAGGAGATAAGGCGCATAGAGGGCATGGTCGAACAGCAGAGGCGCTGGGGACAGGAGCATAACTTCGTCACCGCCGCCTCGAAGCAGAAGGCCGCCGACCGCCTGAGGGAGACGCTCGTCGAGCCGGAGCGCGATCCTGCGGCGCTGAGATTCGAGTTCACCGCCAAGGAAGGCGGAGGCAACGACGCCGCCGTCTGCCGCGGGCTGTCCAAGAGCTTCGGCGCGAAGCTCGTGTTCGAAAACCTCGATATGCTCGTCAAAAAGGGCGAGAAGGTTTTCATACTCGGCGACAACGGCTGCGGCAAGACGACCCTTCTCAACATACTCGCGGGGCGCATGCGTCCCTCGTCCGGGGTCTGTTATCTCGGAGCGCATACCGAGGCGGCTTATTACGAGCAGACCATGACGGGCCTCGATCCCGAGAACACCGTTCTCGAGGAGGTCTGGGGGAAATACTTCAACACCATATCCCACAGGGATATCAGGAACGCGCTCGGCGCATTCCTTTTCAGGGGCGACGAGGTCGAAAAGAAGATCTCCATGCTCTCCGGAGGCGAAAAGGCGAGGGTGCAGCTTTTGAAGCTCATGCTCACGCGGGCGAATCTCCTGCTCCTCGACGAGCCGACGAACCATCTGGACATACCCTCGAGGGAAGCGCTTGAAAACGCGCTCGACGAGTATAACGGCACCGTGATGATCGTCACCCACGACCGCTATCTCGTCAACCGCCTCGCGGACCGCATATTCCACATGACCTCAGAAGGGCTTACCGAATACGTCGGCGGCTACGAGGATTATCTCGAGGCGAGAAAGGCCGGCGCTCCCGCGGCATGCTCCGCGGAGGAGAAGAAGCTCTCCGCGAACGCGATGGATTACCTTGAGAAAAAAGCTCTCAAATCCGAGCTGACAAAGGCGAGGACCGCCGTCTCCCGCGCGGAGAAGGCCGTAGCCGACGCGGAGGAGGAGCTCGATTCGATCAATAACGAGCTCGCGAAGCCGTCCGTTGCTTCGGACTACAAGAAGGCGGGCGAGCTCTCCCAAAAAGCCGACGAGCTGAAAGCAAGGCTCGACAAGCTTTACGCCGAATGGGAGGAGGCGGAGGAAAGGCTCCGCGCGCTCTCGTGAGGCGGTCTCAAAAAACAATACGATAAGAGGAAAAAAACGATTTGGCAAGAACAAGAAAAAAATCAAAGCTCAAAATAATCCCCCTGGGCGGTCTCGGCGAGATAGGCAAGAACATGACCGTCCTCGAATACGAAAACGACATAATGGTCATCGACTGCGGGCTTTCGTTCCCCGACGAGGATATGCTCGGCGTGGATCTCGTGATACCCGACATGAAGTACCTTGAGGATAATTTCTACCGCATTCGCGGCTTTGTGATAACCCACGGGCACGAGGATCATATAGGCGCAGTGCCTTACGCGCTCCAGAAATTCGACGCGCCGGTGTTCGGCTCGAGGTTCACGATAGCGCTCATCGAGCACAAGCTCGAGGAGCACAGGATCAAAAACGCCGATCTCCGGACGGTCGTCGCGGGCGACACCGCACAGCTCGGCTGCTTCAAAGTCGAGTTCATCAAGGTCTCGCACTCCATAGCCGGCGCGCTCGCGCTCGCAATAACGACGCCCGTCGGCGTTGTGATACACACCGGCGACTTCAAGGTGGACTATACCCCCATCGACAACGAGCCCATAGACATCGCGCGCTTCGCCTATTACGGCTCGCGCGGCGTGCTCGCGCTTATGATGGATTCCACCAACGCGGAGTTCCCCGGCTCGACTCCCTCCGAGAGGGAGCTCGGGGCGACCTTCGAGAAGGTCTTCGACGAGGCGGAGGGCCGCGTAATAGTCGCAAGCTTCGCCTCCAACGTCTACCGCATACAGCAGGTGGCGGACGTGGCGATCAGCCACGGCAGGGTGCTCTGCTTCCAGGGCCGCTCCATGGTCATGATCGCGAAGATCGCCGCCGACCTCGGGTATCTGCATATACCGGAGGAGAGCATTGTCGAGATCGAAAAGCTCAGGAAATACAAGGACAACGAGGTCTGCGTGCTGACGACCGGCTCGCAGGGCGAATCCATGAGCGGGCTGTTCCGCATGGCGAACGCCAACCACAAGCTCAACATAGGCAAGGGCGATACGGTCGTGATATCCGCCTCGGCTATCCCGGGCAACGAGAAGGCCGTCGGCAAGGTCATCAACCAGCTCTTCATGCGCGGCGCGAACGTCGTTTACGACAGGCTCGCCGACGTGCACGTCTCGGGCCACGCGAGGCGCGAGGAGCTTAAGCTCATGATAAGGCTCATAAAGCCCAAGTTCATGATCCCCGTCCACGGCGAGGCAAGGCATCTGCACCATCACGCCATACTCGCGGGATCGCTCGGAGTCAAGCCCTCGAACGTCTTCGTGCTCGAAAACGGCTCCGTGCTCGAGCTCTCCGCAAGGAGCGGTAAGCCCGCAGGCACGGTACAGTCGGGCAACGTACTCGTGGACGGCGCAGGCGTCGGCGACGTCGGCACGGCCGTCCTGAAGGAACGAAGACTGCTTTCGCAGGAGGGCATATTCGTGATGGCGATAACCATAAAGCGCTCTACGGGCGAGCTTGCAGCCGAGCCCGAGATAATATCCAAGGGCTTCGTCTACGCCAAGGACGCCGACGAGCTCATAAACGAGGTCAAGACGGCCGCGCGCGAGCAGGCGCTCATGTTCGCGGCCTGCGACAGGTCCGAATGGGGCAACATCAGGAACATGATACGGTCGTCGGTCAAGAGCCTTCTGTATCAGAGAACGAAGCGTACCCCGCTGATACATCCCATTTTTATAGAGGTCGAATGATCTTATGAATTACGACAAAGCTCACGAGCTCGCACGCGAGATCCGCACAAGCGATGAATACAGGAGATACATGGCCGCCAAGGAGAGGATCGGCGACGATCCGAACACCGTTGGGCTGCTTGCGGAGTACAAGCGCCTTTCGCTGAGGTGCCAGGCAGCTATGGTCTCGGGCGAACAGGACGAGGAGAGCATGGAGAAGCTTCGGAGGCTCGCCGCGGTGCTGCAGATGAACGCCGACGCCGCCGAGTACATTATGGCGGAGCTCACCCTCAGCCGCGCTCTCGGCGATATTTACAGGATACTCGCCGAGGCCGCGGGAGTGGACACCTCCCTGTTCGACGGTCAATAGGAAAGGGCAGCGCAATGGAAAACGAGCACTTCAAACCCGACGGAGCACGCGTGGTAAAGGACGATCCCAATCTCCTTGAGACCGCCCGCTTCACTGCGGTGAAAAAGCCGCCGGAGGTCGGAAAAAAGGCCCGCAGCCGGAACACGGCGGTAATAGACGCTCCGGGAGAAAAGAAGAAAAAACGCGAAAAGCGGGAGAATCCGGCGTGGGAGACCGTCAAAAAGGTCTGGTGGCAGATAAGCCCGCTGCTCGCCGCCGCAGCCTCCGTCGTGATAGTCTACTTCCTCATCAGGGGAGCGGGCAGTTACGTCTACAAGCGGTACGTCATGCCCGTCGATCCCGAGGATCCCACTCCCATAGTGGTCGAGATCCCGAGGGGCTCGGGCGCGTCCGCGATAGCGAAGATACTCTACGAGGCCGGCGGGGAAAACGCCGCGGGGCTCATTAGGAACAAGGCCATTTTCAAGGTCTACGTCGACTTCAAGGGCAAGTCCTCCGGCCTCAAGGCGGGGACCTACGTGCTCTCCCGCAATATGGGCATAAAGCAGATAGTCGACATAATCTGCACGGGCAATCCCCCGAGGGAGACAGTCAAGTTCACCATGAGCGAGGGCATGACCGTCGAGGCCATAGGCAATAAGCTCGTCGACCTCGGCATACTCGAAAGCTCCGACAGGTTCCTCGAGCTCTGCCGCACGGGCAGGGAATTCGCGGGGAGCTACTGGTTCATAAAGACCATAGTCGACGAGGGCAGACCAGGCAGGCTCTACATGCTCGAGGGCTATCTCTTCCCCGACACCTACGAGGTCTACGCCGACGCTTCCGAGGAGGAGATCATCGTAAAGATGCTCGACCGCTTCAACGAGATCTACCAGAGGAAATACGCCGAGAGGGCGGAGGAGCTTTCGCTCACCGTCGACGACGTTGTGGTGCTCGCCTCCATGATCGAGAAGGAGGCGAAGCCCTTCGACTTCAACAAGGTCTCGGCAGTATTCCACGGCAGGCTTGCGATAGATATGGCTCTCGGCTCCGACGCGACTCTCGGCTACGTGCTGCATACCACGAGCCTTGAGTTCACTCAGGAGGAGCTGAACAGCGATTCGCCTTACAACACCTATAAGTTCAAGGGCCTTCCCGCAGGACCGATCTCGAATCCGGGTCTCGCGGCTCTCGACGCGGCGCTGTATCCCGACGAACAGTATATGGAGGAAGGCTATCTCTACTTCTGCCTCATGGATTCCTCGACGGGCGCGCTCGTGTTCGCAAAGACCCTTGAGGAGCACGAGGCGAACGTCGCTAAATACAAGCCCAATTGGTAAGGCTGCAGAATGCAGCCGCGAGCGAAGCGAGCCGCAAGCGGCCGTAATGACATATTTGTCATAGGCCGCGGCGGGGCGCGCCGTGATCGGCGCAAGACCGAGATGAACCAAGTAAGTAAGTCCGCTCCTGCGAGATCATTCCGCTGCAGCTCATGCGAAACAGCAAGTGCGGAGCGCATAGTGCAAAGAGCAAAGAACAATGTGTATAGTGCATAGATCGTGGACTGGGGATAGAAATGCTTGAATTATTGGCCCCTGCGGGGAACATGGAAAGGTTCTATACTGCGGTAAGATACGGCGCGGACGCTGTGTATTTGGGTCTGCCGGCTTTTTCGCTGCGCAACCTTGCGGACAATTTCTCGCTCGATACGCTTCCCGATACGATCGCCTATGCCCATGAGAGGGGCGTCAAGGTCTTCGTTACGGTCAACTCGTTCATCAGGGACGGGGAGATAGGCGAGCTCAAAAACACGCTCTCGGCGCTTCGGGATTCCGGAGCCGACGCGCTTATCGTCAACGATCCCGCCGTGATAAGGCTTTCGAAAAAGCTCGCTCCCGATATCCCTCTGCACCTCTCGACCCAGGCGAACACGCTCAACTCCGAAGCCGCCTGCTTCTGGTACGAGCAGGGAGTTTCGAGGATAGTCCTCGCGCGGGAGCTCACTCTCGAAGAGATAAAGCTCCTCCGCTCGAGGGCGCCGAAGGAGCTCGAGATCGAGGTCTTCGTCCACGGCGCGATGTGCGTCAGCTATTCGGGACGCTGCCTGCTGTCGAACTATATCGACGGGCGCGACTCGAACCGCGGCGAATGCGTGCAGCCCTGCAGATGGAAGTACGAATTCCGCGAAGCCGGCAAAAACGGAGAGTGGTTCGGGCTCGAGGAGGACGGCTCCGGCAGCTATATCCTTAACTCACGCGATATGTGCCTTGCTCCGTATCTTTCGGAGATAGAGGACGCGGGCGTCAGCTGCATAAAGATCGAAGGCCGGATGAAGTCCATACTCTACGTCGCCACGGCGACCAACGCCTACCGCATGGCGCTCGACGGCGCGCCGATCGGGACGGTCATGAAGGAGCTCATGCGCCTTTCACACAGGCCCTATACCACGGGCTTCGCCTTCCGCGAGAGCGAGAAATGCCGCGGCGGCACCTACGGCAGGGAGAGGAGCCTCAACGTTTTGTACGGAGAAAACCCGTGCGAGCTTATGGAATATCAGACCGGAGGCTACACGCAGGAGACGAAGATCGCCGCCGTCGTGCTCGGGTATGATGAGAAGACGAAGATCGCGCATATCGAACAGCGCAACAATTTCAAGGTCGGGGATACGCTCAATATCCTCGCTCCGTCCGACGTCGCTCGATCCTTCACCGTTACCGAGATAAGGGACGGAGCGGGCGAAAGCCGCGATTCGGCCCCGCACCCGACGGAAAGGCTGTTCATCTCCTGCCCGGAGAGCGTGCGTGAAGGCGATATACTGAGAACGGGCGTTTAAGCGCTTCGAAAAAGCGCATTGAATAGAATAATAAACTCTTACGGAGGTATTTTTATGAACAAACTGACAGTCAAGGATCTGAACGTTACCGGCAAGCGCGTCCTCGTGCGCGTAGACTTCAACGTTCCTCTCAACAAGGAGCTTGAGATCACGGACGAGAGCCGCATCCTGGGCGCTCTCCCCACCATCAAGTACCTCGTCGCCCGCGGCGCGAAGGTCATACTCTGCTCGCATCTCGGCCGTCCCAAGGGCAAGTTCGTTCCCGAGATGAGCCTCGCTCCCGTCGCAAAGCGCCTTGCCGAGCTTCTGCCCGGCACGCACGTCACGTTCGCGAGCGATATCATCGGCGAGGATGCGAAGAGCAAGGTTGAGCTCCTGCGCGACGGCGACGTGCTCCTTCTCGAAAACCTCCGCTTCCATGCTGAGGAGGAGAAGAACGATCCGGAATTCGCGAAGAAGCTCGCTTCCTATGCCGACGTCTACGTCTCCGACGCTTTCGGCACCGTCCACCGCGCCCATGCCTCCACCGAGGGCGTGGCGCATTATCTGCCCGCAGCCTGCGGCTTCCTCATCGAGAAGGAGCTCGGCGTAATGGGCAAGGCGCTCGAGAATCCCGACCGCCCCTTCGTCGCCATACTCGGCGGCAAGAAGGTCGCGGACAAGATCGGCGTCATAAGGAACCTGCTCAATAAATGCGACACACTGCTCATCGGCGGCGCCATGAGCTACACCTTCTTCAAGGCAATGGGCCTGAACATCGGCGATTCCCTCCTCGACGAGGGCTCCATAGACCTCGCGAAGTCCCTCATGGAAGAGGCGAAGGCGAAGGGCGTAAGGATGTGCCTGCCCATCGACTGCGTCGTCGCGAAGGAGTTCTCCGAGGACGCCGAGAGGAAAACCGTTCCCTATGATCAGATGCCCGACGGCTTCCAGGGCCTCGACATCGGCGAGGCGACCGGCAAGCTCTACGGCGACGTGATCCTCGAAGCGAAGACCGTCGTCTGGAACGGGCCCATGGGCGTGTTCGAGATGCCCGCCTTCGCAGAGGGCACCAAGGCCGTTGCGATCGCCTGCACCGAGTGCCACGGCACCACCATCATAGGCGGCGGCGATTCCGCTTCCGCGGTCAACAACTTCGGTCTCGGCGACAAGATCACCCATATCTCCACCGGCGGCGGCGCTTCCCTTGAGTTCCTCGAGGGCAAGACGCTTCCCGGCGTCGCAGCGCTTCTCGACAAGACCTCCCGCCGCAAGTTCATCGCCGGCAACTGGAAGATGAACATGGGTCCCAAGGAGGCAATGAAGCTCGTCGACGAGCTCATTCCTCTCGTAAAGGACGCCGAGGCCGAGGTCGTCGTCTGCCCGCCCTTCGTCGATCTGCCCTTCGTCGCTCCCATAATCGCGGGCACCAACGTAAGGCTCGGCTCCCAGAACGTCCATTGGGCAGAGAAGGGCGCCTTCACCGGCGAGATCTCCGCGAACATGCTCAAGGAGCTCGGCGTCGAGTACGCGATAATCGGCCACTCCGAGCGCCGTCAGTACTTCGGCGAGACCGACTGCTCCGTCAACGCCAGGATCAAGGCCGCGCTCAACGCCGACATCACCCCGATCGTCTGCGTCGGCGAAACGCTCGAGCAGCGCGAGGCCGGCGTGACCGACGAGTTCCTCGCTTCCCAGATCAGGGGTGCTTTCGATGGTCTCGACCGCGATCAGGCCGCGAAGGTCGTCATCGCCTACGAGCCCATCTGGGCCATCGGCACCGGCAAGACCGCTTCCGACGAGGAG
>JAEEGL014785458.1_pt1 | contig 46205 bp, 48 predicted proteins | sample 9134231 | NCBI WGS metagenome assembly JAEEGL01 (sample SAMN16246548, study PRJNA631951) | gut metagenome | biome: gut microbiome; feature: rumen; material: fiber-attached | host: Bos | place: Iran: Karaj | collected 2018-10 | reverse complement strand
GGAGTCGATGTTGATCTTGCAGACAGCGCTCTTGGAGGCTTCGCGGAGCTGCTCCTCGGGAATGCCGACTGCATCCGGAAGCTTTCCGCCGTACTCGTTGATGATGTCTACGTACTCCTGAGGAACGGAAGAGGAACCGTGGAGAACGATAGGGAAGCCGGGAAGCTTCTTCTCAATCTCGTGGAGAACGTCGAAGGCAAGCGGCGGGGGAACCAGACGGCCGGTCTTCGGGTCGCGGGTGCACTGCTCGGGCTTGAATTTGTAGGCGCCGTGGGAGGTGCCGATGGAGATGGCCAGGGAGTCGCAGCCGGTACGGGTGGCGAAGTCGATGACCTCTTCCGGACGGGTGTAGTGGCTTTCTTCAGCGGAGACTTCGTCTTCCACGCCGGCCAGGACGCCGAGTTCGGCCTCGACGGTCACATCATACTGATGGGCATAGTCCACTACCTTCTTGGTGAGGGCGATATTCTCCTCGTAAGGGAGGGCGGAAGCGTCTATCATCACGGAGCTGAAGCCCATATCAACGCAGCTCTTGCAAGTCTCGAAGCTGTCGCCGTGGTCAAGATGGAGAACGATCTGGGGCTTCTCCCAGCCGAGTTCCTTGGCATACTGCACAGCACCTTCTGCCATATAGCGGAGAAGGGTCTGGTTCGCATAGTTGCGGGCACCCTTGGAAACCTGGAGGATAACCGGAGACTTTGTTTCGGCAGAGGCCTGGATGATGGCCTGGAGCTGCTCCATATTGTTGAAATTGAATGCGGGAATGGCGTAACCGCCGGCAACAGCCTTGGCGAACATCTCGCGGGTGTTCACAAGGCCGATTTCTTTGTAAGATACCATAGTATTTATAAAAATTAAGTCGATTAATCCACTACTGTTTCTTAAATCACGCAAATTTAACTATTTTTGTGGAAAGATAAAAAAGTATGGACGGTAAAGTTCTGATTTTTTCAGCCCCCTCCGGCTCCGGCAAGAGCACCATCGTCGGGCACATCCTGGGAAAACACCCTGAAATGGAATTTTCAGTCTCCGCGACTTCGCGTCCGCCCCGGGGCGAAGAGCAGGATGGAGTTGAGTATCTTTTCTACAGCGCCGACATTTTCCGCGCCCTGGTGAGGGACGACAAGTTCGTGGAATACGAAGAGGTCTATCCCGACCGTTTCTACGGCACCCTCAAGAGCGAGGTCAACCGCATCTGGGGCAAGGGCCACGTGATTATCTTCGACGTGGACGTCAAGGGGGGAGTCAGCTTGAAGAAATATTTTGGCGACAAGGCTCTGTCGGTCTTTATCCAGGCTCCTTCCGTGGAAGTTCTCCGCGAGAGGCTTATTAACCGCGCCACCGACCCTATGGAGGAAATCGAGAAGCGCGTCGCCAAGGCCGCGGAGGAGATGACCTACGCTCCGAAGTTCGACACCGTCCTTGTAAACGATGATCTCCAGACCGCTCTCTTGGAGGCGGAAAAGCTTGTGGATGAGTTCCTTGCAAGATGAGAATCGCAGTCTATAGCGGCAGTTTCAATCCGCTCCACATAGGCCATCTGGCCATTATGGAGTATCTGACCGACGAGGCCCTTTTCGACAAGGTCTATCTTGTCGTCACGCCCCAGAATCCCTTCAAGAATCCGGGAGACAGTGCGGAGAAACGCTTCCAGGATGCCGTGGAGGCCGTCAGACGCCATCCCGGGCTGAATGTGAAAGTGGAAGACATAGAACTTAGGATGGAGCCGCCGCAGTACACGATAAGGACGCTGGATGCCCTTAAGGCAAGGGAGAGAGAGAATGATTTCAGCCTGATTATCGGTGCTGACAATCTCGAGAGTTTCCCCAGATGGAGGGACTACGGCCGTATCCTGAAGGAATATGGAGTAGCCGTCTTTCCGCGCAAAGGTTATCACCGGGGACATCTGCGTGCCCGGCTTCTGAAGGAAGACCCCTCATACCGGATAGAGCTTCTGAAAGCCCCTCTTGTGAACATCTCTTCCACCGAAATCCGCGAAGGGATTGCCGAGGGGCGTGATATGACAAAATGGCTGATGTGATGCACACTGAAACAGAAAGAAAATTCCTTGTCAAAGACGCTTCTTTCAAGGCGGAAGCCGTCCGTTCATATCGTATAACCCAGGGATATATCGCCCACGACAGCGGCAATACGGTCCGTATTAGGATCCGCGACGGAGTCGGTATCCTGACCATCAAAGGAGCCACAAAAGGCTTCAGCCGTCCTGAATGGGAGATGGAAATCCCTCTCAAGGATGCCGAGGACCTCTTCGCCCTCTGCAAGAGCGGCAGTATCGACAAGACCCGCTATATCATCCCGGCCGGTGAAAGGTGTTTTGAAGTGGATGAGTTCCACGGGGACAATGAAGGCCTCGTGATGGCAGAGATAGAACTCGGCAGTGAAGAGGAAAGTTTCGACAGGCCGTCCTGGCTGGGGGAGGAGGTCACGGGAGATCCGCGCTTCTACAATTCATACCTTAGCAAAAAGCCCTACCGATTCTGGTAGGACTTCATTTCATTTCTGATTTTCTGCATCCTTCTGACCGCGGAACGCGAGGCCAGGGCGAAGCGTATTAGTCTTCCGCAGTTGCCCTCCCTGAAAGAGACCGCGAAAGTGCCGGGACTCGACGTCGGCTCCACGCTGGCCTCAATCAGCCTTGTATGGAAAAAGGACGAAAAATCGAGAGTAAGGAGATTGTCTTCCCTGACGACTTTTCCGCCGTCCCGGGAGAGTACCTCGCTTACCAGACGGAGTGCCTCGGCGTTGTTCTGTGCTTTGAAGAGCACAGTCCCGCTGTCCATAAAAATGGGCTTAGTGGCCATCAGAAAAGCCTTCCGTTGAATTTCTCGGCAAGGGAAGATAGCTCAGCGTCCGTCGCCGGCCTGTCAAGCGCAGCCTTCCTTTCAGCTATGAACTGCTCCTTGAGGCGAGCGAACTGCCGCTTCGTATCCAGGGTGAATTCTCCGTTTTCTATCCAGGCGAAATACGAGGGCTCGCTCTCCCAGACTTCGCGTGCGGTCCTGCCCTTGTGCTTCCCGAAACTGATGACGGCTTCGCCCTCGTCGTTGAGGTAGAGACGTCCGGCAAAATCCACGGTCCTGGGCCGTCCGCCTATCTTGGAGAGGGCCTCGACATCGTTTTTAAGGACTTCCGTATGAGTGTCCGAGGGGTCCTTATAGAGGTCAAGCTGGGCTTTGAGCACCTCGAAAGTCGCTAGAGTGTCGGCTTCAGCCGTATGGGCGTTGTCGAAATCCTTGCCGCCGCAATAGAAACGGTAGGCGGCGCGAAGGTTCCTGGGCTCGAAATAGTGGTAGATGTTCTGCACGTCCACCATCTTGCACTGGTGAAGGTCCACGGTCTCAATCTGTCCGAGCAATTCCTTCGCCTTTTCTTTTTTCTCCTGCGAAACAGTCTTTTCGCCGATGCGTTTTTTGCAGTAGGCTCTGACTCTTTCGATTTCTTCGGACAACAGCGGAAGGTCGAATTTGGCGGAGTTGAAACCGGCAAGGTCGCTGCCACGCAGCCAGTCAAGTACCTCGGGAAGGACTTCGATCAGAAGAGGACAGTCTTTCAGGTCTTCGTCGTGTACGCCGTTGACCTTGGAGGCTTCTTCGTTGATATGGATCTGGCAGCCTTTCTCGTAGTCCCAGGGCTTGATTTTCCAGGTCTTGACCTTTACGCTATGGTCGGGGAAAGCCTTGACAAAGCTGAGTTCGATAATACCGTCGGATGCAATGCTGAGCCCGGTGCTCTCTATGTCGAAGAAGAGCAGGGGCCTTTCAAGATTCAGTTCCATAAAAAACTATTGGACCATTATAGGCATCAGGATACCGCAGATCTTCTCGCTTTCGGCCTCTTCCTCGCTGGGGAGGATGAGGGCTGCGCGGCGGGCGTCCGCGAACTTGATGGTGATTGAGTTGCAGCTCATATTGGAGAGGATCTCCGTCAGGAAGGTTGACTTGAAACCTATCGTAAGGTCGTCTCCGGCATAGTCGCAGAGGACTTTTTCGTAGGCGGCAAGGGCAAAGCCGAGGTCCTGGGCGGAAATCTCAATCTGACCGTTGCTCAGGGTGAACTTGATATGGCTGGAAGCCTTGTTGGAGCAGACTGCGACGCGGCGCACCGTATTCAGGAGAAGGACCCTGTCGATCTTCAGGATGTTGGAATTGTTCTGAGGGATGACGTCGCGGTATTTGGGATATTTGCCCACTACGAGACGGCAGACCATACAGGTCTCGCCGAAATTGAACTGGGCGGTGCTGCTGTCGAAGGTGATGGTCACGCTCTTGTCTTCCTTTCCTATGATTGAACGCAGTACGTTGGCCGCTTTCTTGTGGAGGATGAAGGAAGCCTTTTCAGAGGCTTTCACGTCATTGGTAGTATAGCAGATAAGCTTGTGGGAATCGGAGGCGACAAGAGTCGTGGCAGCGGTGTCGATGTCGAAGAAGATACCGTTCATCGCGGGACGGATTTCGTCGTCGGCGGTAGCATAGACAGTGCCCTGGATGCCGTCCACGAGGCTTTCTGCGGGGAATTCCACGGTAAGGGCATCCTCACCGGCGGTCTTGATCTCAGGATAGTCGTCGGCGGGGAAATAGGGGAGAGCCGAATTGCCGCTTGCCCAGATGCACTCGAACGAACTGTCCGAGGAGGTCTTGATCTTCAGCGGCTGGTCGGGAAGTTCTTTCAGCAGGTCAATCATATGACGTGCGGGGACTGCGATGCTGCCTTCCTCTTCCACGGAATCGACCTCGATGACGGTGCGGAGCGTCAGGTCCGAGTCTGATGCGGTCACCTGGAGTTTGCCGTCTTTCAGTACGAAAAGGAAGTTTTCAAGTATCGGGAGAGTGGACTTTGCCGGGATGGCTTTCACTACATCCATCAGTCCTTTCAGGAGAGCGGTGCTGGAGATTGTAAGTTTCATATCTTTATCTTTTTCTTAATCGTCATACAACTGACAAATATAGCAAAATAATCGCAAATGGCATAGGATTTGAAAAAATTGTGCGCGGAAAAAACGTAAAAACCAAATAGTATGAAAAATGGATTCCTTATCGTGCTGTCATCTGTCCTTCTCAGCGGATTGACAGCCTATGGCGTGGTAAAGGCCAATCCGGCCACTCCATCCTCCGTAAAAACCGTCTCTGAAAACGGCCAGGTCGAATACCGTACTGTCAATCTGGCAGAGAGCGACTATCCCGACTTCACTTATGCCGCCGAGGCCGCGGTAGGAGCTGTAGTATATGTGGAGGTGACCGTCCAGAGCCGCCAACAGTATGAAACCATCGATCCTTTCTTCCAATTCTTTTTCGGCAATCCTTTCTCCGGCCCGCAGTCCCGTGAACAGAAGGGCAGCGGAAGCGGCGTGATAATCCGTCCCGACGGCTATATCGTGACCAATAACCACGTGGTCCAGGGCGCCACCAAAGTCACCGTTACCCTGAATGACAACCGCCAGTTCGACGCCACCGTGATCGGTACTGATCCCGCGACCGACGTGGCCATAATCAAGGTTGACGGCTCCGACCTGCCGACCATCCCTATGGGCGACAGCGACCAGCTCCGTCTCGGTGAATGGGTCCTGGCCATAGGTTCCCCTCTCGGTGAACAGCTCCGCGGAACCATCACCGCCGGCATAGTTTCGGCAAAGGGACGTTCAATGCCCAATACTTCCGGAGAGTTCAAGATTGAGTCCTTCATCCAGACCGACGCCGCCGTCAATCCCGGAAACTCCGGCGGAGCCCTTGTCAACAAGAAAGGTGAACTCATCGGCATCAACACCGCGATCATCTCCCAGACAGGCGCTTACAGCGGCTATTCCTTCGCCGTGCCGGTGAATATCGTCAAGAAGGTCGTCAAGGACCTGATCGACTATGGAACCGTGAAACGTGCTGTCCTCGGCATCACAATGCAGCCTGTCGACAAGAAAATTGCCGAAGAAATGAAACTATCTTCCGTCAGAGGCGTATATATTTACGAGGTTGCGAAAGGCAGTGCTGCAGAGGAAGCCGGATTGCGCAAGGGAGATGTCATAGTCTCACTCGGAGGTCAGACAATCACGGACGGAGCATCCGTCCAGGCGAAAGTCAACGAGTACCATCCCGGAGACAAGGCTGACATCAGCTTCGTAAGGGACGGAAAGACCCAGACAGTAACAGTTACCTTCAAGGCCGCGGCAAGTGCGAACGGAGAGATTGACATCGACGGAAGCGTCGCTTTCTACGGAGCCAGGCTCAAGGCCGCTCCTCAGGAAACTCTCTCCGCAATCGGCGCGAAAAGCGGCGTGGAGATTGTTTCTGTAGGAAGCGGAAAGCTTGCGGAGGAAGGTGCGAAAGCAGGTTCGGTAATTCTGTATGTCAACAATACTGCTGTTTCAAAACCCGAAGAGGTAGTCGCCCTGGCCAAGAAGTCTGCGCGCGCAGTCTATATAGAAGGTGTGGACCCCGACGGGAAGCCCTTCTACCTGGCCTTCGGCAAGTAGTTTGAAATACAGTAACTAATTTATAATGAGACAGCTAAAAATTACAAAATCCATCACCAACCGCGAGAGCGCATCTCTGGACAAGTATCTCCAGGAGATCGGCAGGGAAGAGTTGGTGACCCCAGAAGAAGAAGTTGACCTTGCCCAGCGCATCCACAAGGGTGACCAGGAGGCTCTGGAGAAACTAACCCGCGCAAACCTCCGTTTCGTGGTGTCCGTCGCCAAACAGTACCAGAACCAGGGACTCAGCCTTCCGGACCTTATCAACGAGGGCAACCTCGGTCTGATCAAGGCAGCCGAGAAGTTCGACGAGACCAAGGGTTTCAAGTTCATCTCCTATGCTGTATGGTGGATCCGCCAGTCGATTCTCCAGGCCCTTGCCGAGCAGAGCCGTATAGTCCGTCTTCCTCTGAACCAGGTAGGTTCGCTGAACAAGATCAACAAGGCCCTGTCGAAGTTCGAGCAGGAAAACGAGCGTCAGCCTTCGAATGAGGAACTCTCCGAGATGATTGATGTGCCCAAGGAGAAAATCTCCGACACCCTGCGTGTCAGCGGCCGTCACGTCAGCGTGGACGCCCCATTCGTGGAAGGCGAGGACAACAGCCTTCTGGATGTCCTGCCCAATGACGATTCCCCTATGGCGGACAAGGGTCTTGTAAACGAGTCTCTCAATACGGAAATCGAGCGTGCACTTTCCACCCTGACAGACAGGGAGCGTGAAATAATCAAGTCCTTCTTCGGCATCGGCTGCCAGGAGATGACCCTGGAAGAGATCGGCGAGCGTTTCGGCCTCACCCGTGAGCGTGTCCGCCAGATCAAGGAGAAGGCTATCCGCAGGCTGAAGAGTCCTTCCCGTTCCAAACTCCTCAAAGGTTATCTGGGATGAGTGCGGAAGGATTCATTCAGCAAAAGGCGGCAGAGGCCATAAAGGCTTTGTACGGAACTGAAGTGGCGGCAACGTCACTTCAGGTTTCTGTTACGCGCAAGGAGTTCGAGGGGGACTACACCCTGGTGACTTTCCCGCTGCTGAAACTTACGCACTGTTCACCGGACGCTACAGGCAACGCCATCGGAGAGTGGCTGCTGGCCAATGTCCCGGAGATTGCCGCCTTCAACAGCGTCAAGGGCTTCCTGAACCTTTCGTTCTCTCCCGTCTACTGGGATGAAACCCTGCTTGAGATAGCGCAGAATGCCGATTTCGGCCAGCTCCCTCCGACCGGACGCAGGGTGATGGTGGAGTTCTCTTCGCCAAATACCAACAAACCTCTCCATCTCGGCCATATCCGTAACAATCTCCTCGGAGACAGCGTCTCACGCATCCTCAAGGCCAATGGCAACGAGGTTATCAAGGCCACCCTGGTCAACGACAGGGGCGTGCATATCTGCAAGTCTATGCTCGCCTGGCAGAAATGCTTCGAGGGCAAGACTCCCGAATCGACCGGCATCAAGGGCGACCATCTGGTGGGAGACTGCTATGTGGCTTACTCCAAGATGGAAAAAGAGCATCCTGAGATAATCGACGAAGCCCACGAGATGCTCGTGAAATGGGAACAGGGGGACAGCGAGGTCCGCAGTCTCTGGGAGATGATGAACTCCTGGGTTTTCGCCGGCTTCGACCAGACCTACAAGGCCCTGGGCATCAGTTTCGACAAGGTGGACCGCGAGTCCGAGACTTATCTTCTTGGCAAGGAACTTGTCCGCAAGGGCCTGGAAAGCGGGGTTTTCGAAAAAGAACCGGACGGCTCGGTATGGTGCGACCTTACCGCCGACGGCCTGGACCGCAAGCTTGTCCTCAGGGGCGACGGGACTTCGGTCTATATCACCCAGGACCTCGGTACCGCCGAGCGTCGTTTCGCCCAGTATGACCTCCAGTCCCACGTCTATGTGGTCGGCAATGAGCAGGACTATCATTTCCAGGTCCTCAAGCTCATTCTCAAGAAGTTAGGCTTTGCCTGGTCGGACCAGATCTACCATCTCTCCTACGGTATGGTCGAACTCCCCAACGGTAAGATGAAATCCCGCGAGGGAACGGTGGTCGACGCCGACGAGCTGATCGAGGCGATGTACCTTGAGGCAAAGAAGACTTCCGAAGAGAGCGGCAAACTCGCCGACCTCCCCGACGCCGAGAAAGACAGGCTCTACCATATGATCGGCCTGGGTGCGCTCAAGTACTTCATTATCAAGGTGGATCCAAAGAAGACTATGCTCTTCAATCCTGAGGAATCCATCGATTTCAACGGCAATACCGGTCCGTTCATCCAGTACACCCACGCCCGTATCTGCTCTATCCTTAGAAAGGCTTCCGTCAGTTACACTCCGGAAGATATCACAAAAGATATCTGCCCCGAAGCCAAGGAAATCCGTCTCGTGAAACTGCTGAGCCTCTATCCTTCCAAGGTCGCTGAGGCGGGTGCCGCCCTGAGCCCGGCAATCATAGCCAATTATGCCTATGACCTTGCCAAAGAGTTCAACCAGTACTATCACGACACTCCCATCCTCAAAGAGGAGAATCAGGCTCTGCTGAAATACCGTCTGGAGCTTATTGCAGTGCTTGCAAGGACGCTCCGCAGCGCTATGGGCCTGCTTGGAATAGAACTACCCGAAAGAATGTAATCAATATGAAAACTGAATTAGCAAAGATCCTCTCGGTCCGTGGCCAGCACGGACTTTTCCAATATGTCGCACAGAGCCGCAGCGGCGCCATCGCGGAATCCCTTTCCGACAAGAAGCGCACTAATTTCTCCGCGACCAGCGGTATCACCACACTCGAGGACATCTCCATCTATACCCAGGAAGGCGAGGTGAAACTCCGCAAGGTTTTCGAGAAACTCCACGAAGTGCTCGGAGACAGTGACGCTCCCACTTCCAAGGCCTCTCCTGACGAGCTGAAAGCCCTCTTCGCCAAGGCCCTTCCGGATTACGACGAAGACCGTTTCTATGTCTCCCATATGAAAAAGGTCGTCGATTGGTATAATGAGCTCAAGGCTTATGCAAGCCTGGAATTCGTAGATCCCGAGGCAGAGCAGGAAGAAGGCGCCGCTGAATAATGAAGACCCTGAAGGTCATCACCCTCGGCTGCAGCAAGAACACGGTCGACACCGAGCATCTCCTATATCAGTTAAGGGATGCCTATACCATTGTGGCTGAGCAGGACGAGGGTCCCGTCGATGTCCTTCTGATCAATACCTGCGGCTTTATCGGGGACGCCAAAGAGCAGTCCATACAGGTGATTTTCGATGCTGTCCGTCTGCGCCGGAGCGGTGCTGTCGGACGGCTTATCGTATTCGGCTGTCTCTCACAGCGTTATCCCCACGAACTCGCCGAGCTGATTCCCGAGGTCGACGCCTGGTTCGGAGCGAGGGACCTGGATCCGCTAATATGCGAACTCGGCTGCACTCCGAAGCCGGAGAACGGGCATCGGCGCTATCGCTACGACGGGCATCATCCCTACGCTTTCCTGAAAATCTCGGAAGGCTGCGACCGCCGCTGCTCATACTGTGCCATCCCATTCATCCGGGGTGCGCACCGTTCCGTGCCTGTCGAAACGCTTGTCAAAGAGGCAGAAAGCCTTGCTGCCGACGGTGTAAGGGAATTGGTGCTGATCGCCCAGGACACGACTTTCTACGGGCTTGACCTGTATAAGAAAAGGGCTCTGGCGGAGCTTCTCCGCGCACTCTCTGCCGTCGAGGGTATAGAATGGATCCGTATCCATTATTCCTATCCTGCGGATTTCCCCGAGGATGTCCTGGAAGAGATGGCATCCAACCCGAAAGTATGCCGTTATATGGACATTCCTCTTCAGCACATCTCGGACAATGTCCTGAATGCGATGCACAGGGGAGTGGACGGAGCCTGGACCAGGGAACTCATACGCAAGATGAGGGAAAGGGTCAAGGGAGTGGTCCTTCGCACCACTATGATAGTGGGCCATCCCGGAGAAGGGGTCAAGGAGTTCAGGGAACTGCTCTCCTTTGTCAAGGAAGCCCGTTTCGAGAGGCTCGGCGCTTTCGCTTACTCCGAGGAGGAAGGAACCTTCGCAGCCGAGAAACTTGAGGACAAGACGACTCCGAAAACCAAGAAAAACAGGCTCGACTCCCTTATGGAGCTTCAGCGCGGCATATCACTTGCATATAATCAGTCCCGGATCGGGAGCGAGGTGAAAGTTCTGGTTGACGACTTCGCCGACGGCGTACTCGTGTGCCGCAGCGAATTCGAAAGCCCTGAGGTGGACGGAGAGATCCTGGTCCGTTACGACAGCGCAGCTTTTGATAATGTGGAACCATATTCGCTTGTGGGTGAATTCCTTACGGTCCGCATTACGGCTGCCGACGAATATGACTTGACAGCGGAACTTGTATGAAAAGATTCGTATTCATTTTAGCCGCCATCCTTTCTGCGGCTTGTTCTCCTCAGTTGGTCACACTGCAGGTCGAGATGCGCTATCCTTCCCGTTCCGGATTGGATCTGAGCGGAAAGACCATTGCAGTCGTGTGTATGGACGCGGCCGACACCGTAGTCAATACGGCTCTTTCAAACGGGCTTGCCCGGTCTCTGGAGGAGACTTATTTCGAAAGCGAGGAAGTGATTCCCATATTCCGTATCCCCGCCGACAGCGTCAGTTTGGAAAAAATGCATTCTCTGGTTATGGACACGGGGATGGACGTGGTCTTTCTCTTTGATAAGCCGGAACTGGGAGACACACTCCTCCGGGAGGTCCCGATGTCCCTGCAGATGTATGTCTACGACAGTATGGAGAAGGCCGACTCGCTTCACCGTTTTACCGGCAACGCCATTCTGGAGCGTGATTTCGCGACTAATGCCGAGACTATGGGCCGTCAGATTTCCCGCCGCTTCAAGCCTATGTGGAAGCCTGAAGCCTATTCTCTCTATTATTACGAATGGGGGAAAGACTGGAGCGATGCGCTGGATTATGCCTACAAGCATAAATGGGCTGAGGCCATAGAGCTCTGGATGAAGCGTCTTGACGAGAGGAATCCGATGTATTCGGCCTGCGCCTCATACAATATCGCGGTCGGATATTATATGACCGGCCATCCTTCCCTGGCGTTGAAGTGGCTGGACCAGAGCGAGAAACTGAATCCGGAAAAGACATATCCTACGCTTAGGAAGCGGATTCAGGAACGCCTCTAGCTATCTGATCCTTAGATATTTATGCATCTGGAGTGAGAGTGACCACCCCGGATGTTTTTTTATGTAGTCGATGGTCTCCTCCAGGCAGAGGCGGTTCTTCTCACTGTCGCCGAGGTCGCAGGGCTGGAGGAAATGGAACTCCGTATGGACGGAAGCCCATCTTTCAATGCTGTCTTCCTCCATACCCGGGATATAGACCAGTTTAAGTTCATCTATATGCTGGATCTTCAGTGCGGCATTGCCGCTTACACCGGGGAGCCCCAGTTTGGGACTTACGGTAATCCAGTCTATCCCTTCAGGAACCGGCTTAGTCCCGTTAGTTTCAATATGGATGCTGAATCCGGCTTTATGCAGGGCGGAAACCAGCTTGTCATCCGCCTGGAGCGTCGGCTCTCCTCCCGTGAGGCAGAGCATACGACATTCTCCTCCGCAGCCAAGCGCCTCGGAGACAATCTGTTCCGCGCTCATTTCGCGGAAAGACTCGTGGGCGGTGTCGCAGAAGGCGCACTTTAGATTGCAGCCGCTCAGACGGACAAATACCATAGGCGTCCCGCTCCAGGCTCCTTCGCCCTGGAGAGAATAGAATATCTCGTTGACCTTGTACATCGCGGCTTAACGCTCGTAAGCGGCCATATTCATTTCAGACTCCCAGACTTCTACCCGGTAGGCGTTCTCGACATTGTCGCAGATCCAGCGGGCGATGTTTTCTGCCGTAGGATTGAAGTCGAAGACATCGTTCAGGTTCTTATGGTCAAGTTTCCCTTCGATGGAGCGCTTGATATGGGTGAAGTCCGTGACCATTCCGTCTGCATTGAGCGTCTCGCTCTTGCAGTAGATCTTCACTATCCAGTTATGGCCGTGAAGGCTCTCGCACTTGCTCTCATAGGACAGCATCAGAGAGTGTGCGGAAGATATTTCCAGTCGTTTGCAAACGTAATACATAGCTTAATCTTCGTATTCAGTCGGGTCGAAGCCTTCCAGGGCCTCTTTGCGTTCGGTGCAGGTTCCGCAGCGTCCGCAATGCTTTTCTCCGCCCTTGTAGCAGGAATAAGTGAGGCTGTAGTCAATGCCAAGTGCCTTGCCCCTCAGCGCGATGTCCCGCTTTGTGATATTGCAGTATGGGGATACGATGCGCACGCCGTTGTAGGTCCCGTTTCTGGCGGCCTCGTCGAAGGCATCGATAAACTCCGGGCGGCAGTCAGGATAGATCTCGTGGTCGCCTCCGTGATTTGCTATCAGGACGCAGTCCAGATCATTGCTTTCTGCCAGCCCCGCAGCTATCGCGAGCATAATCCCATTTCGGAAAGGGACCACGGTGGAGCGCATATTCTCGTCGGCATAGTGGCCTTCAGGAATCTCTTCCGAGCCTTGCAGCAGACTGCTCCTGAAATAGTCCTTTATAAAGTTCAGGGGAATGACCAGATGGGGAATATTAAGGCGGGCGCAGTTTTCGGCGGCGCACTCGAGCTCTTTCTCATTGTGTTTGGAGCCATAGTCGAAACTTACGGCAAGCTCTATGCTGTCGCGGTACTCATAGAGCAGGGTAGTGCTGTCAAGACCTCCGGAGTATATCAGAATTGCTTTCATTTTGAACAGCGGGCTAAAATGGCGTCGACGCTCTTCCTTGCGGTCGCGACTGCCTCCACGACGGTTTTCGGGCCGCTTGCAAAGTCGCCGGCGCTGTAGACATTGTCAAGGCCGCCGACCAGGCCGTCCTCCCCGCGAGATGGCCATCCGTCCTCTCCGAAAACAGCCCCGGAGCCATTTAAAATGGAAAATTCAGGTTTCTCGCTGATAGCGGTTATCAGGCTGTCGCATTCGACGAAATGGTCAGTGCCTTCTATAATACGGGTGACGATCTTGCCTGTTTGAGGATCGCTGACATTCTCGCAGTCGCGGAAAACCACGCCGCCGTCCCTTATTTCCACCGGCGCCTGGAACACGCGGAACTGAACTCCGTCCTCCTTCGCCTCTTCGACCTCAAGAGGATTGGCCGGCATATTCTCAAAAGTCTTGCGATAGTAAACCCAGGTCTCGGCTCCATTTCTTGCGGCGGTCCGGCAGGCGTCCATAGCTACATTCCCGCCGCCTATGACGATAACCTTCTTTCCGAGAGAGAAGGCCGAGGAATCCTTGAGATAGGGGAGAGCCTGAATCGCCCGTTCTTCGCCGGGAATCCTGAGAGTCGAAGGCTTCTCCGCTCCGGCAGCTATGATGACGGCATCGAATTGTTCAGACAAGTCCTTGACCGTGAGCTCTTTCCCTATTTCCGTGCTGCCGTGGAAAACGACTCCGCCGCTTGCGAGGAGACTTTCATACTTGTCGACAAGTGCCCTGTCAAGACGGAACGGGGGAATGCCATAGCGAAGAACTCCGCCTATGCGGGGATTGGCGTCGAACAGATGGACCTCGCCTCCGGAGCGTCTCAGCCAGACTGCTGCGGCTATGCCTGCCGGACCGGCTCCGACAATGGCGAATCTCTTACCCTTGAGAAGCGTGTTTTCCTCATCGAGCGAGACCTTGTCCAGATATTGCCCGGACACTTCCTGCTCTATTTCATACCATTTTACCGGCGCCTGCTTAACATTCAGGATGCAGGCACCGTAGCAGAACTGCTTCCAGTCGCATACCCGGGACGTGACGGCGGAAAGGGGATTGCGCCCGAAGAGCAGTTTCCCGGCTTCTTCCAGCCTGCCTTCCCTGTAAAGGGCCATCGCTTCCGGCACGGCTGTATGTACAGGACAGCCCTGCAGGGAGCATTTCGGCTTCTTGCAAAGCAGGCATCTCAAGGCTTCTTGATTCATCTTAATCTGTTTTGGCATTGCAAAGATAGCAATTCTTTCTTATTTTTGCTTTCGTGAAAGCCCGCAGATATATAGCCATCGACCTGAAGTCCTTTTATGCCTCCGTAGAGTGCGTGGAAAGGGGGCTCGACCCTTTGACCGCCAGGCTCGTGGTCGCCGACCCGACCCGTACGGACAAGACTATCTGCCTTGCGGTTTCTCCCGCCCTCAAGGCCTTCGGAATTTCCGGCCGTCCACGGCTTTTCGAGGTGAACAGGGCTGTAGCGCGCATCAATGAGTACAGGCCGGAGTCAAAGCGGATTGACTTTATCGTCGCTCCTCCGAGGATGGCCCTTTATATGAAAGTCAGTTCCAGGGTTTACGAGGTCTATCTCCGTTATGTCGCTCCAGAGGATATTCACGTGTATTCTGTGGACGAGGTGTTTATAGACGCTACGCAATACCTTGAAATGTACGGCCTTACGGCTCACGACTTCACGCGTAAGTTGATACGTGAGGTACTCTCCGAAACCGGCATCACCGCGACTGCCGGCATTGCGGAGAATCTCTACCTTGCCAAGATTGCGATGGATATCGAGGCCAAGCACCGAGAGGCGGATGCGGACGGAGTACGGATTGCCGAACTGGACGAAATGAGCTACCGGCGGAAATACTGGAACCATCAGCCGCTGACCGATTTCTGGCGTGTCGGAAGAGGAATTGCGGCGCGTCTGGAATCAATCGGCATAAAGACTATGGGAGAGATCGCAAGGATGTCCCTCGACAGCGAGGAAGTCCTCTATAAACTCTTCGGGGTCAATGCCGAACTGCTGATAGACCACGCCTGGGGCTGGGAGCCCTGTACAATGGCCCAGATCAAGGCCTACCGTCCGTCGGCGAACAGCATATCGTCCGGCCAGGTCCTTTCCGAACCTTACGATTATGAAAAGGCCAAGGTCATAGTGAAGGAAATGACTGATTCACTGATACTTGACCTTGTCGATAAAGGGCTTGTCACCCCTCAGGTCGGCTTATATATCGGCTATGACAGTTCGGACTTCCTCGACAGGTACAAGGGGGCGACGAGCAGCGACTACTATGGCCGAAAAGTTCCCAAGCCGGTCAACGCAAGTATACGGCTGGGACGTACGACCTCTTCGACATCGTTGATAATGAAGGCGATGCTTAAGTTGTTTGAACGGGAAGTGAACCCCAGACTTCACGTCAGGCGGGTTGCCGTAGTAGCCAAGGATGTGGTCAGGGAGTGTGACGCGGATCCGCAGCTGGCTCTTTTCGGCCCGGAGGTGGATACGGAGAAAGAGCGCAGGCAGCAGGAGGCCATACTCTCAATACGCCGGAAATTCGGCAAGAATTCCATCCTGAAAGGAGTGGATTTCGAAGAAGGGGCGACCGCGCGTGAAAGGAACGCCCAGATAGGAGGACATAAAGCGTGAACTACGAAGACATAATCAATCTCCCTCATCCCAATCCGAAGAGGCATCCGAGGATGTCGCTTCTGGAGCGTGCCGCACAGTTTTCCCCCTTTGCGGCCCTGACCGGCTTCGAGGATGTCATCGACGAGGCGGAAGGGGAGCACGTCAGCCTTTACAATCCGGACACAGACCCCGGACAAGATGAGTGGCCGAATGGGGAGTAAAGCCTTCCGGGACAGCCACTTCAGGGACCGGAACCGACTCCAGGCAGAAGGTCTTGTGGCAGCCGGTGCAGTAGAAATGGACGTGGAGATCGTCGTCGTGGGAGTGGTCGTGGCTGTGACAGAGTTCGTAGCGGACACCTTCTCCCGTATCCTCCAGAGAGTGAACGAGACCGCTGCTGTTGAAAAGCTGCAATGCCCTGAAAATGTTTGACTTGTCTATTGTTTCAAGGCTTGTTTCCAACTCCGAGAGGGATAGCGGCCTGCCGGCTTCGGCAAGCTCTTTTGCGATGACAAGGCGGTTGGCTGTTACCTTGACTCCGTGCTCCTGCATCAGTTGTATGAGTTCTTCACTTGTCATTTCTTAAAATATCTTCGAGTGCAAGGCCGGAGAGCGTAAAACCGAAAATCGCGGTGATATGGGCCATAGTGCCGTTCACGACCGCTTTTCCGTGCTCCGGAGCTTCTGTGCTCTCGCCTGCGTTTGGGAGGACTTCCTCGTCATAGACACAGAGAAAAGGCTTGGAAGGGATAGTTTTTTCGCGGCGGAGTTTCTTACGGAGTGCCGCTCCCAGCGGACAGCCCCTTACTTCCCAGAATTCGGCCACCCTGACCTGCCGGGGGTCGGTTTTCAGGGCCGCGCCCATCGAACTGTAAAACTTCGCCTTAGTCGCCGTGGCTCTGAGTATCAGCGAGGCCTTGTCCTTAAGGGAGTCTATGGCATCTATTATACAGTCATACTCATCCATAAGGAAATCAGCGTAATTCTCGTCGGAATAGGTCTGCTGAAGGGCAAGGATGTCGGCCTGGGGATTGATCCGGAGCAGATGCTCCTTCAGGGCCTCGACCTTGGGGCGGCCTATGGTATGGACAGTGGCCATCAGCTGCCGGTTGATATTGCTCTCGCTTACCTCGTCGGAGTCCACGATGGTCAAATGCTCCACTCCGCTTCTGACCAGGCCTTCCGCGCACCAGCTCCCGACTCCGCCGACACCGAAGAGCAGGACCCTGGCTTTGGAGATCCTGTCCATAGCCTCGGCTCCGACAAGGCGTTCAGTTCGGATGAAGGCGGGACGGCTCATATCCCAAAGCGGCTGAAGGCCTCCGGAAGGTCGGAATGACACCTGACAATATTTCCTGACATAGGATTTCGGAAGACCAGGCTGGAGGCGTGGAGGGCGAGGCGGCGGATGGGATCCGTCACCGCACCGTATTTCTTGTCGCCGGCTATGGGGTGTCCGATGTCCGCGCAATGGACTCGGATCTGGTTTTTCCTGCCGGTAGTGAGGGAGAACTCGACTTTAGTATAGGTTCCCTGGCGGGTATTGCAGTATCCCAGAACTTTATAATGTGTTATCGAAAGTTTTCCTTCAGCTACTTCCACAGGGGAGGAATACACTTTAAGAGATTTGGGATTCTCCACGAGCCAGCTTTGTATGGCGCCCTTTTCTTTCTCGAACTTGTCTTCTGCATAGGCGATGTATGTGCGCTCGATGAGAAGATCCTTCCAGCGGCTCTGAAGTATTTCCTTAGCCCTTTCATTCTTTGCGAATACCACCAGGCCGGAAGTCCCGCGGTCGATGCGGTGGACAATCCAGACCTTGGCGGTGGAACGGTCGGGCGTGACTCCGGAAATCAGGTCCTCTTTGCGCTGCATCCTTGCATTGACCTTGACATAATTGTTCAGCAGCGCGTATAGGGTGGGTTCGCGGTGACCGCTTTTCGCGGAGGAACCCTTCGCCGTCGATACGGTCAGAAGGCCGGAGGGCTTGTCCACGACCAGGTAATCCGGGTCTTCGAAGACTATCTTGACACCGCTGCGTTCGACTTCTTCCTTTGCGTCGGCCTTGGTCGCCCGGGCTATGGATATGCCTTTGGGGAGAATGACTATCTCGTCACCACTGAACAGAGGCTGGTCAAATGCGGTTTTGCACTCGCCGTTGACCAATACCTGGCCCTTGGCGAGCATATTCTTGACTCCGGTCTTGGACTGGCCGGGGAAAATGGAATAGAGGTATTTCAGCAGGGGAGAGTCGCTCTGGACCGTGAATTTCTGTCCGCTCATAATTCTTCTATCAATTCGTGGAGTTCCTTCGGTAGAAGGCCGAGAAAACTGTCCAGCATTCCCCGGGGTATGAAAATCGTCTCCAAGGATTCGCAGTCGTCGAAGGCATCCTCTCCAATGAACTCTATGTTTTTACCGAAACGTATCTGATACAGGTTTATGCATCCTTGAAAGGCCCTTGGGCCTATGTATCTTACTGATGATGGGATTCGTAGCTTCTCCAGTTGCCAGCAGTCGCAGAACGCGCCTTCGCCGATGTACAGGAGATTTCCGGGCAGTTTGATCGAAGTCATCATACCGCATTCGCGGAAGGCTTCCGAGCCAATATGCGTAAGCGAGGCGGGCAGATGGATCTTTTCCAGGAAGGAGTTCCTTTCCTCCAGTGGTATTTCTTTCCCGCGCGTGGGAGTGTCCGCCATATAATCCTGGAAAGCAAAGGCCTCGTCACAGATGAGCTCGCAGCCTTCCCTCAGCGTTACTTCTTCCGGAAAGTTCTCTGCATCAAGCAGTTTCTTCCCGTCAGCGGAATAGTTGACACAATTGTCGTCGTCCCACTCGTCGCAGGCTCTTTCGGCCGGCAGGGGAAGTGTGGAAAGTTTAAGAATATCTTCGAGGGACATCTCAGAAAGACTTCAGGAACTCGAGGTCCTTTTTCAACATTATCTTGGGCTCCATCGCGGAGACCTTCTGGAAAAGCATAAACTGGTAGGCTGTGGAAAGATAGACCTGATTCTCGTGCTTGCCCTTTCTCCACCATTTATAGAATGCGATGGGATCGGTGTCATACGGGATTCTGGCGCGGATTTCAGAACTGTAGCCGGGGAAGTCGATCATCATATTGAGCCCCGTGATCTTCATATAGTATTCGTAGTCCGCGCGGCGGAGTTTGGAAACAAGGGGGGCGAAGACTTCGTTCTGGTCCACTTTGAGGACTTTTTCCTTGACTATCATCTTGTGGATACGGACCGGATCGACCAAGAGCCACTCTCCGATTTTCAGGCTCTTCGGACCATCCTCGCAGTCCAGAGTCAGATAGTCGGAAGAGAGGTAAATCTTCTCGCTGTCGATAGGGTAAATGTCCATTTGCAGTCGTCTTATGCTGCAAATATAAACAAAATTTGCATCATTTCCGAATTATTTATAACTTTGATGCTTGTAAAGGCTTTTTAAAACCCTATTAAACACAACTGATATGACCTACAAAATCATTGACATTCAGGGTATCGGCCCTGTCTATGCGGAAAAACTCATCGCCGCAGGAATCGAAACCGTCGACCAGCTCCTAGCAGAGGCTGCAGCACCCAAAGGCCGCAAGGCTCTCGAAGAGAAGACGGGCATCCGCCACGACCTGATCCTCACCTGGGTAAATCACGCCGACCTGTTCCGCGTGAAGGGTGTCGGTCCTCAGTTCGCCGAACTGCTCGAGGCTGCCGGTGTCGATACCGTCAAGGAACTCCGCGGCCGCAATGCAGCGAACCTCGCCGCAAAGATGGCTGAAATCAACGAGGAGAAGCACCTCTGCAAGAGGACTCCCGTCGAGAAGGAGATCCAGAAGTACATCGACGCCGCAAAGGCTCTTCCTGACGGAGTTTCCTACTAGACTCGGTCTCCCGTTATCGGGAAACAGGCCTTAAATGAAGCAGTCGCCCTCTTGAAAGGACGACTGCTGTTTTTGTAAAAAATGGCGGGGCCGTAAGCCGGTTTCTGTTTTTGAATCTGTCATTTATCTGGCGCAACCTACCCCCTGGCATCGGACGGGCAGTCCTCATCTGCCAGTATATTTGGTCTTGCAGGCCCGTGGCCGTACCCGATATGCGTCGCCGCATAGCGTCGTGGGCTCTTACCCCGCGTTTTCACCCTTGCCGGAGACCGGCGGTTGTTTTCTGTTACGGCGATAGAAGATTACTCCCCTCTGTGCTTTCCACAGCCGGGTGCCCTTTCCTGTCCGGACTTTCCTCACCGCTCCCGGAGGAGCGGCGCGACAGATCGTCCCGCCATTCGTTTGCAAAGGTAGGAAAAAAATCCTAATTTTGCACCTCGTAGATATGAAAGCACGTTTTCTAATACTGCTACTGCTCAGTCTCTGCTCCTGTTCGAACGCCCAGGTCAAGTCTTACCGCCTGAAGGTAGCCGAGGAGTATCCCCACGACCGCGGGGCATATACCCAAGGTCTTTTCTTCCACGACGGCATCTTGTACGAAAGTACCGGCCAGTGGGGCGAAAGCAGCCTCAGGAAAGTAGATCTGAAAAGCGGCAAGGTGCTGGAAGAGAAGAATTTCGGAAAGAAATACTTCGTCGAGGGCTCCGTCATTTTCGGGGGAGAACTCTATGTCCTGACCTGGACCAACAAGCTCTGTTTCAGGCACGATCCCGTCTCGCTTGAATATCGCTCGACCAGTTCTTATCCCCGTGAAGGCTGGGGGCTTACCACCGACGGGAAGCAGTTGATAGCCAGCGACGGCAGTTCCTTCCTCTTTTTTATGGACAAGGAGCTGAAACTGCTCCGGAGGCTGAAGGTTACCCTGAACGGGCGGCCGGTCCGCTATCTCAACGAACTGGAATACATCGACGGGAAGATTTGGGCGAATGTCTATACCAGCGATGCCATCGTAATCATAGACCCGAAGGACGGGAAGGTTACGGCGACCGTGGACTGCAGCGGACTGCTGCCTGACAAATTGAGGGAGCCCTCTACGGACGTGCTTAACGGAATAGCGGTGGACAAGGACGGGAATATCTACTTGACAGGAAAATACTGGCCTAAATTATATAGGATAGAACTACTTAAAAATTAACATTTTAGGGGTATCGGACGTATGAGCGTCCGGTTGAGAAATACCCTTTGAACCTGATGCGGCTCATACCGCCGGAGGAAAAAATGAAAAAGATCTTATTGTTGTCGGCGCTTCTGGCGCCGTGCGTCTTCGCGGAAGCGCAAAACGTTGAAAAACTTGATTCGGCTGTCCTCGTGTCCACAAGGGCGGGGGTGAATACCCCTGTAGCCTATTCATCCGTAGGCAAGGACGTACTGCGTAATTCCAATCCCTCCAACTCGCTTCCGATGAATTTGGACTACCTGCCCTCGGTGGTGAGTATGAACGAGGGCGGCACGGGACTGGGCAATTCCAGCATCAGCATCCGCGGTATCAAGGGCTCTCAGATCAATGTCACCCTGAATGGCGTAACCCTCAATGACGCGGAGTCCCAGGAGGTCTTCTGGGTCAACATCCCTTCGCTCGGGACAATGCTCTCCCACGTCCAGGTCCAGCGCGGCCTCGGCACAAGCGCCAACGGGGCCGGAGCCTTCGGGGCCAGCATTAATATGAATACAGCCTTCGTCGGAGACAAGCCCTCGGGAGAGGTTTCCTTCAGCGGTGGCTCGTTCAATACTTTCATTGCGAGTCTCTATGGCTCTACTGGCCTGAGCGGCAAGGGTTTCTATGGTACGGTCTCATACAACAGGGCGCTGACGGACGGTTATATCCGGAACGCTTTCGTCCAGTCGCAGTCGGCTTTCGTCGCCCTGGGATGGATTGGGGGGCACGACTCCGTGAGACTTACCTATCTTATGGGCAGGCAGCGCAGCGGCATCACCTGGGACGGCATCTCTCTCGAGCAGTATGAGAAAGACCGCCGCTACAACGAGGCAGGGGAGTATAAGGATGCCTTCGGCAATGTCCATTACTACGACAACCAGACCGACAATTACGCCCAGCATCATCTGCAGCTCAGTTATATCCACCGTTTTCCGGCTGCGCTGACCTGGACCTCCACGTTTGACTATACGCGCGGTGACGGATATGACGAGTACTACAAGTGCGGCAAGAAACTGAAGAATTACGGTTTTCCCGAGGACGGAAGGAGCGACCTTATCTACCAGAAGTCGATGGGCAACGATTACGCTGTCCTCAATACCGGCCTTTCCTGGCGAAGCAGGCGGCTGGACCTGGTCCTTGGCCTGAATGCATCTTTTTACGGCGGAGACCATTGGGGTAAGCTCCTGTGGGCGCAGACCCTCGGGGATGAGTACGATTATGTTGCGCTCAATGCCGTGGACCCGTGGTACAGCAACAGGGGAGTCAAGCTTGACGGAGGAGCGTTCCTGAGGGCGGAATACAGGCCCTGGGAGTGGTTCACGGCCTATGCTGAAGTGCAGGGCCGCTTCATCAATTATTCTCTCAAGGGGGTGGACGACGACTGGATTTCCTATGGACGCAATGAGCAGGACCGCCTGGATTTCAAGCGTTTCTGGCCTTTCTTCAACCCAAGGCTCGGCGTGAGCGGGGTGTTCGGGCACAACCGGCTCTTTTTCTCGGCGGCTTACGGGCATCGTGAGCCGGGCCGGGCCGACATCAAGGAGAATGTAAAGGGTGACGCTCCGGATATCAGACCTGAAAAAATGCTTGATTTGGAGCTTGGCTATCAGCTGAGCCTGAGTAAATTACAACTTGGGGTCAACCTCTATTCTATGACCTACCGGGATATGCTTCTGGAAACCGGCCGGCTCTCGTCCTCCGGCTATGCCATCAAAGAAAATATGCCCTTGGCCTATCGTTGCGGAATAGAGCTTGAGGCGTCGTACTCTCCTCTAGACTGGCTTCGCCTGGATGCTAACACTACCTTATCCAGGAATATCGTCACCAGCCACACCGAGTATGTCTCAGCCTTTGAGTACGTTGCGGAACCATATCAGGAGACACAGATCGAGAGCGTGAAAAAGCTTTATCCGAATACGGAGATGCTCCTGTCCCCTTCGGTCATAGCGATGGGCCGCCTCAGCGTAATGCCTTTGAAGTCGCTTACTCTCTCTCTCAGCGGGAAGTATGTCGGCAAGCAGTATCTGGACAATACTTCGCGCGACGAGTTCTCCGTCCCGGCCTATTTTGTCTCGGACCTTCAGCTTGGCTGGAGCCTGCCGTTCAGCGGGAAAATACTCAAGTTATCGGCCTATCTGAAGAACTTGTTCAACAATAAGTATTATGCCTCCGGCTGGCGCTGGGAATCATATTATTTCGAAAAGGACAAGCCCAGAAATGAGGCGGAAGCCTATTCCAGTGGCCTTGGAGTCTATCCGCAGGCACCCTTTAATTTTATGCTTTCCGCTTCTCTTTCTTTCTGATAAAGACGACAAAACTTTTTAAAATATTTTATTAATAAAAATTTCATTAAAAAATTTTGTAGAATAAAAAACTTGACTTATATTTGTCAGTGAAAAAAGAGAACGTTTATAAAGTCGCTTTTTCTAATTGCTTAATTCAACCTTCTTCAAGGTAATACACTACTAACTAACCAAGTTAAAGCCCCGCAGTGATGCGAGGCTTTAGACTTTTATTTCAGCAGGCCTGGCCTGCGCTCTTTCGTTCTCTCCAAGGCTTTCTCGTCCTGCCAGGCGCGTATCAGTTTGGGGTTTCCGCTTAACAGGACTTCCGGCACGTCCCAGCCGTTGAAAGACGCAGGGCGAGTATAGACAGGAGGGGAGACGAGGCCGTCCTGGAAGGAATCGCTGAGGGCCGAAGTTTCATCCGTGAGCACTCCGGGAATGAGGCGGATGATGCTGTCTGCGAGCAGCGCCGCCGGAATCTCGCCCCCGGACACCACGAAATCGCCGACGGAAATCTCGCGGGTGACAAGATGCTCCCTGATCCTTTCGTCAATGCCTTTGTAATGCCCGCAGAGAATAATGATATTCTCTTTCAGGGACAGTTCGTTGGCGATTCCCTGGTCCAGAATCTCTCCGTCCGGGGCCATATATATGACTTCGTCATAGTCCCTTTCAGCCTTAAGTTCTTCGATCATCCTCCATACCGGCTCCACCATCAGGACCATCCCGGCGTCTCCGCCGTATGAGTAGTCGTCGACTGTCAGCCTGGGACCGAGTCCGTATTTGCGGAGATTATGGACGTGGATTTCCACAAGGCCCTTTTTCACGGCCCGGCCGGGTATGGAATGGGAGAGGGGACTCTCGAGGAGTTCCGGCACTACGCTTATGATATCGATTCTCATCTCAGGAAGTTTTCACTGCGCAAAATTAGTGTTTATTACGGAATTGTGGAAATTTTCCGTATATTTGTAGTTCCGTACGCCCGCGTACGTATATGTTTAATTTTATAGATACTTCTAAATGAACGAAGAAACGAAGCCTGAGGTCATCGAAGAGGAAATCGAGACCGCAGATGTAGCACAGCAGGAGCCTTCTGCTCCGAATTTTGCCGATAAGACACTTGCCGAACTGTCGGATTTGTTCCAGGCACTGACCCAAAGCGTGGACAGGATGAAGCGTTCCAAGGAGGCAGAGGCCATAAAGTCCGCCTTCTACCGCCTTCTTTCGCGAGAAAAGGCAGCTGCCGGGGAGGACAGTATGGTTGATGAGAATGCAGAGGTTGAGGAGAATCCGGACAGCCCGTTTTCGGCAATCGAGGCAGCATTCAAGTCGCTTTACTCCGAATATAAGAAAGAAAGGGCGGAGTACAACCGCCAGCAGGAAGCTGAACGAGAGGAAAACCTTGCAAAGAAGCAGGAGGTCATCGAAGACCTGAAAGCCCTCGTGGAGAATCAGGAAGATATGAAGGACGCTTTCCCGAAATTCCGTGAAATCCAGGACAGGTGGCGTGCGATTGGCCCGGTGCCGCAGCAGAATTTCCGCGACATCAACGATACTTATCAGTTATATGTAGAGAAGTTCTACGACCTCGTTGAAATCAACAGGGAACTCCGTGACCTGGATTTCAAGAAGAACCTTGAGGCCAAGACCGGTTTCTGCGAGCTGGCCGAAAAGCTTGCAGAGGATGAGGATGTCGTGGGGGCTTTCAAGGAGCTCCAGAAGCTTCACGAACAGTGGAAGGACCTTGGTCCCGTAGCCCGTGAATTCCGTGAGGAGATATGGGAGCGCTTCCGTGCCGCTACCGCTGTGGTCAACAAGCGTTATCAGGCTCATTTCGAAGGGCTCAAGGAGCGTCAGGCCCAGAATCTCGCCGCCAAGCAGGCCCTCTGCGAGAAGGTTGAGGCCATCGCAGCCCAGGAGATCAGCTCCTCGACCCAGTGGAATACGCTTTCCCGGGAAATTGAGGCCCTGCAGGCTGAATGGCGCAAGATAGGTTTCGCCACCCGGAAGGAAAACCAGAAGATTTATGACCGTTTCCGCAGCGCCTGCGATGCCTTCTTCGAACGTAAGCGCTTGTTCTACTCAGAGTTCAAGGACAATATGAACGAGAATATGGAGAAGAAGGAGGCCATAGTCGCCGAAGCCGAGAGCCTGAAGACCAGCACTCAGTGGAAAGCGACTGCCGAGCGCCTTATCGAACTCCAGAAGAAGTGGAAGGAAATCGGCGCCGTGCCGCGCAAGAAATCCGAAGAGCTTTGGACGCGTTTCCGCAGCGCCTGCGACGAGTTTTTCGCAGAGCGTGACAAGCAGGCTAAACCCGAGAATGATTTCTACGGCAATCTCAAGGCCAAGAAAGCCTTGATTGCGGAGATGGAGGCTTATGTCCCGAGCGGCGATGCCGAAAAGGACGCTGAAGCCCGCCAGGGCTTTGTAGAGAGGTGGAATGCCATCGGCTTCGTTCCTTTCAAGGAAAAGGAAGCCGTCGGAGCCGCCTACAAGGCTGCCCTGCAGAAATTCCCTTCCGGTCCCCGTTCGCCAAGGCGTGGAGATGCCCCTCGCGGCGGCCGCGGAGAACGCCGTCCTCTCAGCGAGAAAGAACGTCTTTCGCAGAAGTACAATCAGCTTCAGCAGGAGATTCAGACCTACGAGAACAATATCGGTTTCTTCGGTCTTTCCAAGGGCGCGGAGAGCCTCAAGGCCCAGATGCAGGAGCGCATCGATGCCGCCAAGGCTGAACTTGCCGCCCTCGGGAAAAAGATTCGTGAACTTGTAGCAGCCGAAACGGAGGAGCAGAATGGATAAAAACAATATCATAGGCATAGTCCTGATCGCCCTCGTGATGCTGGGCTTTTTCGGCTATCAGAGCCGGCAGGTCAAGAAACAGGCTGAATATCAAGCATATCTGGACTCTATAGCCCTGGCTTCACAGCCGGTGGATACTGTCTTGGCCGATGAGGCCGTCCCCGAGCGGACCGCGCTTCCCGCCTCAGCCCCGGTTTTTGCCGACTCTCTCCTTACCGCCGCCGCTTCCGCCGAGGAGCAGTTCGTTACCCTCTCGAACGAGAAACTGGAAGTGGTTTTCACTTCCAAAGGCGCCCAGCCATATTCGGTCAAGGTCAACGGGTATCAGAACTACGACAAGAGCGATCTCTACATCCTTCGCGGCGGCAAATCCAATCTCGGTTTCATCATCTATGCCCCGAAGGCCGTAGACACCAGACTCGTCAATTTCCAGATAGTCGGCGAGGAGTCGAACGATTCTACCGTAGTAATGCGTCTGCCCTTCTCCAACGGTGGATACATAGAGCAGAAATACACTCTTCTTCCGGATAGCTACTCCGTCAGCGAGCAACTGTCCTTCGTAGGAATGCAGGACCTTATCCCTCGGAATATCAATTCGTTCGACATTCAGTTCGAAGCTATGATACCGAGGATGGAGAAAGGTTACAAGAACGAGAGCCAGTACTCCCGCCTGAACTATTTCTTCCCCGACACCAACAAACCTGAGAATATCGGTAACGGCCGCAAAGGCAACAAGCGTTTCGACAACCGGGTGGAATGGTTCGCCTTCCAGCAGCAGTTCTTCTCGGCCATAATGCGTGCCCCGAACTATTTCACTGCCGGCGACTTTAGCATCGATTTCCAGCCTAAGGACAATGAGGAAGGGGACTTGATGGCCTGCGGCGCCAAGATGCGTGCCGAGATACGTCCTTCCGACAATATCGCGATCCCCTTCGAGTTCTATTTCGGTCCCAACGACTATAAGGGTCTCAAGGCCTATGGCCATTCCTACGAGAAGGTCATACCTCTGGGCGGCAAGTGGATAGGATGGTTCACCAAGTGGGTGATCATTCCTCTGTTCGACTGGCTCAGCAAGTTCATCGCCAACTTCGGCATCATCATCCTTCTGATGACCATCTTCATCAAGATAGTGGTCCTGCCCTTTGCCTACAAGAGTTATTCGTCCTCGGCAAAGATGCAGGCCCTGAAGCCTCTGATGGAGAAGATCAACGAGAAATATCCCAAGCAGGAAGACGCGATGAAGAAGCAGCAGGAGACGATGGCTCTCTATCAGAAGGCCGGCATTTCTCCTATGGGCGGCTGCCTGCCCGTACTGCTTCAGATGCCTATCCTCTGGGCGATGTTCCGTTTCTTCCCGGCCTCCATCCAGCTTCGTCAGCAGCCCTTCCTCTGGGCCGAAGACTTGAGCGCCTATGACGACATCATCCATTGGGGAGTCAGCATCCTGGGTATGGACCATATCTCGCTCTTCGCGCTGCTTATGGCTCTGTCGATGTTCTTCTATTCCAGAGTCACGATGCAGAACCAGACTGTGGGCAACGATCCCAATGCCAAGATGATGCAGTTTATGTCGCTCTACCTGATGCCGATAATGATGTTCTTCATCTGTAACAACCTCTCTTCCGGCCTGAGCTACTATTATCTGCTCTCCAACCTTATAACTATGCTGGAGACCTGGGTGATAAAGAAGTGGTTTGTCCATCCGGAAGCTATCCTGGCCAAGGTTAAGGCGGCTGAAGGCAAGCCGGTGCCTAAGTCCAAGTGGCAGCAGAGGCTTGAGGAGGCGCAGAAGATGCAGAGGGAGATGGAGAAGCAGAAAGGAAAGAAAAAGCGTTGATTAAGGATAATCTTCATAAGATACAGGCGTCACTTCCAGAGGGGGTGACGCTTGTTGCTGTGTCCAAGTTCCATCCTGTGGAGAGACTCCGCGAAGCCTATGATGCCGGCCAGCGCGTCTTTGCCGAAAGCCGCCCGCAGGAGCTTGCAGCAAAGGTTCCGCTGATGCCCTCCGACGTGGAGTGGCACTTTATCGGTCATCTTCAGACCAATAAGCTGAAGCTTGTCCTTCCGTATGTCTCTCTTGTCCAGTCAGTTGACTCGCTCCATCTGCTCGAAGCCATCGAGCGCTGGGGTGCTTCCAATGACCGAATAATCGACGTCCTCCTTGAGGTCCATATTTCCTCCGACGCCGCCAAGCAAGGCTTCGCTCCGGAAGAAGTTTTGGCCATAATCGCGGCCATAGCCGGATGGGCTGAACCATCGGAGGTCCGTGGCCACCCTCGGCCACGTAAGAGGGAGGGGCCCGCGGCCGAAGGCCGTGGGAGGGGTCGCGAAGCGACGGCCGACGATGGTTCACGCCCGCAGGCGGAGGCCAGATATGGCCATATTCGTCTGCGAGGCCTTATGGGGATGGCGACGCTGACGGAGGATGAAAGTATTATTGAAGGGGACTTCTCCCGTCTGGAGGCTCTATTCGGGCAAATACGGGCCACTTATCCGGAATTGACGGAATTTGACCAGCTCTCGATCGGAATGTCGGGCGACTGGCCCATAGCCGTCCGCCACGGAGCCACTATGGTCCGTATCGGTACTGATATTTTCGGCTCGAGAGAATACTGAAAAAGGCAGGTCTGTGATGTGACCTGCCTTTTTATACTCCAGAAAGAGTCAGCGTTTTTTTACTTGAGCTCAGCCAGGTACTTGATGGTACGGACCATCTGGGAAGTGTAGGAGTTCTCGTTGTCGTACCAGGAGACGACCTGGACCTGATAGGTTTCGTCGTCGATCTTGCTCACCATAGTCTGGGTTGCATCGAAGAGGGAACCGAACTTCATACCGATGACGTCGGAGCTGACAATCTGGTCCTCGGTGTAGCCGAAGGACTCGTTGGAGGCAGCCTTCATAGCGGCGTTGATACCGGCGGGAGTAATGTCCTTGCCCTTGACAACAGCAATCAGAATCGTGGTGGAACCGGTGGGGGTGGGAACGCGCTGGGCGCTGCCGATGAGCTTGCCGTTCAGTTCGGGAATGACGAGACCGATGGCCTTGGCTGCGCCGGTGGAGTTAGGGACGATGTTGCAGGCGCCTGCACGGCTGCGGCGGAGGTCACCCTTGCGCTGAGGGCCGTCGAGAATCATCTGGTCGCCGGTATAGGCGTGGATGGTGCTCATAATGCCGCTCTGGATGGGAGCGAATTTGTTGAGGGCGTCAGCCATAGGGGCGAGGCAGTTGGTGGTGCAAGAAGCAGCGCTGATAATGGTGTCAGCCGGGGTAAGGGTCTTGTGGTTGGTGTTGAAGACAATGGTGGGAAGGTCGTTGCCTGCAGGAGCGGAGATGACAACCTTCTTTGCGCCAGCCTCGATGTGAGCGGAGGCCTTCGCCTTGGAGGTATAGAAACCGGTGCACTCGAGAACGACATCTACATTGAGTTCGCCCCAGGGGAGCTCAGCGGCATTGGGCTTCGCATAAATGGTGATTTCCCTGCCGTCCACGATGATGGAACCGGGAGTGACAACCGTCTTTCCGTCTTCTGCGAGAACGGCGTCCTTGTAATCAACCGTGTGCTTTCCTTCGCCGAACTTGCCGGCGAATCCACCCTGAGCGGTGTCGTACTTCAGGAGGTGGGCAAGCATTTTGGGACTTGTGAGGTCATTGATGGCGACTACTTCATAACCATCAGCCTCGAACATCTGACGGAATGCCAGACGACCGATACGGCCAAAACCGTTGATAGCAATTCTATTCATGTTCTGTTATTGATAAAAATAAATGTTTTCCAGTGTTTTCCACTCAATCGCTCCGGCATTTTTACCGAAGGCGACGCAAATTTACGAAAAAATCCGAATATTCGCTATCTTTGCAGTCGATTTTATTAAGAATTGTCACGAATGAAGATTTTGATCAGCAACGACGACGGATACAAGGCCAGAGGATTGCAGGTCCTGGTCAATATAATGGCCGGATTCGGGGATGTGACCGTAGTGGCGCCGAAGTATCACCAGAGCGGCAAATCGATGTCAGTCTCGCTGGGTATCAATTGCTTAGCCCATAAGAGCGTGCCGGAATACGGACCCGGCAAATGGCACTATCTGGATGCCACTCCCGCTTCCTGCGTCAAATTCGGACTCGAATATATGTACGAACAGAGGAATCCGGACCTTGTCATCTGCGGCATCAACCACGGATCCAATGCGGCCTCCGCGGCCAATTATTCCGCCACCCTCGGAGCGGCCGAGGAGGGAGCCCTGAATGGATGCAAGGCAATAGGTGTCTCGCTTTGCAATTTCAGCCCGGACGCCGATTTCTCCATCGTGGAGCATTATCTTCCTTCAATTGTCCGTTTCCTTCTCGACAACTGGCCCGAGAACAGTTTCGGACTCCTTTACAATATCAATTTCCCTGACCTCGGCATAGATGAAGTAAAGGGAGTCAAGATTACCCGGCAGGGTAAAGGACACTGGGAGAGGGAGTTCCAGCCCTGGGATGAGGAACGCCTTATGCTGTATGAGGCGACAGGTTTCCATCACGATGGAAAGCTGCCGACCCTGGAAGAAGGGGAGGAAGGATATATGATGGTCGGAGACTTCATAGACGACGAGAATGAAAACGACGATGCCGACCACAGTATGCTTGAGCAAGGCTGGATAACCATAACTCCCAATAATCTGGATCGTACGGATTTCGAGGAATACAAGCGGCTTCGTTCTATATGCGGTATTATATAGTAGCCGGAGAGGCTTCCGGAGACCTGCACGGCTCCAACCTGATGCGCGGCATCTATGCCGAAGATCCCGAGGCGGACATCCGTTTCTGGGGCGGAGGCCTGATGGACGCGGTCTATAAGGAGCATCAGCAGGGGAGCGGACTCGTGCAGGACTATCGCGAGGGTGCGATAATCGGCTATTGGGAGGTCCTTATCCACGCCCGCAAACTGCTGGGCAAGGTTCAGCGCTGCAAGGAGGACATCCTGAAGTGGAATCCTCACGTGGTGATACTGATCGATTATCCGGGTTTCAATTTCAAGATCGCGGAATTCGCCCACGACGCAGGCTTCAAGGTATTCTATTACATTGCTCCCAAGGTCTGGGCGTCAAGGGAGGGCCGTATCCGCAAACTCAAGGCCTGGGTGGACAAACTCTTCATAGTTTTCCCCTTTGAAGTGCCATATTTCGAGTCAAAGGGAGTCCCGTTTGTCTACAAGGGCAATCCTCTGGTGGATGCAATCGACTCCTCTCCGGCTATGAAAGAGTCCCGTTCTGACTTTCTGCAGAGATGTTCCATCCCGGACAAGCCCTACATCGCCCTTCTTGCCGGGTCAAGGAACGGGGAAATCTCCACTATGATGCCCGTCCTGATGAGCTTCTGCTCAGATTTACATAAGCTGCCTCAATATTCTGATTATCATTTCGTAATAGCCGCTGCTCCGTCGCGGACTGCCGCCGATTACGACCTCGCCGGAAATGAGGAGTTCGTCCACCTGGTTTTCGGAGAGACCTACGCAGCACTGCGTCACGCCAGGGCAGCCGTAATCAATTCCGGGACAGCGTCTTTGGAAGCCGCACTTATAGGAACGCCTCAGGTAGTCGGATACAGGACGGCCAGCCTGACCTACCTTATAATGCGGACTATCATCAAGATAAAATACATCTCTCTGGCCAATCTGATAATCGACCGTCCTGCTTTCAAAGAATATCTGCAGGATTATCTGCGGAGCGATATCATAGTGGATGAGGTCAGGCGCATACTCGAGGACCACTTCTATCGCAGCCGTATGCTTAAGGACTACGAAGAAATTCGCAGCCTGCTTGGCGGCAGCGGTGCTTCAAACGCCGTCGCGCGTGCAATGATAGATGAGTTAAGGCTTTATTACTGAGAGATCTACGTGCCCCTTGACGCCGTAGACCGAGGCCCGGTCCGTAAACTGCCACATACTCCATCCGTCTTTTTTCGGCGGAATTGTATTGTATCTCGCAATCCATAGCGGATAGTTGTCGGTAATGTCCGTGGAAAGATGTTCCCTCAGGAAACTGTCTGAAGTATATACTATGGGTTTTACTCCATAGTGCTTCTCTACAATCTCCAGCCAGCTCAGGACCTTGTCGTTAAGAACTTTGTCCGTACATCCTTTATGTATAGTCTCGACATCAAGTACCGGAGGAAGGTCGGTTTTGCGCAATTTTACGCAGTTGATATAGTTCTCGGCCTGCTTGCGAGCGTCCTTCGAACTGCGGAAGAAATGGTAGGCTCCCCGGGAGATGTCTATCCGTCCCGCTTCCTCCCAGTTCTTCTGGAACAAATCGTCCCCGAGTACCTCGCCTTCCGTCGCTTTTATGATTACTCTTGAGACGGGCAGGATGCTTACGGCCTTCTGCAGATTCCTAGTCGTACGGCCTCTTTGATTGACCATTATTTTCAGGGAGTCCCACTGGATTTCTCTGTTATGGTGGGAGATGTCGATGCAGAAAGAATTGTAGCCTTTCGGAAGGGGAGAACCTGAAGAAAAGTCTCTTCCTTCGACGAGCCAGGCGACGAAAATTCCAAGCCCCATCGCGGCAATTATCCCGATGAAAATCCAGGGACTGAGAAGAAGCTTCTTTTTGGCGGTTTTCTTCTTCCCGGAACCCTTTTTTGAGCCCTTTTTAGGTGTTAACTTCTTTGTTACAGGTTTTAACTTACTTGTTTCGTTCATTGATTATAAGCTACTTGCGAAACAATGATAAAAGGGCAACAAAAAGATTGACCAAAAGGTAAATCGTGAAGGTCAGAAGCACGAAAAGGCTCCAATTAAGATGAAAAACAATGACGATTATCCCGGCCACAAGGCTCAGCGAGAGGAAGGCGATGCGCTTTGCATCGAAGAGTTTGTGCCCCTTCGCGACCTTCATCGAGAACATCGGAATTTCGCTCAGAAGAAGCAGTCCCATTACGAGCGCGAGCACCGGAAGGAACCAGGATGAAGCGATCCATCCGTTAATCTCCGAGGCCGGTGAAACTGCGATGAAATAGCAAAGCGAAGCGCAAAGGATCGCGGCGGTAGGAGTGGCCACTCCGATGAAGTCGCTTTCCTGCCTCGTGTCCACATTGAACTTGGCCAGCCTTATCCCGGAGAGCACGGCAAGGATTAAGCAGAAATAGGCCAGGACGCAGGTGCATCCTGCGAGCCGCATCGTCTCATACATCATTACGCTCGGAAGCAGTCCGAAACTGACCATATCCGCGAGGCTGTCCAGTTCCTTGCCCATCTCGCCCTTGACGTCAAGCAGCCTTGCGGCCATACCGTCAAAGAAGTCAAAGAATGCTCCGGCCAGCATCAGCGGGAAGGCGACATCCACTCGGCCTTCAATCGCAAAAATCACTCCCAAGGCCCCCGAGAGGAGGTTCAAGGAAGTGATAGTGTTGGGAATGTGTCTTTTAATACTCACTTTATACCAAGCTTTTTGGCGATATCCTTCGGAAGGGCCTTCTTGTTGACCATAATGTTCAGGGCCTTGGCCTTCACGAAGTTCTCGGACATATACCAGATGCCTTTATAAGCACCGGCTTCGCCCCAGGAATTCTTTATGAGGTAGTATTTCTTCCCGTTCTGGTCTTTGGCCAGGCCGTAAAGGTGCATCCCGTGGTCGTCAGTCGAGGTTTTCTCGTCGAACATCTGCTGACGCAGTTCCTGGGTGACCTCGAGTTCGGGAAGAATCCCGTTGCTTTTCTCTTCGCCCTTGGCCTCGCTTTTCCCGACCCATTTTTCCTGATCCGAGCCACTTGTCTTGGCCTCTTCGTCAATCAGTACGGCCAGGCCGTCGCGGGTGAAACCCTTTTCGGAAACGTCGCCGCCCCAGAGTACCGTATAGCCATTGTCAAGGGCGTTGTCAATGATCTTGATATACTCGTCCAGCGGAACGTTGTAGCTGGGAGACCATCTCCAGTTGTCCTCGACCTCAATAGCAAACTGGGTGTAGAAAGGATGGTGAGTGTAGGAAGTAAGGCTAACGAAATCATCCGGATTGACGCCCATAGCATCGCGGTAAGAGGCTGGGGTATAGGACTTTCCGCCGGCGGTGAAATTCTCGGGGACGGCGCCCAGATAAGCGTCCAGGATCCCGTCGAAGCCCTTGGGCCAGACAGGGGTGAGCTTGCGGTTCGGATTCTTGACCACGGCCTGGACATAGCCCTTGAGGACCGCGTCCAGTTCGCCCTGGACCGGCTTGTCATAGCCATAATTCATTCCGGAATAGGCCTCCTGAGGCATCAGGCCATAATCTTTTATGATAGTCAGCACATCTCCGAAGTCAGAGCCGGCGGCCATATTCAGATTGCCGTCCAGGCGGACATACTTGACCGCCCTGTCGTGATAGGCGTTGCGGACGATGAACATCTCGGAAAAGTCAGGATATTGCAGGGTGTCTTTTATGTTTTTGGCCTTGATTACTTCCGACTCGAGGAAGGACAAGGTGGAAAAACACCAGCAGGTACCGCTGCGATACTGATTTTTCACCGGAGTGACAGGTAGTTCCTTGACGGTGGTGAACTGGTATGCCTTGGTTTCAGGCTTGGGGGCCGGTTTGCCCTGTGAAAACAGGGTGAAGGGGAGGATGGCGGCAAGCGCGAGAAGTAAAATCCGTTTCATAATGTCTTTTTCTTTATCTCAAGACCACAAATTTAGTAAGAAAGTCGTAATTTTGCAAAATCTATGGCTACTATATTGTACATCCACGGTATGGGCGGAGGCGGAGACAGCCGCATACCTAACTATCTTGACGCGAAACTCTCTCCGGACGGCATCAGAGTGATTGTCCGCACCTATGATTTCGATCCGCCCGTAGGCGCTTCCCAGATCGCATCCTGGGTGGAGGAACTCCGGCCCTCGCTGATAATAGGCGAGTCTCTCGGAAGCATCCAGGCCCTGCGTATCGAGGGTTTGCCGCAAATCTTTGTCTCTCCGTCACTCGGAGCGCCGGAGCAGTTCGTCCGCTACGCTTTCCTTACGCTCCTTCCTGGCGGGTCGTGGTATCTTCACCACAAGTTCCCCGTCAAAGAAGGGGACAGGCAGCCCCTGAAGTTCTCTTTCCCCGTTATGCGCCGCTACAAGGCCCATTGGAAGGCCGCCTGCGAGGCTGCTAAGAAACCGCTGCCACGCTTTGCCTTTTTCGGTGTCCACGACCACTTTATGCGTTCCGGCGTAGTAAAAGTGGAGTATTGGAGAAAAATGTTCGGTGACAGCTTCCAAATGTATGACGGAACGCACTTTATGGAAGAAGAGTACATCGATTCACTGCTGATTCCCAAGATACGGGAATTCCTCGGCTTTGCAAAATCGGGCGGAAAAGCGTAAATTTGTGCCGCAATTTTAAGATTCAATATGTACAAGAGCAAGATTACTCCCGAAGAGATAGGAGAATTGGAGCTAGCCTCCTTCAGTGGCGAGATAAGGGTAATTGACTCTCTTGACGAGTCTTTCGGCGAAGCGGTCCGCTACCTTAAGAATCAGAAAATCATTGGTTTCGATACTGAAAGCCGCCCGACATTCTCTCCCGGGCAGCAGTCCAACGGAACTGCACTGCTGCAACTTTCCGGGCAGAACCGGGCCTTCCTCTTCCGCCTTAAGAAAATCGGCCTTCCCAGGCGTCTTGCCGCCATACTTGCCAATCCGACCATAAAAAAAGTCGGAGCGGCTATCCTTGACGACATCCGCGGCCTGCAGAAAATAGCCGGATTCCAGCCCCAAGGCTTCATTGACCTTCAGCGCATCGGCGCCGATTACGGCATCGAAGAGAAAAGCGTCAAGAAGATGGCCGCCATAATACTCGGAGTCAAGATTTCCAAGACCCAGCAGCTGTCCAACTGGGAGGCAGAGACGCTTTCCCCGTCGCAGCAATCCTATGCCGCGACCGATGCCTGGGTATGCCGGGAAATGTATCTACGCCTGCAAGAAAGCAAAAATGAATAAAGTAATCCTCCGTCCCCACCGCGAAGAATCCATCCTGCGCCTGCATCCCTGGGTGTTTTCCGGCGCCATCGCTTCCATTGAAGGCAATCCTGCCGAAGGTGAACTCGTCGAAGTTCTGTCCTCAGAGCTGAAACCCCTAGCCGTCGGACACTACCAGATAGGCTCCATCGCCGTCCGGATTCTCAGTTTCACGGAGGATCCCACGCAGCCGGATTTCTGGGAAAAGATGCTTTCCAGAGCCCTGCAGCTGAGAAAATCCTTCGGACTTGAAGGCTCGGCCAATACCAATTGCTACCGTCTTGTCCACGGGGAAGGCGACGGTTTGCCGGGGCTGATTATCGATTATTACGACGGAGTCTGCGTGTTTCAGGCCCATTCCGCCGGTATGTTCCTCGCAAGGGAGGCTATATGCGAAGCCCTCAAAACTGTCTACGGCGACGCCCTCAAGGCCGTCTATGACAAGAGTTCGGGGACAGCGCCTTTCAAGGCCGGGCTTCCCCTTGCCGACGGCTACCTCTACCGTCGCCCGGGCTTTGACTCCGACGAGGCCATAGTCCTTGAGAACGGGAATAAGTTTTATGTCAACTGGAACGAAGGCCAGAAGACAGGTTTCTTCCTCGACCAGAGGGAGAACAGATTGCGTGTCGGGAATCTTGCCAAGGGACGTAATGTGCTGAATCTCTTTTGCTATACCGGCGGCTTCTCAATCTATGCTTTAGCAGGAGGCGCCCTCCACGTGGATTCCGTGGACAGCTCTAAACTGGCTATGGGAATGGTGGACAGGAATGTCGCTCTGAACGCTTTCGATCCTTCCGCCCACACTTCCTATACCGCCGACGCAATTGATTTCCTGAAATCGATTCCTAAAGGAAAGTATGACCTAATCATAGTCGACCCGCCGGCATTCGCGAAGCATCGCGGCGCTTTGAAAAACGCTCTCAGGGCATATCAGCGCCTAAATGAGGCCGCAATCTTGAAAGTGGCTCCGGGCGGTTTTGTATTCACTTTCAGCTGTTCGCAGGTGGTGGACAAGGAAGCCTTCGCACTGGCCGTGTTCTCCGCTGCCGCCGCGACCGGCCGCAGCGTCCGTATCCTGGACCGGCTGAACCAGCCCGCCGACCACGCCGTGAACATCTATCATCCTGAAGGCGAATACCTTAAAGGACTTCTTCTATATGTCGAATAATAAAAGGCGGCCGGAAAGGTCGCCTTTTGCAAATCAATATGTTCCGACGCATCAGCGGTCGAACTTCTTCTCCTTGTAGCGGATGATTTTCTCCTTCATCGCATCGACGGCCTCGGTGATGGCCTCCTCGAAAGTACGGGCGCTGCGCTCGATTACGAGTTCCTGGCCGGGGATGTGGGTTTGAATCTTGGCTTTCTTGTTCTCGGCATCCGGGAGGAGGGAGAGAACGACATCGATGTCTCCGAGATTGTCGAAGAACTTTTCGATCTTTTCTACTTTCTTCTGGACGAAATCGAGCAGCTTCTGGTCTGCGTCGAATTTCAAGGACTTCACGTTAATCATCTTTATTACTTTTTTGTGCCCTTGGATGGGCGGTGTCATATACTTTCTTCAGGCGGGCGACCGTGTTGTGCGTATAAACCTGCGTCGCGGCCAGGGAACTGTGCCCGAGCATCTGCTTTATGGCATTCAGGTCGGCCCCTTCCTCCAGCAGTTCGGTCGCCAGGGTGTGTCTCAAGACGTGGGGCGAGACTTTCCCCGTGATCCCGAACCCGTCTCCAAGCTCCGTTTTCACGGCCCTGTCGACATAAACCGGATACAGCGGACGGCCTTTTACCGTTGCAAGCAGGCGTTCACTCTCCACTCCCATAGCCTTTGCCGCATCCAAATATAAGCAAATTTCCTGACAAAGTGAAGGGAGTATCGGAATTTCTCTCATTTTGTCTCCTTTTCCGTGGACGGTCAGTGTCAGGCGCTCGCGGCTGAAGTGCTTCTTCTCCAGGCTGATAAGTTCCGCACGGCGGATTCCAGTAGTGCCCAATATGCTGATTATAAGCCGTCTGAGCCGCCTTTCATAAAGTTCTACACCCAGTTTCGAGCCCGGCCCTGCGCTGAGAAGCAGCGCCAGTTCATCTTCTCCTTCCGCGTGCTCGCTTGCCTTGAAATAGGCGTCCATAGATTCCTTTTTATAGAACTCCGGCAGCCTCTTTTCTTTTTTGGGGCGTCTTACCCTCTTGACGGGATTGTCTTTCAGAACGCCCTCCTGGACCAGGAAGCGGCAGTAACTGCTGAGCGCAGACAGTTGCTGGTGGACGGTCCTGGGCTTGAGGCTTTCCATCATAAATGCCTCATATTCACGTATGTCCGAAATCGTAAAGACCTCGGCGGAGAGACTTCCCTTGTGCTCCTCAAAGCGTTTCAGCGCGTCCTCGTAGATGGCCACGGTCCGTGGGGAATACCTCCTGATATCCCTCAGATACGATATGAACTGCTCTTTATGATCCATCGGTTATTGGAATAGACCACGTCTATTCTAACACCAAAGATAAAGATATTTTGTGAAAAATGATTATATTTGTAAAGTTATGCAGACGGATATGTTATGGGACCCGCTGAGACGCAAAAGCGTCAAGGCCACCCCCGAAGAGGAGGTGCGCCAATGGTTCATTTCGGCGGTTCTGCATCAGGGGATGAAGGTTCCCGAGCATATGATGGGCAGCGAAGTGCCTCTCAAGCAAGGACTTAAGGATTTCAGGGCTGACATCGTGGTCTATGACCGCAGCGCCGCCCCCCTTATGATAGTCGAGTGCAAGAGGCCGGATGTGGCATTGGACCAGGAAGTCATAGACCAGGCCATTCGATATAACAATGTCCTGAACGTCAAGTATATAGCAATCACGAACGGAGCCAAGACCTTTATGTTCCGAAGGGACGGGGAGGGCTTCGTCTATATGGACAGGGCGCCGCTGTGGGAGGAAATGCTATGACCATACTGGAAGGCTTCCTGGACCATCCCGTGTTCCGCCTTGTAAGCGACGTGGCCGCTGAACTGGGTCTCAGGGCCTTCGTCATCGGCGGCTACGTGCGGGACTGTTTTCTCGGCCGGCCGAACAATGACATAGACATAGTCGTCGAGGGGAGCGGCATCGCCCTTGCCGAAGCCGTGGCTGCAAGAGTGAAGACCAATGTGTCGGTGTTCAAGAACTTCGGCACTGCTATGCTCCATTACAAGGGCATAGAGCTCGAATTCGTCGGCGCCAGGAAAGAATCCTACCGGGCCGAAAGCCGCAAGCCCATAGTCGAGGACGGAACTCTCGAAGAGGACCAGCTTAGGCGGGATTTCACCATCAACGCAATGGCCCTGAGCCTCTGCAAGGATGATTTCGGAGCCCTGGTGGACCCTTTCGGCGGAGTCCGGGACCTTGACGCCGGGATAATCAAGACCCCTCTGGATCCCGTCCGGACCTTCTCCGACGACCCCCTGAGGATGCTTCGCGGCATACGTTTCGTCTCGCAGCTGTCGACCCCTGACCACCCCTTCAGCCTCGTTCCGGAAGCCCTGGATGCGATGCGGAAGATGACGGACAGGATGAGTATCCTCTCCAAGGAAAGGATAGTCGAAGAGTTGGACAAGATGCTTCTCAGCCCTAAACCGTCCATAGCCTTCCGCCTTCTCGACGAGACCGGCCTTCTGGAAGCCATACTTCCGGAAATCGCCCGCCTCAAGGGCACCGAGACCGTGGACGGCTGCGGCCATAAGGAGAACTTCTCCCATACCATAAAAGTCGTGGACAACGTGGCCGAAGCCGAGCGTGAACTTGGCCGCGAACCTGATCTCTGGCTGCGCTGGGCGGCACTTCTCCACGATGTCGGCAAGCCTGCATCGAAACGTTTCGTGCCGGGCCAGGGATGGACCTTCCACGGCCACGAAGTGATAGGGGAAAGGATGGTCCCGAAGATTTTCACGCGCCTCAAACTGCCCCAGAACGAGAAGATGAAATATGTCCAGAAGCTTGTGGGGCTACATCTGAGGCCGATCGCCCTCGTCGACGACGAGGTCACGGATTCCGCGGTCCGCCGGCTTCTTTTCGACGCCGGGGACGACGTGGAGGACCTTATGCTCCTCTGCAACGCGGACATCACCTCCAAGAATCCCGCGAAGATCGAACGTCTGCGCCGCAATTTCGAAGAGGTCAGGCGGAAGATGGTCGAGGTGGAAGAAAAGGACGCCATCCGCAACTGGAAAAACCCAATCAGCGGGGACTACATAATGCAGGTCTTCGGAATAGAGCCCTGCAACACGATAGGACAGCTTAAAGAGATGGTCAAGGAGGCGGTGCTGGACGGAGTGATTGAAAACAGCTTCGAGGCCGCCGACCGCTTTATGCGCGAAAGGGCCGCGGAAATGGGCCTGACACCCGTGGAATGATATGGCGAAGAAGAGTTACATAGAGACTGACAGACAGGTGGCCGGAATCCTGGACAATGTGAAAGCCGGGCGCTTCAAACCCATATATCTCCTTATGGGCGAGGAACCTTATTATCCGGATCTTGTATGCAATGCCATACTCGACAACTGCCTGCAGGAGTGGGAGAAAGACTTCAACGAGACCGTCTGCTACGGGGCGGATGTGACTGCAGAACAGGTGATTACAGCCGCTAGGCGTTTCCCGATGATGGCCGAGCGACAGCTTGTCGTAGTCAAGGAAGCCCAGGCGATGAAGGATATCGAGGAACTCGCTCTCTATTGCGACAATCCTCTCGACACGACCGTGCTGGTCATCCTCCTCCACGGCGCCAAAGTCGACGAAAGGAGGGCCTTCTACAAGAGCGTCCTCAAGCGTGGGGAAGTGGTCAACTCCCAGAGCCTGAGGGACTATGAAGTCAACCAGTGGATAGAGAACTACTTCCGTAGCCGCTCCCTGAAGATCGATCCGGAGGCTGCGAGGCTACTGACCGAACACGCCGGCACCGATCTCGGCAAAATAGTCGTGGAGACGGACAAAATGCTCAAAAACCTTCCCGAAGGGACAAGCGAGATCCACGTAGCCGACATCGAGAAGAATGTCGGGCTCAGCCGCCAGTTCAGCATCTTCGAACTGACCAGGAATCTTTCCCTCCGGAACGCTCCGGCTGCCGTCAGGGTCGCGACTTATATCGCCAGGGCGCCGAAATTCTTCCTTCCGCCCTCCCTCAGCGCCCTGTTCCTTCATTTCTACCGCATACTGAAATACGAAGCCGCGATGATGAAGGGACCCGTGGACAATGCCTCCAAGGTAAAGATCCTCGGGGTGAATCCATACTTTTTCGGCGAATACGACACGGCCGCAAGGAATTATCCGCTTCCAAAGTGCAGCCGCGCCATATCCCTCATAAAGGAATATGATTTCAAGGCCAAAGGAGGAGAGGCCGGAGAGGCTTCTCCGGAAGAACTTCTCGTAGAACTCGTAACAAAACTGCTTAACATATAATGTCAATCATCACAATTGAAAACGTATCCAAGTCCTTCGGTGAAAAAATCGCCCTGGAGAACATCTCCCTCGAGATTCCCGAAGGCAAGATTTTCGGCCTCCTTGGACCTAACGGAGCCGGAAAATCCACGCTGATACGGATAATCAACCGTATCACCATCGCATCGGAGGGCCGGGTCCTCTTCAACGGTCATCCCATCAGCGAAGAAGACGTCGCCCGCATCGGCTATCTCCCCGAAGAGCGCGGCCTCTACCGCAAGATGAAAGTAGGGGAGCAGGCGATGTATCTCGCCCAGCTCAAGGGTATGAGCGCCACCGAAGCCGCCCGCGAACTGAAATCCTGGTTCGTCAAATTCGGCATCCAGGACTGGTGGAACAAGAAAGTCGAGGAACTTTCCAAGGGAATGGCCCAGAAACTCCAGTTCATCACCACCGTAGTCCACAAACCCTCGCTGATGATACTGGACGAGCCTTTCTCCGGCTTCGACCCGGTCAATGCCGAACTGATCCGCAGTGAAATACTCAATCTGAAAAAGGACGGAGCCACCATAATCCTGTCGACTCACAATATGGAGTCGGTCGAAGAACTCTGCGACAACATAGCACTTATCAACAAGGCCCATCTCGTGGTCACCGGTGGGACGGATGAAATCCGCCGCCGCTTCGGCGAGGACAATGTGGAACTCGAGTACACCGAGGGCGGAATTCGCCGCACTGACGTGGTCTCCGCCTCGGCGGTTAACGAGCGCCTTTCGGAACTTATCGCCAAAGGGCTGAGAATCAATTCTCTGCGTGAGCTTGTTCCCAGAATGAACGACATCTTTATCAAACTTGTAACGGAGGAGGAGTAAGTTATGAATCTTAAGAAACTCGGCATAATCATCAGCCGCGAATACCGCAACAAGGTCCAGAAGAAATCCTTCCTGCTGATTACCTTCCTTGCGCCCATCCTCTTTGCGGCCATCTGCATCCTCCCGACCATAATAATGACAGCCACCAAGGAAGAGGCCAAGAAAGTCGGCGTCCTGGATGCCTCGGGAATAGTCCTTCCTTATCTCGAGGACAACGAGGTCACCCAGTATCTCGACCTTGGCAGCGTTCCTGCCGATTCGGTCAAGGCCGATCTGAAAGGCTACGGGGTGGACATTCTTCTGACCATATCTCCTCTTGACAGTGCCAGCCGTTCGGTAAGCGCCGACTGCTACTCCGATAAGCCCATAGGAGTGGACACCGGCTCGCTGATCGAGGACCGCATCAACGACGCGGTCGAAGAGTGGAGGATCGATGCCTATGGGGTCGAAAACCTCAGGGAAATGCTGGATGGGGTCAAGTCCAATGTGAAGCTCCATAGCTACACGATAGATTCCGAGGGCAAGGAAACCATCACAGAATCAGGTATTTACATGGCGGTGTCGATGATTCTCGGAATGGCTATTTACCTCTTTATTACGCTGTTCTCCGCCATGGTCATGTCCTCTGTCATCGAAGAGAAGAGCTCGCGTGTGGTGGAGGTACTGGTCTCATCGGTCAGGGCCACCGAACTCCTGTTCGGCAAGATAATCGGCGTCGCCCTGGTCGCTCTGACGCAGTTCCTGCTGTGGATTGTGCTGACGGGGGCCATCGTGGGCGTGGTCGGCGGCATCGTCGGCATGGACAAGATCGCAAGCATAGGGGAGCAGAGCGTCGAGGTCACCGACATGGGCATACATCCTCCGGGAATGGACCTTGATGCCGTCACGGCGGTTGCAGACACTACCGCCGCCGCCCCAGGAGAACCGAGCGGTATGGAAGTGATCCTCAGCACTATAGGCAACCTCAATTTCACCGAGATACTGGTCTCCTTCATCTTCTTCTTCATCTTCGGCTACCTGCTTTACGCCTCGCTCTTCGCGGCCATAGGTTCAGCCGTGGAGAACGAAGGAGACTCCAACCAGCTCCAGCTTCCGGTCACGATTCCGCTGCTGCTGGGCTTCTTCGTGGCCCTCTACGCCTTCAAGGCCCCGGACAGCTCTCTGGTCTTCTGGTTCTCGATGATTCCTTTCACTTCGCCCATAGTGATGCTTGCCCGCATTCCCTTCGGCGTCGCGAGCTGGGAACTCATCCTGTCCATTGTGATCCTGATTCTGACCTTCTTCGCCTGCGCCTGGGCCTCGGCCAAGATTTACAAGGTCGGAATCCTGATGTACGGCAAGAAGAGCACTTTCTCTGACTTATGGAAATGGTTAAAACAAAAATAATTAGCCTATGAAAAGAATTTATGAATGCATTTTGTGGGCAGTAGAGATTGCCCTTATCGCCCTCGCTTTCTGCAGCTCACGCGAGAGCGGGCCGCAAATCAGCTGGAGGCGTGTCCTTATGGACGGCAGCCGCACCGGCGTGAAGAGCCTTGCCGTCGACAATATGGACGGGACCCTCGGCACTTTCAATGGCGAGGAGTACATCTCCCCGAACGGAACTCATTTCACCGACGGCGCGACTCCCAAGGCTGCGGCCCTGCTCCGCGACGCCCAGCCTTCGATGGCCAGGCTTAAGGAAATCGTAGGTCACAGTGCCTCTGAGCTGGACAACCCCAGGGACGAATGCGACCTTCCCCTTGGCAATCTCATCGTGGATATGATCCGCAAGGGAGCATCCGAGTATTTCCGCACTCCGGTCGACGTAGGCCTGCTCAACTACGGCGGAATCCGCATCCCCCTGCCCAAGGGAGTAGTCACTCTCGAGGATATGGAGTCTATGTTCCCCTTCAAGAACTATCTGGTCCTCGCTAAGATCAAAGGCAAGAATCTCAAGCGTCTCTTCGACCAGCTCGCCAAGACCGATGCCTTTATGGCCGTCAGCGGCGTCAAGGTCCACGTCAAGAACCACGAGATCACCGAACTGCTGATCGGAGGCAAGCCGCTGGATGAGAAAAAGGTCTATACCCTCGCGACCCTGGACTTCCTGCTTGACGGCGGCGACGGCGTTGCGGTAGGTGCCATAGCCGACGATGTGAAGCTTTCCCGCAAACTCATCAGGGAGACTGTCCTGGAGCAGGTCCGCAAATGCGAAGCTGCCGGACAGGTACTGGACGGAAAGAAAGACGGACGAGTAATTATGGAGGACTAAACGATGAAAAAGACAGTATTTTTGGCTTTTGCCGCCCTTGTGATTGCCTGTGCACCCAAGCCTGAGCATCATCTTACCATACTTCACGTCAACGACACTCACTCTCATTTCGAGACCATCCGTTCCGGCTCCCAGGACGGTACCGGCGGACTGATCGAGATCGCCGCCTATGTGGATTCCGTGCGCAAGGCCGACGGAGCCGAAAACGTGCTCCTGCTCCACGCCGGCGACTACTGCCAGGGGACGGCCTACTTCTCCGAGCTGAAAGGCTCAATGGAGATCAAGTCTCTGGAAATACTTGGTTTCGATGCAGTTACCCTCGGCAACCACGAGTTTGACAACGGAATCGAAGGCCTTGAGCAGATGATCCCTCAGATTAAGCCCCAGGTCGTCGCCTGCAACCTCGACTTCTCACCTTTCTCCTTCGGCAAGTACATCAAACCCTATGTCATAGTGGAGAAGGCCGGACTTAAGATAGGCGTCATCGGTGTGGTCACCAGGCTCCACGGAGTCGTCTCCGCCGAGGTCGCCGACCGTATTCCGGAATTCGATATGGTCGAGACCGTCCAGAAATACGCGGACGAACTCAGGCCTCAGTGCGACCTCGTCGTGGTCCTTTCCCATATCGGATATGACGAGCACAACGAGGGCGATGTCACCGACCCGATCCTGGCGGCTGCTACCCGCAATATCGACATCTTCGTCGGCGGCCATTCACATACCTTCCTCGAAGAGCCTGACTGGGTGGAGAACCTTGACGGAAAAAAGGTCCCCATCGTGCAGGCTGGCTGCTGGGGGACCTATATGGGTGAATTCCACGTGGATATGTAGCCTATTCCGGTTTGTAGGAATCTTTAAGGGCGGTCGTCTTGTTGAATACAAGGCGGCCGTTTTCGCTGTCCTTGTCCTTGACGTAATAGCCGGTGCGTTCGAACTGGACCGCGATTCCTGAGGCATCCTCGGCGAGTGCCGGTTCGGCCCAGCCTTTGACGACGACCAGAGACTCGGGATTAAGGAAGTCCTTATAGTCCTTGTCCTCGGGGACCTGGGACATATCGGCAAGGGTGAAGAGACGGTCGTAGTTGCGGATTTCAAGCTCTTTGGCGAAGGCCGTGCTCACCCAGTGGATAGTGCCCTTTACCGAGCGCCACTCTCCGCTCTGAGGGTGAGTCGAAGGGTCATAGCTGCACTTCAGCTCGACTACCTTGCCGTCGGCGTCCTTGACGACCTCCTCGCACTTGATTATATAGGTGTACTTCAGGCGGACTTCTCCGTCCGGTTTCAGGCGGAAGAACTTCTTCGGGGCGTCTTCCATAAAGTCGGCCCTGTCGATTAGCAGTTCTCCGGTGAAGGGGACCTTGCGGCTCGCGCCCTCCGGCTCTGCGGGATTCAGGGGGCAGTCGAACCATTCCACCTTGCCGCTCTCCCAGTTGGTGATAGTCAGTTTGATAGGGTCGTCCTGGACCACCATATAGCGGTTGGAACGGGCGTTCAGATCCTGTCTTACGCACCATTCCAGAAGCTGTATGTCCATCAGCTGGTCGCGTTTGCTGACACCGATCTTCTCGCAGAACATCTTCAGGGCCTCGGGGGTGTAGCCGCGGCGGCGTACTCCGCAGAGGGTTGGCATACGGGGATCGTCCCAGCCGGCCACGAGGCCTTTCTGCACCAGTTCCAGCAGCTTGCG
>JAEEGL015380853.1_pt1 | contig 46210 bp, 52 predicted proteins | sample 9134231 | NCBI WGS metagenome assembly JAEEGL01 (sample SAMN16246548, study PRJNA631951) | gut metagenome | biome: gut microbiome; feature: rumen; material: fiber-attached | host: Bos | place: Iran: Karaj | collected 2018-10 | reverse complement strand
CTTGAACCCACAACCTACTGATTACAAGTCAGTTGCTCTACCAATTGAGCTATTTCGGCATGGTGGGTAATGTAGGACTCGAACCTACGACCCCCTGCTTGTAAGGCAGGTGCTCTAACCAACTGAGCTAATCACCCATAGACGCTTTTACAGCGCACGATAAATATATCATTTTATAGGTCTTTTTGTCAATAGTTAACTTTAATTTTTGCTTTTTATTTCATCAAGTTTTTCAGTAATCCATTTATCTAAATTTTCTTTTAGTATTGCAAAGCCACTACCTTTTTCAACAATTTTTACTCTATTTCTTGGCTTAACTTTATAATTAACATCTTTTATACTTAATTTTACTTGAAATAAATCTTCATCTACATCTAATACTTTAGCCTTTATCTCTTCACCAATCTTAAAATAATCATTGATATCTTTTACAAATCCATGAGAAACTTCTGAAATATGAATTAAACCGCTATAGTAGTCATCTAAGTTAACAAAAGCTCCATAACTTTCAATACCACTAATTGATCCAGTAACTATACTATTCTTACGATATTTAGTCATATTCTTTCCCTCCGAAATAATTATATCATTTTTTTTAAAAATTTGATATACTAACTTTGGTGATTAATTATGGATAAAGAAAAAGAAGTAAATGAAGTATTAGATGAATTAAGACCATTTCTAATGAATGATGGTGGAAATATTGAATTAATTAAGATAGAAAACGGAACTGTTTATGTTAGGTTTCAAGGTGCCTGTGCTCTTTGCGCTATGCAAGATATGACCTTTCAAGATGGCATTGAAAAACTAATTTTAGAAAAAGTTGAAGGTATAAAAAAAGTAGAATTAATTGTTTAATTCTTTTTTTATGATCCAATTTATAGGAATAATTCCTTTATAACATAGAAAAACTCTTTTTAAAAACATTTCATAATCAGGAATTAAAGATATAATCTTTTCTATTTCTTTTTCACTAGTTTTACCGCTTATAATAGCTTCATATAGATCAAAATAATAATTAGGAAATAATAATCTTGATACTATTAAGTAAGGATTAAAATAATTAAGATAATGACTAAATTCAATACTTTTTTTATTCACTATGCTACTTTTTAAATATCCGCCTATATCTCTTTCTTTATAATCAATAATAAATTTTAATGGATTATAAAAATCATTAAGTGTATCATTTACACTTATTCGATGGTGACAAACAAATAATCTGGAATTGATAAAAGGTTTATTATTAAAGTAACTAATAGCATTTTCCCATATTCCAAGATAATAATTAATAGATTCACTAATAAGTGGATATTTTTTATTCATTTGACTAAATTGATATTCAATGTAATCTATTTTATTTTCCCATAGATTACTCCAATTAGACTTATTTAGTTTACTATATTTATTATTAATAACATAGTTATAAGATAAGATATCATCAATATTAATTCTTCTATTACTAATGTTTATTAGTTGTAATAAAACATATGGTTTATTATCAATGAATATAAATAACTTATCTAATGCAGGTATAATTCTATGAACCATATAATTATTACTTATCATCTCTTTATTAAGATCATAGAGGTCATTTAAATCATCTAATGGTCTATTAAATAATTCTAATCGATAATTATTGTTGTTATAAATAAAGGAATAGTTATCATTATCTTTTTCGAGGTTAGATACATAAATATTATAGTAATATAATATTTTATTTTCCATTGTACCCACCTCATTATATTTTATTCTAAACAAAGTCTTTTATGAGCACACAAAAAAAGCCATAAAATGGCTTTTATTTTTAATATTAAGCTACTTTTTTCATTGTAGGTGCTTCAGTATTAACGATTTCCGCAAATACTTCTTCGTAAGCTGCAAGTTTCTTTTCACTCATGCTTGCTACTTTTTGAGCATCTGCTGCTTCTGCTTTAACTTTCTTTACTTCCTCTTGTAATTTTGCTAAATCTGCTCTTGTTTCATCAAGCATTCTTTCATTTTCTTCAGCTTTCTTTTTAGCTGCTTCTAACTCTTTTTCAACTTCTTTTCTTGCTTTCTTTTCAGCATCAAGTTCTTCTTTATTTTCGTTTTGAACAGCCTTAATTTTTGCTTTTAATGCTTCTCTTAAGTTTTGAGCATTTAACTCTACTTCTTTATCTTTTTCTTTCTTTTCTTCCTTAACAGGTTCCTCAGCTTTTACTTCTTCATGCTTTTCTTCTTCAACTACTGGTTTTACCTCTTCTACAGGAGTAGGTTCTTCCTTAACAGGTTCCTCAGCTTTTACTTCTTCTTGTTTTTCTTCCTCAACTACTGGTTTTGCCTCTTCTACAGGAGCAGGCTCTTCAGCCTTAACTTCTTCTTTAACTTCAGGTTCTTTTTCTACAACCGGTTCTTCTTCATAACCAGGAACTTTAAATGAATCAGAGATATTTGCTTCCTTTTCATCTTCAGGTTCAGGTGTAGGTTCAGCATTGATTGATTTAAAATCAAAATTCAAATCAAATGTTGGAAGTGGAACTTCTTCAGTTTTTACTTCTTCTTGCTTTTCAGTAGCTACTTCTACTGCCTTCTTTTCTTCTTCGACTGGCATTGAAGGAACTACAGGTTCTTCAGTTTTTACAACACTTACTTGTACTTTACCTTTGGCAGCAACCTTACTAAAAGTAGCACTATTTAACTTGATTTTTTTAGGAGTTGCTCCTTCAGTTAATTCACCACTTAAAACAACTTCAACAACTTTAAACTTTGGTCCTGCTGCTGCTTCTTTTATCTCTTCTTGAACTTGAGCATTTTTTGCAGCCATTCTTTTATGTACAACATTGTTATAACTTGCTTCTTTTAGTTTTATAACTCTTGGGTTGCCTGTTAAAGCTGCGCTATTTATACCTTCCTGTGATACTATATCATAATTTTTCATAATTACCTCCTGAACTATTCTTCTTTAGCTAATTCTCTTAATACATCTTTAATCTTTAACCATTCGTCATCAGTTTCTACACCGGCAAGTTTAACTTCTTCACCGTTTCTAATAACTTCTGACACATAAATAGTTATATTCCCAGAATCATCCATTTCATTCTTTGTATATACCATATATTCTTTTTTTGTATCATTAAATTGGAATACAATGATTACTTCAACTTCTTCTTTAGTACCATCTAACTTATTAATTGTTACCATTTTTTTATTTTCCATAAAATACCTCCTATATTCTTACTAAATTAATTTTAACACAAACACTTTTACTTGACAATAAAATTATTTAATTTTTTTGAGTAAAAATACTTTACATCCATAGGCGCAATAATTGACAATATAGTCGTCAAGATTCTTGATATCGTTTAATGCTTTAACCTTCTTATTATTACTTTCATAAAAGCCTTTTAGACGTATTTTATTATAGGCTTGATCACCAAATATATAATCAAAATCATCATAGTAATCAGTTACTAATTCTTTAACAGTTTCCAAATCAAAAACATCATCATCTCTTACTACTTCATATTCTTTATTATTTAAGACTACTTTCTTCATTATTATCACCTAATTAATTATAACATACTATTCTAAAGGTAAACTAAAAAGATTAGAATTTTTAGAGAAACCATTCTGGTAATACTCTGGTATATGCCCATTAATTATTTCATATGCTATAGGTATTTTGTTAGTAACAATAATATCCTTAGAACTAAAAGGTAAAGCTGTCTTTATCTTAGTATTAACTGTAACATAAATTTCAATCAGGGCATTATTTATTCCATACTCTTTAATATTGGTATCAACTGTACCATTTATATAACCTACCAACTCCAATTTAACTGGTATTTTTGGTCCTATGTTACTCAAAAAAACATTATTAGTTATAACACCTAAAGGTATCTCAAATATAGGATTATTAGATGATTTAATTAAATCTTTTTGAATATTATTAGTAATATCATCTAAAAAATCGTTAACTACATAAGAATCAAAATAAATAGTGGCAATATCCCCATTATTACTTTTAATAATATTTATTAATCTACTTGTATCAAGTTTTTTTATTACCTCTTTAGTACTAGAGTTATTAATAATTGTATTAACGATTCTTTCCATTTCAATACTGGCATAATTAGTAAGAAGCGGAAGTGCTTTCTTAGTAAAATAATAAAATAAAAAATTAATAAAAAAGATTATTAAAATAATAATTATAATACTCTTTCTTATTTTTAATTTTCGATAATTTTTCAGATATATTCTACTCATACTAAATTATATTTATATAAATAAAAAAAGTGTTAAAAAACACCCATTTTTTTCAACACTATTATTGCAACAATACTTAGTACTATCAAAGTTGAAATGATAATAATAACTGCAATAAACTTTTTATCAGAAGCTTCAATAATATCAGTTTCTTCTGTAACTTCTTCTAGGCTAGTAGTTTCTTTTGTTTCCTCTTCTTCATCTTCTGTTTCTTTTTCTTTCTCTTCATCCTGTTCATAACTTTCTTCAAGCTTTTCTTCAACTTTTCTTTTTTCAAGTTCTGCTGTACCAATAAAAGTCTTATTTATTAAATCAGTTAATTCCTGCCTATCAATTCTTTCTCTCGTATTTTCTTTTTCATCTTCAACATCATGATCAAGTATCTCCTTGCTAATATCAACATCTAAGTCTACATTAGTTTGCATTAAATCACTAAGTAGTGGTTTGTCATCATCTTGTTCATTAGCTGCTTTCTTTAAATCAACGGGAAGTGTATTAGAATAAATTGTATCAATAAGATGACGTAAGTTTTCTTTTTTCATTTCTTCTTTTTCTTCTTCAATATGTTCTAAATCTAATTTAGTTAAGATGTTATATTCAGTATTAATGAATCTTTTTTTCTCTTTTTCTTCCTCAAATAATTTGTTTTCTTTTGCCTTATTTAAAATTTCATTAATATCGTAAATCTTCTCTTCTTCTTTTTCTTCTTCTTTTAGAACAGTCTTGTCATCTTCATCTCTTCCTACAACATCTCTTATTTCTTTTACTTTACGATATTCCTCACGTGAATTTACACTATTTGACATGTCAGTTAAGCTTATTTCTTTATCATCGTTAATGTCAATATGATCAACGTTAATATCATCAATAGAATTATATAAATGTTGGTTCTTTTCAGTTCTTGAAACTGTTTTAGTACTTAAACTATATCTATCCATTCTAGTACCCATTTAACATCACCTATCATAAATAATAATATCATATTATCAAAAAAAATAAAATACTATAAAAAAACTATCTTTTGAAAATAAAATATTATATAATTATATTGAGGTGAAACTAATGAAAGTAAAAGTATCTGAAAACTTATGTATAGGCTGTGGAGCTTGCCAAGCTTTAGACCCAAAACACTTTGAATTAAACGATAATGGAGTTTCTGAAGTTGTTAAAGATCCTAGCGAAGAAGAAAAAGATGTAGTTCAAAACGTTGCTAATTCTTGTCCAACAAGTGCAATTAGTATTGAAGAATAAAAAAATCGTCATTGACGATTTTTATTTTGATTATAATTATATAACTTTTTAATTTCATTATGTGATAATATACGATATTCTCCAGATTTTAAGTCATCAACTGTTAAAAACGCAATACGTTCTCTTTTTAGTTTTAAAACTTCATGTCCTAAAGCTTCAAACATCTTTTTTATTTCATGATTTTTTCCTTCGTGAATTGTTATTTGAACAATAGATGAAGTTCTATCTTTATCTATTTTTTTTACTTTTACTTTAGCTGGTGATGTAACATAGTTATCTATTTCAATGCCGTTTTTTAATCTTCTTAAATCATTACCTGTTAATAAACCATTTATCTTCGCTACATAGACTTTTTCAATTTCATTCTTAGGATGAGTTAAATAATTAGTTAAATCCCCATCATTAGTTAAAATAATAGCTCCTGTAGTATCATAATCAAGTCTACCTACAGGATATATTCTTATGTCAGTATCAATTAAATCAACAACTGTTTTTCTGGACTTCTCATCTTTGGAACTAGTTATTACGCCACGAGGTTTATTTAAAAGATAGTACACTTTTCTTTCTTTTTCTAAAAGTATACCCTCTACTTCAATTTTGTCACTTTCTTCTACTTTATAACCTAAAGTATCAATTATTTTACCATTTACTTTAACTTTTTTATCTTTTATTAACTCTTCTGCTTTTCTTCTTGATGTATAGCCCATATTAGCGATTACTTTTTGTAATCTTTCCATAACAATCACCAAGAATATTATAACTTATTTAAGAAAACGAAACAACTTGGAAAATAAATTTTCCTTTTCTTTAGCATAAATTATTTCTTTATGTAAAAACTCATTATCAAGATAAATATAAATATTACCAAGTTCATTATTTAGTACTTTTTTATTTAGTTCTATTTTAGTAACTACTCTATCTATCTCTTCTTCATTTAAAGGATAATAAAAGTCATTATTTATATATCCAGTTAAACCATTATATTTGATATTAAATTTATCTTTATCAATTATTTTATAATTTTTATATCTTCTAAAATAATCTTCATATATTTCCTTTTGCATTTCATAGTCATATCCATAATCAAAACCAATCATTACTAAATTTAAATTGTTTTTACTAGCACTAGTTGCTAATATTTTACCTGCTTTTGGGGTATAACCGGTCTTACAACTAGTTAAATACGGATAATTAAATAATAGTTCACATCTGTTTTTCCAAACGTAAACTTTTTTATCACTTTCAGTTTTATAATTTTTAGTACTTGTGATTTCTAAAAAGGTTGAATTTTTTGATGCATAGGACATTAAAATTGCCATATCATGCGCAGTTGAAATATTTTTAGTATTATCATCTAATCCACTAGGATTAGAAAATGTAGTGTCTCTCATTCCTAGTTCTTTAGCCTTATTATTCATCATATTGATAAAATTTTCCTCTGTTTTTCCAATATGTTTAGCGATAATAAGTGAACAGTCATTACCACTTCTTAACATTAATCCATAAATTAAATCAATTAGTAAAATACTTTCTCCTTTATTTATATAAATATTTGATCCATAAGACTTTAATACTTCATCGCCTACTAAAACAACATCATCAAGCTTACCATACTCAATTGCCAGAATTGCTGTCATAACCTTGGTAGTTGAGGCTATTAATCTTTTGTCATTACTATTTTTACTAAGTAATACCCTGTTACTATCTCTATCCATTAAAATAAGCGATTTTGATGGAATATCATATCCTAAAACATTAAGTGGAATTAAACAAATTATGAAAACAATAATTTTTTTCATCTAATCACCACTTAATTATATGAAAAAACAAAACAGTTTCATGATTGAAACTGTTTAATATGCATATAAACCATGTATTTTTTCTCTATCTTCATCATTTAAGTCTTCTACTTGCCATTTGTCATCTATCTTTTTTACCTTAAAATCAATAGTATATGTGACTTTATTAGTAGTATTCTTCATCTGATCAAACTTGTAATCCAAATACATATTATTATCATACGCTCCATCAGGGTTAGCAAACTGGGCTGGATTAGCAGCTAAAAAACTTTGAGCATCTGATACAGTTTTATAGTAGTCATATACTTCAATTTGGGCTGTTACAGTAGCATCATCCCCATTAATTACTTCATCTTTGATTTTATAAGTCATATCAGAATACTGCCTTTTTAAAATATCTTTGTATTTAAGTTTTTGATCAGTGTTTAACGTCACATCATTTTCGACAGTTGCATTCATTTGAGCCATAATAATTTCATCATTCATCTGGTATGCTTTTAATAATTTTTCTACTTTTTTTGTTGGTGTATTATCTATTTTCCCCATCGAGCAGCCTGTCATAAATATAAGCATTAATGACATAATGACAATTAAATACTTTTTCATAAAAAATTCCTCCCATCTATATAATGAGAGGATTTCTTTATTTTATACATTTTTATTCAGTTCCTAATAAATTTGTTTGTTCTGTTTGTGTTTTCTCAGCTTGTGTTTCTTCAAGAACTTCATTTTCATCAATTACTTCTTCTTCGTTTTGCTTTTCTTCTTCTGTATTATTGTTTTCATTTGGCATTGGAGTTCCAGCACAAGCATTTTTAAATTGTGTCTTGGCAAGTTCATCCATTTTACGGCTATCATTCTTGTTACACTTTCTTCGCTCGCTTTCTGATTTTGCACCAACATAATTTATACATTCAGGTAAATCAGTATAGCCAAACAAATTATTTAAACTAACTGTTTTACCACTAGCATCTGCAAATTCAAAATGAAGGTGTGGTCCACTACTAGCACCTGTATTACCACTTTTAGCAACTAAATCTCCTTGATTTACCGTTTTACCTGATGAAACCAATGTCTTACTCAAATGGTAATATTTAACTACTTCACCATTAGCATTTTTAATTCTAAGATAATGTCCAGTTAATGGTCCGTTTCCCACTGTAACAACGCCAGATGTAGCAGCATAAACATCAGTCCCTGAGCTAACTGCCAAATCTATTCCTCTATGAAAAGAACTACCATTCTGTGCTCTAGGAACACGATATCCATATAAACTACTAATACTATAATGAACTTTTAGAGGTATAGTTAAACCACAAATACCCTTACCTGGCTCTAAGGAACTATATGGACCATAATCACTTTTTCCTCCACTACTGCTACTTTCAAAATCAAAAAAGAAATACATTATAACTAATAGTAGTATCATAGCAACAAAACCAATACCGCATAAAATTAATTTCATCTTTAATGATTTAAATTTACCAACAGCGCCAAAAATATCAAAACTTTTCCCTTCATTCATTTAAATCACTTCACTTCTTATTTTTTGATTTAAGAGATAGTATAATAGCAACTACTACTAAACCACCTACTATGCAAGACCCAATTATTACAACTTTCTTTCTTGTAGAATCTAATTTATTTGGATTATATTTATATATTTGATTAGTATCATACTTGATAATAATATCTTTTTTTGCATTAGATAAATTCCAAGTATAAATATTATCTACTTCATTAATGCTAGAAACATTTGAATCTAATACAACAAAAGGTAACTTAATTTTAACGGTTACACTATTTTCATAATAACCTATTTGTTCAAGTAATTCTTCATTTAAACCCTTTAGTTCTATATTTACAATACCATTAGTAGTATCAGCATTAACAGTATTAAAGTTTTCTTTTAATATTTTTAAATTCTTTAATTCATTAATATTATTGATTTTTTTAGTAGCATTCCCAACATACTCATTTGAAGATGTAGTATAACTGATGTTCATATCACTATACTCTTTTTTATACATACTTAGCGTATTATTAAGCCACTTTCTGACTAAACTATCTCCTTGATCATCATCTTCCATAATAAATCCATTAACATAATCCATATTTTCTGAAAGCGATATAGTTACGTAAGCATTATTATCTTTGTTTATTTCTATCTCTCCATAAGTAGTACAACCAGTTAAAATAGTTAATGCTAAAAACAATATTAAAAACTTTAAACCATTCTTCATACTACTCACCATCCTATTAAGATAATAACATAATAAACGAAAAAATAAAAGACTTAATAACTTCCTTGTGTTATAATAAATATAGGTGATTTATATGAAGAAAAGATTATTATCTGGTATTAAACCTACTGGTGAGTTAACAATAGGAAACTATATTGGTGCAATAAGACAATTTGTTAAAATGCAAGAAGATTATGAAACATTTATTTTTGTAGCCGATATGCATGCTCTTACAGTTTATAACGATCCAAAAGAATTACACGAAAAAATAAGAAAGATAACAGCATTATATTTAGCATGTGGACTTGATCCTAAGAAAAATACTATTTTCTTACAATCTGAAAACTTATATCATGCTAATTTAAGTTGGGTTTTAGAATGTAATAGTTATATTGGTGAATTATCGAGAATGACTCAATATAAAGAAAAAAGTCAAAATCTTAACAACAATAGTATTACTTGTGGTCTATTCACCTATCCTGTTTTAATGGCTAGTGATATTTTACTTTATGATAGTGATGTTGTACCTGTTGGAGTAGATCAAAAACAACATGTAGAACTTGCAAGAAATATCGCTATTAGATTTAATAATCGTTATGGAACTACTTTTAAAGTACCTGAACCAATTATTCCAAAAGAAGGTGCTAAAATAAAAGATTTACAAAATCCAACTAAAAAGATGAGTAAAAGTGATGATAATGAAAAAGGATATATTCTATTACTTGATGATATTGAAAAAGCAAGAAAGAAGATTATGTCTAGTGTAACTGATAGTGATAATAAAGTTAAATATGATGTAGAAAATAAACCTGGTATATCTAATCTAATAACGATTTACTCTTCACTAACAGATATCTCTATAGAAGAAGTTGAAAATAAGTTTAAAGATAGTAACTATGGTTCATTTAAGAAAGAAGTAGCCGATGTTGTTTGTAACTTCCTAGAAGATATTCAAAAGAAATATAATGAAATAATAAATTCTAATTTAGTAGATCAAGTATTAGATGAAGGTAATAAAAAAACTACTCTATTAGCACAAGCTAAATATGAAGCAGTTAAAAATAAAATAGGATTAGTAAAATAATCCTATTTTTATTTGTATGATAGTTTAACTAAATCATATATCTTTAGCCATTTATAATCAAAATTATTTAATAAACTATTTGTTAATTCTTTAAATGTCTTATTAATATCAAGACATTTTTTATTAAAATATTCTAAACTATAATAATTAATTTTATCTATATCTTTAACTTTATATAAGTATTTAATTTCTTTTAATAAAAACTCTTGTTTCTTCGTTTCATTTCTAGTTAAAAAAGATATTTCATTTTTATCTTTCCTTATTACTTCATAAGATATATTAATTTCTTTTAACTTAAATGCAAGTTCTAAAGCCTCTATTTCGTCATTAGGGAGCAAAAAAGAACGAGATGAAATAATTCCCCTATCATCTAATTTAAAGGCTAAAATACGGCTTAAATCAGTTAATAAAAAGATGTATTTATCATTTACATTCATATTCTTACAAAAAGATTTATAAATAATCTTATCTAGAAACTCATTATTAAACTTAACAGTATTAAATTCTAAATCATTAATAGTCTTACTATCTACTCTAAATAAAGGTATTCTTTTAATATCATAAATATCATCAGTTACTTCCCATTCATAAAAATCAATTAGTCTCTCATTATTAAAATTTAATAAAATATCATAAATATATATCATAATCTCTCCTATCAAGATTATTATGTTCTAAAACAAAAAAAATAATCTCGAGAGATTATTTTTCTTCATCCATTTCAATCATTTTTTTATCTTCAATATCAACACTATTAATTGATTCAAATCTTTTAGATATCTTTTCAGTTGTTATATTAATATCTAAAACATCTTTATTAACAGTTTCAATACTTCTAGATAATTTATCCCATCTTTCACGATATCTATCAAACTCAATACCAAGTTTATTTAATTCTTCATGAATAACTGATGTATATTTATCACGTTCAATATTTTTAACAATCATTTGAACAACTGTTAATGTGCTAATTAAAGTTGTTGGAGATGTAATCCAAACTCTTTTTTTATAAGCATATTCTATTATATCTTGGTGATAAGCATTAATCTCTGCAAAGATAGCTTCGGCTGGTAAAAACATGATAGCTTGGTCTGCTGTTACACCTTTTATTATGTACTTACTACTAATAGCATCAATATGCTTTTTAACATCTAATTTAAACATTTTTTCATATTTATCACGATCAGTTAAAGAGGTAGATTTATCAACCATCATACGATAGTTTTCTAATGGAAATTTACTATCTATTGCAATAGTACCAAGTGGTTCAGGTGCAAATAAAATTGAGTCTGCAATTGTATCATTAGGAAGCTTATATTGTAAACGATATAATTTATCATTACCTTCTCCAAAGACACTTGATAAGATATGGGCAAGATTAATTTCTCCAAAGATGCCACGAGCTTTTTTATCCGTTAAAACACTTTGTAAAGAAATAATATCATTAGATAACCCATCTATCTTCTTTTGAGCTTCATCAATCTTAGATAAACGTTCTAACACGTTCATAAATGTCTTATTGGTCTTGTCAAAGTTTTGATCTAATCTTTCATTAACTTTTTCATTAATCATAATTAATCTAGATTCAATCTTATCATTAAGTTTATTAAAATCTTCATTTATATCCTTAGAGAATGAATTACGAAAATCTCCAAGTTCCTTATTAATACTAAGTTCCATCTTACCTAATCTTTCAGTTATATGAGCCTCATTAATATTTTTAAATAATGAAATAACTGTAAGTATTAAAATAACTACCAATAATCCTATAATTATATAATCCATAAATACCTCCATTATCACTAAGATTAGTTTAGCACATGAACAAATGTTTAACAACTAGGAAAAAGAAAAATCGTCTCAATTGAGACGATTAATTTAATATAATGGTATAGGTCCTCCATTACTTGGACAGGTACATTTACATGCAGTATAATCACAACTAGGTTGAACAGTACGAGGTTTACATAATGGTTTTGTTGGATTACACGTTGTATCCTTTACGCAAGTTTTCCCACTTAGTTTATATCCACTAGCACATTTTGAACAGTTGCTAGGGCCAGCGCATGCGGTACATCCAGCATCGCACTTTTTACACAGTATTCCAGCCATATAATATCCAGATGAGCATGATGAGCAATAAGAAGTTGACGTACAAGCAGTACAGCCTGTTGGACATTGATAACACAAACCATTACTTTTATAATAAGCATTTATGCATGCTGTACATTTAGTAGATGATGTGCAAGTACTACATCCTGCTGGACATTTATAGCAATTACCACCACTTGAATAATAATTACTCTTACATGTGATGCAGTTACCAGTACTGTTTTTTCTACACAAATCACATCCAGTCATAGCACTGCAACTAATCTTTGAACAATTACCGCCACTTACTGTATATCCAGTGTTACATGCGGTACAATATCCTTTCTTATTTTGGGTACATGCAGCACAATTAGAAATTTTGCTGCAATTTGTATTACCAGAACAAGAAGCTTTTGGTATATCAACAAGTGTACAATTAGAGCCTGGAGATCCAGTTTCAGACCATTTAAATGAGCTTCCACCATAATAACTACATTTATAACAATTTCCTTCTTTTAGCACGCACTTTCCATTTTCAACTATATAATTACCGCTACATTTGGTACATTTAGTAGTTGATTCACACTCAGTACAATATTGTAATGTCTCAGTACATGGTCTACATGTGCTACCACTCTTAGCATAGCCTGCTGCACATGTGATACACGAACTGTTAGAACCAACGCATGTAGCACAAATAGATGAACATTGTTCACACTTACCATTAACATTATAATATCCATCTTCGCATTTCCCACATGTTCCATCCGAATTACAAGTATTGCAATTTGGCGCCACTGTATATATACTAACGGTCTTAGTAGATTTATTCCCTAACAAGTCAGTACAGCTAACTGTTCCCTTATCAAGGCACTTGCTTTTGGCATTGATTACAAAACTATTGCCACTTATAGAACCTCCGGCTGTACTTGTACAACTACCCATTCCTACGCTACCAGGATCAGAAATAGAAATGCTAATATCGCGTCTACTGGCCCTACTACTTGGGCTTCCCCCCTCACCTGTAACAGTATCTAATACGGCCTTGCTATCACAGTCATAGCAATAATAGCAGCCATTAGCAGAACGTCTTCTGCCAGGAAGTGAACTATTGTATGTTGTCTCTCCGGTTTTTTCACCTGTAATTCTACTATAACAAGCACAAACACCAGTATAACGATATTCTCCACTACTACAAATCGATCTATTACAGCACCCTGAGGCTGCTGGCGGTGATGAAGTCCCTGGTAAGCAAGCATCTTCAGCAATTTTTAAATCAGCTTTATCATTAGTTGGATTATATGATTTATTTACTATATCATATTGTGGGCCATTATTAGGTGTTGATGGTGCCCCATATAATCTTTTTGTTTCACCTGTTATTGGTATTTGTAATGTCTGTTTGATTAAAGGAAATTGAAATGTTACATATACTCTTACTTTATAGTAACTTCCTCCTGCTGCATCTGTCATTTGATACTCTTTTATCTCGCATTTATCTTCCTTATTACTGCCAAATTCATTATTTCCTTCCAATAAATTGCACTTTCCATAAATACTTGATTTAGAAATATAATCTGTTATTTCTGAATCTGCTGATGCTGTATATCCACCATGTCTATTAATAATATTTACTACTTGATTCTTTATTCTAAAAGTCTTAGTGTAATTTAAGATTGATGCCATTAGTATTATATATACAACCATAAAGACTACGAATATTTTCATTAATACTGTTGAACCTACTGAATCTTTCAATTACATGCACCTTCTTTCATATTCTATTATACTTTCATTTTATCATAATAGCCAAAAAAAGAATAGTAATTAATTACTATTCTTTATTTTTTGTTTTACATATTCTCTATCGTTCGTTATAATTGCACACATATCAAGATATTCTTCGAGACATCCAACATAAGCATTAAATTCTTGATCCGTTAATCCAGGATACTTACTTCGTTTAACAGTGTCTCTCATATAGAAAGCATCTTCAAGTTTCAATTTTACATTTTTGTTATTATCAAATACATATTTTGCAGGGACATCATATGGAATATTATTAAATATTTCTGGCCAAGCTAATACAAAATAATATTGACTTTTTATCGTGTAATAAAACATGTAATATTGAAAAGGATCCCAATCTTTAAATGTTTCATCTGAATTAATAGCAAGTTTGAAAACCTTACCCCAATATGTGTATATTTCTTCGTTAGTAACATCATTATCGGAAATATATCTAAATCCTTCTTCTAATTCTTCTAACAATTTTTTCTCAGGTCTTCCCTCTTTTAAGAATATAGAATATGGAAACAAATTGTTTGTCCTGTTTCTAACTGATAAATAACCATCACCATTCAGTATTGTTTCATGCATGTCATGCAAATAAATAGTATTTCCATTTAAAATAGATGATTTACGTTCTTCATATAAAGGATATTTCTGATTTAAAATGCAAACATAGTTTATTATGTCTTCCAGCTGATATTCTTCAGAATATTCATAAAAATACGTGGCTTTATTTTTCATATATTTGGTTACATAATTATTATAAATATATGTTCCAATTTCGATAGCTTCTTCATCTGTTAATGTGTATGGATCATATGGTGTGGGACTTGGTTCTTCTGTAGGCTCTAGAGTATTTGTTGGACTTGGTGTATTTGTTGGCGTAACAATCGGTGTTATCTCCGGAGTTGTCGGTACTTCTGTATTTTCAGCCTCAACTATAGATGTTATTTGTTTAATATTTTCTTCGCTAGCTTCAACTACTCTACTGCATCCTAAACTTATAGCACCATTTACTAATGCTACTGATGTTAGTCCTAGTCTCATTAATTCTTTTTTTATTTTTAAATTATTTATCATAGTTAACTCCTTTAAAAAAATATGTTCTAATTATAGCATATTTTTGCTATTTTTGCAAATCAATCAATTTTAACAATCTTTTCTAATAACTTTGATGCAAAATATGCTAAAAATACTATACCAACTATTTGCATTAATTTATTAAAATCAGTTATACTTTCAATAAAATTAGTACCAACATATCCCCAAAAATAAACAATAGATATTTTTGATATTAAAAGTGCAAAAAAGTACTTTCTAAAAGACATATCAGATAGTCCCGCTGCTATATTAACTGCAAATGCTGGTGTAAATGGTATCGCTAATAAGATAACCAAACCATTAAAATCCATGTCATGCATCTTAGTTATTAAATTTTCTACTTTTTTCTTTAGTTTTTCATTTCTTTTAAATAAAAAGTAGAACTTATGTTTAAAAATAGTTTTAAATAATAAAAACGACAAAATAGATCCCGTTACAGTAGCACACCAAGATACTACACTTCCTACTATAAAACCATAACTTACACAATTTAACCCTATAAAGATTGCAAGTGGCATAATAGGAAAAGCAGACTCTAAAAGGACTAGTAAGAAACCTCCTACTATTCCTAAATTTTGTAATAATTGAACAATATAATTTATAACTGCATTCATACTACCATCTTCCGTAAGGAAATTATAACACATAAGAAAAGTTTAGTAAATATGCTATACTAGTTCATAATATCTAGCAATTATTCTTTTGTCTGAAGAATATTCAATTATATATTTATCATCCTTTTTACAAATTATTATCCCAATGGTCTTCTCTTGATTAATCTTTCTTAAATTAGTATCTATATAATTCATATATACCTGTATTTGCCCAATATGCTCTTTCTTAAGTTCTGTTACTTTTAATTCTATTACTACATAGCAATTATATTCTATGTTAAAAAGTAATAAATCAATATAGTTGTATCTATCGCCCATTTTTATTTTATACTCACTACCAATAAAGCAGAATGAGTTTCCAAGTTCTTTCATAAAGTTTTCTATATCTTCTAGTATTAATTTTTGTAATATTTTTTCTGATATAATTTCATAATTTCTAGTATTCTTAATCATTATTGGATTCTTTACAAAATCTATTAAGTCTTGATTATCATCATTAATTATCTTTGCTTTAGCAGATTCTGGCAATCTCTCATATTCTTTAGACTTTATTTTCTCTTTCAAGTTTCTATAACTTAAGTTATTTTTTATTGACATATTAATGTAGTAAACTATTCCATCAATGTTTTTTACTGGCAATAACTCACGATAATGTGTCCAGCTTAATTGTGAACGCAATGCGTTCACTTTTTTATCCTTAAATATTAAATAATACTTTCTCATATTCATAAGATTTCTATAACTATACTTTGTATCATTTAATTCTGTTATTAACTTTTTTGAATATTCCTTAATTATTCCTTCGCCATAATGTTTTCCAGCCTCGCTTAACATTTTACCAACATTATAATAAGTGTTTAAATCACTTCTATTTATTGAATAAGTCTTTACTCTTCTATTTATCTCATTATTTATTAACTCCTGCTTTATCTCTTCATAATAATTCATAATTTCACCTCACAAATTATTATTACTAAAAAAGAAGGTAACACCTTCTTAGATTAATTATTATATGAATTATATCCTCCAATAATATTTACTACTTGATAACCAGAATTTAATAAATTTTTACAAATTTTTGAACTTTTTATTCCTTGATCACAATATAAATAATACTTATCATTTTTATTTAAATATATATCAGGGTTCATCATTAAAAAATTATACGGAACATTTCTAGATGTTGGAATATGTCCCAAGTTATAAATATAGCTGTCTCTCAAATCAATAATATTAACTTTCCCAATAAGACTTTTTAATTCTTTAGCATCTATTTCATTCATTAAAAATCACCCATAATATTATATGAATGGCAATAAACTTAGAACATTTAATTGAACTAAAAAACACCATAAGGTGTCTTTAATCAAAGAAATCATCAAAGAACTGATCATCTGTAATTAAATATGATGATTTATCATCAGTCTTTTCTTCTTTTACTTCATTATTATTTATATCTTCTGCTACTTTAACATCTGTAACTTCATGAGTAACTAAAGGTTCTGTTGCAAATGGTGGAACTACTCTTTCCTCCTTAACTTCCTCCAAAACAGGAGTAGTTATTGGTTGTTCTACCACAGGCTTTTCTATTACTGTCTCTTCTACTACAGGTTTAGATACAATAGCAGGTTCTTCTTTTACTTCCTCTTTAGTTTCTGTTATTGGTGCTACTTTAGCGTTTTGTTTTTCTTGACGTTCTTCTTCTTCAAGTTCTGCAATCTTAGCATCAATTTTCTTAACTAAGTCATCCACATTAAATGGTGCAGGTCTTGGTCTATCTTCTTCTTCACGATTCATAAAAGGAAATCTTGGCATCGTATTTGGCATAGCAGTTTCTTCTCTAGGAGAATTATCTAACATATCCATTATTTTGCTCTTCTTTTTCTCTTTTACAAATTCTCTTATATCAAAAACTTTAATTGGTTCTTTTTCTCTTTGAATAAAATCATACATTGGATAATTATTTTTACCCCAATCTATCTCAAAGCTAGGAGTTAACCTAGTTTTAAATGGATTCATTCTTAGACGAAGAATAATACATTCAAACTTCTTAAGCTTTTGTAAATCACTTACTGTAACAAGTGGCGTTGATGCTGTCTTATCATCCTTTTTAGACTTAACCTCACCACATAACTTACTTATTTCTTCCAACGCACTAAGTTCTGTTGTAATTAAATAAACTAAGTTAGTACAGTTACTACGAATAGTTTGAGCATCTTCTTTACCATAAACTTGATCAAGTTGAGCAAAGTTTTGGATCATCATTGTTAAACGTATATGTCTAGAACGTGCCGCTGTTACCATTGTTGTTATATCTTTAAGTGGTGGCATATTAGCAAACTCATCTAGAATAAAGTTCGTTCTAACTGGAAGTTCACCCTTTGGAGAATGCATTGCCACATCTATTAAAGCTTCATAACACTGTTTTACAAAGATAGTTGCTAAAGCATGATATGTTTTCTTTTCGTCTTGAATTACCATGAAAACTGCAGTCTTTTGTTTACCAATCGAATTAATATCAAAATCACTTCTTGATAACATTTCTGATAAGTTTTCACGTGAGGCAAAAAGTCTTATTTTTTGTTTAAAAGTAGAGATTATTCCACCTTTAGTTTCATTAGGAGCAAATACAGTACCTGATGCTGCAGTATAACTAGCGCCTGCAGGATCTTTCATATTAAAGTATTCTTTAATATATGTACTATTTCCTCCAAATCTTTCATCACCAACTGATGTCATAACACTAATACTATTAATATTTATTTCTTCTTCTTTTCCATCTTCAAATAATCCTAATGCTAAACCAACAAAGTAGTCGGCAGAAGTCTTTTCCCAGAATGGATCACTACTATTACCTTCATATAGAATATTTAGGGCAACGTCATCAAGAAGTTCCATTGCTTTATCAGTGTTACCACTTTTATATAGACTATATGGCAAAGCAAGTGGGTTCCACATATTACCTCTTTGTGGTTCCCTAAAGTTTAAGACAATAACGTTATATCCTTTTTCTTTTAATAATCCAATATTTTCACGATAGATTTCAGCCTTAGGGTCAGTGATAATCATTGATTCCCCTTTACGTGCTAAGGCTTTTACCATTGGATTAACAACGCACCATGTTTTACCAGATCCAGTTGTACCAATGACAATATTATGTGCTTCACCATCATCAACCCACATATGTGTTCCATCATTTATAAGTGGTATACCAGCATGTTGGTAATTATTTTCTTTTATATCAACCATTGCTAAGTCTGCTTTCATTTCTTTTTCTTTGGCCCAACGAGAATAACCTTTCTCATCTTTACCAAAAGAAATGCCAAATCCTTTTTCAACATCAAAGAAAAATGATTTTACACTGGCAAATAGTGCACCTAATGCAATTACATAACAAAGAACTGTATATCCCGCCATACCATTTTTAAAAGCTAGTAAAGGATTTAGTCCTGCGAATTCACCATATGATGCAACACTCACTATATTAGAAACCGCAATTGCAACAATATATAAAAGTCCTAATGCAAAAACAGCTAAAATTGCAAAATCTTTCGCCTCTCCTTTAAATTTTAGTTTCATCTAAAACACCCTCCTGTTATTATAGCCCTCCTCCTGAGCCAAATGAATCTAGTTCAGATTCGGTTACTACAACATCTATTTGCATACGTCTACTTCCGCAAACAAACAATCCTTGTCCTTGCGAATAACGTTTAATAGCATCTTTTTCATTATCATTTAAATCTATTAATAATGATAAATCCTCAACAGCTTGCTTTCTTAATCCCATAACAAGATAATATGATGAGTTATCAAAGATAGCTTTACCTTGAGTTATAACCTCTTGTGGTGTAAAGTCACTAGGTTGTTGAGTAATGATAATATTACCTGTGTTATATTTACGAGCTCTTCTTTGAATTTGAGCTAAGAAGTCAGCTCCCAAAACATTACCGCCCGATAATAACACGTGCGCTTCATCAACATACATTACTGTATTAACTCTAGTATCTAGACATAAACTCCATGCATACTTTAAAACGTTAAAGAATAAAGCATTACGTACATTTACATCAGCATTCATTAATTCCTTTATATTGAATACTATAAAGTCACTTTGAGGTTTAATTGTTGTATATCCATCAAAATAGAATTTTAATTCTTTAGTAAATGGACGAATCTTTAATTCCAAACGTTCCATGATGTCACGTTCTTGAGTAAGATCAGTCATAGTAACTAATTTACCCTTTATTGTAGCATAAACATCAGAGAATGTGGGATATTTTTCTGATTCAAATTTTGAAAAATCAGTATTAAAGTCTATTCCAAATCTTTGATACGTCTCTTGAACCATTTCGCTAAACATATTTAATACATCTTCAGTGATAGATGGATCATAGTATTTCATAAATCCTTTTAAGAATTGTAATGTCTTAGTAAGAACTGTGTACCCAAGTCCTTGTGCTATTTCTTCTTCATCAGCATCAAGTAAGATTTCGAACGGGTTAATCATTCCAAATTCTCCACCTTTACCTAAGTCGATTACATCTCCTCCAAAGGCTGTTGCCATTTCTCTTAATTCATCTTCTGGGTCAATTGCAACTATTTGATAGCCATTTCTAATAGCACCACGAACCATTAATTTGGCCGCAGTTGATTTACCACTACCAGAAGTACCAAGTATAACCATATTGGCATTATTACGGTTATGTTCTTTTCTTATTTGATATAAGAATTGATTAAATAGTACAACACCACCAGAGAAATCAACTCCAAATAACACAGAGTTTCCTGGATCTTTTACACTATCAAATATATATGGATACATTGCTGCCATAGTTGGACTAGGCATAATTGTACCTATTCTATCTTCAACGTCTTGTTTTGGGAAAATTGGTAAAATTGATTTTAATACCTTCTCTTGTTCGAATCTAAGTGGAACCGCTCTTAATTCCATTGCGTCTAGGTAACTTTTTACATTGGTTTTCTTAAGTTCCAAATCTTCCTTTGTATCTGCCATTACAACTACGTGTAATTGGAAGTCAAATATTCTAGCTTGTGATGCTGCTAATTGTTGAATAAATGACTCTAATGACTCATAATCTTGTCTTATTCTCTCTTTAATAGTTACATCTTTTTCATCTTGATAATTAACTTTTAAAGCTGCAGTTTGTTTATTTAACATCTTAGATAGCATTGAGAATGGTACTGGTATATGTTTAATGACAACTTTTACACCAGGCATACTACTTAAGTTAGATAAATATCCAACATAAATGCTTCTTGGATATGATACTACTGTTAAAATAGTAACATACTTGTCTGAAATAACAAAATCTGCAGAATTAAATTCAATACCCTTAGGGGCAATTTCACTCTTTAGCATACTCATTCAGGCATCACCACCCCAGAATTATATCTTCTTCCACCATTTAAGAAGTTATCAAGTATAACTCTTAAATCTTCATTAGATGTTTGACTTGCAATCAAGCCACTACCCGCTAAACCATTTATTAATAGTCTTATTTTCTTTTGAACTAAATCCATATTTTTTTCTTTAAACAATATGAAATATTCAGTATCAACAACATTGTTATGCATAAACATATTACCTTTTTCAATGTCCTGATTAATTAATTTTCTAATAGCTTGATTAGGTGCTTGATTGTAAAGTAGTTGTAGATTTGACAAATAAACTGTTAAGTCTACTGGTCTATCTGCAACCATTAACCAGAATTCAAAATCAATCATATTATAAAAGTTTTTTAATCTAATTAACAAATTGTTTTGACTGTCAGCATCTAATATAAATATGTTTTTAGGTTGAATTTTAACTCCTGTTATTTTTTCACCTCTATTATTAGTAATCATGCCATTACTAATACTTGTAATTGGTAACCAATTCTCTGTCAAATATGATGGTCCACTATTCTTTTGTGGCCTTTGATTAATTTGATTAGGTGCTTGATTACCTTGATTTCCTTGATTCATCTGATTGCCATTCACTTTTATAACACCAACCTTTCCAAATATATTTCCTTAACCCCGTAAAAAAATCAATCATTTCTCCAATAAATGTCCTAACATTATGATAATTAGGCATTGGGAATATCAGCATTGACGCTATTCCTAGTGGTAACATGATTATAATTGTTTGCCACCAATTTGGACTTTTAATGATGAAAAATAGTACCAGTGTCATCACTAATCCAATACCACCAATTACTAAATCCAGTGGTACAAATGCTCCAAATATCAAATGTCCCCTTTTACTATTAGCAGGGATTAAATATCTATCATTCACTATATATCACACACCTTTTTACTAAGTTTTTTATTATGGTATCTTAGAATCAATATTTTGAGTTGTATTATCAATATTCTGAGTAGTTCTATTTATATTATTTGTTACAACATTTGTATCAACAACATAATCTCTAAGTGTTGGTCTAGTGTTGGCTTGATAAACAACTGTACCTTTATTATTACCTCTAGAAATTGTAGAATGCCTACTTCCTTGTATCTCATCAGTAATTCTATATAAAGCTTCATCCCTAGAGCCTTGTCTATTCTTTTCTTCACGAGCTTTTTGCGCCTGTACTGTAGCTTGTCTCGTCCTAGTAGCGAATCCAGGTGCAACTTCTTTACCAGTTGACATCATGCCACCATTTTTACGCCATCCATCACCGGCACCCGAACCTGCAGCTAAAAGTGCTTTGCCAAAGCCACCACCGCTTCTAAGTGTTGCCCAACCTTGAGTTGCAGCATTACTAACAGCATTCACACCACTTCCTATAACTGGAACTTGTTTTAATTTATCCATTGGATTTAGTGTAAAGTTGCCTAATCCTTGTGCTTTTATACCAAGAGCATTACAAATAAATTGTGGTGCTTCCTTGATAAATAATAATATTCCTATAATAAGTGCAATCTTAACAAACATTCTGTAAGAGCCTAAACTAATTTGTGATACTAAGAAATTACAAATTGCAATAATAATAACTCTGATAAATATATCTGCATAAACTGATCCAACTGTTTTTATCCAACTATTAAACACATCTCTTGTTTTTGGATCACTATAAGCAATAATTGGAATTGGTGCAAATACTTCTAAAACCATTATTTTAACGGTACGTACCGCAACATCTGCTGTGGTAGTAACTAAGAATAATATAAGTACTATACCAAATAACAGAGCTAAAAATGATTTAAAAGATATGGCATCGTTCATATCATTATCATCAAGCATATAGTCGATAGTGCCTTCCATATCATTTATCTGCATACTATCGCCCAATTTTTTGCAAATATCCCTATCTTTAGCGGAATCACATTCAACAAACGAAAATAAAAGTGATCCTGCCATAATTCTACCAGCATCATTAACATATGCTTTCTTAGTGGTTTTAGATTGATCTAGTGTGGCTGCCCTTTCGCTTTTTTTAGTAATTAAGTTAATGTCATCTGTTAAAACCACATTTTGACCAGCATCAGCAAAAAACAAATAATTAGGGCAACGATTAAGTGTGCCTTTATTAGTTGTTGTATCAATTGTTATAGCACTAGAATTTGCCATACTATACACTATAGTGTCAGCATAAAACCAACTAATTCTTTTATTACCAGCTTCCTGTTTATATTCATCATATTTGTATACGTATGACGAACTACGATCGACGCTAATTCCATCAATCTTAGTAAACTGGAACACATTCCAAACTTTACTATAATCATCAACATATTGAAAAGGCTTATATCCATTATTTGTTGCTAATGAAACAATTACATCATATGAGTCTTTACTGATACTTGCACTGGCACCGTTTTTATAAAAGCAGTTAATACCATTTATATGCTCTCCTGGCTCTTTATTACCACTTCCTGAAAATAATTGTACTAAAACATTATTTCCATCTTTAGGATTCAATATTGCATCTTGTACAACCCTTAATGCTTTAAAGCACATTGAATAAGTAACTAACATTAGCATTGTAACAAGGACACCAGTTATCAAACTTGAACCGCCTGTTTTTTTATCACTCATGGCATCTGGATCAACCAAGTATGATAAAAGTGAAATTGCTATTCTAAACAGCATAAAAACGCCAACCAAGACGCTTATGTTTCTGGCGTATGTTGAAACAGTACTATTATCCATAATTTTTGCGCCAGCTACATCTAATATTAACGTATAAATATCGGCTGCAAAGGTATATAAGCTAACACAAATTTTATAAATCCAGGCATCAATACTCCATTTTAATATATACATAATCTATCGCTCCTCACTACATTCCTACTCCACAAGTACTGAAGTCGCCTATGATGTTCAAAAGAGCATTTAGTATAGTAGGTAAAAACATAATTACAAGTCCAACAAGTAATCTTGTAACAGCTTTTTTCTGTGCTTGTTTCATTTTATCAGCATTATCTGAAATAGTTGCATTAAGAAAATCGTATGAACACAAAATAACTAATAATGCAGGAATTCCATACCTTATAAACGTATATGATGGTTTCAATACCTTAATATATACTTCTGTTGTTTCTAGATCACTACATTTGTAAGTTGCTATTCTACTTTCAACTGTTTCAGGGTCTTGTGTGCTAACTGGTTCTACTGTTGCACCCTGAATTTTATCAAGTTTGTTAGCACATTTGATATGCTTCCATATATTAGTTTGTGCTTTTAAGCTATATTGGTTGCCAGTGCTATCTTCAAGAAATAAACGAATTCCATTTACATCTTTAGGATTTATTTCTCCTGATTTAAACTTGTTATTGAAATAATCCGAAATGCTTGGATTACCAGAAACAGACTCAATTGTTTCTTCTCCCTTTACAACAATACTATATCCGTACCATTTATATTCTGTAAATTTACTACAATTGCCCTCACTCATTGCAAATACACTAGATGGAACAATTAATATTAGCAAAAGTATTAATGCATATATACCATATTTTAATTTCATATGAACCACTCATTTCTAAATGTCTATCTATCTAACATACATTATAACAAAAAAAAAAGCAAATAACAATGTTATTTGTTCCTTTTTTTTTATTATTTATTAGTTAGCATTTCTTAGGACTTGTAACACATGTCCAACAAGTAGAATTTAATGAATCTCCCTTGCCAGCTAGACGAACTATTCCTTTGACAATAACTACTAAGAACAATACAGCTAAACCATAAAGAAGACGTTTAAGGAAAGCACTTGTAGCTTCTTTTCTTTCTTTTTCATCTCCAGATAATACAGCTTTAAATAGATCAATAATTCCCCATACTAATAAAGCTAATGGCACTAAGTACTGAATAATTGTTACTACTCTTCCTATTAATTGCCAAATTTCTTTAGTATCATTACAAAAATTTGCAACTTCATCTAATATAAATAACATATTACTACCTCCTCGTAACTAATATAATTTTACAATAAACACTGATAAGTGTCAATATTAAAACTTAAATAGTCCTCTTCTTTCAGGCCTTTGATTAGCTTTAAATATACCTAATCTAGTAAGTAACCCAACAAGAACAGGAAAACTACTTCCCCTATCATTTAATGGAGGAATATTATAGAATATCTTAATATTTGCTTCACTTGATAATCTATTAATTTCACCCGATGATAAAGTACTATTGTTTAGGACAATTAAACTATCTCTAATCTTATCTAATATTTTAGGATCTCTTTTCAACATCTTATTTAATTTCAACGTTGATGGCTCCAATAAATGAATAACTAAATTACACTGATCTTCTACTTTAGCATCATTAATATCTACTAAAATAACTTTATATTGATTACTTTTTAAGATAGTTGCCCCTAATTCCATGTCTCTAACAGAGATCATTTCTTTATCTCCGAAATAGCGGAAATCTTCTTTATTAATTTCTATTGCCAAAGTTGGTACTTTTTTAGAAAGCTCTTTCTTTAACATAAAAATCAATGAAGTAGCACCTGCGTGCTCAGTTAGATTTTTAAATCCAATAACTCTAAGTCCACTACTATAATTTCCGTTATTTTGATTTCCATTATTACCATTAGTAGTGCTTTGAATGTTTTGGAAATTTGCAACATCTTTATAAGAATTTGGATGCTGCAATAAGTAATTAATACCATCTAAATTAGTCGTAAAGTTATATATTCCCATGGAAACTAACTTCGACAAATAATTAGAAGAGTTTATAAACTGATCATTAGGATCCAATAGCAATATTATTTTATTGGCATCTAAATTTAAAGAAATTTTTTGAATGTTTCTTACATCTTGATAGTTAGCGATTGCAGTTATATCTAATATCATTCTTCCAAAGAAGAAATTAGTAAATTGGCTTATTAAATCATCAACTTGATATTCACCTGCTAATGTTTTAATAACATCAATTTGCAAGCCACCTAACATTTCACGATATTTGTTACCTATAATAACATTCATGTTACTCACCCTTCTAATTATTTATTTGTGGTTTCGGCACTGTAGTAGTACTATCAACTCCAACCACCGAAGTTTCTCCATTTATTGGAAAATATATAGTTTTGTTCACAATCGGAACACTAAACTCTACAAATACTACAACTTGATAGTATTTTCCCCTAATATTCTCGCCTGTTGTGTTTTTCTCTGCGTATTTACATTTATGATTCTGATATTTGTTATTAAGATTTTCAACCTTAACGCAGTCTAAATCTGCTAACTTAGTTTCCGCAGTTGAAAGATTACCATCAGCCTTTTCTAAAATGCTGATGATTTGATTCTTCTTTTGAAAAGTAAGTGCAAAATTAATCGTAACTGCCATAATTGATAAAACAATAACGAATAGTATTAAAAACACATAAAGTAATACAGTACTACCAATAGATTCTTTCACTTTTAATCACCTACTCTATTAAATAGTAAATGTATAATTACCAACTACAAATTCTTTAGCATCAGCATTTGTATTGTAAGTATCTATTTGTCTATTCCATTTGTTTTCGATTCTATTAATTACTCTTGGTAAAAATAGTGTTAAAGCTCCAATAATGATAGCTGCTGCTACAATAATTATGATTGTGAATGTAGTTTCGCCCATTGCTTCTTTCATCTGTTTCTCACCTCTCTTCTTAAAATCTAATTTATCACTTGCCTATCAGTTTAGAAATTAAACATAACAAACATAGCAATCAATAAAATAACCATGGTGCCACCACCGGTGACTATCAACATAATAATTGTACGTCTTTCCATGTTACTAAGTCTAGCCTTATATCTTTGCTCACGTGCTTTGTTCTGTAAAGTAGACACTGTATGGGAAAACATAAGCAATTGTTCATATTTATTTTTTTGTTCTCCTAAACTTAACCTATATAAAAGTCTCATCATTCTCATAGAATCTCTAACTGGATAATCAAGTGCAAATTCTACATAAGGATCAATTGATGAATCTCCAGCTTCTATTCTACCTACTAACTTTTTAAGTCCAGGTTTAAATATTTCAGGTGCATCTGCAATTGATTTTTGCAATGCAACTGGAATAATGTAATGTTGAGCTAAAACCTCTAAACCTTTTAAGTAATATGGTAATAACTCATCTATTTGTGCAAGTCTTCTTTTATAGTAAGATTGTACACTCATATATGGTAATTTAAATACCAAGAAACCAACCGCCAATGCAATTATAAAGTTTATGAATGACATTCTAGACATTAACACAAATACTGTAGCTGCAAATGCTATTAAGGCATTCCTTAGTCTTACATAGAAAAGTTTATTAGCATCTACATCTTCTCCAAATTTAACGGTTAATAGAAAATCATAATCTTTTTCTTTTAATAATTTTAAATAAATATCATTATCTTTAATAAATGCACTTGTATCAATAGTACCATTATATATTGCTACAAATAATATAATTGCTGCGACTATAACTATTACCATTATTCAACACCTACATTCTCATTATAATATTTTTCCCCTTTATATAGGAAAATTGTGTTAAAAATAACAACTGCATTTAACATAATGAAGATAAATGGTTTTTGAAGCATTTGAACATATGTCTCTGTTGTTAACAATAATTGTATCAAGGCAATCAAGAAATAAAGCATAATTCCATATCTTAAAAATGAACTATGGAATGCCCTTCTATCTGATCTATCTCGATAAACATTTTCAACAAGCATATCTATGTCAAGTAACATATTATCTAATACTTCGTTATTTTGTAATGCACCTTCTTTAGTTATTTGTAAGAATAACTGATGCATATTTTTTACAATGTGATATGGGTATTTTTCGTTCATTAAAGCTATCGCTCCATCAATTGAACCTTGTTGATAAGCCATATCGATCATTGCTTTTACATCTGATTTCATAGGTTCTTCTAATACTCCAGATGAATATACTCCTTCAAGTGATTTTACAAATGATTGAGTTGTTTCAAACTCCATAATAACGTTAGTTGTATAAACTTGAACTTGTTCAAAAATATATTCACTATATATTCTTTTCATTCTCATATAAGAGACATATGGTACTGCTAATACCGCAATTAGTACATATATTATTGTTACCCATATATTATAGAAGTACAAATAAGATATGATTGCTGCGAACCCTGCAAATAGTACTAATTGGAATATATATTGCATAGGTGTATAATCTAGTCCCAATTGTTTTACTTTATCCCTTATAACTTTATAAGAATAAGGTGCATATCTTGCATATACTTTTCCCCATTCCTCTTTAATAAAGGCGTTAACAGAACCATTAGAATTCTTGCGGTATAACACAACAAATATAATGATTACTGCTACTAATATCATTTCTATCACTATATCACCTCTTTTATATTAAATCTTCTTTTTTAGGCTCAGGTTTTTGATCTAAAAACACTCCTTGTCCTTCCAAATAGTCAATTAAGTATTTTGAAGGTTCTTTTCTAACAATTTCTTTAGAAACTGTCTTTTTATATAAAATTCTATAATCAGGTTTATTATCATCATCGACATAAAATTCTACCACTTCTGCAATCTCACGAATAAACTTATCTGTTTCCTTATCATAACGAGCTCTAATATGGACACCTAATTGAATGTATCTATAGATTGTTTTTAAGAATTGATCTACATCAATATTAGTCTCTAGCAAACTATACATACGCATTGGAATTGATTCAGCTTTATCTGAGTGAATTGTTGATAAAATGTTATGTCCAGATGAAATAGAGTTTCTGACTGCTGTAACAGCTTCAGCACTACGTACCTCGGAAAGCAATATCCATTTAGGGTTCTGACGCATACAAGTCATCAAAACATCTGTATATGAGGCTATATTGTTTGTTTTCATAGAAACAATATCTCTCGTTGGAAATATTCTATCCAAGTGTAACTCAAGTGTATCCTCTATCATGATTATTTTTTCATTTTCTTTTATTTTTGATGCCAAATATTTAACAAACTCAGTTTTACCAGCACCAGTTTCACCACTAACAACTACATTGCAATGTCCTTCAATACATTTTACTAAGAAATCATGTATCTCTGGAGTAATGTATTCTTGAGCTAGTATTTTATCTTGTTGTAATCTAATTTTAGCTGGGGTCTTACGGAAAACGGCAGCTATTCCATTTCTGGCAACTGAGCCATGTACAAAATTCATACGAAGTTCTGTACTTTCTGAGTCCAAGAATGGATGTGCCATATTAAACGACTTACCAACGGCATTAGCACATTGGAAGGCTATCTTTTCCATTAATTTGTCATCAATACCAGGGTTATCTACACGATATACACCTTTATCGATTGACTTTAACCACAACTGTCCACCATTAGAATAAGAAATATCGGTGATGTTATCATCTTCAAATAGATAACTTTTAAGTGGGCCAAAATCAATATGAGAAAAAGCTTCTTCTTCTTGTTCCTCACCTGTTTTAGGTCCTACTACTGTAGCTTCTTTTATTTCTGTTTGATCTTTAAAATTTGGCGTTTGTTGTGTACCAAACATTTTTATTCTCCTACGCTGCTATTTTCTTCATAAGCATTTAATGTATCTTGTGAAACATAAACACTCTTAGAATTAATATAAGTTACTAATTCTGTTGATGTAAGTGTTGTTTCACCTGGTTTAGTTTTTAATGATTCATTAGTAGGAACTGGTATTAATTCTACTTGATAGTCACTGCGTGATAAGAAAGTAGCTTTCTTTAATAATAGATAAATTTCTTCTTCTACACCAAAGATAACCATAGCAGGATGTCTTTCTTCTTCAGAGTTTTCAAATACTGCATGTCCATTTCCATCTTTTACTGCTAATACTTTAACATTTGATAATAATTTACCAACCATTACTTTGTTATTATCACTCATACCTTTAAAGTAAATATCAATATAGTTACCAGGATATACACTATTACCATAAGTCGAGTTAATATCAACTGCTAGGTTAAATGCAACTAATCCATCTGGTATTTCAGTTAAAACAGCATCTGGTAATTCTTCATAAGGAACAATTGCATCACTATAGAATAAGCTTCCTTTTGGTATCAATGAATTGATGTTGCTATATCTATTGATAACTTTAGCATCATTACTGATAACATTACCTTGTAATGTTGATTTCAATACTTTAGTATAACCAATCATATCCTCCGTAATTTTTGTACGTGGCTGAATTGCAACTTTTGCATATGGTACAGTTACTGATTCTGTTCCTCTTTTTACAGCAGTTGTATAACCAAAGTAAATTATTACGATTATAAGCAATACTCCTATTATTGTAATTGTGTTTTTGTTTCCTAAAAATCTTTTTAAACCATTCATCTTATTTCCTTCCTTTCTATCCTCTTCCCTCTAAGATTGCGACCATGTCTTTCGTTATTGTAAATTCATAGTCTTGTGTATCAAACCCTAAGGCCCTTGTATCTTCTCCATATTCTACTCTTAAGGTAACCTTAGGTGGAAACTCATTTATTTCATAAAATGAAATTTTATAATTTCGTGTGTTATCTACTGATTCAGCATATCTTCTTGAGAACATCTCAATGAATCTATCTTTATCAAGTCTAATAACTCCTGGTTGATATACTGTTCCAGTATTAGGATCAGTGTAACCAGCTCGATAAGCAACTAGGTCAACCGCATCATACATTGCAGCTTCCGTTACTTCTTTTAATGAGTAGAATGTCTGATCATTGGATGTTGATACTTGTCCAAAGAATACCATTAAAGTAATTCCTATCATTCCAATGATTATTAATAATACTCCCCACATTGACGCTTTCAAGTTTTATCACCCCTACTTATAATATTTGTTATATCTTTGCATATATTCACTCGGATATCTAGAGTCGCTAGCAGGTTTTGTTTTATATACTCCAACGCTCTTATTATAATCTCTAATTTCTGGTATTAATCCAGCACTAAGGGTAAACGTCTCTAGAGGTGAGCTAGTAAACTCTCTACCAAATAAAGATGTTTGTCCTACCCATACTCCTTTAGCCCCTCTAGGGAAAGGATTACTCGGATCAACTTGACGATAATTTAATAAATCATGCCATCCTTGTGCACCATTATTATATAAGACATATCCACAGCTTGAATTCACTCTTAATCCACCATATGTAGCCGTAACTTTTATCGGGTGAATTCCTGTCCCCATTGAAAAATCAGTGTATAATTTATTATCTAAATCCTGACAAATAGCTCCCCCAGGACACGCTGTGCTGCTTGCTAAAACATCTCCATATCTTGTACCAGTAGTTACTATCTTTTTAAGAACCGGTCTAAATTGCTGTGTTATAGTAACTGACTTTTGCCATAGCTTGCCACTCTTATTAATACTATTACTATCTTTCGTAGCTTTAACAGTAAATGGTGCATCGTCTTGAACATTAGTAAAACTTCCTGTAGTATTACTATAAATTTCTGTTCCAGAATTTTCTCTTAACTTAGCATTTACTGCAGCTGATAAAAAACTTTCTTGCATGTCTATTGAGACTGTTGCAGTACTTCCTGCAATATTTTTTTCAAATTCCGTATTTGTCCATTTAATGTATAAATCGAGTTCATCCTCTAGTGCTTTTCTTTCTGCATCTTTTGTTGCTTTAATCCAATCACATTTCAGTTTTAAATATTCTATTTTTCCATAGCAATTATAGGTTATCTTTACAGTCATAGGTTGATAAGAAAAACCAAGGCCAGAATAAATATAATAACCTTCTGCAGCCTTACCATTACTATCAGTTGGTGATCCAGGTGTTGATAACTCGACTGTTTTCTTACATTTTATAGTTGAATAAGGTCCAAGTTTAGTTACTTTAGCATCCTCATAAATTTTATTCCTTAACGCTGTATAAGCACTAAGATCAGTGAAGTCGCTATCCTGTGTATAATTTGTTTTTACACATGTTTCAGCAGCATCAACATTTACAGCAAAAAGTATTAATATAACTGCTAATACCATTTTCTTCATCATAGTTTTATCTTCCTCCTGTTATAAACACTATATACTATAAAACCACTAGCTACTAAAACTATAGCAAGTGTTCCTATCCAAATATATAGTTTATTATCTTTATAAAAATCAGATAATCCTAAAAGAAATGATTTTTTAACTTCTCCTTGATTTTTAGATGCCTTTTCTTTTTCATATTCGGTTATTCCATCAGAGAACATCTCTAGTGAAATATATCCTTTATACCAAGGATCACAATATTTAAAATCAGGATTATCTTTACAATAATCAGTATCTGCAAATGTATTATATCTAGGGATTTGAATCATTAAGGTGTGAATTCTTTGATTTTTGCAAGTACCAGAATTACTAAAAACTCTAAATGTATAAACACCAGCATAATAGTAATGTAATGTTAATACTTCACCAGTACCTTTAATAAATCTTTCATTTACATCATCTATCAATTCCATATCCTTGCTAAGATTAGTTATAACTAAATCATAAGAGGGACCATCAATATGTTGATAAGTTATTTTAATATTTTTTGCTATCTCTAGTTTTTGTTGATACTCAGTTTCATTGCATGTTGCAGCTTTTACATTGATAAAAACTATAGATAAAAAAACAAGTATACTGACATAAACTAATCTTTTCATAGCATCTCTTCCCTATCATACATATATAGTTTAGCATAAATAAAAAAAAAAAGAAATAAAAATAGCACAAAAAGTAAACTTTTTATGATATTATTAAACATGAGGTGTTTTTATGAAAAAAAAGGAAGCAATAATACTAATTGTTGTAGCTATTTTAGCGATAGTCGGCGTATTCTTAGTTCAACATTTTAGTAAGAACTATTTTAGTGAAATAAGTTATAAGGAGTTAATGAAAAAAGTTGATAATAAAGAAACTTTTGCAATTATGATAAAGAAAGATGATTGTCAATATTGTGAACTATATTTTCCAAAATTAGAAAGAATTGTTCGAGAAGAAAAAATAGAAAACATTTATTATATTAATTTATCTAATCTTTCAGAAAAAGATAGAACTAGTCTAGAAGATTTTATAACTTTTAGTGGAACTCCACAGACAATCTTCTTTGAAGAAGGAAAAGAACTAGATACACACACTAGAATAAATGGTAATCAAGAAAGTAAATATATTAGAATGAAACTTACACAACGTGGATATATAAAAAGCGAGGAATAATTATTCCTCGCTATATTTTTCTAAAAAATCTTCCCCTTTATGTGGTTCAGTTCTAAGTAAATCACGATAGTCCTGCTGACGTAATACTTCATATAAAACAATAGCAACACAGTTGGATAAGTTTAGACTTCTAACGTTAGATGTCATTGGTATCCTCATACAGTGATCAAGATTATTCTTTAAGATGTTTTTATCTATACCAGTTGATTCTTTGCCAAATATTAAATAGATATCTTCATCTTTATTAGAATAATCAAAGGATGTATGAGGTTTTTTTCCATATCTTGTAAAATAATAATATGTTCCTTTGTTCTTACTTTTAAAGTCTTCAAAATTTTCATAAACAACATAGTCAAGCTTATCTATATAGTTAACTCCACTTCTTTTAATACTGGATTCATCTAAAGAAAATCCAAGCGGTTTAATCAAATGAAGTTTAGTACCGGTTGCTACACAAGTACGCATAATATTTCCAGTATTAGTAGGTATTTCAGGTTCATATAAAACAATATTTAACATTCTTCAGTATAATCCTCCAAAAATAATCTAAATTGTTCTGCTGTGATAGAACTTTTTGATGATAAGACATCTATTATCTTACTATTTTTGATGATAAAAACAGTTGGAACTCCGTATATTTTTTTATATAGGTTCTCGCTCTTATAAGAATTATAAAAATCTTGTGGATTAGAAGTATTATAATAAAATATTTCATCACGTAAATCATTATTTAAAATATTATTTTTAATTCTTTTTTCAAAACTGCGACATTTATTATTAGTAACATCACAAGTATATAAAATAACCATATCACGTTCTAATAAGAATGTTTTTAGTTCCTCTTCTTTTACTTCCATAATTGTATCTTTTAGCCAAAAGCTATTATTAGTACTAACATAATTACGATAAATATTTAAAGATAACATTGTTACAAAAAGTGTAATTATAACTATAACTCCTAAAATAATATAATTTTTAATACTCTTTTTATCTTTCATAATCCACCTCACTATATTTATATTTTAACATTATTATTTTATTAAAAAAAGAGTAAAACTCTTTTCTTAATTTATATCTTTATTTTTAATCTTGGACAAGATCATATCAACAAACTCTTTATATTCTAAAGTAGTTGTTCCTTCTTCTCCATATTTTCTAAAGCTTACTTGTTCTAAGCTTTTTTCTTTATCACCAATGATAATTGAATAAGGTATCTTTCTCATTTGTGATTCACGCATACGATAGCCCAACTTCTCTTCACTACTATCTACTTCTACTCTAAGCCCTAAAGATGATAATTTGTCTTTTAATAAATTAGCACTTTCTAAATGATGTTCATTACTTACAGGTAAAATCATAAATTGTACTGGTGCAATCCATAAAGGCAATTTACCTTTTGTTTCTTCAAGTAAGAAAGCCATAAATCTATCAATAGATCCTAATATTGCTCTATGAATTACAACTGGTGTCTTTTTCTCTCCATTTTCATCAATATACGAAAGTTCAAAATTCTTTGGCAATAAGAAGTCTAATTGAACTGTTGGAATAGTTACAGCAGGCCCTATAGCTGGTTTAACTAAAACGTCTAGCTTTGGCCCATAGAAAGCCGCTTCATCTTTTGCTTCAAAGAAATCTAATTTCATATCAGTCAATACTTTTCTTAAAGCATTTTCAGCTTTATCCCACATTTCATCATCATCGTAATATTTATTAGTTTTAGAATTTTTGTCTCTTAATGATAATCTAAATTGGAATTTACTTACATCAACATTAAAGTCACTATAAACTTCCATAATTAAATTAACAACATTCTTAAATTCTTCTTCTACTTGATCTGGTCTACAGAAGATATGTGAATCATTTTGAGTCATCGCTCTAACTCTTTCTAATCCTTTACATGCTCCTGCTGCCTCATATCTAAAGTCATTAGCAATTTCGGCAATACGAAGTGGTAAATCTCTATAAGAATGAATACTATTTCCAAAGATAACCATGTGATGAGGACAATTCATAGGTCTTAAGACATAAGTCTCTCCATCTACTTCCATAGCAGGGAACATATTTTCTTTATAATGATCCCAGTGACCTGAAGTTTCATATAGTTGCTTAGTTCCTACATCAGGAGTATGAACATGTTTATATCCGTATGCTATTTCTTTATCAGTGATATAGTTTTGTAAACTTCTCCACAAAGTATATCCCTCTGGCAAGTATAAAGGCATACCTTTTCCAATCAAGTCTGAAAGCATATAAAGTCCAAGATCTTTACCTATTTTACGATGATCTCTTTCTTTAGCTTCTTCTAATTCTTGTAAATGTTTATTTAAATCTTCTTCGTTATCAAAGCATATACCATAAATACGTTGTAGCATCTTATTGTTGGAATCACCCTTCCAATAAGCTCCGCTAAATTTAAGTAATTTAAAGTATTTTAATTCTTTAACAGTTTCAACGTGTGGTCCACGACAAAGATCAGTAAAGTCTCCTTGAGTATAACATGAAATAACTTGTTCATTTTCATCCATTCTACTAATTAAATCAATCTTGTATGGATCATTTTTAAACATTTCTAAAGCTTCTTCTTTACTTATTTCATGACGAACAATTCTCTTTCCATCTTTAGAGATTTTCTTCATTTCTTTTTCAATCTTTTCTAGATCTTCTTCTTTAATTACTTCATCACCTAAGTCAATATCATAATAGAATCCATCTTCAATAACAGGTCCTACCCAAAATAAAGCATTAGGATACAAATGCTTAACTGCTTGTGCCAATAAGTGAGCGCATGAGTGGTTAAGCTTGCTTAATCTTTCATCTTCTTTAATGTTTACCATAATATCTCCTCCTTAAAAATAAAAAAGCACTCCCTAAAGGAGTGCTTTATACACGGTACCATCCATTTTTTAACTTAAAAACTATAACGCGTTACCGATAACATCTTTCGAGTACTGCTCATAGGTAGTAATTATAGATATATTTATTAGTTTTCACCAACCACTAACTCTCTATAAAACAATCTCTATAATCATGTCCTAATCATTGCATTTACTTAGTAAATAATACTACAAATGATTTTAAATGTCAATTTTATCTTTCAACTAAATATCCGGGATTACCAGCTACATCAACATGAGCATATGTTTTATCTTTGTAACTAGCATTATAGGTTGTACCATTACCACCTACGATTTTAGTACATCCATTAAACATACTAGAAGAATTAGTTACATTAGACATATTCCATTTACTTGAATCTACATATACTGTGACCAAATTAGAACATCCATCAAACATTCCGTTAGTTGCTGTCGCCGTAGTTGTATTAAATCCGCTTAAATCTATAGTTGTTAAACTGCTACAATTTTGAAATAGATATGCTAAATTAGTAATGGTAACATTAAAACTGCTTAAATTTATACTTGTTAGATTTCTACATCCCTGAAACATCGCAGCTATAACACTTAATGATGACGTATTAAAATGGCTTAAATCTAAACTTGTTAAACCACTACAGCCACTAAACATATTGCTTGCATTTTGAAGTGATGATGTATTGAAACTCGATATGTTTATATTAGTTAATCCACTGCAATTATAAAACATAGCTTGCATAATCCGTGTGCTTGCGGTATTAAAACTAGACAAGTCCAAACTTGTTAAACTACTGCAACCACTAAACATGCTTCCCATAGTTCTTACAGCACTAGTGTTAAAGTTAGATAAGTCCAACGAAGTTAGTTTGCTACACCCACTAAACATATTTGACATGGCATCTACTCCACTGGTATCTAATATATTTAGACCATTGATTGCTGTTATGTTAGAATAATCAGAAAGTAAATAACTTGAACCTGCCGGAGCATAAATCTTATCTCCATTTGTTCCAATATATAATTCATATTTGCTATTAGAATTAGTATCAGTTACCCAAGCCATGACACTACCATCACCATCAATAGATGCATCCCAGTTTTCTGCTCCCGTTGGTATGTCTATTTCTGTTACGAAATTAATTGATTCGATAGTTGATTTAGTGAATGTATGGCCAAAAATTGTGGTTGTACTATTGCTTTCCGACTTTAACATGGGTCTTACCCATCTTGCATAGACTGTTCTATTACTTGTTGCTAGTGTACTTGCTGTTACTTCTTCTCCACCACTAGTTGCTGTATACCACCCTGCGAATCTATATGTATCTCTTGTTGGTACACAAAGTGCTCCCCAACTTGAATTTTGTCTTACTTGTTTATTTGTACATCCTGTTCCACTTTGATTATTATAAGTTAATGTATATTTAGAATAGTTTGGTGTACTATCACCTGTATTAATATTTATTGTTAAGGCATATTTTTCACTTATTTCACTTGCATCCATTTCATTATCTACCCATAAATATAGTTTAAAATTATGTACTACTTCACTAGATTCATTAGTAGTTATTGTGCCTTTATATATTGTTTGAGGATTACCTGTTAACATAGTTCCTGATGATGGTAGGTTTGCTACTATTACACCATCTGTATAATTCACTTTGTTACTACTTCCTTCTAAATTAAATCCCGCATCTGTTACAATACTATTTTCTTTCTTTAAACCAAGTCTTATTTTTTGATTTGTACCATAATCAAAGGTTGTTGTATCTTTTGTTGATATTGTTATTTCATATGGTATTTCTACTTCATCTTGAGCCTCTGCCGCTACTTGGAATGGAAAATAGTTATTACTTTGATAAGCTGCTTGTGCTGTCATTGGTTCCGCATTGTTGATTGCGGCAAATGTCATATCTTCTACATATCGCATTGATATAGTACCAGTTGTAATACTATTATTGCCTGTACTTGATACTTTAGTCCAAGCTGCATAACTTATTCCAACTACAGATCCTACAGAGAATAATACACCTAAAAGAGAAAACAAAATAGGATATTTGTTTCCTTTTTCTTTAATGAATTCTTTAAATTTTTTTAAATCCTCTTTCATTTGTACCCTCTATTCTAGGTTAATTATAATATATTTTGTATCTTATTTCAATATTTATAACAAAAATAGAAATGATATTGTCATTTCTATTTATTTTCTTTTAAATTTTCAATTTCTTCATCTATTCTAGATTTATCATATCTTTCATATAAAGGTTTTATTTCACCGGCAATGTTTACATTTTCTATTCTTTTATACTCCCATTTATCAATAGTAGAATTTAAATAACTATCAACTACTAAACTTGATTTAGGAAGATATGGTTTTAATAGATTATTTAAGTTATAAATAATATTTACACAGTTATATAAAACATCATTACAGGCTTTTATATCTGTTTTATATAAAGCCCATGGCGCCTTATCATCGAAATATTTATTAGACCAGGCTACGAAATCAAAGATTAAGTTTATTCCATCTTTAATATCACCGTTATCTATTAAGCTTCCAACTTCATCATATAAACTCTTTAATTTATTTTCTATTTCTTCATCAATAGTACCTTGCTCTAACTTACCTTCAAATGATTTATTAATAAATGCTAAATTACGATTAATGAAATTACCATATTTACCTAATAGTTCTCCGTTGTGGGTATTAATAAAGTCTGTCCAAGTAAAGTTAAAATCTCTTTTTTCAGGATCATTAGAGGCAAAATAATATCTAATAGCATCACTTGGATATCTATCTAACATGTATCTTATAGAAATATAATTTCCTGCACTTTTTGATAATTTATCTCCTTCAATTGTTATATACTCATCAGATACTATTTTATCTGGCAATTTATAATTATCTTTTGTTGCCATTAATAGTGATGGAAATATAACGGTATGAAAAGGTATATTATCTTTAGCATGAATCATATAAATCTTATTTTCTTTATCAGCTTTCCAATAATCTTCCCAATTTAAATTATTTTGTTCACAATATTTTTTACTGGCTGTTACATAACCCCAAACATTTTCAAACCAACCATAAATTTTCTTATCTTCATATCCTTTAATTGGAATATCAATACCCCAATTTAGACTTCTTGATGCACATCTATCTGGTACACCTTCTTTTAGATATCTTTCAGTAAATAAAACAGCATTTTCTCTCCAATTGTCTTTGTTTCTTTCAACTAAGTTCTTAATACCATCTTGAAACTTGGATAATGCAAAGTATAAATTCTTTGTATCTTTGATAGTTGTTTTATTACCGCAGATAGCACATTTAGTATCTTTAATATCATTTATTTGTAATAAACTACCACAGTTCTCACACTCATCACCTTTAACATCGTGACCACATTTTGGGCATATACCAATAACATATCTATCTGCTAAAAACAGCTTACAATGTTCACAGTATAATTGCTTTTCTTCTTTTTCATAAAGGTATCCATAATCATAATATTTTTTAAATTGTTCTTTTACAAAATCTTTGTGATAAGGATCGTCAGTTCTATTATATAAATCAAAACTAAAATCCAAATCTTTAAAATCTTTTGTAAAATTTTCGTGGCATGAATCTGCTAACTCTTTCGCAGTTTTGTTCTCTTTTATGGCTTTAACATCAATTGGTGTACCATGACAATCAGTACCTGATACTAAAAGAACATTATCCCCTTTTAGTCTATGATATCTTGCAATAATATCTCCCGGCAAACTACTAGCTGCATGGCCAATATGTAAATCACCATTAGCGAAAGGCCAACTTATTCCTATTAATACATTCATTTTATCTCCTCCTCAAAATAAAAACCTCCTAGACATAGTCTAAGAGGTATATAATACGGTACCACTCTTATTCTTTAATATATCACTATATTAAACTCTCTAACATACTAAAATATGTTTATGCTATAACAGGCATTCCCGTAATAACTTACTTAGGTTCAGTTATCATCCTAAAGGTCCATGTTCATAAATTATTTCATCCGTCTTCCCACCAATTAGACGTTCTCTTTAATGTTTAATTTATTACTTATTCCTATCACTGGATTTCTTTATAATTATATATATGTTTATTTAAAAAGTCAATTTTTATTTTCTTTATTCTTTTTTATTGCTGGTACTAAGAAGTATTTAATTGCTATTACTATGACAACCGGTATACCAATAATTAGATATTTTATTTCATCGCTTAGATCACTATATCCTCTATTTCTAGTAATAGTTTCTTCTTTGGTATCTGTAATATTTATAGGTTCTTCTACCTCATCTACTTTTACCTCTTGACTTTGCCATATTGCTACTAACGTTATATCACTAGTTATTGGTGTATTAAAGTCAAATAACACTCCATTATTAGTAAATCCTACCAAAGTATAACCTTCTTTTACTGGTTCAGGTGCTGTTACCGTAGTATTTTCTTCTACTTCAATAGTATTTTTAAAACTTTCATCCATAACGAAAGTAACCTTATATTTATTTAAGGCCAAAACATTAGGTATCATAAGAAAATAAATAATTAGTAACATTAATAGTTTTTTCATTTATTCTAATCCTTCTAGTATTTGTTCCATTTCTTCTTTATTATTCTTTAATATTTCCATTGCTATCAATTGATATTCATTATCTTCTTGTGGCAATCTTGTTAAATATGTTCCAAGTTCATCTTTGTCTTCTTTGGCAATAAATGATTCTTTTTCATCATCTGGGTTAATTAATAAAACATAAGTATAGCCATTCTTTTCTAAAGTATCAATGACCATATATTCTGTTCCATCATCAAATTCTACCATATCATATTTAGAGTATTTCATTATTATCCTCCTTATTTAAGCGGTTTAGTTTCACCAAGTAGTGAATTTTCACCTGGTGTATAGTTAGTTGTAACTTCTTTACCCTTTTCTTGTTTAGCAAACATCACTTTCCACTTTAATTGGGACATAAAGTAATTCTTTTCCTTGCCATTTTCCTCTATTGTCCAATATTTTTGTAGTTCATGAGTTTCTGGATGTCTCATAACACCTGTTGATTGTCCATATGTTTGATAAACCTTATCTGTTAATTTATCATCTATTACTTTGCCAGTAAGTATTAATCCTGCAATAGCTGCTGTACCTAATACCCCTACCATTATTCTTCTAGCGCGATATTTAGCTTCTAATTCATATTGTTCTTTTTTCTTAACCTTAGCTATTCTCTTTCTTTCGTTTTCTCTGTACCTTTCATGATTCTCATTAATTTTTTTTGGATCAAATTGTAATTCCATAAATATCACCTTCTACTTTAATTATACATAGTTTTCTTTTTATTTGCAATTAATTTACTAATAATTGACACTATTAAGAATTATACTTTGAACTTTTTCTATTAATGAAACACAAACATCTTTATCACTAATAAGAGTTATAGAGAAAGTTTTATAGCCTATTCTATTTATACTAGCGCCACAATGATAAATGATATCATCATCAAGAATAAAATATCTATCATGAAATCTATCATCATATATTACTTTCAAATTATTATACTGTTTATTATATTTTTCTATATCTTGGATAGTTAAAAGATTGTTACTCTTTGTTATTATAGTTACCCCAATATTTAAAAATTTTATGATATCTAATATAGTTTTGTCTGCATAAGAATCTATAATAATTAGTTCTCTTTTTGCATTATTAAATATTTCTTTTATTTTGGAGTATGCATCATAGATTTGACCATTAAAATATATTTCGTTAATCCTTTTCTTTTCTTCAAACTTTTGGAATGATTCCTGCAACAATTTTATATTTTTATCGTGTTCTAAAACTTTTGTTTCTACATTGATTAATCTATTTTCGTTATTTCCAATGTAATGTCTCATCGCAACGAAAGCATCCATTATTTTTATGCTCATTTGGGTTGCAATATCAGATTTTATAATTGTTGCCAGCATTGCTACTCCTTGTTCAGTGAAAACTCTTGGATTATATCTTCTCCCACCATGAGTCTTTGAGGTCAAAAATTTTGACCTCAAATGATAATATTCATTGTCACATAATATCCAAGAAAATCTTTCAGGAAATTTGTCTTGATTGTTTTTTACAGCTTGATTAATTTCTTTTGTTCCGTTTTTGCAATGATATAATCCTGCCAAATCTGAGTCCAGCATCACCTGCTTTCCTCTAACTTCATAAATCATATTCTCTATTTCTATATTATCCATAATTACCTCTATAGTAATTATTAATAATATTTTTATTTGCACCTAAAAAGGATTCAAAATATTTCTATTTTGAATCCTCCCATCTAGCATATATACCACAAGGTAGAACTAAGTTATCTCTTTTTATTGGCAATCCTAATTCTCCAGATGTTATTATTCCTTTATATTTGCGATTAATCGTCGTTTTTAAGATATTCTCTAAAACAACATTACTTATTCCTGTCGTATAAGAATTAACTAGGAAAAATAATGGCTTATCACTTAGAATATCTAAACAAGCATTTATTAAAGTATACAAATTATCTTCAAATTTCCAGGTTTCATTATTAGGACCCCTTCCATAACTTGGAGGATCCATAATAATTGCATCATATTTATTACCACGTCTTTTTTCTCTTAAAACAAATTTTAAACAATCATCAACAATAAAACGTATTTTGTTATTTTCTAAGTGACAAAGTCTCATATTTTCTTTAGCCCACTCTATCATACCTTTAGATGCATCTACATGAACAACATCTGCACCAGCTTTAGAACATGCCATTGTCGCACAACCCGTATAGGCAAAAAGATTTAATACTTTGATATTTTTGCCATTTATCTTATTCATCATGTAATCCCAGTTATAGGCTTGTTCCGGAAATATACCCGTATGCTTAAAATTAGTAGGACTAACTTTGAAAGTTAAATTTTTATAATTAACTGTCCAATACTCTTTTAATTTAGTATTAAACTCCCAATATCCTCCACCTTTATCACTTCGATGGTAAAAGCCATCACACTTTTTCCACTTGCTATAATCAAGTACATTCCATATTGCTTGAGGATCTGGTCTTCTTAAAATTACGTTACCCCAGCGCTCTAATTTTTCACCATTACCAGCATCTAAGCATTCATAATCTTTCCATTCATTACTTAAATTCACTATATCACCAACTCTATTAATTCTATTATAGTACCAAATACTACACCAATAATGTATATTGTTGCCATAATCATAAGATTCTCTTTAAGATTCTTATTTGTTTTAAATAAGACAAGTAATGCTACTCCACTACCAGTTAATAGTCCTGCAATGGTAGCACCTAACGAAATGGCATGATTTAAATATAACTCTGTAATAATTATAGATGCTCCACAATTAGGTATTAATCCTATTAATGACATAATAAATGGACTAAACAAACTATTTCTTAAGAACATTTTAGACAAATAGTCTTCACCGACATAATAGATAATTATATTTAAGACAAAGGAAACAAGAGCGATAAAGCCTAATGTTTTTAAAGTATGAATAAAGGCTGATACAAAGATATTATTTTTATCTTTGCAATGACAATCATCATCACTACAAATATCATAAGTAATATTTTCTTTCTTTTTTCCTTTTTGCATAACTAGATCAATAAAGAATCCGCATATGATACCTACAAATAGCTTAATACCAAGTATTTTTAAAATGGTTAAAATATCTGTTTGTTCTGATATTAATATTGGTAGCATTTCATCACTAGTCGATAAATAAATTGATATTAAAGTACCTAAAGTTATAATTCTAGTTACATAAAGATTAGTAGCAGTTACTGAAAAACCACATTGAGGAACGATACCTAATAATCCTCCAATAATAGGTCCATATTTGCCTGATTTACTAATTGCTTTTTTATTTTTTGCAGTTAATTTATGTTCAATATATTCAATAATTAAAAATGAGATAAAAAGAAACGGTATTAATTTTAATCCATCTACTACAGTATCCTTTACTACATCCAACATACTATCACCTTTTTCTTTTGCAAATAGATTATCTTACAAAATAGAAATAATTGCAAGTCTTTTCCAAGAAGTAACTTAATTTATTAACATATTTTCTTCTTTTTAACATATACCTAAATTTTTGCAAAATAAAAAACGATCATTTCTGATCGTATTTATTTAAATAATCTATGGCATCTAGTGCTGCTGTTGTTCCATCACTTGCTGCTACAGTTAATTGTCTAATCATCTTATCACGACAATCTCCTGCTACAAAGATACCCTTTACTTTTGTCTTACAGTTATCTGACATTATGTAGTTATATTTATTTGTTTCTAATAGTCCTTCTGCTAATTTACTTTCAGGAATTAAACCTATAGAAATAAACATACCATCTACTTTAATACTTTTTTCTTTATCCTTAGTCTTGATAACTATTTCTTTTAAATTATCGTCACCTATTAATTCTTTTACTTTAGAATTATAGAAGAATTTAACATTTTCTTTAGACATTATTTTGTTTGTTAAACTTTCTTCACTAGTTAAACTTTCTAAATCTTGAATGATATATACTTCTTTGGCTATATCTGCTAGCGTTATAGCATTTACAATAGCGCTATTACCTCCACCGATAACTGCTACTTTTTTATCTTTATAAAATGCTCCATCACAAGCTACACAAAAGTGAATACCATTTCCAATTAATTCTTCTTCATGCTTTAATCCTAGTCTTCTGTATTTAGCACCTGTGGCAATAATAACTGCCTTGGTTTCATAAGTGTTAGAGTCTGTTATAACTTTTTTTATTTTACCATCCTCAATTTTTAAAACTTCTTCTAATTCTAAATCCACTCCTAAGCTTTCTACTTGTTCATAAATGTTGTTAGATAGTTCTGCTCCACTTATTGCTTGATAACCAGGATAATTTTCAACTAAAGGAGAAGATGAAATTTGTCCTCCGATAGTTTCTTTTTCTAGAATTAATACTTTTTTATTTGCTCTTCTTAAGTAGATTGCGGCTGTCATTCCGGCAATACCGCAACCTACAACTATTGCATCATACATATAAACCTCTATATTTGAAATGTTTCAATATATTTTTTAATATTTGATAAATTAACGATGTTTTCGTTTTCTTTTCCTTTTAATACTACTAGAGTTGGAGCTTGTTTAACACCATATTTTTTAGTTAGATCAACATTTTCTTCAGCGTCCACAAACTTATATTCAACATGTGCTTTTTCTAATAGTTTCATGGCCATCTTACAATTTGGACAAGTCTTTGTTCCGAATAGTAATACTCCATCTACAAAAGGTTTATCTTCTTTCTTTGTCTTTTTAGTCTTTTTTTCTTCACAAGCACATTCTTCTTTTTCACATTTTAATTTAGAATGTTCTATATCATAAGATTTACGCATCTTATATTCTTGAGTCTTACCATCATTCCAGTTTTT
>JAEEGL013440593.1_pt1 | contig 46213 bp, 39 predicted proteins | sample 9134231 | NCBI WGS metagenome assembly JAEEGL01 (sample SAMN16246548, study PRJNA631951) | gut metagenome | biome: gut microbiome; feature: rumen; material: fiber-attached | host: Bos | place: Iran: Karaj | collected 2018-10 | reverse complement strand
TACTATTTTGAGATCGTTGGCAAAGGTCACATTTTCCGTGTATGTCACATCGTATTCAAATTTCTCTTCCCAGGACAGACTGTTGCGTCCCTTAACCTGAGCCAGGCCTGTGAGTCCGGGCTTTACGTCATGCCGGTGACTCTGACGCTCGTTATAGAGCGGAAGATACTGCACCAGCAGGGGCCTGGGGCCGACCAGGGACATGTCGCCTTTGAGTATGTTGAAAAGCTCAGGCAGCTCGTCCAGGGAGGTGGACCTTAACTTTTTCCCGAAGGAAGTGAGCCTTACCTCATCGGGGAGCAGTTCGCCCTTTTCGTCCCGTTCGTCCGTCATGGAGCGGAATTTGTACATATCAAATATCTCGCCTTTATATCCGGGACGTTTCTGGCAAAAAAGCACCGGAGAGCCAAGCTTTATCCTGACCAGGATAAAAAGGATAAGATATACGGGCCAGAGAAATATTATGGCTGACAGGGAGATCAGTATGTCGAGGAACCTTTTGATATATCTTTGATACATGGGATATATTATAAAGTATTTTGACGCCAACGGCAACATTTCGTGGACAAACACCGTATTTTCGCAGGCTTTGAATTACAGGATGATTTTTTTGTCCGGATGTGATAGAATATCGCGGTCGGAGAGTCAAAACGACAAACTGACAGCCGACATCATCATTCTGAGGAATGTAGTGAGGTAAAATCATAGAGGTGGAATAAAAAATGGATATAGCATTAAAGATCGCTGAAGAATTAAACGTAAAAAAGAGTCAGGTCGAAGCGGCCGTGAGCCTTATAGATGAGGGAAATACCATACCTTTTATCGCAAGATACAGGAAGGAAGCCACGGGAGCTCTGGATGATGAACAGCTCAGAAATCTTTTTGAACGCCTTGGTTATCTCCGATCCCTTGAAGAGAGAAAACAGGAGATCATTAACCTTATAGATGAGCAGGGAAAACTGACGGACGAGCTGAAGGAGAGGATACTGGCAGCCGAAAAACTGGTGACTCTTGAGGATCTTTACCGTCCTTATAAGCAGAAAAAGATGACCAGGGCGGATCTGGCAAAAAAGAGAGGACTACAGCCTCTGGCGGATATTATCCTGGCCCAGAGCATAACTTCTCCCATAGAAGAGGAGGCGGAAAAATATGTCACCGGGAAGATCACCCCTGCCTCGGATTCTAAGGAAGATATGCTGAAAGCAACTCAAGCGGAAGTTATCGACGCCGCTGCCGCAATAGCCGGTGCCTGCGATATAATAGCGGAACTCATATCCGATTCTGCCGATCACAGGGGCAGGATCAGGGAGATGACGGCTAAGGACGGTCTGATCGTATCAAAGGCAAAGGATGATCAGGAAAAGTCGGTATATGAAAACTACTATGATTTTTCCGAGCCTGTCAGCCGTGCTGCAGGGCACAGGATACTGGCCATAAACAGAGGAGAAGCGGAAAAGATCCTGACGGTGCATATCGATGCACCGAAGGATACCATAATAACCTATCTGGAAAAACAGCTGCTTAAAAATGATAATCCTTACACCACACCGTTGATCAAAGGGGCGGTGGCAGATGCTTATTCCAGGCTGATAGAGCCCTCCATCGAAAGGGAGATAAGAAATGAACTCACCGGGAAAGCGCAGGAGGGCGCTATCGAGGTGTTCGGCAAAAATCTGTCCCAGCTTTTGATGCAGCCTCCCGTAGCCGGTCAGACGGTCCTGGGATGGGATCCCGCTTTCAGGACGGGCTGTAAGCTGGCGGTGGTGGATCCCACGGGAAAAGTGCTCTATACCACAGTTATATATCCCACCGCGCCCCACAATAAGATCGAGGAATCAAAGACCATACTGAAAAAGATCATTGCAAAATATCATGTCACCCTCATTTCCATAGGGAACGGAACTGCTTCCAGGGAATCCGAGCAGGTGGTGGCTGAGCTGATAAAGGAACTGCAGGATCAGGATCTCCATTATGTGATAACAAACGAGGCGGGTGCAAGTGTATATTCAGCCAGCAAACTGGCTACGGAAGAGTTCCCGGAATTTGATGTGGGACAAAGGAGCGCCGCATCCATTGCCCGGAGAGTCCAGGATCCTTTGGCGGAGCTGGTGAAGATAGAGCCAAAGGCCATCGGCGTCGGCCAGTATCAGCATGATATGGATCAGAAAAAGCTGGCAGGCGCCCTTTCGGGAGTGGTGGAAAGCTGTGTAAACAAAGTGGGCGTGGATCTGAATACCGCTTCAGCGCCGCTTTTAACCTATATTTCGGGTATATCTCCCGCGGTGGCCAGGAATATCGTGGGCTACAGGGAGGAGCACGGTTCCTTTAAAAACAGGAAAGAACTGCTGAAGGTGGCAAAGCTGGGCCCCAAAGCCTATGAACAGTGTGCCGGATTCTGCCGTATCACCGGGGGTGACGAGGTGCTTGATTCCACCGGAGTACATCCAGAGTCTTATGAGGCCGCCAGAAAGCTTATTGCCAGGATCGGCTGTGAGCTCAATGACGAGAAAAAGATCATTGATTTTGAGAAGACCATTAAAAACAGAGCTGAGCTTGCCGAATCGGTGGGCTGTGGCGAGCTGACCCTCACGGATATCCTTTCCGAGCTGAAAAAGCCGGGGAGGGATCCCAGAGAAAGCATGAGCGGCCCTGTTTTGCGCTCCGATGTACTGGAAATGAAGGATCTGAAGCCTGGAATGAAGCTGAAGGGAACGGTCAGAAATGTCATAGATTTCGGCGCCTTCGTGGATATAGGCGTTCATCAGGATGGTCTGGTCCATATATCCAGGATCACGGACAGGTTCATAAAGCATCCGTTGGAGGCTGTATCCGTGGGTGATATAGTGGATGTGACCGTGCTGGAGGTGGATATGGAAAAAGCAAGGATCTCCCTCACCATGCTGGACGGGGAAAGGACTTCCGGATCCCCTGCAAAGAAGACACGGGACAGATCCGGCCGGCACGGCGAGGGCAGATCCGACAGAAAACACAGTGATAAACCCGGAACTCTGGGATATCTTATGGCCCAGAAGGGTATCAGGTAAAAGCTTTATCTGACGATCTTTTCAAAGTCAGATTTGGGATGCTTGCAGATGGGGCAGATGAAATCATCCGGCAGCTCCTCGCCCACATATTCGTATCCGCAGATCACGCATCTCCAGATCGTCTCACCTTTGGGAGTGGTACCGACGGCCTGGGGCTTCGGTTTGATGTGGTCCTGGTAATATCCGTAGGTCACAGAAGGGTCATCGGAAAGCACCTTCATATCGTTTATGCTGCCGATGAACATGGTATGCGATCCCAGATCCACGGTTTTGTTGACCAGAAGACTGAAATATGCATTGGTCCCTTCGGTAATATAGGGCAGGCCGTATTCTCCCGTCTCATATCCGGTGAAGCCGGCAAATTTGTCCACATCCCGGCCGGACTGGAAGCCGAATCTCTTAAAAAGTTCAAAATCGGCTTTTTCACTAATGACCGATACATTGAATTTACCGCTCTCCATTATCATATCATGGGTATAATTCGCCTTGTTGACGGCCAGTGAGATCTGGTTGGGGGATGAAGCCGCCTGGATGGCGGTATTGGTGATACAGCCGCTGATCTTGTCCCCCATCTTTGCCGTAACCACAAACAGACCGTATGTCAGTTTATACATTGCTTTGTTGTCCATTTTAATACCTCCTTCAAAAATCTGTGCCATGCCCGGCCCCAGGTGGCCGGAGCCCGTTAGAACCCTGTATATTATAACACATAATCCGGGATATGAGTTATTTCTTTCCGCAAATCCGCTAACATTCCTATCTTTTTTTCTGGTTATAAATGTGGTATAATTCCGGATCGGACATATTTTTTTAGCTATAAGGTAAATTTAAAAATATTTGAAAAAAATAGGAGGATCGGATATCATGAGTAACGATTTTTCAATTAAGGCAGGAGCAGGGATAAAAGCGTTGGATCTGGTTTATATTTCCATAGGAGCGGCCTTGATAGCTGTATGTTCCTGGATAAGCATACCGACAGCAGTTCCGTTTACGCTTCAGACTTTTGCGGTATTTTTTGTACTGCTGCTTTTGGGAGGAGAGAGAGGTACCATTGCAACACTTATATATATGCTGCTTGGAGCCGTTGGAGTACCTGTTTTTGCCGGAATAAAAGGAGGGGTCGGAATACTCTTCGGAAATACAGGCGGATATATCTGGGGCTTTTTGTTTATGGGCCTTATATATACGCTGTTCATGAGATTACCTAAGAAAAATATGGTCATTAAGGTGGCGGCTCTTGTTCTTGGGCTTGCAGTTTGTTATGCGTTTGGAACGGCCTGGTTCATGTGTGTTTATATGCAGAAAAGCGGAGAAATAGGATTGACCACAGTTCTTGGGTGGTGTGTGCTTCCGTTTATTATCCCGGATCTGACAAAGATGGCGCTCGCTGTAGTGATCGCAAAGAGAATAGAGCCTGTGATCAAGGCCTGACGTGTCTAATATGATTCTTCTTTGGCGATGTATTCCTCCGGAACATCTTCGCTCCATGAAGGCTGCATTTTTTCGATCTGAAGCGGATCTCCCGCTTTGACGACCACCTGGTATTCGTCCTCATACACTATCTCGCCGGGCATGTTTGTATAGACGACGTAGAAAGGATGCTTATATTTCTCGAGAAGCCACATTGCCGGGGTTATGAGTTTCATCATAGCCTCGGTACTTTCTGTCTTGAAAAAGCATACCACCTTCTCACGCCGCATACACTGCGGAGGCCAGGGCAGTATCTCTGAAAACCATTTGTCGATCTCCCGGAACAGTTCGGCATCCTCTTCATCCATTATCCCGTTCTGGATCAGTCCCCAGCACATGCTGAAAATACCCTTTGCGTAAAGTGTGTTCTCGGCCAGCTCTCTTCCCTGTATTCTTACGTATTTATATTTCTTGCTCATGAAATCACCCCGTCAACTATGCTACTGAACGTAATTAAGCTTCATACAATAAAATTTTGCCACATTCCCCGTACTTTGGCAACTGTAAATATCTGTGCCGTAATCGCCCTTGACCCTCGGATTTACCGATGATAGAATAATCTTTGCATATCATATGAGAAGTGTGAATGCAGGATTATAAAACTATCAGGAGGTGATTACATGGATCCATTGATTATCAAGATCGCCATAGCCATTCTGGTGATCATCATTCTGGCCATTCTTGCAAGCGGCTACGTGAAGGCTCCGCCGGATATGGCGTACATTATTTCAGGTTTTAAGAGAAAGCCCAAGATCCTTATAGGACGGGCCGGAGTGAAGATACCCTTCCTGGAGAGAAAGGATGTGCTTTCCTTACGGCAGATATCCATCGATATAAAGACCAACGGCTATATCCCCACACAGGATTTCATAGGCGTGGACATCGATGCGGTGGCCAAGGTGGCCATCATGAGGGATGAGGACGGCATACAGCGTGCCATGCAGAACTTCCTTAATATGAAGGAGGCCGAAGTCATCCAGTGTCTGACGGATTCCCTCCAGGGTAATATGCGTGAGATAATCGGAACCGTTACCCTTAAAGAGCTTTGTACGGACCGGAAAAAATTCGGTGATGAGGTTCAGGAAAAGGCCCAGCAGGATATGAACAGACTGGGAATACAGATCATTTCCTGCAATATACAGAAGATCGAGGATGAGCGTGATCTGATAAACGCCCTGGGTCAGGATAATATGAGCCAGATCCAGAAGGACGCTTCCATCGCAAAGGCAAACGCCGAGAGGGATGTGGCCATAGCTACGGCAAATGCCCAGCGGGAAGCCAATGAGGCCAAGGTGGCTTCCGATACCGAGATCGCGCAGAAGCAGAACGAGCTGGAGATCAAGAAATCCGAGCTGAAAAGAGAGGCCGACATCAAACGTGCCGAGGCAGATGCTGCATACAAGATTCAGGAAGAGGAGCAGCGTAAGTCCATAGAGATCACCACGGCAAATGCAAATCTGGCAAGGCAGGAAAAGGAGATCGAGCTCAAGGCCAGGGATGTGGAGATCACTGAAAAGGCACTGGAGGCAGAGATCAAAAAGCGTGCGGATGCCGACAAGTATGCGGAGCAGCAGCGCGCTGATGCCAGACTTTACACTACCCAGAAGAATTCTGAGGCAGAGCTTTATGAGAGACAGAAGCAGGCCGAGGCCGAAAAGTTCGAGGCTCTTCAGAAAGCGGAAGCTACAAAGGCTGAGTCCGAAGCCCGCAAGGTAGCCATGGAGAATGAAGCTGCCGGTATCCGTGCCAAGGGAGAGGCGGAAGCTGCCGCCATCCAGGCAAAGGCTGAGGCTGAGGCTGCCGGTATACTTAAAAAGGCCGAGGCTATGAAGCAGTATGGCGATGCGGCCAGACAGCAGATGGAGCTGGATACCCTTAAGGTCTACTTTGAACAGCTTCCCGCTATCGCCCAGGCTGTGGCGTCTCCCATGTCACAGATCGACAGGATCACTATGTACGGTGAGGGTAATACTGCAAAGCTGACTGAGGATATGACAAAAACGATCAAACAGGTGACCGACGGGATAAAGGATTCCACCGGGATCGATCCCCTTTCGCTGCTGGTGGGCGCCATGGGCACCAAGATGATCGACAAAACAGGTATCCAAAGTCCTGCCGTGGAGAACGTTACTCCCCAGCCTGTCAAGCCTTCACAGCCTTCACAGGATAACGGGAAAAAGAAAAAAGAACAGACCCCCGAAGCATAAAATTTGTCTCCTTTATCCGTATTTATGTTGACATAACTTCTTTTTGCATATATCATAGAGGTTGCTTTGCGTTAAAACAAGGATAATAGGAGACTAATGATGAGAAGATTTTTAAAGAAGCTGACAGCTGTATTTGTTTGTGTGATGATGATCACGGCTTTATTTGCTCCCATGAGTGTGTCCGCCGCTCCTGCAGGCGAGGTACACGCGGTGTGGATCAGTTTCATGGATATGCAGACCATGCTTTCGGGAAAGACCCAGGAGCAGTTTGATGCCGCTTTTTCGGCAGCCTGTGACAGGATACTGGCAAATGCGGGTACCGATGTGATCGCCCATGTGAGATCACATAACGACGCGGTCTATCCTTCATCCATCTATCCCTGGAGTGTCAGGATGTGCGGCGGGGTGAATCCCGGTTTCGATCCCCTGGCGGAGATGGTGAACATAGCACATTCCAAGGGACTTAAGTTCCATGCATGGATCAATCCTTACGGATACAGAAACGGTGTATATGAGAATCCCCAGTATGTATCCCAGGAAAATATTGTGAACGGCGTGGCCGAGATCGTAAACAATTACGCTGTTGACGGTGTGCATTTTGATGATTATTTCCCTCCCGTGGGAGCAGGAACCAACAATCAGATGATCCAGAGAGTGTATGCGACCTGTCATGCCGCAGGCAAGGTCTTCGGTATCAGCCCCCAGGGAAATGTGGAAAACAATATAGCGATGGGTGCCGACGTGGCAACCTGGCTTTCCACTCCGGGATATGTGGATTATCTGGCTCCCCAGATTTACTGGACGGATAATTACGGTGCAGCCGGAACGGTCACCATGTTTTCAAACAGGCTGGAGCAGTGGACCGGCCTTAATAAGGCAGGCATTCCCATGTATGTGGGACTGGCAGCATACCGCGGCGGCAGCGTCAATGGTTCTGACAGAGGCTGGGCGCTTAAGAACAACAATCTTCAGACCCAGGCCAATCAGGCGGCCGCTAAGGGCTGGAGAGGATATTTCGTTTACAGCTATGCCTCACTTTCAAGCCCTACCTGTCAGGCTGAGCTGACCAATCTTCTTGCAAGATAAGATATGCGGACTAATAAAAGACCTGCCGTTTTGGCAGGTCTTTTTTTACGGCGACAGAGGTTTATCATTACCCGGGTTACGATTCCTGGGAGGTGTAGGTGCAGATCTTACGGCTTCTGTTGTTTTTTACATCGTCGGCTATGATGGGATATACGTCTCCCATTTTTATGACCTTCATGGGAATCCCGTTCGCGGTAAAGCGCCGGGAGGCCCCTATTTTTTTAAAATCCTCTTCAAAGGGATAGATGGTGATGAAGATGTCCTCCGACAGATCCCTTACATTCATGGAATAGGTACGTGTAGTCTTTACCCCGTTCTCGTCTATATAGTCCGCGGTGAAATCCTTGAGATATCTGTAGCTGATCCCCTCCATCTCTTCCACATAGTGTACAAAGGTAAAGGAATGCTGGCACTCCACATCGATGAATATGTTTTTTGCATTCTTTTCCCTGCAGTAGGTGAAGGGGGATTCTATGCCGAAGGAGCTCTTGTAGTCGCGGCTGCACAGCTCCTCCTTATCTTTTCCCCAGACTGCAAAGGAATAGATGGGATGCTTTGTCCGTTTGAAATCATCTCTTTTCAGGGCGATCTTGCCCAAAGATCCGGTCTTACAGGGGGTTTTGCAGTAGTCAAAGGTCTTGCCTTTACAGAAATCCCAGTTGAAGGTGGGCACCAGTATGGTACCTCCGGGACCTATGATGTCGATTATCCCGTCGAGGAATACGTTGAGATCGCTGTCGTCATCATGTGAGATGCATTCGTACAGCAGATTTTTCATGTCTGAAGCGATCCATACCGCATCATTTTTTTCCAGTTCGAAGAGAGCGGGAATATCCCTTAATTTTGTATACATAGTCAATTTTCCACTTTGCTGTAATCGGCCACTATGCGATAGCCACCTGACGTTTCTCCGTCAGAAAATCAATGCCGTCATAGTTGTCAAAACCGTTTAGTTTAAGCATTTATGTCTGATGACAGTATACCTTTTCCTGAGTCATCATGTCAAAATAATTATTTATCTGAAGGTGAGGAACGCTGGGATCACGACGATGACTATAACGATGATGAGCATTATGCCCATGGGAGCCAGCAGCTTGGTGCCTGCTTCTTCTCCCAGACGCCGGGCCGTGCTCTTGCGCTCTTCAAAGGCGTCACGTTCTTCTTCGGACAGGCTGTCCAGAAGTCCTGAGGCTCCTCTTTTGAGGTTTTGTGACAGGAGGGCCCCCAGCTTTACGAATTTTTGGAGCCTGCAGCGGGTGGAAAAGCGCAGATAGGCGTCGGCCTCGGACACGCCGCTGTCCATTTCCCTGACGCAGAGCAGCATCTCTTCGTAGGCAAAGCGTTCCTTCCCTTTTGTCAGGGAGCTTTCGTAATCCTGTGCTATTTTCGTAAAGGCGCCCTTTATGGTCATGCCTGCTCCCAGAAGCAGCACCAGTTTGGAAACTATCTGCGGATAGTCGAGCATCATCTGAGCATCTCTCTTTTTGATCTCCCGTTCCAGGTCATTTTCCCCCAGCTTAAAGAGAGCGGCCCCTACGAGTGCCGAAAGGGCAAGGAGTAAAAGCGAATCGCTTGTTTTATGAGCTCTATAGGTTATGGAATGGCCGTTTACGCTGGTGGGCAGTGTGATGTACTCCGAGGAGGCGCCGGCATGATCGGATTGGGTTATGGAATCTCTGATCTGTTGTGTCAGGTTTTCTTCATCATCCACAGGGGGAGGATATATGACGGCGTTGAAACTGTGACCTGCCTGAAAGGTGTAGTAGGACAGGTTTGCCGTGAGGGAAAGGGGAATACCGCCTTCTCCGATACCTTCAGGGCGCAGGTGGCCGCTGCCTGTTATGACGGAATAATCGGACAGCTCCCACTCTATGGATACGGGATATCCCGACAGAGAGGTTATCAGATTGAGATCGTAACACACATACTCAAGGCTTTTGTTTTTCCCCAGGATCTCTTTTTCGAGCTTTGAGCAGATCTCATCCATCATGGCTCCCGTTTCCTCAGATGAGTACTGTCGTTCCCCGATACTGATGCTTTCACCCGTGATGACGGGTTCGCCGTCGGACAGGATGTCTATAGCTACATTTTTGGTCCCGCCTCCGTAGCTGTTGCGCAGGATCGTGTTTTCCGAGCGGAAGGGATCCTTGCTCATGGAGGAAAGACAGATCACAAGAGCCAGAAGATTGCCCAGGAACAACAGTACCAGGGCCAGGGCCAGACGCTTTACACGATAATTTTTATACAGTTTTTCGGCGTCGGCTCCGGGATTCAGCATCATCAGGTTCTTCTTCAGCGCTGTCTTTTTCATCAGTCCCGGTGCATAGATTTTCAATAAGCCGTACAGTCCCAGGGCGATCTTGTAAAAGGGGAGCATGAGGAAGTGCTCTTTTTTCAGGGCGGAGGGAACCTTTACCCCGATACATATGAGTCCCGAGACCAGATATACGGCCAGGATGGAAAGATGGAGAATATACATAGGCTCATACCTCTATTGAAATGATCTTTTCGGATAAATAAATTGCAAAACCGTAGGCCGCAAGACAGGCACTCATCACCAGTACGCCTAAAAGATTGTTGTACAGGGCGTCTAAAAAACCCGGGGAGGAGACGCTCACATAAAAGATTATAAGGAAGGGGATCACATTCATTATCCTTTGTTCCATCTTTTTGGCGCTTATGAGGGTATCTATGTCCCTGGCCACTTCCGTTTTGTCCGAAATATGGTAGGCAGTGCGTCTTATGATGGATACCATATCGCCTCCGTTTCTTTTTGCGATGACAAAGACGTCGGCAAAATCCTTTATGTCCGGTGATCCGCTCCGCAGGGCCAGATCAAAGAGGATATCCTCCAGTGGTTCGTTGGTGCCCAGTCTTCCGGCGATATTGCTGAATTCTACGACTATGGGAGCTTTCGCGGAATACAGGTTTTTCAGATCCCCTATGCTTTGGATGAATGCGTTTTCCACCGAGTAGCCGGCGGAAAGAGCGGAGCTCACCGCCAGGATGGCATCCTTAAATTGCAGGGCCAGCTCTTTCTTCTTTTTCTTCAGCGCCCTGCTTTTTCTGTATTTAAGGTAAGCCGGCATGGCAAACATGAGAAGGATGAAGGCTATAAAGCTTCTGTAAAAAAGGTAGGCTGTCAGAGCCGCGATGCCGGTCCCCGTCAGCAGGAACAACAGCATTTCCCGGCGGCTTAGATCATCAACACCCGGTATCTTCTTCATACAGACCTCCTTTTTTGAGTTTTTCGGTGTTTTTCAATGTGTTCATATGCAGAAAGCTGCCTATGATCCTGCCGTTTTTTATGCCTTCTTCCCTAAAGGAATAGAGAGTCCTCAGTCTGATCCTTCCGTCTTCCATTCCGTCGGTCTCGCAGATCTGCAGTACCCGGCGGCTTTTGTCTCTCAGCCGCCCCAGGTGTACCATTATATCTATGCCTGAACAGATCTGCCGTCTGATGGCATCCAGAGGCAGGTCGATGCCCATGAGTACCATCGTCTCCAGGCGCGCCAGCATATCCACGGCGGAATTCGCATGCCCCGTGGACAGGGAGCCGTCGTGCCCCGTATTCATGGCGCTCAGCAGATCCAGGGCCTCGCCGCCCCGGACCTCGCCTACGATGATCCGGTCGGGCCGCATTCTCAGGGAGGATTTTATCAGGTCTCTGATGGTTACCGGGTCGCAGTCTTTGGTATTTGCATTTCTGGTCTCCAGACGCACCAGATTGTCTACGCCCCGGATCTGAAGCTCTGCGGAATCTTCAATGGTGATGATCCTCTCGTCCTTTGGAATGAAGCCTGAAAGGGCGTTCAGGAAGGTGGTCTTGCCTGAACCCGTGCCGCCTGAGATGAAGATGTTGTAGCCGCAGATGACCAGTTTTTTCAGAAAATCCACGGCCTCGGGAGTGATGGCACCGAAGGATATCAGATCGTTCATGGTGATGGGGTGTTCCGGAAAACGGCGGATGGTGAGGATGGGACCGTTAAGCGCCACGGGACCCAGCACCACGTTCACGCGGGAACCGTTTTCCAGACGGGCGTCCACGATGGGGGAGCTCTCGTTCACAACCCTGTTGCACTTGGCTACGATCTGCTGTATCACATCGAGAAGCTTTTGGGAGGATTCGAAGGAACGGTCCCATTTGAACAGGCGTCCTTCCTTTTCCACGAAAATATTGTCGGGGCCGTTTATCATTATCTCCGTCACTGAATTATCGTCCACCAGTTCCTGCAGGATATCCAGCTTTCTGATGGAATAAAACAGCTCGGTACGAAGCTTTACCCGGTCGGATATCCCGATATAGCCTGTCTTGCTTTTTCTGATTATAAGTTCATCGATCAGTTCCTCGATCTCGTCATCCGATATCTCCCGGGAAAAATCGATCCGGGACCGGATATCCTCGCGGAGCTGGTCTTTGATCTCGGCGTATGAGTTCATGTAAACCTCTCCATTGATCATATTTGGTCTTTCAGGAAACGGGGCTTTGAATGAAAGCCCTTTTGAAATGGTGACTTGAATTATATGACGGCGTTTTGTGAATGTCTACTTGGAATTTTGCACAAATTTTTGGGAAGATACTGGGGTAAAAAAGGCTACGGGGCCTTGAAATACGATAATTCCGGGAAGTCAAAAGCAGTAAAGAAAAGTGGGGCCGGATTAATCTTTTTATATACGCATGGGTATATTTTGAGTTATAATATAAGTTACGTTAAGGGAGAGCTTATCATTATGGCAGATTGGATCGTAGTAGTTGATGATGATGTGACTAACCTTCAGATGGCGGGCATCATCCTCAGTAAAAACAAGATGCGTGTAACGGCATTCAAGGCAGCCAGGCTGCTGCTGGATTTTCTTCGTACCGGAAACAGGCCGGATCTTATCCTTCTGGATATCCGTATGCCCGAGATAGACGGTTTCGAGGCTCTGGGCAGGGTCAGGGAACTGGAAAAGGAAATGGGGATAAAGGAGATACCCATCATTTTCCTTACGGCAAATGAGAGTGATGATACGGAGACCAGGGGGCTTGCCCTTGGTGCCATGGATTTCATCAAAAAACCGTTTGTACCGGACGTACTGATCATGAGAGTGCGTCATATCCTGGAACTGGTGCGGCTTCAGAGCTCTCTGGCGGCACAGGTGGAGGAAAAGGCCCACGAATACAGGGAACTGTCCCTGCAGGTGGTCCAGGCCATGGCGGATGCCATAGATGTAAAGGATGCATACACCAACGGACATTCCAGGCGTGTAGCCCTGTATTCCAGGAATATAGCAGCCAGAATGGGATTTCCGCAGAGAAGGCAGGATGATATTTATGTGATGGGCCTTTTGCATGACATAGGTAAGATAGGAGTGCCTAACGAAGTCATAAACAAGCCATCTAAGCTGAATGAAGAGGAATATGCGCTGATAAAGACCCATCCCGAGACCGGCGACAGGATACTGAGTAATATAAAGGCCCTGCCTGCCCTGGCGGTGGGAGCCAGATGTCATCATGAGAGATATGACGGCGGAGGATATCCCGACGGCCTGTCCGGGGAGGAGATCCCCGAGGCTGCCAGGATCATAGCCGTAGCCGATGCCTATGATGCCATGTCCAGCAAGCGCAGTTATCGTGATAAGCTGCCCCAGGATGTGGTCAGGTCTGAGATAGAAAACGGAAAGGGGACGCAGTTTGATCCCGTATTTGCTGATGTTATGCTGGAAATGATAGATGCCGACAAGGATTATGAAATGAGTGAAAGGTAATCATGGATTTAGAGAGTATCCTTAACATTATTTCTCTTCTGACCAGGATAATCGGTCTCATAAGCTGTCTGTTTTATTATATCGACCGTCCTCAAAAGGGATGGCTTCGTCTGGTGTCTGTTTACCTGCTGTTCCTTCTGAGTGATTATTACTGGACTGTATTTACCCTGGTGACGGGTAAGAATCCCGACATATCCGCATTTATGGCATATCTGGGCTGGAATCTGGGATATCTGATGATGTGGATCACAGTCCGTATGATGGAGTCCCAGCATGAAAAGAAATTCTTTCATCCCCTGATGCTCCTTCCCATTCCCTTTAATATCGCGCAGCTTCTGCTCTATAACACCTTCGGCGGTGTTTTTAACAATATCTGGCAGGTGGTCACGTCCACGGGCATCATGGTCGAATGTATCAGGGTTCTTACCTATTGTTACAAAAACCGGAAAGAGCAGGGCATTCCCCATTTCCATCTATGTATTTTCTTCTATATTTTATGTGAATACGGTATGTGGACTTCGTCCTGTTTTGACTGGCCGAGTGAATGGCTGCATCCGTATAATTATTTTGCCATGATCAGCTGTTTCCTGGTCCTGTCCTTTGCAAAGACCATGCAGATGAGCAGCGGAGAGAGCCACCGGAGTGTCTATGATAAGAGCAGTACCGAGCTCAGAGACCAGATGGTGCTTCAGCTCGTATTTTGCGTTATAGTCCTGGGCTCCTGTCTGGGTGGATATATACTTGCGGTATGGATGCGTACAAAGCTGGTACTGTCGGGTATGACAAGTGCTGACGAAGGTGTTTTCAATATCATCGCCATCATACTTTTTGTGGTGTCCGTCTTCCAGGCGCTTCTGGTCTTATCCGTAATGATAATGGTATGGATGAGACAGAAGCAGATGGAGAGGCCCGCCCGCAGGGATGAGAGCCAGCCAAAGGGGCGGTTTAACTTTTTCTTTATCCTGCTGGTCACTTTTTTACTGATGGTTTTTGCCGTGGTTTATACCTCCAGCCTGTTTTACCGGGTTTCCGTATCCGGAAATTATGAGGACTGCCGCGACAGGGTGATAAGCACCGCGGCGGAACTGGAAAACTATGTTAACTCGTCAAGCTCGGTTTTATGGGTAATAGGAAATACCGTGGATGATATGATCCGGAACGGAAGCTCCGGGGATGAGATCGAGCAGTATATCATAAATCAGACAGAAAATCAGAAGAAACAGTTTGATGAAAACTTTACCGGAGTCTACGGTTATATCGGAGGTGAGTTCATTGACGGACTGGAATGGGTTCCCCCCGAAGGGTATGATGCCACACGCAGAGACTGGTATCGTTACGCCAAAGAGGGAGACGGGAAGGTGGTCATAGTACCTCCCTATATCGATGCCCAGACAAATGAGATGGTGGTGACCTTCTGTAAGATGCTCTCCGACAATGAAAGCGTGGTGGCACTTGATGTCAAGGTCAACCATATCCAGGATGTCACCGGTGATATAAATGTGTTTGGCAAGGGCTATGGTATGCTGGTGGATGACCGGGGAGTCATAGTGGCTCATCATGATAAGGAACTGGTAGGTAAAAATGTTTCCGAGCTGTATGGAGAGGAGTTTTATCCCTGTATAGTGACTACCGCCGAAAACTCGGGGATCTATGATCTGGACGGAGAAGAATATCATTATTTTGAAAAGGATGTACTGGATCAGTGGTACCTGATAATAATGGTGAGCAAGGCCGAACTTTTTGAAGAGATCAGGACACAGATGCTGGTAAACATCGTGGTATTCATGCTGATCTTCATGCTGATGACCATGTTCTACTATTTGGGCTATAAAAATGAGCAGGCCTATGGTAAAAAGATGGAAGAGATGAGCGTGAGCAGGCAGAAGCAGGAATACGAGACCCGTATGCTCAAACTGGAAAAGAAGGCGGCCGATGAGGCAAACAGGGCGAAAAGTGATTTCCTGGCAGATATGTCCCATGAAATAAGGACGCCCATCAATGCGATCCTGGGTATGAATGAGATGATCCTCAGGGAGAGCCGTGAAAATGAGATCAGGAGCTATTCCGCAAATATCAAATCCGCAGGCTCCAATCTCCTGCAGCTGATAAATACCATTCTGGATTTCTCCAAGATCGAGGATGGTAAGATGGAGATCGTTCCGGTGCATTATTCCACTGAGGCGATGATCACCTATCTGGTAAACGGTGTTTCGGAGCGCGCAAAGAATAAGGGCCTTGAATTCCGGACGGTGATCGATCCCCAGCTGCCTTCCGGTCTTTACGGGGATGATATGAGGATCAGTCAGGTCATAATGAACCTTCTGACAAATGCTGTGAAGTATACCCCTGAGGGCAGTGTTACACTGACCATGAAGGCTGCGGACCGCAAGGGGGACAGGCTGCTCCTCTATGTTCAGGTAAGCGACACAGGTATTGGCATAAAGCAGGAAAATCTGCCTCATCTGTTTGATTCTTTTGAGAGATTTGACGTAAACAAGAACCGTTATATCGAGGGGACCGGACTGGGCATGTCCATCGTGACCAGGCTTCTGGAGATGATGGACAGTACCCTGAGTGTGGAGAGTATTTACGGCAGCGGTTCCGTTTTTTCCTTTGAGGTCGATCAGATCATAAAGGATGATACGCCCATTGGTGATATCAGCAGGCGTGTTTCAAAGCTGACTTCCGGGAGAGCAGGCGGAGATTACAAGGAGAGTTTCCATGCACCTTCGGCACACATTCTAGTGGTTGATGATATCACCCTTAATCTCACAGTCATAACCAGTCTTCTGAAAAAGACGGAGCTTAAGATTGACACGGCTTCAAGCGGTGAGGAGGCCCTGAAGCTTACCGTGACCGAAAAATATGATCTGATCCTGCTGGACCAGAGAATGCCGGGTATGAACGGTGTTCAGACACTTGAGGCGATCAGGTCACAGAATGAGGGAAAGAACAGGGAGACGCCGGTCATCTGTCTGACTGCGGATGCCGTGAACGGAGCAAAGGAAAGATATATCTCCAGCGGTTTCTCGGATTATCTGATAAAGCCGGTGGATACTTATGAGCTGGAGAGAAAGCTGTTCAGGTTCCTGCCTGAAGAAAAGATCGAGATCTACAGAGGCGCTTCGGAAGATAATTCGGTGGCGGAAGTATCGCAGGATGAAGACGGCTTTTCGATCCTTATAAACAGCGGTCTTGACGTAGAAAGCGCTCTGGCGCTGCTTCAGGGAGATAAAGAGGTATATCGGATAATAATGGCTGAATATGCCGATGAATCGGCAGAAAAGATCGAGGCCATGGACAGATACTACAGTGAAAAGAACTGGGCCGATTATGCTATCCTGGCCCATTCGCTGAAAAGCACTTCAAAGAACATCGGTGCCATGAGGCTGTCTGAACTGGCCGAAAAAATGGAAAAGGCTGCTGATGATAATGATGAAACTTTTATCACGGAGCGCCATGAACTGATGATGAAGCTGTATTACGGAGTGGTAAATATCATCAGGAACCAGATGGATGACAAGCATTGCGCAGACAGCGTGGGAACAAAACAGGAAGTTTTTGAATTTTCACCTCAGGATGAAGCCTGAGAGGAAAAAATAAAAAAGTACTTGAAAAGCGCCTCCGATCTGTGGTATAGTTGAACTCCGTGATATATTCCTTGCTTTTGCTGAGTAACGTACTGTTCAGGGCAAAGGCCAGAGACCAAAAGGAGGTAAAAGACATGAACAAATACGAATTAGCACTCGTGATCAGTTCAAATGTCGAGGAGGATGTAAAGCTTGCCACCCTTGATAAGGCAAAAGCTCTTATCGAGAGATTCGGCGGAGTCATCACCAATGTGGATGATGCAGGTAAGAAGAGACTTGCATATGAGATCCAGAAGATGAAAGAGGGCTTTTACTACTTCGTCAAGTTTGACGCTGAGCCTACGGCACCCGCTGAGATCGAGAGTCGTATCCGCATTCAGGATAACGTGCTTCGGTATCTGATCGTGAGTGATACACAGGAAGCTTAAGTAGCACAGCCCTGATGGCTGTGGCTACGGATAGGAGAGTAGAATGAACAGAGTCATCTTAATGGGACGTTTAACACGGGATCCTGAGATCCGTTATTCTCAGACAGGTAATCAGATGGCAGTAGCCAGATATTCGCTGGCAGTTGACAGAGCCCAGAGCAGGAATCAGGATTCTGACGAGCCTACGACGGATTTTATCAACTGCGTTGCATTTGGAAAAACTGCCGAATTTGCGGAGAGATATCTCCATAAAGGAACCAAAATAGCTATAGAGGGACGTATCAGGACAGGCAGATATCAGAATAAGGACGGCCAGACAGTTTATACCACGGATGTCGTAGTGGACCGCCATGAGTTCTGTGAGAGCCGCGGAGCATCCCAGGGTCAGGATTATTCATATTCATCCGGCGGCCCTGCACCTTCAGCCCCCGCACCCGGCGATGATTTCATGAATGTGGGTGACGGGATAGATGAGGATCTTCCGTTCAGAGAGTAATTCCTCACACTTTAACCATCAAGGAGGGAAAAATGGCTTTTTCAAAGAGTGATAAAGGCGATTCTCCTATGAGGAGACGTCCGGTTATCAGGAGAAGAAAAAAGGTTTGCGCTTTCTGCGGTAATGAAGGCGAGATCGATTACAAGGACACGAACAAGCTGAGAAGGTATATTTCCGAGAGAGGAAAGATCCTTCCCCGCAGGATCACAGGAAACTGCGCAAAGCATCAGAGAGCTATCACCGTAGCCATAAAGAGAGCACGTCATATAGCGCTCATGCCTTACGTACAGGATTGATGATCAAAATATATCCCCGGCATCTGATGCCGGGGATTTTTTTGTGTTTTTATCGGGTTTCTTCTACCTGCCAGGAAAGGATGCTGACTCTTTCACCTGTTATGTCCGCCGGAAGAATGGCAGTGACGTGGATGTGCTGATCTGTGTTTATGGGTACATCGAATTCTTTTATCTCCGTGGATTCCCTGCTCTCGCGGCCGTAATCCCGCAACTGTATCTGCGCCTGTGAGGTGGCTGCGTAATATGCCTTGTTCCTGTCCGCTATCTTTTTGGACAGGGCATAATCTGCCCTGGCACTGACCAGGGACATGACGGAAAAGGTGACCAGGCAGATGATTATGAATATGACCAGTATTGAAGAAACGCCTATGCTCATAGACGCCTTCGGTTCTTTTTTTTCGGTTTCCTTTATGTCCAAAATACTCATAGAACTCCTCCGACGATACCCTGATCCAAGGGTTCCATGCCGTCCGCTGCGTCACCTGAAACGGTGGAGGGCATATTCTGGGAAGGCAGGGTGTTTGCACGAAGATACAGGGTACAGTCAAGATCATACAGGGTCTCATTGTCCGAGCAGCGGTTCAGGCTGATGTATGAGATCATGAGATCGTCGGTTTTTTTGTCGTACATATTGAGATAGTACAGGGCGTCTCCCACATGGCAGAGATTGAAATCCTGATCGTAGTAAAATGTCAGGACCCCGTTTTTGTATGTGGACATGCGCTTGGGATCCACGGTGTTCTGGATCTTTGACAGATCCCCGTTATAGCCGTAAAACAGCTCCGCAGCTGAGGTGCAGAGCGTGACCGCACTGTTGAGGGTCTGGGTGTCGCGGCTGGTGGTGTAGGCTTTGGCAAAGATCTGTACGCAGATGGCCGCACATATCGAAAAGAAAAGCACGGCGATTATCATTTCTATGAGGAAAAGGCTTGTTTTCGATCTTCTCATCTGCCGCCCTCCGTTTCCACCGGTGCCGCCGAGGTCAGTCCGCGCATCTTTGCATCGCATTTTGTGGACATGTATGCGGTTTCGTAATTGCCGTCCGTATCTACCACCGTTATGCTGTATACTCCTCCGGCCACTTCCTTAACATCGAATTTATTAAGCTCCATGATGGGGATGCCGAGGCTCAGATCCGGGGCTTCCTCATCGTGAAGGGTGATCTCCTTAAGATATCCGCCGTCGGAGTATATATAAGTGTTCTCCAGGATCTCGTCGGTTTTTTTGATCAGGTGTATGGTACTGATGCCGTCGATCACGGAGATGGTGGCAGTACCTTCGGAATCTCTCTGGCGCAGCTTTTCCGTAATGTAGGAGACTGCTGTCCGTGAGGTGAAGTTATGATTGATGCCTGTGTTTATGGTCTCATATACCCTGGCACCGAAGAAGACCACAAAGATCGCGGATATGGCAAAAAGACCCAGGAGGGCCGCCGAAAAGATGTAATCTACGATTTGAGGCTGTTTAAAATGTTTCATTGATAACGTGTCCGGGTTTATTGGTTTATAACTGTGATCTCGATGGAGGGAAACTCGCCTGTGCCGGGATTGTCATACCGGATGCTGTAGTGATCGTGGTTATAGCTGAGGGCGTAATTCTCCTCCAGGTATTTTATGTCCGCAGGGTATCTGCCTTCGGAGGCAAAGCAGTGAAGCACATCCCTGGTGACGGCTTTGCTGAGTGCGTTCAGCTGCTGCTGCTCCGTGTTTTTGGAAAGCATGGAGATGGCAGCGGTAAAAAGACCGAATATGAGCACGAAGGATACCAACGGGATCAGTATCCCTCCCTTTGACTTTTTTACTTCTTTTTTGTTGAATCTGTTTTTCATGTTATCCGATCTGGCTGATGATGCCCATGAGCGGCATCATGACCGATAAAAGGATGAGTCCGACGACTATGGATAAAAATGCTACCAGAGTGGGTTCTATGATGGAAAGAAAACGTCCGATCTCATTATCTATCTCTTCTTCATATTTGGCGGCCACCTTGTTCATGACGGAATCCATCATACCGCTTTTATATCCGGTGGCGATGATCCGTCCGTAGTTGCCGGAAAAGATATGGGCTTTTACGGTGGCATCCGCAAAAGAGATACCCTCGCCTACCATTGCCTTGCAGAGGGTGACCTTCTTAAGATATTCCTTGTTGGTGATAAGCTGCTCCACCAGGCCGATGGCGTCATTTGTCTGAAATCCGGAATTGAGGGCAAGCGCCATGCCGGAGGCAAAATGCCCTGCGGCTATCTTGTCGAAAAGATTGCGGGTGAGGGAAAAACGTGATCCGAAATCCATGAGCCTCTGCTGGGCCCTGGGGGATTCCCTGACATACAGATAAAGTATGACGAAGACGCAGAAGATCACGATAAATGCGATGGAATAGGCGCCCATGGCCCCGCTGGCACTTAAAATGGTGGCTGAAATGCCGCTCATGGTGGTGCCCAGCTGTTCGTAGACATTTTTGAAGATGGGAAGTACCTTGGCCACCAGGATGATGATGACACAGAACATCATGGCCACCATGATGAAAGGATAGCTGATGGCCTGTTCTATGCTGGAGCGGATGGATTCGTTGCGCTCATAATAATCCGCCAGTGAGGCAAAAACCACGTCGAGCTTACCGGTTTCCTCTCCCAGGTGTACCATTTCCAGCATATATCCGGGAAAAACATCCGTGCTCCTCATGGAATCGCACAGAGTGTTACCCTCTTCAAGAGCCTTGTATATTTCGGAGGTCAGAGCCTGGGCCTCAGCGGTGTCCGCATCCTGTTCGATGAGATGGAGGGACTCCTTGACGGTGATACCGGCTGAGAGCATCATGCTCATCTGGCTGGAAAAGGTAGATATCTCGAAATTGTTTAGAGGCTTTATGGTCACTTTAGCCTTTGATTTATCTTTATTCACTGAATGCTCCTTTATCCTGCAAAGTTAAAAAACCAAACTTCATTATATAATAACAGAGGGTGTATTGTCAAAATGTGGTCTTCTTGAAGAAAAGGACAGTTTGTGGTAGAATATTTTTTTGAATCGACCTTCGGAGGCGGAAAGTGTGATAAGGAGATTAATGTGTCTCATATATGCGTAAATGCGGATGATTTCGGTATCAGCAGTTCGGTGAGCGAAGCGATATGCGAATGCTTTTTCAAGGGTCTGATCAGCGATACCACCATCATGGTAAATATGCCCGGAGCCAAGGCGGCCACGGCTATGGCCGAAAAGTACGGCTTTAAGGACAGAGTCGGGCTTCATCTGAACCTGACTGCCGGAGTCCCCTTTACTCACGCCATTCAAAAGTGTCCGGAGTTCTGTGACCTGTCAGGCAATTTTAATGCTGCGTTCCATCTGAGTAACAAAGGCAGGCTGATCCTGGACGCAAGGCATCGGGAGGCCCTTTCGGCAGAGGTGGAAGCGCAGATCAGGGAATTTATCAAACTTGGTTATACGAGGCTTCATCTGGATTCCCACCATCATGTGCATACGGATCTTTCGGTCTGGAGCGTTGTGGCTCCCGCTTTGAAAAAGTATGGTTTCAGGTCGGTCCGCATAAGCCGTAACATATATTGTGCAAACGAAAGGCCGGGAGTGATCAAAAGGGTATATAAAAGTATTTTTAACGCCCGTATCGCTTCAGCGGATCTTTCGGCCAGTGATTATTTCGGCTCGGGACCGGATTATGATGCTTCAAAAGACAGATTAAGGGCAGGGGCATCTGTGGAGATAATGGTCCATCCCGTCTATTCCGGGGACGGGACCCTTTGCGATTCTGACAGACCTTTTGTATTACCCGGATATCTACGGTGAGGAAAATGAAAAAGGAACAACGAATAAAGGGTGTTTTGGATATATATCTGAAATGGCCCATATATCTTTCCATAATAGTAGTGCTGATGCTGGGCGCGGTGGCGATGTATCCCAGGAATGCCGTGCTGATCCTGTCGGTCTTTGTGGTGGTCTACGCCATTATAGCGGTGATAATCTATCATGTGAAAAAGGATGAGCTCCTGTCTTCCGTCATGGATTTTGCCACAAATTACGGCCAGGTCCAGAAGGAGATGCTGAAGCACTTTGAGATGCCCTATGCCGTGCTCGATGAGACGGGACATCTCATCTGGAATAATGATGCCTTTGACGAACTGTTCCATGTGGACGGTCTGTTCAGATGGTCCATAGTCAATGAAGCCTACGGTATCACGAAGGAACAGCTTCCTTCCATGCAGGAGCCGGTGGAGGTGACTTTTTCCCTTAACGACAGGGATCTGAGGATAAGGCTCCGCAGGATAAACCTGGATTACGAAGAGAATAACCTGATAGATCCGGACCGGTTTAACGGATCGGTGATCACTGCCCTTGTTTATGACGATACCGAGATGAACAGGGTGATGAGACTTAACAGCGAAGGCAGTATAGCTACGGGACTTATATATCTGGACAATTTCGAGGAGGCCCTTCAGGGTGCCGAGCCCACCAACGCCGCCATAGTCACCACCCTTGTGGACAGGCGTATCAACAGATATTTCTCCATAGAGCACAGCGGTATCGTAAAGAAGCTGGGTGCTGACAGATACTTTGTGGTCATGAAGAAGAAGGCTCTTGATGAGATAGTGGAGGATAATTTTTCCGTATTGGATGAGGTCCGCAAGGCCGCTTCCGGATTCAAGATCACCATGACCATGAGTATAGGAATAGGAACGCACCCCGGAGATATAGATCAGTGCAACACAAATTCCAAAATGGCCATAGACGCCGCTCTGACCAGAGGCGGTGACCAGGCGGTGATCAGGGATGAGAAATTCCATTATTTCGGAGGAAAGAACGATCAGACCGAGACTACGGTCCGTGTCAGGGCAAAGCGTGTGGCTTCCTATTTGAGAGAGTATATAGAAAACTACGAAAAGGTCATAGTCATGGGCCATTCGCTGGCAGATCAGGACGCCTTCGGATCCTGTGTGGGCATCCATTCGGCAGCCAGACATCTGGGTAAGGAATGCAGGATCGTGGTAAATACCATCACCACCTCCATACGTCCTATGATAAACATTTTCACCCAGGCGGAGGATTACAAGGAAGGAACCATCGTCAATTCCGATGAGGCTATTGAAATGGTGACCGACGCCACCCTTCTTGTGGTGGTGGACACGAACAAGCCGGAGCTGTGTGAATGCCCGAAGCTTCTGGATATGTGCAGGAATATCTTTGTCATAGACCATCACCGCCAGGGCAGCGAAAAGATTGAGAATACCCTGTATCCGTACATCGAACCCAACGCGTCCAGCGCCTGTGAGATGATATCCGAGATACTCCAGTATATCGATGACCGTCTTCAGATAAAGAGCTATGAGGCAGACTGTCTGTATGCGGGTATAATGATCGACTCGGGTAATTTTTCCACAAAGACCAGCGGCAGGACTTTTGAAGCGGCCGCATATCTGAGGAATAACGGTGCCGACGTGACCAGGATCAGAAAGATGTTCCGGGACAGCATGGAGTCATATAAGGCCCGTGCTGAGGCTGTCAGGAGTGCTGAGCTTTATAAAAACGAATTTGCCATCGGCGTCTGTCCCGCCGAGGGTCTGGAATCGCCTACTGTCGTGGGTGCACAGGCGGCAAACGAGCTGATGAATATCAATTCCGTCCGGGCGTCCTTTGTATTGACGCTGTATCAGGACAAGGTTTATATCTCAGCCAGATCCATAGACGAGATAAATGTCCAGGTGATCATGGAACGTATGGGCGGCGGTGGCCATCTGAACATTGCCGGAGTCCAGCTCAAGGATTATACCGTGGAAAGAGCGATAGAAGAATTGAAGATGACCCTGGATTCCATGCTGGAAAAGCATGAGATCTGACAGAATGCAGTATATCTGCTGTCATTCTGAGCGAAGCAACAGGAAGAATCTTAAAGGAGAGGAGACTGAAATGAAGGTAATACTCTTACAGGATGTTAAATCAGTAGGAAAAAAAGGTGAGATAGTAGAGCTCAGCGAGGGCTACGCCCACAATTTTATATTAAAACGCAAGCTGGGTAAGGAGGCTACCCCCGCCAATCTGAACGATGCAAAGCTTAAAAAGGCAAATGATGAAAAGGTGGCGGCCCAGAAACTTGAAGATGCAAAGAATCTGTCGGTGGAGATAGAAAAGCTGACGGTAGTATGCCGGATAAAGACCGGTAAAGAGGGAAAGAGCTTCGGCTCGGTCTCCTCAAAGGAGATCGCGGAGCAGGTAAAGCTGCAGCATGACCTGGAGCTGGACCGGAAAAAGATCGTTCTGGATGAGCCAATAAAGGCCCTCGGGGAATACAAGGTGACGGTGAAGCTGCATCCCAAGGTATCGGCTTCACTTTCGGTCAAAGTAGAAGAGGAGTAAGCCGTTTTGGACGAGAACCTCATTAAAAGAACCCCTCCCCATAATCAGGATGCCGAAAAGCTGTTGATCGGTTCGATGCTCCTTAATGACGAGGCTCTGGCTTATGCGTCGGAAAACCTCGGTAAGGACGATTTCTATTCGTCGATCTACGGCTGGCTTTTTGATGCCATGAAGGCTGTGAACGACTCTGGGAAACCTTTGGACTTTCTGACCCTGAAAGAGACGCTCAGGGCAAAGGGGGCGCCGGATACGCTTCAGGATGCTTCCGTTATAGGTGAGATCACCGATTCGGTCACCTCTTCGGCAAATTATAAATACACCTGTAAGGTGGTCCTGGAATATTCCAAGACCCGGCGTCTTATTGCCGAAGGAGAACGCATAGCCAACGCCGGCTATCAGGGAAAGAAGAATATCGAAGAACAGGTGGAGGATGCGGAAAAGGCCATTTTTGCCCTGAGGCAGGGCAATCTGGATGATGAGCTGGTCCCCTCCGGTGAGATATATTATCAGGCTATGGAAGAGATCCATAAGGCAATAAAGACTAAGGGCGCCGTTACCGGTGTGCCCACGGGCTTTACGGATCTGGACAGGCTTTTTGCGGGCCTGCAGCCTTCGAATCTGGTGCTCATCGCGGCCAGACCTGCCATGGGAAAGACGGCTTTTGTCCTGAATATTGCTGATTACGCTGCGATAAAGCATGATTATAAGGTGGCCATCTTTTCGCTGGAGATGAGCCGTCTGGATCTGATGAGGAGATTCCTGGCCATGGAAGCCCTTGTGGATTCTTCAAAATTTAAAACGGGAAATCTGGATTATGAGGATCTGGATAAACTGATAGAGGTGGGCAGTGTTTTTGACACACCGAACCTGATGCTTTTTGACAAGGCAGATATCACGCCGTCGGAGCTGCGCTCCAAGTGCCGGAAGATAAAGCTGGAAAGAGGTCTGGATCTGATCATCATTGACTATCTGCAGCTGATGGAGTCAGGAAAAGGCAGCCAGGAGAGCCGCCAGCAGGAGATTTCGGCCATATCCAGATCTTTGAAGCTTCTGGCAAAGGAACTGAATATACCGGTCATCGCCCTGTCACAGCTGTCCCGCGGCGTGGAGCAGAGAAGCGATCACAAGCCCATGCTTTCGGATCTGCGTGAGTCCGGCGCCATAGAGCAGGATGCGGATATCGTTATGTTTATCTACAGGGATGAGGTATATAATCCCGATACGGAAAAAAAGAATCTGGCGGAGATAATCATCGCCAAAAACAGAAGCGGCGCCATAGGAAGTATAGACCTCGTATGGCAGCCGACATATACAAGATTCGCCTCAATGGAGAGGATCGAAAAATACGGATGATCTTATATTGAATTCATCCTTTTAAGCAGTTCATCTATATCCACGCCGTGAACTGCGGCAGCCTCGCCCAGTGTCTCCATCTGTGCAGAGGGACAGCCCAGACAGTGCATGCCGATCTCCAGAAGAGCGGGTGCAGCTTCGGGCTTGATGTTCAGAATATCACCGATGGTGGTGTCTTTGGTTATCTCAGCCATTATTATTCCTCCTTGGTATGTTAATTTTTTGTGATCAATATTGATTTTTCAAAATCGGGATTTATAATATATTATACGTAAGCTTTAGTCAAGAGGGAGGTGCGGGGAGGTGCGATCACGCAGAGCGTGATTCTGCATCGCACCGACCGATCTGGCAGGATTCGGATACGAATCGTGCCGTTTCATTTAGGAAAGGGAGGTGCGCATGCATTATTACGGATATGGATACGGATACGGAATGGATTTTACATACATTCTTGTGATATTGGGTGTGGTAATCTGCGGTATTGCTTCGCTCAATGTAAAATCCACTTATGCAAAATACAGTAAGATCATGAATGCCAGAGGTTATACAGCCCAGGATGTGGCAGAGATGATCCTTAAGAGCGCAGGCATTTATGATGTCACCATATCGAGGGTGGCAGGAGATCTGACCGACCACTATTCGCCTAACGAAAAGGTCTTAAGGCTTTCGGATTCGGTGTATGATTCCAGATCGGTGGCGGCCATTGGCGTGGCGGCCCATGAGTGCGGCCATGCCATCCAGCATGCACAGAATTATACGCCTCTGTCCATCCGTTCAGCTGCCATACCGGTGGCGAATATCGGTTCCACCCTGTCATATCCCATTATCCTGATAGGACTTATCTTCGGTATGACCCCTTTTGTGAAGATCGGAGCGGCTCTTTTTACCCTGGTGGTATTTGTACAGTTCGTCACACTTCCGGTAGAGTTTAATGCATCCGCCAGAGCGCTTGCGATATTGAAGGAGTCAAACATTCTTCAGGGAAATGAAAACAAAGGTGCAAAGGCGGTACTTACTGCCGCAGCCCTCACTTATGTGGCAGCCCTGGTCTCCACCCTTTTGCAGCTCCTGCGTCTTATCCTTCTCTCCCGCCGTCGCCGTGACTGAAAGGACGGGAGGCATATACAAGTTGACAACCGATAACCATTTTTGGTAGAATATACATAAGTATCGGCAAAAATCAGTCGTGACAGGACAATTTGCATAAAAACCACAGACTGTGTGGTGACATTTCAGAATATACGAAGGGAGGTATCGTTATGAATGGAATAAATGCCATTAATTCAGCCGATTATATAAAGGGCATCAGCCTTGATCAGAGACTGGATCAGAGAGTTGACAAAAAGGATGAGCTGAAGGAAGAACAAAAGATCAGGACCGCCGAAGAAGAAGCCAGAGAGAAGCGGGTATATGAAGATACCGCCCATCCCGATGAGGACTCGGTGGTACTGGGAAGGAACATGGACGGTGACACCTCAAGGGCCAGCAGGACAGGTCTTGAAAATCTCAAGGAAGGCATCGTGATAAAAAAGGATCCTGCTCAGGAGGCCGCTGCACAGAAAGAGGCAAAAGACGAGGAGGAGAAATCGTCGGAGAAGGTTTCTTCCATGCTCGGATTTACCGATACCCAGGTGGAAGAGCTCTATTATCAGGGAAAGATCAGTAAAAATGATTACCAGACCGAGATCGACCGCAGGGACCGCATAGATAAGGAGGCGGGCCTTAAGGAAGAGGAAAAGGAAGACGATGAAAAGAATCCCGTGATCGAGGCTTCAAAGGAAGAAGAGAAAAAGGTTTCGGAGGAAAAGGCCGCCAAGGCAAAGGATGAAAGCACGGCACCGGCCGATTCCATGGGAAATAAGGATGATAAGGATAAAAAGGTCTCCGGGGAGGATGATGACCGGAAGAAGCTTATCAGCGATGAAATGGAAAGGGATAATGCCTTCGCGAAGGAGATGGGACAGATAAACCAGAGGCAGCAGGATTTTTCGCTTAGGGCAGATGCCATAACAGAGGGTATAGCCAATGACCGCGCAGAAAAGGTGATCGATATACTGGATGCTGCGGAAAAGATAGCAAATGGAGAGGATGTGCGCCAGAACTGACAATGGTGCCGGGGGATCATAATGGAAAACGAAAAGCTGCCACAGCTCACGGATCTGATAGAATTGGATATATTACAGAAGATGCAGGAATCTTTTTCCACTATGACCGGAGTGGCATCGCTTATCACCCGGCCCGATGGCAAGCCCATTACCAAACAGACCAGATTCTGCGATTTTTGCGCTGTACACACCCGTAATTCAAAAATGGGCGGAAAGCTTTGTGAAAAGTGTGAAAGCTATGCCGCAAGAGAAGCACTTCAGACCGGAAAGACAGTAGCTTACTATTGTCATGCCGGTCTGATGGATTTTACGGCCCCTATTACCGTGCATGGGCAGATCATAGGCTGCTTTGCGGGGGGACAGGTCATTCCCAAGCCTCCGCGCGAGGAGGCCATAAAAAGGACGGCCAGGGAATTGGAGATAGATGAGGATCTCTACTGGGAGGCCGCACAGAAGGTACGCATAGTGGACAAAGAGGATCTCAGGCGTACCGCGAATTTTATCAATACGCTCTCAAGAGCCATGTCAAATATGGCGGAGGGTAAATATCTGGCACTCCAGGCAAAGAAGGATCTGGAGATGGCTGATAAGATGAAGAGTGATTTCCTGGCAAATATGAGCCATGAGATCAGGACTCCCATGAACGCCGTGATTGGTATGGCGGATATGGCCCTTCGTCAGGATATGCCCCCCACTGCCAGAAGCTATCTGGAGCAGATCAAGTCATCGGGTAAGGCCCTTCTCAACATCGTAAACGATGTGCTGGATTATTCAAAGATAGAATCAGGGACCCTGGCTATTTTGCCGGAGGATTACGAGCCCATCGGCGTTATAAAAGATGTATCCACCATCATAATGAACCGCCTTATGCACAAGACGGTTGAATTTCTGCTGGATGTGGATCCGAACATTCCCAGTATAATGAACGGCGACAGCAACAGACTGCGTCAGATACTGATCAATCTGGCAAACAATGCGGTGAAGTTTACCGAAGAGGGTTTCGTACGTCTGGTTCTGAAATGCGAGAGAACGGATGATGAGACCGTGCTCCTTCATTTTTCCGTGGAGGACAGCGGCATAGGCATAAAGCAGGAGGATATTCCCAAGCTTTTTGGTTCGTTCTCCCAGGTGGACACAGTAAAGAACAAGCATGTGGAGGGCACGGGACTCGGTCTTTCCATAGTCAGGCAGCTTCTTAACTCCATGAACGGTAAGATAAAGGTGGAGAGTGAGTATGGTAAGGGAAGTAAGTTTTCCTTTACGCTTCCGCAGAAAATAGTGGATCCCACGCCTGCGGTCCGGGTGGAGAATGCTTCGGATTATATTATGGTGGGATTTTTTGCAAATAAGGATGTGGCCGAGGACTTTAAGCTGGATGCCGATATGATCGGGGTGGAGTTTATAGATCTGACAGCGGATTCCGACAAGCCTGTTGTCACGGTGGATGAGATCATCCGTCAGAATCCCGGTAAAAAGGTCTTTTCCATAGTGGAGCAAAAGCTTTTCAGCAGAGAGATCATGGATGAGGTGGATCCGAAGAACCCTCTGTATGAGGATGTTCAGGGAGTGATCCTGGCCGATACCTTTGCGGATGTGAGAGAATGGAAGGATCTTCCGTATATGCAGGTATCCAAAAAGCCTGTTTCAGTGATCTCGCTTGACCGTCTTATCAGGGAAAGTCCGTTTGTTAACAATATAGAAGAGAGGAAGATAAAAAAGGATTCCGTCACTCCACGTTCCGATGCTTTTGTGGCTCCGGAGGCCAATGTGCTTCTGGTGGATGACAACGCCATCAATCTGACCGTGGCCGAGGGCTTGCTGGAGCCCCTAAAGATGAATGTGGACAAGGTCCTCTCCGCCAAAGAGGCGTTGGCCATCATAGATAAGGTTCACTATGATATCATCTTCATGGATCACATGATGCCTGAGATGGACGGCGTGGAGGCCACCCGTGTCATCAGGCGTTTTCATCCCGAATACAGTGAGACGCCTATTATAGCTCTTTCGGCAAACGCCATGAGCGGTGCCAGGGAGATGTTCTTAAGTGAGGGCATGAATGATTTTGTGGCAAAGCCCATAGAATATAAGATACTGGAGGCAAAGGTCAGACAATGGCTTCCTCCGGAAAAGGTTAAGGTGACTACCGCACAGGAACTGGAGCGCATAGCAAAGACAAAGCACGCACATATCGATGTGGCGGATCTGGATACGGATGCAGCCATCAATATGCTGGGAAGTGAGAATCTGTTTTGGAATATACTCAAAGAGTTCTATCGCACCATAGAGATGAAGGCCCGGAAGATAGAGAATTTCTTTGATGCCAACGACTGGCCCAACTATACCATAGAGGTTCACGCCATTAAGAGCGCCTCCAGACAGATCGGGGCAAATGAACTGGCAGATCTGGCAGCCAGGCTGGAACAGGCGGGAAATGTCCGGGATGAGGCGCTGATCAGGGTAGATACTCCGGATCTTCTGGAGAGATATCGCGGTTATATCGGTAAGCTGGCTCCTTATGTGGAAAAAGGCGCCAAAGGCGTCAATTCAAAAAATGCATATGACAGGGGAGCCGTAGAGGCGATCTTTGAGAAGCTGAGAAAGGCCCTTGGCGAACTGGATCTGGATGGTATGGAGCAGGTGGCCGGAGAACTGGATACCTATGAATATCCGGATGATATAAAAGAAAAGATAACAGAGCTTAAGGGAGCGATATCCGATATCGATACGGAGAAATGCGAGACGCTTATGTCTTCTATTTGAACTTCCACAGGGGCGTCTCGTCCTCGTAACCGTTTGCAGTCAGAAAGGTGTGCATTTCGTCCATTCCGAGCTGAAATTCCTTAAAGGATTCCAGAGTCATCTGGAATTCTTTTTTTGCCAGGGAGATATCATAATCTTCCTTAGCCATAAAACTGGCTATCGCATGCCGGTGAAGGGTTTCGTGGGCCGAAACGGTGTGCTTAAGTCCGCTGGATCCTATGAGGACGGAGGGGTATGGATCTGCGCTCCAGAGACCGAATTTACAGCGGTTGGTGTTGTTTACCTGGGTGATCTTCAGGGTCTCCAGCTCCATGATATGATTATATATGCGCCAGGAAAGTGTCAGGTGGTCCATTTCATAGACACGGAGGGTGTCATGGATCGTGGGACGGCTGTTGTTTCTGAACATGTCGTTCCGGGCGTTGTCCACGTCCCTGGAAATGCGGTAAAGCTGCTCGCCTATGTCAAAACTGTGAAGTGAGAGCGCGTCATAGCTTTCGGACAGCTGGTCTATACCGCGGACGAATACGGCGGTGTTATGGTTTTGTTTTTCCATGGTGTTGCTGATCAAAAGCACATCGTTGATGACGGTTTCGATCCTGCCCTTAAGGCTTTTCAGACTGTCAATGGAATCCTTCAGGGAGTTCTTCTGGGTCTCGATGGCTGAGATAAACATCTCCATGGTGGACACGAATTCCTCGGTGTAGGCCATCATGTCTTCACCGCTGATGGAATCCAGCTCGCCGTTCTTTATACCGTCGACCACGCTTTTTATGGATGCCAGGGAGTTATCCACATTTTCATAACCTTCGGTGAGATCATAGGTGCAGGGTTCGTAGGAATTCCGGATCTGCCTGGAAAGGGCCAGCATTTCCAGACTGGAATCTTCTATCTTTTTCATGGAAAAACTGAGACTCTGTCTGGCATCCAGAAGCTGTTTCAGACTTTCTTGCTGGGATTCCAGATCATCCATAAGATTTTTTACGTTGCTGTTGTTTCCGATCCTGCTCATGGCATCGTTAAGCCTGATCAGGAATTCGTTGTTTTTACGTGCCATTATATCAAGCATCCGGTTAAAGGTGACAGCCAGGGAAGGATCGTCAAAGGTGGAGGGATCCAGAGGGAGAAATTTGTTTGTCTCCACTTCCTCCATGGCAGTCCTCAGCCTTTCGGTATCGGTCATTTTTCCGGGGCCGGCGGTATTGAATTCGTTTCTGTCGGTAGTATGTCCCATGTATGATCCTTATTTTGTCCCATGCCTGTGAAACGGCTTTTCCGTATCAGATAATTTTACTATAAAACGGGGAATTAAGCCAGTTATTTTTAAGTAGTTTTGTGTTGAATTTTTATGTTAAACGGGTATAATATTTACCATGGCAATAAACAGGGATGACATTTTCCATTTTGAATATTTTGATTACGGCGAGCGTTTTCACGGGAGCTACAGGGGAATGAGGTATGCCATTGCCAGGGAGCCGCTGGAGTGGGTGGTCCAAAAATCTCCGGAGGAAAAGGCGAAGGGCATTATCCGCGTCAGTATATGGCCTGAGCCCTTTTCCTATGAAAAGACGCCTGAGGATAAGATCGTCCATGAAGATTTTCCTTACAGTGAAGAGGGCGTCAGGATGGCAGTGGACCGTCTGAATGAGGTGTGGGAGAGAGATTATGCCTCCTAAGAACAGCAAGGTTAAACAGGAAAAACGAAATGATATCTCCCGCCTGGACAGCGTCATAAAGAGCGGTGAGTTTCCGCCCGTGATCCTTTTGACAGGTGAGTCCGGATATCTTCTCGGCTTTTATAAAGATAAGCTTCTGTCTCTTTTGGGGGATCCGAAGGATACCATGAATTTTACCCGGTATGACGGGACCGGAACGGATCCTCTTGAGATTGTTGAAATGGCAGGCACTCTGCCATTTTTCAGAGATGATCGCCTGATCCTGGTAGAGGGTTCGGGTTTTTTCAGGTCAAAGTCGAAGGATCCGGGTGATGAGGAAGAACAGTCAAAACAGGATCCCGCAGATCCGGATGCTTTAACGGGATATCTGAAGGACCCCTGCACCAGCACCCATCTCATTTTTGTTGAGGAGAGTGTTGACTCCAGAAAAAAGAATACCAAAGCCATAGACGCCATGGGCGGTTATTTTGTCATAGGCGAACTGGATGACGGTAAATTTCAAAAGTGGGTATCATCCGTATTTAAAAGATACGGAAAGAGCATTACCGGTGCCGTGTACGAGCATCTCATTGACCGCTGCGGCAGGGATATGGATGTTCTGGCAGGTGAGATCAGAAAGCTGTCCGATTATCTCGGAGATGAGACGGTGGTCTCAATGGAAGCAGTGGATGCAGTCTGCATCAGAAGCTTTGAAAACAGGGTCTTTGAGATGATCGATGACATGATGGCCGGAAGAGTTGAGGCGGCTCTTGGGAAATATCATGATCTGTTGATGCTAAACGAGTCGGAGCAAAAGACCAGGATCCTGATCATGCGGCAGTATGTCAGGCTGGCCATGGTGAAGGAGGCTCAGGTAAAGGGTCAGGACGTTTCGGGTCTGACAGCTGCCTTCAAAATAGCGCCTTTTGCCATGAAAAAGCTGGAGGAAAAGGCCGGGAAGTGTTCCTATCAGCTCATCAAAAAAGCGGCAGAAGAGTGCGTGGACATTGAAAGTGCCTGCAGGAGCAGGAGCCTTGGCGACGGTGTCGGTACCGAATATCTGGTACTCACGCTTTCATCAAAATACAGGATAACGGGTTGATCATGTCAAAACTGGTTTTTTATTATTCAAACGATCAAAGGAAATGTACGGACCTGGTTCTGAAAAGGGAAGAGGAGCTTTCTGTAAAGGGCGTTGTCTTCCGCCGTATTTCCTGCGGTCAGATAGACCGTCTTAAGGAGCTTCCGGATGAGAGACTGGCTCTTTTCGGGGAATATATCATAGAAGATGCAGGGGACTGCACTGCCTTACAGGCGGATTTTGTCATCAGACGGTTAAAAGAAGGGCTTGGACTTGATGTCACAGCCGTAGGATTAAGGTGCGGCGCCGACGGCAGGCCGCTTCAGGGCGCCATGGCATTTCTGGCCAAGGCCGATGAAATACGGAATATAGATGAGGATCTTCAGGGTATAGAGCCTTCGGACAATCCCGATGACGAGCCGGAGATACCGCCTCATCTGGCGCAGTTTTTGGACGCAGATACCGCTTCCGACAGGCTGGAGGTTTTCCGCAGGATAAGGGAAAAGTGTGATGATCAGATGATAGACACCATTGCGGTGATCCTGGATATGGAGATACCGGAGGGAGATATAGAAAGGCGCAGGCAGGATGTGGTGACCTGTCTGGAGACGAAGATAAAATACGAACTGACCCGCAGGTAAAGATCTTTCGGGCTATAGCCCTCAGGATGACAACTGTTTCTGTTATTCTCAGGAATGTACCGGTTTGTCATTTTGAGGAAGGTGTCGGTTTGTCATTTTGAGGAATGTACCGGTTTGTCATCCTGAGGAACGAAGTGACGAAGGATCTTAAAATGATCATGAATATAGCAGGAGAAAAAATATGAGTATAGAGATAATACCCGGTTCAATAACCGCCCCCACAGGCTTTTCGGCAGCGGCCACTGCCGCCCAGATAAAGTATAAGGGCAGGGACGATATGGCCATGATCTTTTCAAAGTCACCCTGCACCAGTGCAGGCTGCTACACAAAGAATGTGGTAAAGGCTGCCCCTGTGATCTGGGATAAAAGGATCACCGGAAGCGACAAACCCGTTCATGCGGTAGTGGTAAATTCGGGTATAGCCAATGCCTGTACCGGGGATGAGGGCCTTGATATCTGTCAGAAGACGGCGCAGGCTGTCTCACAGGAGCTCTCAGTCCCTGTTGATTCCGTTCTTCTGGGTTCCACCGGAGTCATAGGCATGCAGCTGCCTTTAGAGAAAATGTGTGCCGGAGTAAAGACCCTCGCTTCCTTGCTTTCCACGGATGAGGATGCGGGTCATAAGGCTGAGAAAGCCATCATGACCACGGATACGGCGCCCAAGGAGATCGTCTGCCGGGCAGTGATCGGCGGCAAAGAAGTGACCATGGCCGGAATGGCAAAGGGCAGCGGTATGATACATCCGAATATGTGTACCATGCTGGCCTATATCACCACCGATGCGGCCATAGATAAAAAGCTGATGCAGGAGGCTTTGTCACAGACGGTGGTCGACACCTTCAATATGATATCGGTGGACGGAGATACCAGTACTAATGATTCCCTGATACTTCTTGCCAACTCCATGGCTGAAAACAGTTTTATCGGTGAAAAGAATGCTGATTATGAGATCTTTTGCAGGATGTTGGACACCGTGTGCCTGCATCTGGCGAAAGCCATGGCCGCGGACGGCGAGGGCGCCACTAAGCTGGTGGAAGCCAGGGTGATCGGTTCGGACACAAAGGAGAATGCCCGGATCCTTGCAAAGTCCGTGGTTACGTCATCCCTTACCAAGGCGGCCATGTATGGCTGTGATGCCAACTGGGGAAGGATCCTCTGTGCCCTGGGCTATTCCGGGGTTTCCTTTGATCCCGCCCAGGTGACTCTCACGTTCTGGGATGATGAGAAAAAAGAGGAGCTTTTGATCTATGCTTCGGGAAAAGGTCAGGTTTATTCTGAGGAGGAAGCTACCCGGATCCTTTCGTCGAAGCATGTTATACTTACTGCGGATATGCATATGGGGACAGAGGCTGCCACAGCTTATGGTTGTGACCTGACCCACGAATATGTTAATATAAACGCGGATTACAGATCCTGATATAAGGATCTGTCTACGTGTTGTATAAGATATGTTGGTATATCCCGCGCAGGCGGGCAGACTTTGGAGCGAGTTGATTTTATGAAAATACTTACTATTGCGATTCCCAGCTACAATTCCCAGGATTATCTGGACCGTTGTGTCCAGTCTTTGCTTCCCGGAGGCGAGGATGTGGAGATCCTGATAGTGGACGACGGGTCAAAGGACCGGACGGGAGAGATGGCGGACGATTATGAACGCAAATATCCCGGTATAGTCAGGGCTATCCATCAGGAGAACGGCGGTCACGGAGAAGCGGTGAACACCGGTATCAAAAATGCCACGGGACTGTATTTTAAGGTGGTGGATTCCGATGACTGGGTAAAGGCTGAGGCTTATGATAAGATCCTGGATACGCTCAAGTCCATGGTGCGTGACGGCCGGGGCGTGGATATGCTCATCAGCAATTTTGTATATGAAAAGCAGGGAGCAGAGAGAAAAAAGGCAATGCGCTATAAAAAGATCCTGCCCGTGAACTGTATCTTTACCTGGGATGATACGAAGAGATTCAAGACGGGACATTATCTTCTGATGCATTCCGTAATATACAGGACAAAGCTTTTGCAGGAATGCGGGCTTGAACTGCCCAAGCATACGTTTTACGTGGATAATCTGTATGTATTCGAGCCCCTGCCTTATGTGAAGACCATGTATTATCTGGATGTGAATTTTTACAGGTATTATATCGGACGTGAGGATCAGAGCGTGAATGAAAGCGTCATGATAGGACGTATCGACCAGCAGCTGTATGTGACCAAGCGCATGATAGACTACATGGCGGGCAGAGTGTTTGAGAATAAGCATCTGGAATCTTATATGAGGAATTATATGGATATCATGATGGCGGTGCCCTCCGCCCTCCTCATTAAATCCGGGACCCCGGAGAATCTGGAGAAACACAGGGAACTGTGGAAGTATCTCAAGGAGGCCGATAAGAAGCTTTACATGCATATGAGGCTGAGCCCCCTGGGACTGACCACCGATACCAAGGGCCCTGTGGGAAGAAAGATAACCACCATGGTATATAATATGTCTCAAAAGATATTCGGCTTTAATTAATCCGGATTGACAAGAGACACTGTAACATAATATCATAGCATGAGTAAAAATCAGTAAAGGAGAGATGTATGTATTCTATTGAAGAACTTAGGAAAGTAGACCCCGAGGTAGCTGAGGCCATCGAGAAGGAGCAGCAGCGCCAGAATTCACACCTGGAGCTCATCGCTTCCGAAAACTGGGTATCGAAGGCTGTTATGTCGGCCATGGGAAGCCCTCTTACAAATAAATACGCCGAGGGTTATCCCGGAAAGAGATATTACGGCGGCTGCGAGTGCGTGGATATAGTGGAGGATCTGGCCAGGGAAAGAGCAAAGCAGCTCTTTGGCTGTGATTATGCAAATGTGCAGCCCCACTCCGGTGCTCAGGCCAACATGGCTGTTTTCTTTGCAATGCTGGAGCCGGGAGATACCTTCATGGGCATGAACCTGGATCAGGGCGGTCATCTCTCCCATGGTTCACCGGTGAATATGTCCGGTAAATATTTTAACTGCGTACACTACGGCGTAAATGACGACGGCTTTATCGATTATGATGAAGTGAGGCGCATCGCAAATGAGTGCAAGCCCAAGATGATCCTGGCAGGCGCTTCCGCTTACGCCAGAAAGATAGATTTCAAAAAGTTCCGTGAGATCGCGGATGAAGTGGGCGCTTATCTCATGGTGGATATGGCTCATATCGCAGGTCTGGTGGCTACGGGTTATCATGAGAGTCCCATAGGCATCGCGGATGTGGTCACCACTACCACTCATAAGACCCTGAGAGGTCCCAGAGGCGGACTCATCCTTTGCAATCAGGAAGCTGCTGACAAATTCAATTTCAACAAGGCCATCTTCCCCGGTATCCAGGGCGGTCCTCTGATGCATGTCATCGCCGCCAAGGCAGTCTGCTTCAAGGAGGCACTTTCTCCCGAGTTTAAGGAGTATGGTAAGAATGTGGTTGAGAACGCGCAGGCACTTGCTTCCGGGCTTTTGAACAGAGGTCTTTCCATAGTTTCCGGCGGAACGGACAATCATCTGATGCTGCTTAATCTCCAGCCTCAGAACCTGACGGGCAAGGATGTGGAGAAGCTTCTTGATGCCGCACACATCACCGCGAACAAGAATACCATACCCAACGATCCCCAGAAGGCTTTCGTGACCAGCGGTATCCGTCTCGGCACTCCCGCAGTCACCTCCAGAGGTCTTAATACGGCTGATATGGATCAGGTGGCAGAGGCTATTTCGATAGTTGTTAAAGAGGGTGAAGCCGGAGTATCAAAGGCTGCCGACATAGTTAAGAGCCTCACGGATAAGTATCCGCTTATCTGACACGCTGAAATTTTGAATCACTACAGGGGGCCTATGCTTGATGCATAGGCTCTTTGCACGGTATAATACATGATCTTTTCATCGCTCAGTTTTATCTTCAGGTTTTTACCTGTATTTTTAATCATATATTACGTGGTACCGCCTAAGCTTAAGAACCCTGTGCTTTTTCTGGGTTCTTTGGTCTTTTATGCCTTCGGGGAACCGAAATATGTGTTCCTGATGCTGATCAGCATCCTGGTGAATTATATTGCCGCCAGGATCATGAAGGGAGTGGAGGGCCGTCTGGAAAAAACCCTTATTCTGGCTTTTGCGCTGGTATTCGATCTTGGAGCGCTCCTGTTCTTCAAATACGGTTTCTTTTTCACAAATGTGATAAATAATGTCACCGGAAATGATTTCTTTTTCCCTCAGCTGACCCTGCCTCTGGGCATCAGCTTTTATACCTTCCAGATACTGTCCTACGTGATAGATGTCTATCGGGGAGAGGTGGAGTGTGAAGAGAATTTCATAGACCTGGGCGTCTATATCGCCATGTTCCCCCAGCTCATAGCCGGTCCCATCGTAATATACAAGGATGTAATAAAAAACATAAAGGCTCCCGAAAGCCGTATTTCCTTTGCCGCGCTTGACGACGGTCTGAGGCTTTTTACCATAGGTCTGGCTTCGAAGGTGCTCATCGCCAACAGGATGGGCCAGCTGTGGGACACCCTGGCCCAGATGGGATATGCGAACGCTTCCTTCAAGGCTGCATGGATAGGAGTGGCGGCATATACGCTGCAGATCTATTTTGATTTCAACGGTTATTCCCTGATGGCCATCGGCCTGGGGAGTATGCTGGGCTTTAAGCTTCCCAAAAACTTTGATACGCCCTACAGTGCCGTCAGTGTGACTGATTTCTGGAAGAGATGGCATATGACCCTGACGGGATTTTTCAGGAACTATCTGTACATACCCCTGGGAGGCAACAGAAAAGGGAAGTTTAGGATGTACCTCAATCTGTTCATCGTATGGCTTTTTACCGGGTTCTGGCATGGGGCAGACTGGAATTTTGTTATCTGGGGCCTGTATTATTTTATATTCATCAGTGTTGAGAGACTTCTGTTCAATAAAAAGGACGGCCTGCTTTTGTTCTTAAGAAACAGGGAATGGCCGGCAGTCATAAAGATATTTGTACGTATCCTGGGTCATATATATGCGGTCTTTATCGTTGCTGTAGGCTGGGCGATTTTTGCCATCACCGATCTGTCACAGCTCGGAGACTTTATGAAGCGTCTGTTTGCACCGTTTTTCGGACAGCCTCTTGCCGGAATGGAGATGTCGTCATTTTCGTGGGTCATGTATGTTTGGCTTGCGGTGGGCGCCCTGTTCTCATCCACATTCCCGGCCGCAAAATATGAAAAGATCAGATACAGGATACCTGCGACCATCATTCTCTTTGCCCTGTTCTGGCTCAGTGTGGTACAGCTTACCGACGGCGCGTATAACCCGTTTTTGTATTTCAGGTTCTGATCACTGCGGGGAGACGGTTTTTTGAAGGATAATAAGATATTAAAATTTATAATATCCAATCATTATACTCTGCTGATAGTCATCAGTTCGCTGGTCATGACTGTGGCAGGGGCTGTTTTTCTGCCCAGAACCGGAGAAACCTACATGGAGCAGCAGGCTCTGGCGGGTACGGCCATCCATTATCTGAAGAGCGGAGCTACGGAGGTCAAAGATGAGGATCTGATAGATATTGCCGCCCTGGGAGGAAAGACCGTGTCCGACTCCGTTGATGAGGATGAAGACTTTGAGGAAGATGATTACGAAGATGAGGATGTGGAAGAGGCCGTGCCGGTAACGGATGATGTGGCTGCCCTGGCGGAATCGTTTAAGGAGGCGTCCGTAAAGGACGAGCCGGCTCCGGCTGTGGAAGAAGAGAAGGAGAAGGATACTTCTTCATCGAAGAAGAAAAAGAAAAAAAGAGAATGGACGGTGGTGGACGAGTCATACTTTGATGACGCCCTGTTCATAGGAGATTCCAGGCAGCAGGGCTTTGGCCTGTATTCGGGCCTGGACAATATAACCGTATATGCGGAAAAAAGCAATCAGATCACCTTTGTGTCCACAAAACAGCTTGTTTCCACACCTTTCGGAAAGCTGACGGTGACGGACGCACTGGCTTTGAACCAGCACAGGTTCAAAAAGGTTTACATAATGTTTGGAATAAACGAGATGGGATCGGGGGATAAGGATTTTTCACCCTATTATTATAATCTTATCGACTATATAAAGCTGATGGAGCCTGATGCCACCATATATCTGGAGAGCATCATACATGTGACCGCAAATACCGCCGCCAAAAGGCCCAGCCTGGCCAATGACAAGATCGATGCCAAAAACGAGATCCTTAAAAAGGTGGCGAAGGATGAGGGCATAGTATATCTGGATGTGAACGAGGTTTTGACGGATGAAAACAATGCTCTTTTCCCAAATGCCGCTTCCGACGGGATACATCTGAAGAGTGAATACATCAAGGTCCTCAAGGAATACCTTATGGCCCATGCTGTGGTGGAGGAAAAAGACGGATCTGACGATGAGGAGGCTGAAGAAGACAGGGAAGAATATCCTGATGAGGCAGAGGAACCGGAGGAGGATGAATGGGAAGATGATGAAAGTGATGAGGAAGAGCAGGAGGAAGAGCTTCTGTCTTACTTCCCCGACGGAGTGCCTCATCCCACAAAGGAAGAGATCAAAAAGGAAAAGTATCCTTATGTGGATCTGAATGAGGCGCAGTCCATATTGCAGACCCAGTTTGACATTCTCTACCGTCATGTGGATGAGTTCATGCTGGCCCAGCCCGGCGTAGACCGCAACGCCGTTACAAACGCCATTGCCGCCCAGGTCCTTCAGGGGGCGTTCACACAGTAAAAACAGGGGAGAAATTCCCGTTTTCCCGTCCTCTTGTTTCAAAAAATGCTTTGTGCTATAATACCGACTGTTATTTGTTTTTATACCAAATTGGAGAAAAAATATGTACGCAAAAGTTGACAGCAGCATGAACTTTGTCGACAGGGAAAAGGACGTCGAGAAGTTCTGGAAAGAAAAAGACATCTTTCAGAAAAGCATGAAAATAAGGGAGGGAGGCCCCACCTATACCTTTTACGACGGCCCCCCCACCGCCAACGGAAAGCCTCACATAGGTCATGTGCTTACCCGTGTCATCAAGGACATGATCCCCAGATACAGGACCATGAAGGGGTCCTTTGTACCCAGGAAAGCCGGCTGGGATACCCATGGTCTTCCGGTGGAGCTGGAAGTGGAAAAGCTGCTGGGGCTTAACGGCAAGGAGCAGATAGAAGAATACGGCATGGAGCCTTTCATAGAAAAGTGTAAGGAATCCGTGTGGAAATATAAGGGAATGTGGGAGGATTTCTCCGGCACGGTGGGATTCTGGGCCGATATGGATGACCCCTATGTGACCTACGACGACAATTTTATCGAAAGCGAGTGGTGGGCCCTCAACGAGATATGGAAGAAAGGTCTTTTGTATAAAGGCTTTAAGATCGTGCCCTACTGTCCCAGATGTGGGACTCCTTTGTCTACCGCAGAGGTATCCCAGGGATACAAGACAGTAAAGGAGCGCTCGGCCATAGTAAGATTCAAGGCAAAGGGTGAGGATGCCTACTTCCTGGCATGGACCACCACCCCCTGGACACTTCCCTCGAATCTGGGTCTTTGCGTGAATCCTGATGAGACTTATGCCAAGGTTAAGGCCGTGGACGGATATACCTATTACATGGCAAAGGCTCTTCTTGATACCGTCCTTGGCGGTCTGGAGAGGGAAGAAGGGACGCCGGCCTATGAGATCATTTCGGAGTGCAAGGGAAAAGAACTGGAATACCGTGAGTATGAACCCTTGTACGCCTGTGCAGGGGAGGCTGCCGAAAAGAGCGGCAAAAAAGCCCATTATGTGATAGTCGACGACTACGTAACCATGACCGACGGTACAGGTATAGTACATACCGCACCCGCCTTCGGTGAAGATGATAACAGGGTCTGCTCCAGATACGGCATGCCTTTTGTTCAGTTTGTAAACGGCAAGGGCGAGATGACGGAGGAGACTCCCTATGCCGGCAAGTTCGTAAAGGATGCGGACAAGGATGTGCTGGTGGATCTGGATAAGGAGGGCAAGCTGTTTTCCGCCCCCAAATTCGAGCACGAGTATCCCCATTGCTGGAGATGCTCCACTCCTCTTATCTATTATGCCCGTGAATCCTGGTACATAAAGGAGACCGCAGTCAGGGATGACCTTATCAAAAACAACAACACGGTCAACTGGATACCTGAGTCCATCGGAAAGGGACGCTTCGGCAACTGGCTGGAGAACATTCAGGACTGGGCTATCTCGCGTAACCGTTACTGGGGTACTCCTCTTAACATCTGGGAGTGCGACGACTGTCATCATCAGGAGAGCATCGGCAGCAGGGCACAGCTCGCCGAGATGTCGGGCGATCCCGAGGCGGCAAAGGTGGAGCTTCACAGACCTTACATAGATGGGGTCACCATCAAGTGTCCCAAGTGCGGCAAGACAATGCACAGAGTGCCCGAGGTCATAGACTGCTGGTTTGATTCGGGTGCCATGCCCTTTGCCCAGCATCATTATCCTTTTGAGAATAAGGAACTCTTTGAGTCCCAGTTCCCCGCCCAGTTCATATCAGAGGCAGTGGATCAGACCAGGGGTTGGTTCCATTCCCTGATGGCCGAATCTACCCTGCTGTTCAATAAGTCTCCCTATGAGAACGTCATAGTGCTGGGACATGTGCAGGATGAAAAGGGCCAGAAGATGAGCAAGTCAAAGGGTAACGCAGTGGATCCCTTCGATGCGCTGGCCACCTACGGGGCAGATGCCATACGCTGGTATTTTTACATCAACTCCGCTCCCTGGCTGCCCAACCGTTTCCACGGCGACGCAGTGCAGGAGGGACAGAGAAAGTTCCTCGGCACTCTTTGGAATACCTATGCATTCTTCGTGCTCTATGCAAACATAGATGATTTTGACGCCACAAAGTACGAGCTGGAGTATGATAAGCTTCCCGTAATGGACAAGTGGCTTCTTTCAAAGCTCAACACCGCTGTCGATCTGGTGGATAAAAATCTTGATTCCTACAGGATACCCGAAGCGGCGAGAGTATTGCAGGATTTCGTGGACGATATGTCCAACTGGTATGTGAGAAGATGCCGTGAAAGATTCTGGGCAAAGGGAATGGAGCAGGACAAGATCAATGCATACATGACCCTGTACCGCGCTCTGGTGGATATATCCAAGGCTGCCGCACCCATGATACCCTTCATGACCGAGGAGATATATCAGAATCTGGTATGCAGCATAGACAAGTCTGCTCCCGAGTCTATACATCTGTGTGATTTCCCGGTGGCAGATAAGAAATATATTGACAAGACTCTTGAAGATAATATGCAGACCGTGCTGGATATCGTGGTCATGGGACGTGCCTGCAGGAATTCATCCAATATAAAGAACAGACAGCCTGTCAGCCGTCTTCTGGTAAAATCGGATAACGTGCCCGACAGCTTCTTTGTGGATATAATCAGGGAAGAGCTGAATGTTAAGGAAGTCATCTTCACCGATGATGTCAGGGAGTTCACTTCTTACAGCTTCAAGCCCCAGCTTAAGACCGTGGGACCCAAGTATGGTAAACAGCTGGGAGCCATCAAGGCCCATCTGGAATCCCTGGACGGTAACGCAGCCATGGACGAGCTCAATGAAAAGGGCGCCCTTAAGTTTGATGCAAACGGCACACAGGTAGAGCTTTCAAGGGATGATCTTCTCATAGAGATGACCCAGAAGGAGGGCTTCACCTCCCAGGCGGATAAGGGTATCACCGTGGTCCTGGATACACAGCTTACACAGGAGCTTATAGAAGAGGGCTACGTGCTGGAGGTCATTTCCAAGATCCAGACCATGAGAAAAGAGATCAATTTCGAGGTGACCGACAGGATCGATATCACCTTCAGCGGCAATGATGAACTGTGTGAGATCATAAAGAAGAATGAGAAACCCATTGCCGACAAGGTTCTTGCAGCAAGCGTAAGCTACGGCGTGAATGCCGGGACGGAGAAAGAGTGGAACATAAACGGTCAGATGCTCAATATCGGAGTTAAAAAGGCATAATGATCAAAACCCTTGCAGCACAGATAAAAGAATATAAAGCGGCGTCTGTTATGACGCCGCTTTGTGTGATAGGTGAGGTTATAATGGAAACCCTCATCCCGCTTATGATGGCCTCCATCATAGATAACGGCGTGGAGAAGGGTGATCTTGGACATATCATAAGAACGGGCTTCATAATGGTGATCATCGCCATAGCCGGACTTCTTTTCGGTGCGGCGGGAGGAGTGATGGCCGCAACGGCTTCCGCGGGCTTTGCGAAAAATCTGCGCAAGGCCATGTTCGAAAACATTCAGACTTTTTCCTTTTCAAATATAGACAGGTTTTCCTCTTCGGGACTTATCACCAGGCTTACAACGGACGTGACCAATCTGCAGAACGCATATCAGATGCTTCTGCGTATGGCCATGAGGGCGCCCTTTACCCTCATATTCGCCATGGCCATGTCTTTTTTTATCAACGCAAAGCTGGCGTGCATCTATCTTGTTGCGGTCTTGTTCCTGGCGGGGGCCGTGGGTTTTCTGATGTCCAGGGCACATGTGTATTTCAGACAGGTTTTTGAAAAATATGACGCCCTTAATGAAAGCGTCCAGGAAAATATTAATGCATGCCGCGAAGTAAAAGCCTATGTCCGTGAGGATTATGAGACCCTTCGATTTAACAAGGCCAGTAAGAATATCTATGATATGTTTATAAAGGCGGAGCGCCATGTGATCCTGGTTATGCCGCTGATGATGATGACGGTCTATTCCTGTATAGTGATCATCAGCCACCGGGGCGCCATAATGGTGGTGGGAGAAGAGCTGATGACGGGTCAGCTCATGAGTCTTCTGACATATTGCCTGAATATACTGATGAATCTTCTGATGCTCTCCTTCATCGTGGTGATGCTTACCATGTCCCAGGCCAGTGCAAAGCGTATCTGTGAGGTCATAAATGAGGAGAGCGATCTTAAACAATGTGACTTGCCCCTGAAGGAAATAAAGGACGGAAGCATCAGCTTTGATCATGTGACCTTCAGATATTATGAGAGATCCGAGCGGCCGGTACTGGATGACGTGACCCTGGATATCGCTTCGGGTGAGACCATAGGTATAATCGGCGGCACAGGCTCCGCAAAAACCTCGCTCATAAACCTGATAAGCAGGCTTTATGATGTGAGCGAAGGCAGTGTGAAGGTAGGTGGAGCCGACGTGCGCGATTACGATATGGCTTTCCTTCGCGATCAGGTGTCGGTGGTCCTTCAGAAGAATGTGCTTTTTTCCGGAAGTGTTCTGGAAAACCTGCGCTGGGGAAATGAGAACGCCTCCGAAGAAGAGTGTGAGAACGCCTGCCGTATGGCCTGTGCCCATGAGTTTATAGAGAAAATGCCGGAAGGATACAACTCCCATGTGGAACAGGGAGGCACCAATTTCTCCGGAGGACAGAGGCAGAGGCTCTGTATTGCCCGGGCCCTCATGAAAAAGCCTAAGATCCTGATACTGGATGATTCCACAAGTGCCGTGGATACTGCAACCGATGCAAGGATAAGGGATGCGTTAAAGAAATATATTCCCGGCACCACAAAGATAATAATCGCACAGAGGATCGCTTCGGTCATGGATTCGGACAGGATCGTGGTCATGGACGAAGGAAGGATAAACGGTGTGGGAACTCACGAGGAACTGATAAGGAGCAATGAGATATACCGTGAAGTCTGCCAGCTGCAGGGGATCGTTGTAACTGAAGCTGATAAAGACCCTACCCTGATGTCATATCCTGAAAGAGTATAATTAATAAAAAGTTAAGGAAAAAACAATGCCCCCTACCCCCCCAAGAGGACCCGGAAGACGAGTGAGAGGCCCTTTGCCCAAGCTCAAGGATCCGGGAGCCACATTAAAAAGGATAATTAAATATATCG
>JAEEGL015756503.1_pt1 | contig 46218 bp, 41 predicted proteins | sample 9134231 | NCBI WGS metagenome assembly JAEEGL01 (sample SAMN16246548, study PRJNA631951) | gut metagenome | biome: gut microbiome; feature: rumen; material: fiber-attached | host: Bos | place: Iran: Karaj | collected 2018-10 | reverse complement strand
TCCTGCAGATTGTGGCCGATTCCGGGAATGTAAGCTGTAACCTCGTAGCCGTTTGTTAAACGTACACGGGCAACCTTACGAAGAGCGGAATTAGGCTTCTTAGGTGTAGTTGTCTTAACAACTGTGCACACGCCACGCTTCTGGGGAGCGAAAACTTCAGTCTCCTTGTTGTGGATCGTGTTAATACCAGCCTGCAGAGCCGGGGAAGCAGACTTATATGTCTTATCGTGTCTTCCCGACTTTACCAATTGATTGAACGTCGGCATCAATACATCTCCTTTCTTAAGTATTTCTTCCTGCAAAAGGGCGCATTAAGCCCCTATGCGAAAAGCAATTAAGCATACACCCGTATCATTTTCTTGTAAAGTGCCTTTTTATCGTGCTTTAGCGGGCTAAATAATATATCATTATTTGAGCAGACGGCTTTTTGCCCCCACGGAGGTCCCATGAATAAGAGAGCAGTGGCTTTGATGTTAAGCTTTTCGATATGTCTGACGGCAGGCTGCAGCACGGGTTCCGTGACGGAGACGTCAGCGGAGACAGCGGCAGAGACCACGGCGGCAACCACCGAAGCCACCACGACCGCCACCACCGCAGAACCCACGGAAGAGAACTGGCCCGAGGACCGATATATCCCCTTCGCGTCCGGCAATGGCTTCTCCCTCATCGAGGAAGGATACGGGACGGAGGTGACGGACCAGCAGTACGGAACTTGCTGGGCGCACTCCGCAGCGACCGCGCTCGAGTCCAATTACCTCCTTTGTAACGGCGAAGTCATTGATGTGGATCCGAACGACATCGTGTACGCTACTTACGGCCACATTGGTGTCTCAGACCCGGACAGGGACGGCTTTCACGCGAGTATCTACTCCATGTATAACGTGGGCGGCGGGCCGGACCAGGTCATGGCAGGCATTAGTAACGGCCTCGACGGCGGCCTTGTCCTTACAAACACCATGCGCTACGACGAAGCAAGCCGCGAGGAGATCCAGGAGGCGCTTCGCACATACGGGGCCATCACCATCAGCTACCTGGACATATCTTCGGATTATTACAGTATTTACGGATATACGACTTTAAATAACCACAGTGACTGGTCGGATCATTCAGTGACGCTGGTTGGTTATGATGACGACTTCCCGGCGGAGTATTTCGAGCCTGCTGCGGAGGAGAACGGCGCCTGGCTGGTGCAGAACTCTTTCTCGGAGCGCTGGGGCGACGGCGGGTATTTCTGGATTTCCTACGAGACGGGATTCGACGAGCCCATGGGCTTAACCGGAAGCTACGACTACTCTTACGTGCTCTCCTACGACGGCGCGAATACGGCGTGGATCGAGGGAGACGGCGAGATCCGTCTTGCCAATGTGTTCGAGCATGAAGGCACGCTCGGAGCCGTCGGCACCTACACTTCCGAAGCTGATCAGGAAGTTACCGTCGAGATCTACGAAGGCGAGCTTACCGACGGAGAGCTTATCGCCACTGTTACGGAGACGTTCGAGTATCCCGGCTACCACACGCTCGTGCTTGATACGCCCGTCGAAGTCGAGAACTTTACTGTGGTCGCGGTATATGATGTTTCGGCGCCGGTCGAAGGCGAGCCGCAGGAAGATTATTATGGTGATTCTTATATAAGGTTCGCAGGTTCAAGCGAGTTCGGGCAGTCCTACATCCTTATCGGCGGCGAGTGGACCGACCTTGCTTCTGACGGCATAGAAGATCTGCTCGGGACAGACTTCCTCCCTAACAACGCCTGCATAAAGGCCCTCTTCCTGTAGGGAGTACACACAACGTTCACACAAGCTTTACCTCCAAGCCCGATTATTGAATGAACTCATCCACCGCCCGATGTTAGACTACAAGTGTACCTAATATCATTCCTTTAACATGGAAGAAAGGAGGCACCAGTGGAAAACAAAGAATTAAACCTTAACCTGAACGAGTTGAATCTCGATGATCTTGATGCCGTTAACGGAGGAAATAGGTTAAGCGACGCTATACTCAATAATGAGTCAGTAGCGAATTTCATCCGCGATAAGAAGATAGCAGGTGTACCTTTAGATGCTTGTATCACTCTTGTATGCGAATACCTCGGTTCGTGCGTCGGCAGATATATCACACGCGACCAGGTAATCTCTTTCGTAAACAAGATCTACGACAGCCTCTGAGGCTCAACCGTCAGATTAATAGAATAAGGCGTCGATGGGCGCCTTCTTTTTTGTGTTTATAAAGGCTTTCTTGCCGTTATCCCGTAATATCTTCGGTACAGGATTATCTTGCCGCCCACGGTGTTTCCCTCTATGTAAGCGTCAAGCTTCGATTCATCGAGCTTCTCCCCTTCTATGGAGATGCCCTCGAGGATCGGAACCTTCTCGAGAAAGCCGCGGAACGACTCACGGTCCGCGAAGAAATCCCGCTCATGGATCGGTACCGGCTCCACGTCAGTGAACCCCGCCGCAAGTATGTGCTCATAGTCTGCTATGCTCACGGGAACGGCATCGTTATAACCCTGCCCACCCTCGAAAAGCATCTTCAGGCTCCAGCAGTCATACTTGTCCACACCTCTTATGAGAAGGTGGCCGCCTGGCTTTAATGCGCGGAAGATCTGATCCGGTGCGATGCAGGTGTGACGTGCAACGACGATGTCGAAGTGATCGTCCGGGACATCCATGTGAAGGTTGTCCATGACCTTGAAGGAGATGTTCTCCCTGCCGGTCTGTAATAAAGCCCGGCGCGCTGTGTCGATCATGTGGGGAGAGAAATCGGTGCCCAAGATCTCGGCGCAGTCGGGGAAGAAATCGAAGATCTTCTCGCCGCCTGCCGTACCAAGGTCAAGGATGCGAGAGTCCTTACCCGCGAGCGAGCCTAAGATCTCGTAAAGATCCCAGTCCGTGAGTGACTCCGAATGGATGCCGAACTCGTCGAAGCTCCAGTGAGCCATCTTCTGGTAGTAATTGTAGTAGCTTTCGTGAGACATAATAAAAGAACCTCCTTTCACGAACAGCAAAAACCAATGCACCGTAGTGCAGACTCTTTGTCATTCATGATGAGATTCTCAGGTTCTTATCATTATTAACCCCGTCCAACGGACGTCACGGATGCAGAACGCGAATAACTAATTGATCTGCAACGTATTAATTATACCATGGCACTGACTAAGTATAAAGAAAGGGCCGCCCCGGCAACCGGGACAGCCCTCTTATTAATCTGTACTTTATCAGCTTATCAGCCGAAGAGAGTAAGAAGGATACCTGCTGCGATAGCAGATCCGATAACACCTGCAACGTTCGGACCCATGGCGTGCATGAGAAGGAAGTTGGAAGGGTTCTCCTTCTGACCGACCTTGGACGCTACACGAGCTGCCATAGGAACAGCGGATACGCCTGCTGCACCGATCAAAGGATTGATCTTACCCTTAGTAGCGAAGTACATGATGTCTCCGATGATGAGACCTCCGATCGTAGCGAATGAGAATGCTGCGAGACCGAGACCGATGATGAGGAGTGTCTGTACAGAGAGGAAGTTAGGTCCTACTGCAGTACCGCCTACTGCAACACCGAGCATGATCGTTACTGTGTTACACATAGCATTCTGAGCTGTGTCGGAAAGTCTGTCTGTAACTCCGGACTCCTTGAAGAGGTTACCAAGCATGAGGCAGCCGAGGAGAGGAGCAACGGAAGGAAGGATCAGTACGCATACGACTGTTACGATGATCGGGAAGCAGATCTTCTCGAGCTTTGTAACAGGTCTTGCCTGCTCCATCTTAACCTGACGCATCTTCTTTGTTGTAAGAAGCTTCATGAAGAAAGGCTGGATCATCGGGATCAGAGCCATGTAGGAGTAAGCTGCTACAGCGATAGCTCCGAGGAGCTCAGGAGCGAGCTTACTTGTGAGGTAGATAGCCGTAGGGCCGTCAGCACCGCCGATGATACCGATGGAAGCAGCACCCTCAGGAGAGAATCCGAGAAGGATAGCTACTACGAATGCGAATGAGATACCGAACTGAGCACCTGCACCCATGAAGAAAGACGAAGGTCTGGAGATCAGGGGTCCGAAGTCAGTCATGGCACCGACTGCCATAAAGATAAGGCAGGGGAAGATATCGAGCTTAACGCCGATATAGAGGAAGTCGAACAGACCGGGTTCAATATGATTGCCCGCCGCATCGACGAATCCGCCGCCCAAAGCAGCCCAGTTGATCTCGCCGTTGAACCATTCGGGGTGGAAGATTCCGCCGCCCGGCCAAGGGAGATTCGTAAGAAGCATTCCAAATGCGATAGGAAGAAGGAGCAAAGGCTCGAACTCTTTTCTGATCGCGAGGTAGAACAGGACGAATGCAAGCAATATCATGATCGCATTTTTCCACCCGTCCGGTGTAAGGAAGAACTGGGCTACACCCGAGTTATTCCAAAGATCCAATAATACATCAAACATTTTCAGGCCTCCGTGATCATGAAATGGTCACAAGAGGAGCACCGGTATCGACGCTTGCGCCCTTGTTTGTGAGAATCTGAGCTACTGTTCCTGCGCAAGGAGCGTAGATCTCGTTCTCCATCTTCATTGCCTCGAGAATGACTACAAGATCACCCTCCTTAACTGTCTGGCCTACCGTAACCTTTACGTCGAGGATTGTACCCGGCATAGGTGAGTTAACAGGTGTTGTTCCTGCCTGTACTGAAGCCGCAGGTGCTGCTGCAGGAGCTGCAGCAACAGGTGCAGCAGCGGGAGCAGGAGCAGCCTGAACAGCCGTTGTTCTGATAAGGTTAGCCTTACCCTTCTCGACTTCTACTTCATAAACTTTATCGTTGATTGTTACGTTATAAATCATTATTAGTACCTCTCCTTATTTCTCGTCAACGAGCTTGATCGACTTGAATACGAGTTCAGACAGAGGGATTCCCGTATTGTCTGAAACGATAGCCATGATCATGGCAGCCGTCTTCTCATCACAGCCCTTGAGCTTCAGTGTTCCGGAAGAGAACTCCTCACCCGGATCCTCGGTCTTCTCAACAACTGCAGGTGCAGCCGCAGTCTCGACCTTAGTCTCTTCCTTCTTACCGCCGATAACGTGACCTGATACTCCGGCAATAACCTTGCCTGAGAGTGATATCAGTATGTACATAAGGAAGAGAACACCGAATACGACGAGCATAACGGTGGCAGCATTCATGAGCATATCACCTGCGCCCATCTGGGGCTGGAACAAAGTGAATGTCCCGCTGCCGTTGTTCTCAGAGGCATAACGGATAATATCCATCATTAATCCTCCTTCTTCTCGATCGTGTAGTTGACTGTGTTAGATTCCTTCTCTTCTCTTGCTTCGAAGAACTTCTCAGCAACCTGAGGGAAGGAGATATAGGAGAGGACATCCTCGTCACATCTTGCCTTATCACCGAGCTCTGCCTTTGTCTTCTCGAAAGCGGGCTCAAGAGTGTCAGCGTATCTGCATGTGATGATCTCATCATCCTTCCAGAACTTAGCGATGAGCTCCTTGTTAACCTCACCCGGTGCACGGCCGTACTCACCTCTGAGGTAAGCCTTAGTGTCCTTGGTAACGTTCTTGTACTTGCCCATGAGGACGTTGTTAACTGCCTGTGTACCAACGAGCTGGGACATAGGAGTAACGAGCGGAGGATAACCCAGATCCTTACGAACGTTAGGGATCTCGGCAAGAGCCTCTTCGAACTTATCCTGAGCCTTCATATCAGTCATCTGCTTAAGCATGTTGGAGAACATACCGCCGGGGAGCTGATACTCGAGGATATCTGTACGGATACCCATGGACTTGGGGTTAAGAATGCCTTCCTTGATGAATCTGTCCTTGATAGGAGCGAAGTGATCGGCGATCTTCTTAAGAGCGGAAGAATCAAGATCTGTCTCATAGCCGAGCTGCTCGAGAGCATACTTCATTGTCTCTGTAGCAGGCTGTGATGTACCGCCGGCCATAGGAGAGATTGCAGTATCGATACCGTCCAATCCTGCCTCGATAGCCTTGAGGTATGTCATGGGGCCGAGGCCAGTTGTGTGATGTGTGTGGAAATAGATCGGAACCTTAACGGAAGCCTTCAATGCCTTAACGAGGTCATATGCTTCCTGAGGGCCGCAGATACCTGCCATGTCCTTGATGCAGATGGAGTTAACTCCCATCTTCTCAAGTTCCTTACCCATCTCGGCGTACTTTTCTACTGTGTGAACCGGGCTTGTTGTGTAGCAGATACAGCCCTGAGCGTGCTTACCGCACTTCAATGTCTCATCTACTGCGACTTCGATGTTTCTGAAGTCGTTCAAGGCATCGAATATTCTGAAGATATCCATGCCGTTCTCGGCTGATTTTCTTACAAAGAGTCTTACGACATCATCGGGATAATGCTTGTAACCGAGGATATTCTGTCCTCTTAAGAGCATCTGTAAAGGCGTCTTCTTGCAGACTGCCTTGATCTTACGGAGTCTCTCCCACGGATCCTCATCCAGGAAACGGAGGCAGGAATCAAATGTTGCGCCTCCCCAGCACTCGATCGAGTGGTAACCTGCATTGTCCATCGTCTCGAGAATGTCTTCGAAGTCTGAGAACGGCATACGGGTCGCGATAAGCGACTGCTGAGCATCACGTACAACCGTCTCTGTGAACTGTACTTTCATTAGCGTCACGCTCCTTTAGAAAATTTTCGCCATTAAAAGAGATTATAAAGCAAAAAGAGGTGACTTTGTAGGTTAAATATCTTTATTAATTAGTTAGAAGATTTATAAAGCTCAGATACGAGATCGGCGACGGTGATGGTCTCCACCTCATCCCCTGCATCCGTGTCATCGTAGTAGACCATCATGGGGATAAGATCCTCAGCCTCGAATACGACCTTGCACTTACGGTCATTCCTTCCGGGATTGCCCTTCGTATAGTCCTTGAGGTCCTCGATAATGAGGCTTACCGCAGCCTTCATGGCCTCGTCCTCGATAGAATCGAGCTTGGCAAAGCATATCTTCTTGCAGTCATCGACTGTCATTTCCTTAAGCTCCGGGAAGAGCTTCGGAGTCTCATAGAAGTAGTCGATAACGGGGCAGACCTCTGCGCCCAGAGCCTCACAGTAAACGGAAGTCTTCTGCCTTACGATATAAAGATTCGCATCCTTCTTAACAAAACCGCCTTCGACATCGTCAGTAAGGTCGGCGATCATATCTTCATAATCGATTACGGGATAAACTTCAGACATAGGAAACCTCCGGGGTGCATATGATAAACAGATTCTACCATTATTCGACGATAAACACCGTATTCTTATCAAACATTCCGAATGCGAAGCCGAGTTTCAGAAATAAAGGCATGTCCTCATATGCTTCGAACGAGGTCCTCGAGAAGAACTCTTCAAGTGAGATCTGTTCTGTATATCCGTAAGGATTGGCGATGGTTATCGTATCAGAAGGAACATCGAGGCCTGTGATAAGCGAATAGTGCAAAGTCCACTCATCTTCACATAACGCCGCCCACTCGAAAGGCACAGGCATCCCGGAAGCAATGGAATCATAGATAAGATCAATAAGCTCCGAGTTCGTCTGATAGCTGTACATCGAAGTCGTATACTCAGGAAACCTCTTGTTCATCTCATCGCAGAACGCGCTCCCCGTCGAAGTTACGACACGTCCGTACTCATCATAAAGATCCGCCTCTGTTATCCTCTCCCCATTCCATGCTGAGAACATCTCGATCACCGCATACCCGCAGGATACATCCTGGGTTATCACTTCTACCCCGTCGACAGATACAGGAGTCTGATACTTGGGATCATCGTAGATATACGAGTAATCATCATTAAGATTACTCGTCTTGATACTAAGCCTTATCAAAGCTCCCGCCATAACAAGAACGAGAACCGATAATAGGACCGCCGTGATCATCAGAATCTTCTTTCTCATAAGGATACCTCCCCTATTGTTTACCTATATGGTAACCAGAGGAGTAAGAGAATGAATTAGGGATGCCTTATATATTCCTTAAATCTTTCTTAAGAGCGTGATCAGGCAGCAAAATAAGCATCAATGCCGTTCGCGATCCCGTTGACCATAGTCGTCTGGTTCGCAGGATTGGTCATATAAAGATCATCGTGCTCATTCGTCATGAATCCCATCTCAAGAAGAACGCAGGGAATCGTACTCCAGTTGTTACCGGTCATATTGTTCTGTTCGAACACGCCGCGGTTACGGATACCGGTGGCACTGCAGTAAGAATCGATGATGCATCTTCCAAGTCTCGCGGAGCCTGCATAAGTCTGAGGATTCCAAGGGTTATTGGGAGATATAACGATCGCGTGAGCGCCGCTTGCAGACGAATTATCGAGTCCGTCCGCATGGATCCTTACCATGATGTCCGCACCGTTGTTGCCGATCTGCGCACGTGTGACACAGTCGACCGGAGTGGAATTATCGTAGCGCGTCATAATGACGTTGTATCCTCTAGCCTCAAGCTCAGTACGGAGCTGGTTTGCTATCTGCATAGTAAGGATATATTCACTGACACCTGAGAATCTGCCTCGTGTACCCGACGTATCCGCAAGCTTCATATCTGAAGAGCCGGGACCCAGAGGGACATATCCTGATGCCACTACGCTTGAATGACCGGGATCGATACATACCGTGATGCCGTTGGCGCTTCCCGACGTATTGCCGTAATGACGGCAAAGCTCTGCAAACTCAGCGGAATTCGAGAAGCCCTCGATGATGCTGCTTCTCGTCACACTTCCCGAAGCAAGTCTTCCCGTCCAGTAGGACAAGCCGTCGCTCTCGGGATCTCTGTCGAGGAAAGTCCTGTAAAGGACTGTTACATATTCAGAGTCACTTACATTCTTCGCTACAAACTCAGGTGAGAACAGAAATCCTCTCGCACAATCCGCGAAGGAAATCTGATGAGTCCTTAATCTGTTGCTCCAGTCATTAAGACCCGTGGGATCGGGAGAACGTCCAAGAACCACGGTGTAAAGCCTTGTCGCGAATCCCGTGTAGCCGTCATCTGCAGTATCCGCATTTACGGGTACGGCAAGAAGCACGGTCAGAACGACCGCGAGAATCAGGGATAATAATTTCTTTCTCATATCAGGAATCCTGTGCCTGAACGGCAGTCATTGCAACGGTGTTAACGATATCTTCTACCGAACATCCGCGCGACAGGTCATTACAGGGTGCATTAAGACCCTGAAGGACTGCAAAGCAATCCGCGCCTCCGATCCTCTGTGTAATCTTATATCCGATATTTCCGGCCTGAAGATCCGGGAATACGAGAATGTTAGCTCGTCCTGCAACGGGGCTTCCGGGAGCCTTGCTTGCACCGATCTCGGGAACCAGAGCGGCATCATACTGCATCTCACCGTCAAGAAGAAGATCAGGTGCGAGCTCGTGTGCCTTAGCGACTGCTTCCTGAACCTTGGAAACCAGCTCATGCTTAGCCGAACCCTTGGTGGAGAATGACAGCATTGCTACTCGAGGCTCTGTAAAACCGCACAGTCTCTTAGCTGTATCAGCTGTAGCGATGGCGATGTATGCGAGCTCCTCAGAAGTAGGATTAGGCATAACTACGCAGTCCGCGTATACGAGTAGGCCGTCCTCACCGAGATCGCGGTTAGGGCAGTCCATAAGGAAGCTTGAAGATACGACCTTCATCTCGGGCTTTGTCTTGATGATCTGCAAAGCGGGACGGAGCATGTCGCCTGTGGTATGAACGGCACCGGATACGAGACCGTCTGCATCGCCGCACTTGATCATCATGATACCGAAGTACATGGGGTCAGCAACGAGCTTAACAGCATCTTCGGGTGTAACGCCCTTAGCCTTACGAAGTTCATAGAGAGTATCCGCATAGGAGGAAGCCTTATAACTTGTGGCAGGATCGATGATCTCGATGCCTGTGATATCAGCTCCGTTCTCTGCTGCAGCAGCCTTGACGGAATCGGGATTACCGATAAGCACGGGCTCTGCGATGCCTTCCTTCTTGAGGATGGCTGCTGCCTGTACCGTACGCTTCTCGTCACCTTCCGGGAGCACGATGCGCTTGATATCCGATGATGCCTTTGCCTTGATCTTCTCGATGAGCTTGCTCATAGTAAAGCCCTCCTTATAATTACAGATCGATTCCTGCGAATCCCTGCCAAACGTCCTTGCCCTGATATGTTAAAGGCTCCTTCTCGCCGCGGAGAACTTCGAGTGCGGGAAGTGCCAGTGCCTCCTGCTCCATCTCTCCGGGATATACGCTTATAGGTGCGATGAAGCCGCAGCGCTTTTCGATAGTTGCACGTACGTCGTCGAATCTTAAAAGGCCGCCCGTAAGAAGGATGCCGTCTACCTTGCCGCACAGAACTGCACTCATCTCGCCGATCATCTTGCAAACCTGGTAGAGCATCGTGTTCCATACGAGAGATGCCTTGTAGTCGTCCTCGTCAACGAGCTCGTGGATAGTGTCGGAGTTTGCCGTGCCGAACAAGTCAACGAATCCGCCTGCACGTGAGCAGCGAAGTCTTACCGCATCCGTGCCGTGCTCATCGATATAGTCGAGGAGCGCGAGAACAGGAACGGAACCTATTCTTGTGGGAGTGAATGCACCCTCGCCGTCGGCACCCATGTTACCGTCTACCATTCTGCCGTGGTCGTGAGCAGCTACCGTGATACCGCCGTCGATGTGGGCTACGATGAGGTTCATGTCCTCATATTTCTTACCCAGGGACTTCGCGTGATACTCGGCTACTGCCTTCTGGTTAAGCACGTGCGAGTGGGATACTCTGTACACGCCCTTGATACCCGTAAGTCTTGCGTAATCGCAGTACTCGTCTACGTTAGTGGGGTTCAGTGTGAACGCGGGCTTGTTGTACTCCTGAGCAAACTTCCACGCGAGCATGACACCGAGCTTGGCAGGGTGCTCCGAGCCTCCGACTGCGGCCTCAGTGTCGTCGTACATCTTCTGATCGATCCTGGTAATGCCGCCGGGCTGCGTGTGGGCGCTGCCGCCTCTTCCTACGAAAGCATCGATGCTCTCGGGAGCCACGTTCTCCTCCGCAAGCATGTCCGTGATGACCTTATAGCGAAAAGGCATCTGCAGGTTTACGTGAGAGAACTTAAGAAGCTCGTCAGCATCATGGAAAAGGCTCTTCTCGAATACTGAAACTTCATCCTCGAAAAGACTGACCTTCGTCGAGGTGGAACCGGGGTTAATGATCAATAATCTGTACATATGTAATCCTTCTTTATCTGAAGAAATAAACGAGAGCAAGTACGTGGCAGACTTCTGCAACAACTACGAGCAGATGCCATACCATGTGGGAGAACTTGAACTTCTTCCCTGAATAGAAGAACAAGCCCAGAGTATATACGAGTGTACCCGCGATAATGAGCCAGAAGCTTGCAGGCGTTGCAGCCGCGTGCAGGGGCTTCAGGATAAACAGTCCGAGAAGGCCCATAATGATGTAGATCATTACTGCAAATCTCGTGCCGATCTTATTATTGGGATACATGAATATCATCAGGAATGTTCCGAGAAGCGCGAGTGCGAGTTCGGCGATAAGGATGCCGAGACCCCAGCCTCCGCCTACAAGAGAGAGGCACAAAGGTGTAAATACACCGAGGATAGCGTAGTAGACCATGATGTGGTCAAGCTTCGCGAATACTCTCTTATGGATAGATCCTGGCTTCTGGAAATGGTAGATAGTCGTGAACAAAGATGCGAGGAATCCGAAGATCATGAATGCGGATATACCGATGGAATCCTCAAGTTCGAATCCTTCCGGAGCCTTAACATATGCATGTACTGATGCGAAGGGGATCATGAACAGGAAGTAGATCGCAAGAACACCGGACGTAATGGAGTTTCCGACTTCCTCGCCGAAGGTCTCACGTGTCTTCTCTATAGTTCTCTTTACTTTCCTGGTCTGTCTCTGGAACCAGCTCATCTCGGAAAGGCCGACTTCGAGCGGGTCCTGGCCGGACTTGGCAACCTTGCGGTCGCTGTCACTCGACATCATCTTTTCCCAGTGCTTATTGTTCTTAGCCATTCCTTATACTCCGATATTCAAATTCGCTAGATTATATAATAAACCTATCACTCAGGTAAAGAAGACTCTTTACTCTGTTCAGGAGCAGCGGGAGAAGTGGGCGCAGGAGCCGGAGCCGTAATGACCGTACCGAGTACTTCGGGCATGGAAGCCTTTCTTACCGACTTGGAGCCGATACCTGTCGTATTGTTCTCTATCGAAGTCTTGTCGAGAGCCTTCATGGGATCGAGCTGTTCCTGTCTGTAAGCATCTCTGTAGAATCTGAACAGCTGGCATCCTACATACAGTATGAGGGCAACAGGCATTATCATCCTGGGCAAAGCTTCAACGAACGAATCACCGAGCACTGTCGTGACCGGAGCAAACGGAGCTTCCACCATTCCGTATACAGCCTTCAGAAGGAAAGCCCATACTACTGATACGATGCTCGCATCATCACCGGATAACTTGTCTGCCATTCCGGGAAGTATCCATACGGGGATGGATGCAAGCACACCGTAAGCAGCAAGACCTGCCGACATCCAGAATTTCTTCTTATAAGCCGCGAATACGGGAAGCACCAGAAATACCAGCACGAGGAAAATCCATGAGAACACTGTCTCAACGGGTCCGAACTCACGGGGAACTATCTCGCCGTATATAAAATAAAGCGGCAGGAAGCATACATAAAAGAGCGATACGCATATGCAAAGAAGAAAAACGCATATGAAATAATCTCTTCTCATCGTAAGCCTCCGAATAAATAATAGCCGGTCATTGACCGACTATTATTCTAGCATTATTTATCTAAGTTATCACTCGCCCTTGAAGAACGGATCGTCTTCGGCTCTGACCTTAAGTTTGAGTCTTACGGACAGAAGTCTGACGCCGGCACCTCCGAAGTGGAGTCTGAATACGTTATATCTGGACATCATGATGAACTCTGTCTCCTGAGTGCCTGTGTGTCCCTCAAGACCGTTCCATGTAACGACACTGAACGGAATGCTCGAGCAGTAGACTGTCATAGGGATCTGCGCCAGGGAATTAAGGTCGGATCTTCCTGTCAGGATAACAGCATAACGGCCCGGATCATCCGAATCGATACCGAATGTGAAGTCAGCGCCCGTGGATGTATCAACATCAACCTCGATGATCGACTCCTTATCAGCAGAGAGCTTGTAGTAGTGATCAACCTTGGTGACGACAACATCATCCTTGAAAGGACAATCGATGTGATTTACCTTGACCTCATTACCCATGATTCTCTCCATGGCATGGGTCTCCATCGTGTATCTTAAGATGTTCTGCGCGTTACGCTGAAGCTCGGCGCGGCTTACTCTTTCCTTATTGCCGGACTTGAGATTCTCCACGATATCGCTCTCGTCAACATTCTTATCGGATACCTGCGAGCAGACCATGAACAGATCGCACTGCGCCTTAGCCATCAGCGAATGCTCGGTAAGAGCTTCGGATCTGTGCATCATCTCGGGGATCTTCTCGATGAATGCCCACCAGTCGGTCATGACAATACCTGTGTAACCCCACTGGTTTCTTAAGATCTCGGTATTAAGCTCATAGTTTGCCGTACCGTAAACACCGTTTATCTTGTTATAGACAGACATTATGCTTCTGGCATTTCCTTCCTTAACGGCGATCTCGAAGCCCTTAAGGTAGATCTCGCGGAGAGCCTTCTCAGAGATAACGGAATCCATGAACCTTCTGTGAGTCTCTCTGTTATTGCCGCAGAAGTGCTTGATAACAGCAGTTACGCCGTTCTTATGAAGTCCGTTAAGCTGAGCTGCTGCCATGATACCCGTAACTACAGGATCCTCCGAGAAATACTCGAAGTTTCTTCCGTTAAGCGGGAATCTGTGGATGTTCATTCCGGGACCCAAGATAGCATCGATCTGATTGCTTACCATCTCGATTCCAAAGTATGTGAACAGCTCCTCTACAAGCTTAGTGTTGAATGAAGATGCGATACAAGCGCCGCTCGGAAGCGAGAATGCCTTCTTACCGCTGTCGATACGCATACCTGAAGGACCGTCTGCGCAGCATACAGTCGGGATGCCGAGCTCCTTATGGTGCTCTGACAGGCCTGCGAAAGCACCTGCCGTACCTGTAGTTACCTTCGGGCTGCTCATGCCCTCGCCTCTGATGATAAGAGACAGATCAGCATCTGTAAGCTGGGCCGTGAACTCATCGAGAGTGTTCTTGCCTGACTTAACATCAGCAAGCTTGATACCCTTATCCCCTGTCTGAGGGATCTCGGGGCGGAGTCCGTCGAATCTGTCTTCGATATTCTCATGTGTTCTTACAGGAACATCTTCTTCGCCGTTGTTAGTCATTCTCTTGAATGATTCTACAGGCTTTAACGCAGACTTGAGGCTCTCGATTACTACGTCCTCCGAAAGCTCCTTCTTGCCTGCTTCGATTCCGCCGTCAACTCTGTCGCCGAGAACGAATGTATATGTTCCCTTCTCGAGCATGAAGCCCGTGCCGTGTCCGAGTCTGCCGTCGTCATCGTAGGACGCGAATCTGCTTACGGGAGCGTAGATAGTTACTGTCTCCTCCTGTCCCGGAGCGAGTGTTGATGTTTTCGCGAAGCCTATGATTACTCTCGAAGACTTCGTGAGTATTCCTGCGGGGGCGTCTGCGTAGAGCATGACTGCTTTCGCGCTTGCGAAGCTTCCCGTGTTCTTTACAACAGCACTTACGGTAACGCCGTCGTCCTTGTAATCAAAGCCGCTGCACTTAATGTCGAACGTGCTGTAAGTAAGACCGTAACCGAAGGGATACTGCACCTTCTCGGGAGCGAACGTGGAAAAGTACCTGTAACCTACGAAAATATCCTCGGCATAAATGTCCTTCAGACCGTCGCCGGCACCGAAGTTCTTGCCGGAAGGATAGTCTTCAAGGTTATATGCGATCGTATCTGTAAGGCAGCCGGAAGGAGAAGCCTTACCCATAACGAGATCTCCTGCTGCAAGGCCGCCGTACATGCCAGCCTGCCATACATACATTACAGAAGCGGGATCGTACTTTGTTACCCATGACATGTCGATGGTATTGCCGACGTTAAGAAGAACGATCGTCTTGGAGAAAGCCTTGCAGACTTCATCAAGCATCTTCTCCTCCCCGTCAGTGAGATAGTAGGAACCCTTCTGGTCTGTGTTGTCACGGTCCTCACCTGCAGTTCTGGCAATAACGATAACGGCAACATCATTCTTAGCTGCCATGCGGGATACAAGATCAGAGTCTACAGGCATCTCTTCCTGAGACCATCTCTCCTGTCCCCAGCCTACACCGGGATCTACGGGATTCTCTTTCTCCCACTCGTTATAGATGGATATGAGTTCTTCATCGAGCTTAGCGCCTGCTTCGAGCAGACCTTCTCTGATGTCGTATACGTGATTAACATTAACCATTCCGCCGGAGCCGGTACCACTCTTATAGTAGTTACCCTGCATTCTTCCGAACAATGCGATCTTGGCATCTTCGCTGACCGGAAGCGCCTCCCTGTCATTCTTAAGGAGCACCGAGCCTTCACGGGCGATATCGATAGCGGCGTTCTTATACTTCTTCCAATCAAGTGTCAGTTCGGTCATACAGAAACCCTCCGTGGCATTAGGTAACTGTATTTTAAACCACGAATTATGACTAAAAATAACAAATTCGTTGTTTTTTTATAAACTTAATTGCAAGTTGTAGGTCTCAGGGTCACAGGCAGTATATCTTATGATCTCTTCCATGCGCTTCTTGTCCATGTAGGCTACAAGAGAGAAAGCCTTACCGGATCTTCCTGCGCGTCCTGTTCTTCCAATCCTGTGAAGATAGAATTCATTCTCATTGGGGATATCGTAATTAAAGACAGCTTCAACGTCATCGACATCGATCCCCCTTGCAACAACGTCAGTTGCCACAAGCACATCAAACTTATTCTTACGGAAGCCGTCCATAACGCGGTTTCTTCCTCCCTGGCCGATGCTGCCGTGAAGGATGTCGCAGTTGACGCCGTGTGTCTCGAGCTTTCTTAAGACCTTCTCGGTCTGGGTCCTGGTGTTGCAGAAGACGATCGCCTTCTTGATCTGCTCTGCATCAAGAACGCTTATGATCGCACTTACCTTATCCTTCTCGGGAACTTCGATAATATACTCGTCTATATTCGGATGGTCCTCGGCCTTCGGCATAACGTCGATCTGGGCCGCACCCTCCATGAACTGCCATGTGATGTCGAGGATCTCGCGGGGCATCGTTGCAGAGAACAAAGCCATCTGCTTGTCCTTGGGAGTAAGCTCGATGACTCTCTTAATGTCCTTGATAAAGCCCATCTTAAGCATCTCATCGGCCTCGTCCAGGACAAGAGTATAGATGCCGCTTATATCGATCAGCTTTCTTCCTACAAGATCGAGAAGTCTTCCCGGAGTAGCTACTACCACCTGGGGATTTCTCTTAAGCTTATTCTGCTGGGTCTTGATATTCTGTCCGCCTATTACGGCGCATACGTTAAATCCGTCTATGAAGCGGGCGAGGTTCTTAATCTCGGATGCGATCTGAAGCGCAAGCTCTCTTGTGGGGCAGAGAATAAGAGCCTGAACGAAGTCTGCGTTCATATTAAGGTATTCAAGTATCGGGATCGCGAAAGCAAACGTCTTTCCGGTACCTGTAGGAGCCTTCGCGATGAGGCTCATGTCATCCATGAGAAGAGGGATTGCCTTCTGCTGTATCGTAGTCGGACGCTTCACGCCCATCTTGCGGAGGGCGTCTTTAATCTCAGGTGACAGATCAAAATCCTTGAAACTCAATTCTTCGTTATTTGCTTCGCTCATACCCGAGTATTATACAATACGCGTATTCAAGCGGTATACTTGAAACATCTGTACTTTTGGGAGATTAGCTAATGGCAAAACGTGTTTTTCTTGTTATCCTTGACAGTTTCGGATTAGGAGGCGCACCCGACGCAGCGGCATTCGGAGACGAAGGCAGCAACACTCTGGCCGCGGTTCTGTCCGACTCAGATCTGCCCTTCCCCGGACTTGCCAGGATGGGGCTTTTCGACGTGGACGGAGAGGACGACGAACGCATAAAGGCGTGGAAGAAAGCACAGGATGCTATGCCTGCCCCCATAGGTTCTTACGGCAGGATAAGAGAGCTTTCCGCGGGAAAGGACTCGACCATAGGTCACTGGGAGATCGCGGGTGTCTGCTCTGACACACCCCTCCCCACGTATCCCGACGGCTTCCCCGAGGAGCTTGTGGAGAAGCTTAAGGAGGTCTCCGGCAGAGGCGTGCTCTGCAACAAGCCCTACAGCGGCACCGAGGTCATAAAGGACTACGGCAAGCAGCACATGGAGACGGGCAACCTCATCCTCTACACTTCGGCTGACTCCGTTTTCCAGATCGCGGCCCACGAGGAAGTGGTTCCCCTCGAGGAACTATACCGGATCTGCAGCGAGTGCCGTGCTTTCCTCACGGGTGAGCACGCTGTGGGCAGAGTCATCGCGAGACCTTTCGTCGGCGACAGCGAAAATGGCTTCACCCGTACCCCTAACCGCAAGGACTACTCCCTGCCCGCCCCCTCCGCGACCATGCTCGACATGCTCACGAGAGAAGGCCTCGACGTAATATCGATCGGAAAGATCAAGGATCTGTTCGCCTACAGAGGACTCTCGGACAAGATCGCAACTTCAGATAACACGGACGGCATCCACAGACTTACGGATATGCTCGACTGTGACTTCCACGGACTTTGTTTCGTTAACTTTGTAGACTTCGATGCGAAGTACGGCCACAGAAATGACATCAGCGGCTATGCGGCTGCGATGCACGAGTTTGACGATGCACTTGAGAAGATGATCCCTCTTCTTAACAAGGACGATCTTCTTATCATTACTGCAGACCACGGCTGCGATCCCTCCACACCTTCCACGGATCACAGCAGAGAGTGCGTGCCGCTTCTTATCTACGGTGAAGGCTACGATGTTCCCTGCAACCTCGGCGAGCTTGCAGGCTTCAATGCAGTCGCATCCATCGTCTATACCGCACTTCTCGGCAGAAACCTTCCGGGTTCAGTAGCGAAGATCCCTCACGAGCTTTCTTCAGAGAACATATTCTCCTATGTAGATATGACCAACCTCAAGACAACGGCAACGACCAAGGATATCGAGACTTTGGTCGACACCGCTATCGAGAAGGGAGCAGCCTCGGTATGCGTCCAGCCCTGCTTCGTAAGAGACGCGGCAAGAAGAGCTGACGGAAGACTTAACATCTGCACCGTAATAGGATTCCCTAACGGATACTCGACTACGGCTGTTAAGAAATACGAGGCACTTGATGCGATCGCGAACGGAGCGACCGAGATCGATATGGTCATCAACGTGAACTTTATAAAGTCCAGAAGATTCGAAGAGGCCGCCCTGGAGATCGGTATACTGGCTGATGCGGTACATAAGAAGGGCGCGATCCTGAAGGTCATTATCGAGACCTGCCTTCTTACAGAAACAGAGAAGAAGATGCTCTGCAATATCGTTACCGTACAGGGTGCAGATTTCATTAAGACATCAACTGGATTCGGTTCGGCGGGAGCCACCGTGGAAGACGTAAGTCTGATGCGGCACTATTCGGGAACGACTGTGGAAGTCAAAGCAGCAGGCGGCATCAGGACCAAGGAGGCCGCCCAGGCCATGATCGATGCCGGTGCCACAAGAATAGGAGCGTCGAATCTCGGATAGTCAATACTTAGAAGCTTGGCACGCGATCTTAATCCGGAACAGCGGCATCATGCAATCTAAAGTGCCGCCACTGCTTTATGTCTGCACCTAAAGCCAGACACGGCACCCCTTCGCACGAACAGATAATCTCAGTAACAGACAAGCGTTCTTTTCTTGTTCTTTTTCTGCGTTTAGTCCTTTTATTCGGACTTATACTCTGATATACTCCTCTCAGAACGAACAAACGAACGTTTTACGAACGACGAAGGAGCTTATCACAATGTCACCTCTTGATATATCTGTACTTATATTCTTCATACTCATAGCCGTTAAAGCCTTCTCCGATTCCCTCGAATTCTGGGCAGAGCAGGATGCACAGGCAACGGCAGCACATAACAAAGTCACTGTCCCCTCCAAACCCGCTGTCAGCAAGGTTAGAAGAAAGACGGCAGTTGTTACCCGCACACCCGTCCGCGTCCCATACCGCGTTTACCATGTTGACATGAACCGATCTGTTTCACTGCCGGACAACAAAAAACTCCCCTCATCGAGGGGAGCCGGCAGGCAGATGGAAACTGCGGCTTAACCGTAACGGCAAGATCAGTAAGACAGCTGGTTCTTGCCGTTTCTTTTTGACTTATAAAGCTTTCTGTCAGCCGCCGATATGATCTCGGATATATCCGTACCATGTACGTAAGTGGATATACCGGCAGAGATCGTGATCTTCTCGAACTTAGAATCACCAACAGGTACAGCCTGGTCAGATACATTCTTGGCGATTACCTTGGCAACTGCTACTGCTGCTGTCTTATCACAGTCAGGAAGCAGTACCATGAATTCATCTCCGCCCGTTCTGAAGCAGATATCGGACTTTCTGATCGCATTGAGCATAGCACTTGCGACATGTCTTAAGACATCATCACCTCTGGGCTGACCATACTGATCATTAATATACTTAAGATTATCAACGTCGATAGCTATTAGAGAGAATGAGGTCTCGTCCTCTCTTCTGTCATAGAGGCTGCAGATGCGCTCGAGGTTCTCATAGAAGTATCTTCTGTTATAAAGACCTGTTACGTCATCAACTCTGGCGAGCCTCTGAACCTTCATATAGGATCTCTCGAGTTCCTTCTCAAGATTCTTCATCTCGGTGATATCTCTCGTCATGCCCCATGTACCGATAATCTCACCCTTCTTATTGTAGAAAGGATACTTGGACGCGAGAAGATAACGAGTCTCGTCATCCTTCTCCCACTCTTCCTCGATATTAAGGATGGGCTCACCTGATTCTATGATCTGTTTCTCAACTTCCAGGGCCTTATCAGCGAATTCCTTCGGGAAATAGTCATAATCCGTCTTACCAAACATATCCTGAGGAGTCTTTACACCGAACTGATCGGCATGCTGTTGGCTGTTCCAAAGGAATCTGGACTCTGTATCCTTAAAGTAAATGGTATCTGCGCAGTGGAACTTGATCGTATGAAGAACTAACTCATCGATCTCGCTCTGATCTATATTAATTTTGTCCTTCTTAGCCATATAATTGACCCTCCGTAAAACAAAATTACAAATCTCATAAAAAATTATGATTTATGATAGCACAAATCACTTCTATTTACAAAGGATCAGATAGTCTTGAATGTCATCTCGATCCTGAACTTGCCATCCCCCACAAACGCCCTGATATCGCCGTTCATGGACTCTACGAGCTTCTTTACGACAGACAGGCCGACACCGCTCGAACCGGTATGTCTGGAGGCATCTCCCTTGTAATACCTGTCAAATACCTTGTCAGGATCAGGATGCTGACCCTCTTCGAGAAGATTCTCGAGAGAGATCCTCACTTTCTTGCCTTCTTCGGACTTCACAGACAGCTTGACCTCTCCGTTACCGTGAACAAGGCTGTTACGGATAAGATTCTGCATAATCCTCTTCAAAGACTGCTCATTTCCGAGGATCCTGACGCCTTCTTCAACATCGACATCGACTTCATCCCCTTTATCCTGGAAATCATCATAATATTCGAACAAAGTCTCCAGAATGATCTTCGAGCACTCGATAGGATCAATACTTATCTTAAAGTTAACGTTCGAGACCTTGGTATAAAGGAACATCGTCTCGAGGATCTCTGACAGAGACTCTATCCTGCCGTAGATGATATTCGTATACTTCTTCCTCTCCTCAGGGTCATCAGTCTGATCAAGAAGCTCGAAGTAACCCTTCAGCGAAGTAAGCGGAGTTCTTATATCATGGCTCATGTTAGTAAGAGTGTCCTTGATCTCCTTGTCTTCACGAAGGATCTTCTCGTGACGCTCATCATAAGAATCGATGATCTCGTTAATATCCTTGGCAAGTCTTCTGAAGCTTCGGGACTTGCCGTAGAAAGTGATCCTCTTGTTGGTATCATTACGCGAGATAAAGTGAACCTGGCTTCTTATGCTCTTCATCTGAGAGAGAAGAGATATAAGGATAAGAGCCATGGCAAGAGCCACGGCCGTCAGTAAGACTATGATTATTACCATTGATGATTCACTCATATACGATCCGCCTTTCTGTATCTTACAGCAAGTGCGATACTGAGAACCACAACGGGCACCGCGAGCAGAATGTACATGATTACATCCAAGAGTTCTGACGGTCCTATCGAACTTGAAGACGAACTGCCGGCCACAAGCGCTATAGCTATAGTCAATACGAATCCTACGGCAGATACAAGAAAAGACAATGCCAATGCAAGCGGCGCCTTGGATGTAAACTTCGATATCAGATATACAACAAGACTTGTGTAAATATTGCTGACAGTGCTGACGACATACATATAAAGGATATCCGACCAATTATTGTTGGCTACAAACACGATATCCGAAGGATGCGACAGATACAGAAGTACCAGTCCCGGAAATATCAGAAGATTAAGCATCACAATGAATAAAGCTATTCCCGTTATCTCGGAAAGGCACAGCTTCAACCTGCTCCTTACTGCACCTTCGATATTGACGGCGAGTCTCGCTTTCTGATACCCGCACGTTGTATATACGACCGTAACAGGGATCACCACAAGCATTACACCCATGAACGATGTAGTAAGCATAACGCCCCTGAATACTGCAGGAGTGAGCCCTTCTAACTTGGGAGTTGCTAATGCGTTGGAGATAATAAGCAGTTCCGTGACCATCAAAAAGAAGATCACGATCAGTACGCCGACAACAGCACAGACCTTCAGCGTCTTATTCTTAAGAAGTCTTATGAGTTCGATCTGTACAAGATTACCGAACATCAGGCTATATCGCGTTTCCTTACTATCATCGAGCTGAGTATATATGCAGCTGCAAAGTAAACGGCTCCACAGATGATCGCACGTACAACAAAATGTCCGTCCGAATACAGATTAATGGTGGCAAGATTCTGCGTGACAGTATAATTGCCGAGATTGAAGTCACTCTCGAGTCCGAGCTTCTTCTGCAGAACAAGCGATGCAATACTCATGATGGTGGAAAGAATTCCTACTGACAGCAAGATACCAAGTGTGATACCTGCAGCCTTGGATCTCGTTACATGCGTCATTGAAGCAACTATGCATCCGAACGAAGTAAGCAAAAACCACGTTATGATGAAGTAGATAACGAAAGCCTTATCGATAGCCAAAACTACGGATTTTCCCATAAGTGCCGCAGAAAGCAATGCCGTAATCCATGTGAATATATGTAATACCAGACCGTAGATCGATATCATCAGCATCCTTGTGCCGAACAGCATCATCCTCTTGCCTGCAAAAACATTAAGATTCCTGTCGAGTCCCGTCGAGTAAATGTTACCGATGTACAGGCCGATAAATATCGCGAGGAGCAAAGCTTCAGAAAGCGAGCTTACATCCATCGAATAGATCATCGCTACGCTCTCTTCATACATAGGGCCTTCGCCTAATACCGTTATCGGCTCCGAAGCATCGTTCAGATTCTCGCTCGTATCCATACCGGCCTGAAATCCGGCCATAAAACTCTCTTCGTAGCCCTCGGCGGATGTACCCATCTCCTGAATCTGTTCCACATCCTCTTTGGAGAGACCCATAAGACCATACAGATCAACACGCATGTAAAGGAAATTAGTAAGAAGGAAAATACCCATCAGGACCGCGATCAGAATATAAGTACTCTTCATCTTGCTGATCCTGTAAGCTTCCGATCTGAATGCCTTACCAAACATAACTATCCCTCCTTACCCTCTCTCGCCGGGGATCGTCCCCGTGACCTTGAGGAAATATTCTTCGAGGTCAGAGGATTCGATCCCGATAGATTCCACCGGAATCTGTGCCTTGGCGAGTTCCATGTTGAGGACGGTTATATCAGACAGCTTGTCAAAGACATGAATAGTCTTGTCGTTGACAACGCTGTAATCCTTGAATCCGAGTCCGTCGATAACGGGCAGGGCCTTGGCAACATCGCCGGTCTTGATGGCGATCTTGTCACGGCACTTCTCTCTAAGTTCTTTGCTGGTAGACTCCTCTACGATCCTGCCGCTGTCTATGATGGCGTAATCTGTTGCGATCTTGCTTAACTCTTCGAGTATATGGCTCGAGATGAGGATAGTGATCTTACGCTCCTGATTAAGCTTATTGAACATCTCACGGACTTCCGCGATGCCCTGGGGATCAAGTCCGTTAATGGGTTCATCGAGAATAAGGAAATCAGGATCTCCGACAAGTGCAAGAGCAATTCCGAGTCTCTGCTTCTGACCCAGGGAATACTTACCTGCCTTCTTCTTCCATTTTGCAGACAGCCCAACGAGTTCGAGAAGATCGCTGATGTACTTCTTATCACCGATACCGAAAGCCAGACACTTGATCCTTAAGTTGTCGAATCCCGTAAGATTCGGATCGATGGCCGGAGCTTCGATGAGCGCTCCGATCCTTGAGAAAGCTTCATTCTCACTGCAGTTGAATCCCGTATACTCGAATGAACCGGATGTAGGCTTGGCAAGTCCCGCGATCATCTTCATGATCGTAGTCTTACCGGCTCCGTTCTTGCCGATAAGTCCGTATATGGACCCCTTCTTGATATGGATATTTACGCGGTCTGCCGCGGTGGTCTCTTTGTAAACCTTGGTAAGATCTTTAGTAACAAGCAGATAATCTTCCATAAAAACTCCCCATCAGGTTGATAATGACATTATCCCACGAGGGAAGCTTTTATTGTGACAGATAAGATTAAGAGAAGTTTAAGATTTGGAAAGCCTGAACCCAACTCCCCAGATAGTATCTATATACTCATCCTCGGAGATCTTCTTTATCTTGGTCCTAATATTACTTATATGAACATTGATCGTCTTATCTTCGCCGATATAGACGTCATTCCAGGCATACTCGTAGATCTCACGCTTGGAGAACACCTTGCCCGGGTACTTTAAGAACAGCTCGAGGATCCTGAACTCCTGCCTTGTAAGACCGATATCCGTGCCCTTTACCGTCACCTGATACTTCTCGCCGTCCAGGACAAGATCCTTGAAAGACATGACCTTGGCATGCTCGACGCCGTCCTGGTCATCTTCATTCTCCTTACGTCTGAGCTGGACATCGACTCTGGCGATGAGCTCTTTAAGTTCAAAAGGCTTGCCTATAAAATCATCTGCACCCGAGGTCAGAAGATCGACCTTGGAATCAACATTACTCTTTGCAGAAACAATGATAATAGGCACCTGGGAGACTTCCCTGATCCTCTGCGTCAGAGTCTGCCCGTCCATTCCGGGCATCATGAGATCAAGAAGAACCAGATCAAACTTATCATTCTTAAAGACTATGAGACCTTCGGTGCCTGAGAAAGCCTGAGTACAGTTGAGGCCGTGCTTTGTCAGCGCCTCGCGGAGGAGATTGTTGATATTCTCATCATCTTCAACTATCAGGACTCTCGGTGCTTTAATGTTCATGAGAAGCCTCACATATCTTTAGTGTTGATCGTAAGTCCGTATGTTCTTATTCCGTTTAAAAATGCGTCAGCTTCGAATGCAACCGGTGAGAATACACCGCTCTTAGCCCAACGGCCCGAGCAGATAAGGCTGATTCCGCTTAACAATGCATAAGCATCGAACAGCTGCAATGAAGTCATGCCGTTCTCTTCCATACACTTGTCATTATCGCCGGTAATGTAATAGAACTGCTTGCGGGGTGCGCTTCTGTATGTGCCTTCCACAACGACACCTACGCCGCATGCGCCATTCAGGCTCTTCTCGGTCTTTCTCGAATCGAGCATCAGCTGCCAGAACTGCTTAGGGCTGATCTTAACATCAGGCGCAACTTCGATAGGATCGTCTGAGAGCATGCCGAGCTTAGTAAGCTCAGGCGTATAATCAGGCGCTTCCTCTTCCTCATAAGATACATAATATCTTACATTAGGCACGCCGGGGATCTCCGTGATGAAATCCTGTGTAACTGCACTGTCCGTCAGATAAAGGCTGTTGCCCTTGAATTGCCCGAATGAAGCATCGAGCTTAATGATCTCGGACTTAGGAGCGTTCTTTACTATCTTGCCGTCTTCGACTGCTACGGCATCGACAGGCTCATCAACAGCAAGGTTGATCTCGTAGAAATCCGCCTTATCGATCACGTCAAAGTCTTCTCTCATGGCGTTCTTAACAATGGAAGCAAGAAGGGCCGGCCTTGCAGCACATCCTGCAACAGCCATCTTGCCTGCACTTCTGAACTCAGCGAAAAGCTCGAACTGCTTAGACAGAAGATTGCCGTTCTCCCAGTCATATAGAGCACCGTCTATATAATCTGCTCCTGCACCTATAGCAAGTCTCATAACTATGGGACTCAATTCTGCAGGAACCAGACTTACGATAAGATCAGGGTTGGTAATGGACAGCATCATCTTGACGCCCTGCTCATTATCAAGGTCGACTCTAGCGGTCGTTATCCTTGCACCTTTGCCCTGGTACTTATTCCTTAATGCATCGCACTCGGCCTTATCCTTGGCCGCTATAATAATCTCGCTTATCGAAACAAGTTCCGTCAACCTCGGAACGATATACTCCGTTATGGCATTACAGCCTATGATCAATACTTTCTTCATACTCTGCCTTCATTTGATTGGTTCAAGACATTCTATCATTATTTCCCGAGGGTGGCATCATATGATTCGAGATAATCTTCGCCGTTTTGAACCTCAGTAAATGACAGATCAGGATACCCCAGCTGTCTTAGGCATTCATATATGGCTATAGCCGCCGCATTGCTTAAGTTAAGGCTCCTGCATTCACCCGTCATAGGGATCCTGAAACACCTCTCGATATTATCCTTAAGGATATCCTTTGGGATACCGGTGCTCTCCTTGCCGAAGATAAGGTAGATATTCCTGTCTTGGTCCACATCCTTAAAGTCTATGTCCGAAGGCGGGACCTTGCCGTATCTTGTCATGAAGTAATATTCACCGTCGTTACGGGACTTAAAGTCTTCGTAATCCTCATAAAGCTCATACTCCGCCCAAGTGATGTGATTGGTGGTAGAGCGTCTGAACTTCGGATTCTCTATATCGAAGCCCAGAGGTTTGATAAGGTGAAGTCCGAAGCCTGCGGCTACACAGGTTCTCATGATATTACCCGCATTCTGGGGAATCTCAGGTTCGAACAGGACTACGTTAAGCCTTTTTCTCATGTCTGCTCTTCCTTGCAGGAACTATCACTGTCTCGGGCACTCTCTCCTGAGCCTCTGCGATATTGAGCATATGATCACCGAGTCTTTCGAAGTCGGTAAGCATCTCGGAATAGATAACGCACGCTTCGCCGTTGCAGACGCCCGTCTTCATTCGGTCAAGCTGATTGATCCTGTACTGATCAGTCATATCGTCGATCTTCTGCTCGGCCTTGGCAACTCTTACGTGAATATCGTCGCCGTCGTTATGAGCCAGGATCTTCGCTGTCTTCTCTATGATATCGATCATGGATTCAACTTCAGAGCGGGCATATTCTGACAGTTCAAGGCCCTTCTCCTGAAGTCTGTTCGCATATCCTGCGATATTGGTGGCATGATCGCCCATTCGCTCGATATTACCCGTAATCTTGAACAGTGCCGAATAAGTAAGGGCATCCTCTTCAGTCAATTCCTGCGTAAGGCAGTGAGAGATATAGTAGGAAATTTCTTTATTAAGATAATCCACATACTCTTCCTGCTCATCTATCTCCTGCTGAATTTTCTCATTATTGTCCAGAACCGCACCGAGGCTTCGTGATACATTAGCGACAGCCTTGTCGAGCATACGCTTTACCTCATTAGTAACGGCTGTTATATAGACAGAAGAACCTGCGATCTGGAAGTCGGGACGAAGCATTGCAGGAGTCAGATACTCAAGATACTGCAGTCCCTCCTTCTCTGCTTCATCACCCGGGATGCACAGATTAACAAGTTTTACTATAAGATCTCCCGCAGGAAGCAGGATAAGAGTTCCTATCAGGTTAAATGCGAGGTGGAAGTTAGCAAGCTGTCTTGCCACGTCATTAGGTGACAGAAGCTCGATCCAGTGAGCTACCGGCAGAACAAGAGCCGCGACAGTAAAGATAACTGTACCGATAACGTTAAAGAACAGGTGCATAAGGGCTGCTCTTGAAGCCATCTTGGTAGTACCGATAGATGACAGCAAGGCCGTAACACAGGTTCCGATGTTAAATCCCATGATGATATACATGGCGTGCTCGAGGTCGATAGCTCCTGTGCCTGCCGCCGCCATGGCGAGTGCCTGCAGTACGCCGACGGCTGCCGCCGAGCTCGAGATTATGTTAACGAAGATGATACCTACGAGAATACCAAGGAGCGGATTATCCATCTGCTGAAGAAGTCCCGTAAGTCTGGGATCCTCGGCATAAGGAGCCATCGCATCCTTCATGATATTCATGGATATAAAGATAAAGCCGAGTCCGGTAAGTATCTCACCGATGCTCTTAAGCTTCTTGTTTCTTGCGAAGATTACGATGAATACGCCGATTACGGCAAGGATAGGGGCGAACTCTCCGATATCGAAAGCGATGAGCTGTGATGTGATATTGGTACCGATATTGGCACCCATAATTACCCACAAAGCCTGATGGAGATTAAGAAGTCCCGCATTAACGAAGCCGATGACCATTACAGTAACGGCTGTAGAGGACTGGATAAGAGCAGTTACTCCCGCTCCGACAGCTACTCCCTTGACCCTGTTATCGGTCAGCTTCTGTAATACATTCTTTAGTTTATTTCCCGCAACTGATTCAAGTCCGCCACTCGTCATCTTCATCGAATACATGAAGATCGCAAGACCTGACAGCAGCGCCAACACGCTGGTAAAAAGTTCCATTTCTAATAAAACACCTCGTAACAACCCTAATAATAAATGCAGGACCTTACCCTGTCAAAGCGAAAATATATTCATATAGATGCGCATCTATATGAATCAGATCGTACATAACAAAAGCAAAAACTGATTACTTCTTATACAGACTGGGAGCAAAGAGAACGAGTATCGGATACAGCTCAAGTCTTCCCGCGAGCATGTCGAATGTAAGCACCCACTTGGACAGGATACTTAAGAAGCCGTAATTACATGTAGGACCGACCAGCGACAGTCCGGGTCCGATGTTGTTGAGATTGGCAAGAACCGCAGTAAAGCTTGTAGTCAGATCAAAATCATCGAGAGACACGACCAGCATCGAAGCAAGGAAGATGATCATGTATGTCGACAGGAAGACCGTGGTAGAACGTACAACATCAGGTTCGAGAGGTCTGCCGTCGATCTTTACCTTCTTAACGATCTTAGGATGGATCAGGGCCTGTACTTCCCTGACGAACGACTTCCACAGGATTATAAGTCTCGATACTTTGACACCGCCGCCCGTAGATCCGGCACATGCACCCATGAACATGAGGAAACACAGGATAACCTTCGCCGTCGTCGGCCACAGATCAAAGTCTGCAGAACCGAATCCTGTTGTAGATGTTACTGTCATGACCTGGAAGAAAGAATCCGTGATGGCAGTAAGGGCATTCTCATACATCGGGAGGATCTTGGCGAAGATGATGAGTGTCGAGATAGAGACTATAAGGAAATATATACGCGCCTCTTCCATAAGAAGAGCCTTCTTGAACTGACGCATCAGCATAAAGTAATAAGCATTGAAGTTAAGACCGAACAGGAACATGAAGATCGCGGCCACCCATCTTATGTAAAGGCCGTAGCTCATGAAGCTGTCATTTCTTATAGCAAAGCCGCCTGTACCTGCAGTACCGAATGCGAGGCACAGGGAATCGAACAGATTAAGCCCTCCGAACAGAAGGAACACAGTCTCGAGTACAGTCATTATCATGTAGATGATATAAAGAATGAGAGCCGTCTTACGGATCTTCGGAACGAGCTTGCCAACAGAAGGTCCCGGAGACTCAGCCTTCATAAGGTTGATATTGGAACCGCCGCTCATAGGGATCAAGGCGAGAAGGAAGACAAGAACTCCCATTCCTCCGATCCAGTGAGTGAAGCTTCTCCAGAATAATGCAGTATGTGAAAGTGACTCAACATCGGAAAGGATGCTTGCTCCGGTCGTGGTAAAACCGGAAACAGTCTCGAAGAATGCATTGGTAAATGAAGGTATCTCTCCGGACAGCCAGAAAGGGAGACAGCCGAACAAACTCATTACGATCCATGAAAGACCTGTAACGGTATAGCCTTCCTTAACATTAATGGACTGATCCTTGGGAACAAAATGGCAGCTTATAAATCCCGAGATGATAAGGACCGCCGCCACAATGCCGTAATACATTCCCTCACCGTCTCCGTAGATGATGGATATGAGACACGGAAGGAGCATAAGGACTCCTTCGATCCTCATAACCTGGGAGATTATGTATCTTATCATCGAGATGTTCATTGATTACTCCAGGATGTCTCCTATGTCATCAAAACCGGTCTGCATGGTAACTACCATGACCGTATCGCCCTTGGAGATGACGTCATTACCTGTAGGGATGATCGCTTCTCCGTTATGGCCGATATATGAGATAAGCGTATTGCTCTTGATCTTGAGTTCCTTTAACGGTATGCCCGTTACCTTGGACTCATCCGTAACCTTAAAAGTGATCGCCTCAGCTCTTGAATCGAACAGATGGTAAACAGTCTCGATATTACTTCCGGGAGCCGCAGTCTTGGCACGTACATAGGCAAGGATCATATCTGCCGTAATGAACATGGGATAGAAAACGCTTCCCAGATCGAGAGTATTAACGATATCGATAAAACCGGGTCTGTTGATCTTTGTAATTCTCTTGGTAGAAGATATCTTCTTCGCATGAAGAGAGAGCATAACGTTCTGCTCATCGATTCCGGTAAGAGGGATAAATGCATCCGCGCTCTTAATTCCTTCGTCGAGAAGAAGCTCCGTATTCGTTCCGTCACCGTTGATGATCGTAGCCTTGGGAAGAAGCTCATTAAGAAGTTCGCATCTTTCAAGATCCTTCTCGATTATCTTAACGCTTACACCCTTCTTGATGAGGATATCTGCAAGATAATACGAAGATCTTCCGCCTCCGATGATCATCGCATCCTTGATAGTATCAGTCGGGAATCCGATGCTCTTAAGGAAACTGTTCTGCTCCCTGCTCGTAGCAACGACCGTTATGATATCGCCTGCGGCAAGCTCGAACGAACCGCCCGGGATAAATACATTACCTTCACGCTCTACGCCGCAGATAAGTATGTTATTGGTGATCTTGGAACCTAATTCCGCGATAGTCATCTTATCGATGATATTACCCTCAGGGATCTTGATCTTGGTAATAAGAGCCTGTCCGTGGGCAAAGGATCTGACCTCGAGCGCAGTCGGGATATAAAGCACACGCGACATTACCTTCGCTGCTTCATAATCCGGATTGATAAGCATGGAAAGGCCGAGCTTGTCGCGAAGATAATTTGCTTCTCTTGAATAATCGGGATTTCTTAATCTGCTGATCGCAGAGCAGTTGGCAAACTGCTTGGCAATGGTGCAGCAAAGAAGGTTCAGCTCATCGGATTCGGTAACCGCGATGATAAGATCTGCCTCCTTAACACCCGCTTCCACCAGCGTCAGGTAAGTCGCACCGTTACCGACGCAGCCCATTACATCATATGTGGATGCTATGTCATTGACCTTGGATGCTATCTTGTCGACGATCGTAATGTCGTGACCTTCGCGGCTCAGCTGTTCAACTAGAGTCGTTCCAACCTTTCCGGCGCCGACGATGATTATCTTAAGTCCGGCCGGACGCGTCTTGAAAACAGGCATGTATGATCTCCCGATTAACTGGTAATACTTACCCGATTATACCCCCCTTATTAATAAAAACAAAGTTTACAGTTTGTTTATCGACAGTCAAATATATTTGGTAGCTTGCCTCTCTTGCCGCTTATATAATTTTTTTATTAAAGCAATGGGGGCATTGTTGCTTTTATGTCGGATAACAACGATCAGAACAACAAGAAGTTAAGATTCGGCCGCACGTCCGTCGTGTTGGTCCTCGTATTAGTTTTTATAGGATTCCTTTGCCAGTGGTTTTACTGGTATTACAAGAACAACTCTTTGAAGTTCTCCTGGGGAACCAAGACATTTACGGTACAGGCAGAAGAGCTTAACCTCCTCCCAAATGAACAGCAGAATTATCTCGGCACCAGAGCCGACGAAGACGACCAGACCGAGTTCGTATATCACGCAGACAACATTTATCTTCGTGCCGCTTCGGCATTCTTTATAAGGACCGGTCCCGGCGTCTACTACCAGAGCATCGGCCGTATGTACTACGGAAGAGATGTCCATGTCATCGGCACCTGCGATGACAACGACTGGTATCTTATCGATTTCTACGGCGAAGAAGCTTATGTACACAGTGCGTGTCTCTTCGACAAGCTGCCTGAGCTTACTCACAGCCGTGATGATTCGGAAATAGTCACGGGTATAAGAATAGACGAAGAGCTTCACATCTGGAGCGATGAGACGGAAGAGACAACTGATGAGACTGATGTGACCGAGACAACGGAGCAAGAAGACGGCACAAATCCTGCCGATGCATCCACTTCGACACCCACACCTACTCCCGTACCTACACAGGCTCCGACGCAGGCCCCTTCTGTCAGTGCTCCCACCGATTCAGTAATGCTCGAGCTGTTTAACCTCGTTAATGAAGCAAGAGCAGCAGAAGGCCTCGCACCTTTGTCCTGGAGCAACGCACTCGCAGCAGACGCAGCGGTGAGAGCTCAGGAGATCGTATTGAACTTCAGCCACACAAGACCGGACGGTTCAGACTGGTGGACGGTAGATCCCGACAGAATGTACGGAGAGAACCTCGCATGCGGTCAGTCCACCGCACAGGAAGTATTCAACTCCTGGATGGCTTCCCCCGGACACAGAGCCAACATCTTAGGCGACTTTACTACATGCGGATTTGCCCTCCACTACAATGGTGACGCCAGCTACACTTACTACTGGGCACAGGAGTTCGGTTATTGACATATAACCGCGCATAATTGATTATTATCGAATGAATAAGAGAGATCCGGAATTCACAAGAAAACTCGTATCGCTGATCATTCCCATCACGCTGCAGAACTTCATGTTCGCGCTCGTCCCCATCTCGGACGCCGTTATGCTGGTGGCCTTGGATCAGGATTCGATGTCAGCTGTCTCGCTCGCGACGCAGGTCACGTTCGTTCTGAACCTGTTCCTGTTCGGCATCGCGGCGGGCACCAATATGTTTGCCGCGCAGTACTGGGGCAAGGGCGACAAGAAATCTATCGAAAAGCTCTTCGGCTACGCCGTTAAGCTCACGATCCCCGTGGCGGCGCTGTTCTTCTTCATGGGTCTGTTCCTCCCCGAAGGACTCATGCACGTATACACCGACGTGCCGAGCATAATCGATCACGGCGTAAGCTACCTTCGTATCGTAAGCTTCTCCTACATCCTGACAAGCTTCGCATGGCTGTTCGAGGCTATACTTAAGAACACAGGCTTCGTACGCGAGAGTACCGCGATCAGCATCTCGATGGTAGTGGTAAACATCATCCTGAACGGGATCTTCATATTCGGTCTGTTCGGACTTCCCCGTATGGGTGCAGCGGGAGCCGCACTCGCGACAACGTTGTCGGGACTTGAGGGCTTCATCGGGTGCGCATATCTGATCATACGCAAGTGCAGCGTAAAACTGCGAAAAGAATACATCGTCAATTCCGACCCGGACATCCGACGCGAGTTTTCCAAGTACTCCACTCCTTTTATGGCTAACCAGCTTCTGTGGGGTATCGGATTTACAATGATATCCGTCGTCATCGGACACCTCGGAGCAGACGCCACAGCAGCGAATGCAATAGTTGCAGTAGTCAAGGATCTCGTATCCTGCTTCTGCTATGCTCTCGGAAGCGGCGGTGCTATCGTTGTCGGTAACGAGCTTGGAGCGGGCCGTCTTGAGCAGGGCAGGATCTACGGCAACAAGATAACAAACCTCACGATAATAAGCGGTGCCATTCTGGGTATCCTTGTAGCGCTATCCACGCCGCTTGTCCTCGAGCTTGTGAACCTTACTCCGCAGGCGTCGGAATACCTTAAGTACATGCTGTGGATGTGCTCTTACTACATACTCGGAAGGTCGATCAACTCGACTACAATCGGAGGCATATTTGCTGCCGGCGGAGACACGAAGTTCGGATTCATCTGCGACACGATCACGATGTGGGTATTCATCGTACCCGCTGGATTCATCGCGGCATTCGTGCTTAATCTTCCGGTGCTCGCAGTATATTTCATCCTGAATCTCGATGAGATGATCAAGCTGCCGGTAGTATTCATTCATTATAGAAAGTATAAGTGGGTAAAGAACCTGGTTGCAGACGATAACCTGTCCTACCGGGAAGAAGAGGATTATTACCATGAAGATGAATAAGCTTGTAAGCGCACTCTTATGTATCGCTATTCTTACGGGATGTGCAGGCAATACAGCCGAGACAGATGCACAGGGCAACCCGGTCGTAACGGAGACCACAGGAACAGCTTCAGCAGATACGGCAGAGACGAGCACAACTCAGACTTATGAATATACACAGCAGTCTTTCGGCTCCTCCACCCTTAACACGGGAGACCTTACCGAGGAAGGACGAGGTTACGAAGGCATCGAAGGCACGGGCGATTATAACTACGGTGAAGCCTTACAGAAGTCGCTGCTTTTCTACGAGCTTCAAAGATCCGGCGACCTTCCCGAGCAGGTAAGATGCAACTGGAGAGGCGACAGCGCACTTAATGACGGCGCGGATGCAGGTCTTGATCTTACGGGCGGACTTTACGACGCCGGTGATAACGCCAAGTTCAATCTTCCCATGGCATACACGGCAGCTATGCTCGCGTGGTCAGTCTATGAATTCCCCGAAGCTTATGAGGAATCCATGCAGCTTGAATATGCGCTGGGAAATATAAGATGGATTACCGATTATCTCATCAGATGTCATCCGGAAGATAATGTCTATTACTATCAGGTCGGCGACGGCAACATCGACCATTCATGGTGGGGGCCTTCAGAGGTCATGACCATGAACCGTCCCTGCTATTACGTTAATGAGAGTAATCCCGGTTCAGCAGTAGCAGGAGAAGCTGCCGCAGCCCTCGCAGCCGCAAGTATCGTTTTCGAAGAGTACGATCCTGATTACAGTGCGCTTTGTCTTGAGCATGCGCAGTCCCTTTATGAGTTCGCAGATTCCACAAGATCCGATGCAGGCTATACCGCCGCAGCAGGTTTCTATGATTCATGGAGCGGATTCTACGACGAGCTGTCGTGGGCAGGTGCGTGGCTCTATCTTGCGACAGATGATGATGCATATCTTCAGAATGCAGAGAGCTGCTATACGCAGGCGAACCATGATTACGACTGGGCTATGTGCTGGGATGATGTCCATATCGGTGCAGCGACACTTCTTGCGAACATCACGGGTGACGCTACATACACAAATGCCGTAGAGCAACATCTCGACTACTGGTGCAACGACATCACATACACTCCCGACGGACTCGCATGGCTCGACTCATGGGGTTCATTAAGATATGCGACGACGACGGGATTCATCGCGACGGTATACAGCAGGTATGATGTATGTCCGTCCGACAAGGCTGATGAGTACTGGGCATTTGCAGAGAGCCAGTGCAACTACGCACTCGGATCTTCAGGAAGATCTTATGTCGTAGGATTCGGCGAGAACCCTCCCGAGCATCCGCACCACAGAACTGCGCAGGGTTCTTACTGTGACAACATGAACGAGCCCTCATCCCACAGACATACTCTTTACGGTGCGCTCGTAGGAGGTCCCGATGCTTCAGGCAACTACAACGATGCTGTATCTGATTACACGGCTAACGAAGTTGCATGCGATTACAATGCAGGATTCACGGGACTTCTTGCAGCTATGTATTCCGAATATCACGGACAGACGCTAGTGGACTTCGGTGCAGTTGAAACCGTAGGACAGGAATACGATCTCGAAGCTTCCATCAACGCACAGGGAGAAGGCTTCATCGAGATCAAGACTGTCGTATATAACATGACTGCTTGGCCCGCTCGTGCTGCCACGGATCTTGAGGTCCGCTACTTCGTTGATCTCTCCGAGCTCTATGAAGCAGGCTACGAAGCATCCGATGTTCAGATAACGACCAACTATATGCAGTCTGGAAGAGTCGACGGACTTAAGGTATGGAACGAAGAGAACCATATCTACTATCTTTCCATCGTCTATGATGACGGTGCTCTGTATCCCGGAGGACAGTCGCAGTACAAATCCGAAGTCCAGGTAAGGCTCATAGGTCCCGGCAACGTATGGGACAACAGCAACGATTTCTCTTTCACGGGATTAGCTTCAGGAAGCGGAGAGTATCTCGGTCTTTATGAGGGCGGCGTACTTGTCTACGGCAGCGAACCTGATGAGGACGGCACAGGTGCAGGAGCATCCGTTATACCGGGACCCGGCACGGGAGATAACGGTGACGGCACATCCCCCACAGCGTCTAACGGAGCTTCATCAGGAAGCGTATCATCTGATGATCTGTCGGTAAGCATCCACTACGACAGCAACGGCGGCAACTCAGTCTCGGGTTCCATGGACATCGAGAACATAAGCGGAAGCAGTATCGCTCTTTCCGATATACAGATAAGCATCCTTATCGATGATACCGGAAGCCTCGTCTTCGACTGTTATCACGCGGGAATGACGTCTTCATCGGGACAGTATTCTGAAGTCTCAGGAACATCCGGAACCTTCGAGGATGACAGATGCGTTATCACTGCAGGATCTTCAGGTAATCTTTCAGACGGCGGTACGGTAACGATCAACTTCTCGATCCACCGCTCTGACTGGCAGAACCTCAGCTTCAACGTTGATTCAGATGATGTGGTAATTGAGTAATAAAAGTATCAGAAGTACTTGCCCATCATAAATCTTATGAACAGCACGATAGCATTCTGAGTGAAGTTATCGACAACGATAGTCTGGAACGGAATAAACACCATGAAGTACGCCGTATAGAAGATCGGTTCCCAGCCTGACTTCGCGGTCTTCTGCATCTGCTCAAGAAAGACTTTCTTCAATACTTTGTTCTCGGCAATTATCAACAAACAGAGCATGACAAGATAGTAGCTTACAAGAGCGAACATCCATCTGCCGTGATCGCATTTCCTGATAAAGAGAGGAAGAGTCGTCAATGCACCAAGGCTTAATACAATGACAGTCTTCTTATGAGCGGATTCCTTATACACAGCTCTGATAACCTGAATTACTTTTATGATCACAGGAGTAAAGAAGACTAAGAAGATAACAGACGACAGTCTTCCCATAAGAAGATCATCTGTCTCAACCTCATACAGATCAACTCCGAGCACATATGCCCTTAAGAAGTCGTAATGAACCTCTCCTCCTTCGAGAGCCAGGCGCTCTGCATCGCTGACGATACCCTGATAGATCTCATCAGTCATGGGAAGAAGTGTCTTGCTTAATGAGAATACCCAGATAAAGACGAATAAGGAACAGGCAATACTTATCACCGTCCATATAGCGTATCTTGATCTTTTCTTACCCTCGCATCCGACTGCGAACATATAGAACAGACATGCCAGGATTATGTTGTAATAACCAAATACATATCCTTCATGAATGAGTATTCCTACAGCAGGGCAGATCACGCTTAAGAACAGGAACTTCCCCTTCAGTATGAAGTAACCTGCAACAAGCGAGAGCAGAAGAAGATACATATCCGTTCTTCCATAATTCTCCAAAGTAGCAAACATGGAAACAAAGAAAGGGGTCATGAGCATGATAAATGCCATGGCATACTTATTGCCGCTGTAGGATGCGATAAACTTCTTCGCGAATATCCACATCACAACAAGATATAAGATGTACCCCAAAGTACAGATAACAAATACGGTCTGGTAACAGTAGAAACGTTCTCCGAAGATGCTGCATATCACATCAAGGATCCAGCCGAACAAACCCCTGGCAACTATACCCCTGCGGTAGTTAAGAGCAAACAAAGTAGCATTCATTCCCTCTACAGTCAGCTTGGCATTGCCGACGATAACAGCTACAGCCATTATCAGAACATAAAGGGAGAACTTTGAGTCTTTGTTTAATCTATTGCCATCCATGTTTGGGATTATAGCACATCGTCTTCGTTCTTCTGCTGCTGGATCTCTTTGATAAGATCATTCTGTTTCTTGGCATCAGCGAACACTCTGTAGTAGTAGAATCCCGCACCGAGTGCATAGACGATGAGGAATGACCTTATGAATTCGAACCATCCTCTCGGGGAAACGGGCTCGATGAAGCTTGCGACAAAAACAACTCCGCAGCACAAACCGAGCGACACGAAGAACTGTATGATGATCATGACAAGCGGGCTGAAGCGTATAAGCAGCTTATGAAGTGACAGCACGAATACGGCTATCGCGCAGAAAACGAACATGATGATAACGTTCGCATTATTAGTCTCGCTGCCGTAAATGATATTAGTGACCGCGCCTATTACGGAGATTATCGTGTAAGCACAGCAAAGCTCGATCAATGTCTCTTTCCAATACTCTCTCATTCTGACAATCTCCTCATCCTCTGAAGATACTCCTTGAAGCTCTTCTTATACGACCTGTTGATGCAGATCCTCTCGCCGTTATCGAATGATGCATAGACCTTCATGTTAAGGTCCGGCTTAAGCTGCTTTATCTTATAGATGTTAATGAGATTGGACTTCGACACGCGCACGAACCCGTAGTTCCACAGCATCTCCTCGCACGATGCAAGCGTATCCATGATGCGGTACACGCCGTCTCTTGTGTATGCGAACAGCTTCCTTTCGACGTGGTCGAGGTAGTAGATCTGCTTCGGGTCCAGAAGCATCTCCTCGCCGTCGTCGAGGTCCTCATCAGCAGGGCGCCCCGCTAGTGCCGGACGCTCCGAATTGACCGTGTCGATTATCTGTCTTATCGCAGGACGCATGTTGGCGTAGTAGATATCAACATGCTCTTCCTTGATATTCTTATCTTCGTTCAGATTAAGCTTCATTCTTTAAAGTCCGACGGAAGTAAGAAACTCCGTTACGCCTTCCATATATGCTTCAGGGTGATCGATAACGCCCATGATGTGCTCGCTGTCCATGTGCATGATGGCAGTCTCACCGCAAGCAATATTACCATAAATCTCAACCACCTGGTCAGGCAGGCAGACCTGGTCGCGGTCGGATACGATGATCATCGTGGGGATGTTGTCGTTACGTACTACTTCGATCGTATCAGCATCATCGTAATCGATTCCGTTAACAACACTCATGTAGAACTTGCTTGTACCTACAAGATATCTTGCAGTAAAGCACTCCGTGTCGCCGTCGCCGAACATCTCTCCGAGGATAAGCTCCATACCGGGCACAGGAGAATCGCAGATAACCGCGTCTGCTGCTTCGGGAGTGCCTGCCTCTACGTTGGAAGCATAGATCGCTGTCGTCTGCGCTCCCATGGACTGGCCGTGAACGATGACCTCACTGTCACCTAACTCCTGTCTTGCATATGCGACCATCGCTGCTACATCAAGCTGCTCGTCGATTCCGAAAGTAACCTCTCCGTCAGGATTAACTCCGCTTCCTCTCTGGTCGATCGCGATTACATCGAAGCCTCTTTCCAGATACTGCTCAGCAAGAGGATACGTGCACACTCTGTCTCCGCCTGCACCGTGCACGAGGACAACACACTTGTCACTTCCCTCCTGCTCGAAAAGCGTCGCGGGCACCTCGTTACCGTCAGAAGCCGTCGCGGATATATCGACGCCGGTGTATGTATTGTTAAAGCTCTCGAGATCGTAACCCCACAGCTCAAGCTGCTTAAGGCTGTTGTCGTGAGTGTCATTGCCGTCGTTCTGATGAAGGATCCTGTTTGCTACATAACCTCCCATCGCGAATGAACCTGCTGCTCCGATAAAAGCGATTACGCCGAGGGTGATTGCCGTTGCCTTGATGATCTTGTTCTTATTCATTGTTGTGTAACTCCTTGGTTTTCCTTGATGAGCCCACTTTAGCAAAAGGATTTGGACCATGCGGGCAAATCTGCACAAGTTGCATACCGGGGTGCACAAGTTGCAATCATGGTATAATCACTGCGGATAACCCTAAGGAGTTTATATATGCGCATACTTGTAACTAATGACGATGGAATCAATGCTCCCGGTATCAGAAAGCTCGTCGAGATCGCAGTAAGATTTGGCGAAGTCACGATCATAGCACCCGACGGACAGAGGAGCGCAGCTTCACACCAGTCGACATTCGGAACACCGCTTATCATGAATGAAGTTGATTACGGTATGGACAACGTTAAAGCATATTCCCTTAACGGAACTCCGGCAGACTGCGTAAGAGTCGGCATCCTCGGAGTGATGGACCCCGCACCCGATCTCGTGTTATCAGGAATCAACAACGGCTATAACATGGCTTCCGACATCCAGTATTCGGGAACTGTGGGAGCAGCGCTCGAAGCAGCTTTCTACGGCATACAGGCTATCGCAGTATCGATAGGAGTTAACGGCAGCACGGAGATCATCGACCGCTACCTGCCGGACCTTCTCGAAGAGTATATAAGCAAGCCTCTCGGCAAGGATCAGGTATGGAACATCAACTTCCCCGAGTGCAGCGTTGATGAGTGCCGCGGAATCCTACACGACCTTAAGGTATCCAAAGACGACTTTTACGAAGACGACATCACTATTGATAAGAACGAAGACGGTTCGTTTGTCATCACGGAGCATGCGAAGAGGAAATGGGAAGCATCAGAAGGCACTGACCTTCACGCCATAATCAATAACTATATCGCAGTTGGTCCCGTCAACAACTTAAGCTGATCAGCCGGCTTTCTTTATCTCGTATATCCTCGATCCGAAGTCAGGGAACAATCTCGTATTATCATTCATCCCGAGCGCCGCGAACTTGGGCTTAAGATGAACGCCCGCATACATCATCGCATCGCCGTACATCTCGTGAGATTCCTTCTCGTAATTCATCTTCATGAACTTCGCGATCACACTGTGGATAAATCCGTCCGGCTTAACGTGGAACGGCGTCGCAGTATTGATCAGGCCTCCCATTATGCGCACATCGTAAGACAGCGCACGGTTCTCGATATGGTACTTAACATCTTCCGACAGTCCGCACGGATACAGGATATTCTGGTGCGTATTGGGAACAACAAGCCCCTGCATCATCATCGAGACTGCCTCCGACTTATCCTTAGAAGATATCGTCCACGACAGCACATTACCTTCATCAAAAGAACTCTTCCTCCAGAAGCGTCCGTACTGCATGAGCTTTCTGTTCTTCTTATAGAATTCGATCTGCGACTTGATCTCAGCGAGCTCTCCCTTACCCAGATCACACAAGTTGCTCTCGTAACCGCACACGCCGAACGCCGCGACATTAAAGCGCGTATCAAGCGGTGTCCTTCTTAAAGTCTGGTGGTTCGGCACGTCCGACACGTGACATGTATAACACGACTGCGGGTACCCGTAAGAATACCCGTTCTGTATCAAGCCTCTCTGGTACGCATCGGTATCATCCGACGCCCATATCTGCGGAAAGTACGACAGGATACCGAGGTCGAACCTGTTACCTCCGGAAGCACACCCTTCGAAAAGCACATCAGGGAACTTCTCCGTGAGCACTCGCATTACGCGGTATAACCCCAGTATGTATCTGTGAGCAACCTCACCCTGTCTGTCAGCAGGAAGCGACGCAGAATAAACATCCGTGAAGTTCCTGTTATAGTCCCACTTAACATATGATATCTTAGCCGAAGAGAACACCTCGGACATGGCATTTATGATGTAGTCCTGAACTTCTTCTCTTGTAAGATCGAGAAGCATCTGATTCCTTCCCGTAGAATGGCTCTTCCCCGGAATCCTCATCGCCCACTCGGGATGCGCACGGTAAAGATCCGAGTTCTCATTTACCATCTCAGGCTCAACCCAGATACCGAACTCAAGACCGAGCTTTCTTATCTTGTCGCAGATGCCCTTAACTCCACGCGGAAGTTTCTTCGTATCAGGCGTCCAGTCACCCAAAGAAGACGTGTCATCATTACGCCCCTTGAACCAGCCGTCGTCCATGACGAGCAGCTCTACACCAACTCACTTCGCTTTACGAGCCAAGCGCATAAGCTTGCTCTCGCTTATCTTAAAGTACGAAGCCTCCCAGGAGTTTAAGAGGACCGGCCGAAGTCTGTCCTTCCACGCGCCGCTTACGATATGTTCATTAACAAAATCATGTAAGCCGTGGCTCATCGTGTTGCACCCGGAAGATGAATAAGTCATGACCGCTTCCGGACTTGTGAAGGACTCTCCTTTCTGAAGTTTCCATGAGAATCCCTGCGGGTTTATTCCTGTCACAAGTCTTACCTTGCCGTAAGGATTCTTCTCAACTGCGGTATAGTGGTTGCCGCTGTATATAAGATTGATTCCGTATACTTCTCCATAGTCCTCATCGAACGCGCCTCTTCCGAGCATGATGAACGGATTGCTCCTGTTCGAAGACGCACCTGTGGAAGAAGAATTCACAAGCTTCGCGGCACCGACCTTCTGCACATTCTTCCCCATCTCACGTGTCCATGCGCCGTTAAAGGTAACGAAAGAATAATCACCGGGATCGAAGTCGAGCTGCATGCTCATGATGCGCTCTATCGTAATGTCACCTTCGCCGTCATTAACAAGCACACACGATCTTGTGATAACATCGCATTCCTCATAAACCGTATAGATGAGCATCAATGTAAGACCGTTCTCCTTGTCCTTAAGAGTTACCTTAAGAACTTCAGCCTCATCGCCGTAAGAGCCGGGCATATCACCTTCACGCTTCTTGCCCTTGGAAGTCTCTGCTCCTTCGTAAACAAAATCAGAAGTGCGGCTTCCGTCGGAGTTAATAAGCTCCAGCGAAGGTTCTCTTACATCGCCCTTACCCGGAGCGCTTATCTCAAGCCTGATATCCTCCATGGAAACGGAGCCGTGATCAGCATCATATACACTCGAGTTGCCGGGTGCGAACTCCCACTGCTCTGCCAAGCCGTCGTCAGAATCGAGCCTGATCTTTCTTCCGTAATAGAGATGCTCGAGATGTCCCGTAGGCATCACACGGAAAGCATATGTCGTCTTACTCGTATCAAGAACAAACAGCTTATCCTTAACGGTGATCATATTATGCCTCCCTTGCCTTCAATTCAGTGATGATCTCTCCGAGCTTCTTGTCAGTAAGTATGTATCTGCTCTTGAAGATGAGGACTGCAATTACCAATACTACGATAGGTGTAAGTGTCATAACCATTCGAAGTCCGACAACGGAATTGGAACTGATAGTCTCTACAACGCCATTTCTAATCTCGTCGATCTTTTCAAGGAATGTTGTATATGTCATTACTACATCCGAGTTCTCCTTGATGTTAAAAACTGCAAGGCAGATGGATGCGACAAGAGCCGAGATACCTGATGCGAGCTTAACAACGAATGTCTGCATCGAGAAGATAACCGACTCATCTCTTCTGTTGTTCTTAAGGTGTCCGTAGTCAACAGTATTAGCGAGGAAGATCGTAACGACTACGTTCAAGATACCTACAGCTGCCATGATGAAGAAGCCGGGAACGAAGAACGGGAATACGTTCTTAAGTCCTGCAAGTGCCATGGCAAGAAGGATGATGTATCCGCCGATCGCGGATGCGATGCATATATAGAAGATCTTCAATGTATTAAAGAACCTTCTTAAGATCGGGAACAGGATCATCATCGCGAGGATCTGAATACCGCCTGCGAATGTGTTGAACAAGGTGTAGTTACCCTGCCAGTTGGTTCCTGCAAGATCGTACTTAAAGAAGTAGATAAGAAGGTTCGATGTGATATAAGTTGCAGAGTTAACAAGAACGATAGTGATAACGATCGTCATTGCCTGATCGTTCTGTACCAAAGCCTTGAACATCTGACCGACCGATGCAGTCTTGAAATCGACTGATGACTTCTCCTTGATGAACAGACATGTAATCGTGATAAATACTACGAAGAGAACACCGATAACGATAGAGAAATACTTAAAGCCGACTCTCTCAACTTCGAGATTGGATTCCATCATGATTCCGGCATTGATGGAAGTCTCAGAGGACAGTTCTGCATATGTTTCTGAATCCACATAGAATGCGACTGCAGGATCAGTTTGAACGAAGACCTGCTCATCACCCTCACCTTCGTAATCACCCATTACGAACTCTACGTTGCTTGCCTCAATCTCCTCATCGTTGATCCTAAGTGTTACATCTGCATTAGAAGAGTTAACGTAGATAACATCATCGAAGTCACCGAATACTCTTCTTGCACCCTTGATAGTTGTAGATACATTAACAGCATTACCGTTAAACTCAGTTACGTTTCCTGTAGGATTCTGATCACCGTCAACCTCGATCACGTAAGCTGTGTAATTCAGGTCATCTGCTGAAGAGAAATTCTTCGTAAGAAGATCACTCTCAGATGCTGAGAACATATTACCGAGAGCTGCTACGCTCATAACAGTCAGGATAGTAACAAGTGCAGAACCTACACCTGCTGCAGATCTTGCAAGAGTCGTAAGTCCTTCTCTCTCCTTACCGCTCTCCGTGAAAGCCGGGATCATTGACCAGTAAGGTATATCCATCATGGTATAAGTAATACCCCAGAGGATATAAGTAACTGCCGCATACGCGATAAGTCCGCCGCCGTCGAGTGAAGGCGGTGCGGAGAACATGACGATCAATATGACTGCGTTCGTAAGCGTACCGATCATAAGCCAAGGACGGAACTTACCCCACTTAGTCTTCGTCTTAGCTACGACAACACCCATGATAGGATCGTTAAATGCATCGAATACTCTTGCTGCCATCAGGATCAAACCCATCGCGATGGCGGATACTCCGAGGATGTCCTGGAAGTAATAAAGGACATAGCTCGCGGAGAGCATATAGACCATGTCTTTACCTACGGCGCCGAGGCCGTAAGCTATCTTCTCTTTAGCTGTAAGTCTCATCTGTTCTCGCCTCCGTTCTTAAGTCCCATCGCGATCTTCACCGCGTTATACGCGCCGTCGTAAAGACCCATCTTCTTGTTAAGATCGATCGCGTCGCACATATTCTTCAAAGTAACATCGTCCTCGAGGAAGAGCCTTGCCATCTGCAGTGTATGAGGAATATCCTGGCACTCAAGTGTTCCGTCACCAACCTCTGCAGAGTGGATCGCACCCCACTGCTCGTGGCCTCCGATCCTCTTAATGAAGAGCTTCGGTACGGGATAGAATGCGAGCTCGGAAGGCTTCGTAACAAGTACGTCGCACGAACTCATAAGAAGGTTCGTTGCATATACAGCCTCGAAGATATTCTCGTGGCAGAACAAGTGAATGCCTTCAACGTCGCCCTTAAGAGCAGCCTTGCAGAACTCCTGTGTCTCTGCCCAATCGTTGATGTGCGTCTTCGTATAAAGATACATGTCGGGAGCAAGTCTTCTTAAGTCCTCCCACACGTTAATGTAGTCTCCGATGTTGATATAAAGTGCAACCTTGTTCTTCCTGATCTCAGGCAGAAGCTCGTTTATTATCGCGGCGAAAATCTCCTTCTGCGCACCGGCGCCGCCGATAGTAAGAAGGAAGCGCATGGGCTTGCCTTCTGCTTTTCGAGCGAGTCTTCTCTTGTTGTCCTGCTTAATATTCTTGACGAGTTCATCATCAATGTAGTGTCCCGTATAGACGAGGCTGTCAGCAGGCATCGGCTTTAACACCTTGTCTCCCGCCATGCCGTTCATCGTGCGGTAGCCCTGGTATGCATAATGAGTCTGCACGGTATGCACGGCACCCTCAGCGAAATGCAGCGCCATCGGCCAGTTATCGGGAACAGCGTTAACGACGTACTGCATGCCGGCGTGAAGCGCAGCCTGAGCGGGCCACACGTGCGTGCCGATAACGGGGATGTCCTTAGGGACGTTCTCAAATACAGTCGCCATTAGCTCCGCGTTCTTCTGGTCAGGTGCGTTATATGAAAGCTGCTTGAAGCCGGTGTAGTTTACAGGCTCCCAGACAACCTTGTTAAAGAGCTTGTCCTTCTGTGAAAGCCTCGAGCCCAGGGAATACAGATCGTTCTGAGCGGAGATGACCTTCGTGCCGGTCGTCTCGGGATAAGAGTTCAAGTCCATCCAGTAAGGCGTAAGCCCCAGAGCATTGGCGGCACTTGCCATAGCCATCGAGATGCGGTAGTGGCCGAATCCCATTCTTATGTTGCCGACGATGATGCCGTTCTCAGTATCGAAACCCTTGCTTGTTCCGGGCTCGGACTTGCCGATCGCGATGTTCTTAACACCGAGAGTATCACCTATGTATTTATTCTCAACAACCTCAGCGGAGTAATTGGCATTCGAATCGTCACCGAATTTCTTGATGTACTTCTTCTTGGACTTCTCGGCTTTCCTGACTGTAGAAGCCTTCTGCTCGTTTCCGTATACCGACTGTGATCTGCTCATATGCGTGCCCCCTTACGCTTTGATGCCCGTCAGAAGTATGTCTACAACCTGGTTTAATGCTTCAACATAACTGATCTTGCTTTTCTTAAGTGTGTCTGTCTCGAAGAATCTTGCTACCGATGCATCCATCATGACCTTGAATATCGTGAAGTTCGCATCCTTCCGGTAGATACCTTCTTCCTTGCCCTGCTCGAGAAGTGCCATTGTCGGTTCCCATCCCGAATCGAGCCTCTTGGTAAGCTTCTTGTATGTCTTGGGATACTTTGCTTTAAGGTCACCGAGCTTTGTGAAGTCTATCTCGGTGAATCTTTCAGGGAAAGCGGCAAGGAGTTTTCTTACCCTGTCCTCGAGTTCGAGTCCTTCTTCGTCGAGGATCTCCTGCTCTCTCCTCTTAATGTCATCGAAGATGTAATCGACGATCTGGTCGAAGATCTCTTCTTTACTGTCGTAGTGCTTATAGATCGTC
>JAEEGL010004036.1_pt1 | contig 46219 bp, 36 predicted proteins | sample 9134231 | NCBI WGS metagenome assembly JAEEGL01 (sample SAMN16246548, study PRJNA631951) | gut metagenome | biome: gut microbiome; feature: rumen; material: fiber-attached | host: Bos | place: Iran: Karaj | collected 2018-10 | reverse complement strand
GCAGATTGCCGAGATGATTTTTTTGTCTGTTTTCGCTGAGAAATCGCAGGAAAACAGGCGGTTTTTCAAGATTTCGACGCGGAAACAGACGGAAAATCAGCCGGCTAGATGTGCGCGTCGAATTGTGCGGTATTGCCTTAATGAATCGGAAAACAAGATTTCCTCCTGTTCCCGGCGTTTTATGCCGTACCCGATGATATTTGCGGAAAACGCAGGGCATTTTTAGTCCTGAATGTAATTTATCTCACCGGTATCGATGTTGATCGCCGCATTATTGCGGACCGTTTTACCGTCTTTCTTGCTTGCTATTTCGACGTAAAACAACCTGCCGTCTTTCGATATACTGCCGGTATTTGTGTTTGAATACCGCGGATCGGCAATTCCTTCGAAAAACATGCCGGGAGGAAACTCAAAATGAGTTCGAGGATCACTCCCGTCCGGGTTTCGGCTTTTCAGGAACATCGTATCATTGAACAGCGCGTCCTGTATTTCATCGTTCATTTTTTTTATTTCGGATTCATTATTCACAAGTTCTTCAACAGTTATACCCAATTCCGCCGCGCGTGTGAACGCATTCAGTGTAAAGACGGTTTCCGCCTTTTCGCTGCTGATATAATAGATACGTCCGTCCGTTTCTCTTAATCCTATGGCGTTGACGTTTTCGCCTTCTGAGAAATCGTGCCGTTCCTTCGTTACTATGTTGAAATAAGTAAAATGCGGAGAGCCGCAGGTAGACAGACCGCCCGGAACCGCTATTTTATCCTGCGATAAAAGGTACGTTTCGTTCAGAAGCCAGCGGGAAGCGATCAGGGACGGTTCTTCTCTTTTATTGTTTCCGTCGTAATCCAGCGAAATGACGTTAAGATCGTCTGGCGATGAGACCGACAGCGGATGCATCCCGATATATAATCTCGAATCGGTCAGCAAATACAACGTCGGACAATCATCGAAAGACATAACATCCAGGGTCACGGATTTCAGATAATCAAATCGGATAAGTTTGTAAACGGTTTTCTTTTCGACAATATCGGGAAGCACGTACCAGACGTATCTGTCGCCAAGCATATAATCGGTGGTATTATAACCTGCAATATAGGAAAAAACGCTTCCGCTTTTCCCGCTGACTATGTTTACATATCTCAGCTCATGATAGAATCCGCTTTTTGACCTGTCTTTTGCATCGTCGGCGTTAAGCGGGTAAAACTGACCGTTGCAGTACAAAAAGAGGTAATCGCCGACGACAAAACTGTAGAGAAAGTCGTACCTTGAAACGAAAAAGCAGCCTGAATCGACGGAGTGGGTGCAATCCGGTATTATGCAGGGACTTTTTTTCTCTCCTGTCTCCGGTTTTTCCATCATCATGCGGTATCCTGTTCGTTCGACGATTCTCGAGTTTTCGTTATCCGGATTTGCTCTTTCTGAAAACTGAAACGGTTCCGAAAAAAAAGTCCATCCGTTCCATTCGTTTTTATTGTTATTGATTATTCTGCTTTCTTTTTTTTCTCCGGTATCAACGCCGCATGAAGTGAAGAGCAAAGACAGAAGGATCAGAACGGAAATGAAAAGCCGCTTTTTCATTATCTGCAATAACTGGATTGGTTGCGATTCTATAAGAGGGTAACGCGGCAACCGTATGCATTACCGACCTGTACAAAAATTGTTAGTTTTCAGACGCGAAAAAGTGTCTGTACGTCACTTATTGCGGCTGTTCAGCTTTTTGAAACGGAGCGCAGCGGAGTGGAGAAAGGCTGAACAGCCGCTCCGCTTTCATTGAACGACACACGTGTCAGCTGCCATTATTGTATCATACTTCTTCCGATAAATCAACTCTCTTTTCAAGCTGGCGAAGAAACTTTCCACACATGAATCACCCTGGTGAATTAAGAATTAAGGCAATACCGCACAATTCAACGCACGCGTCTTGACGGCTCTTTTTGCGCCTGTTATGACGTCGAATTCTTGAAAAACCGCCTGTTTTCCTGCGATTTCTCAGTCAAAACAGGCACAAAAATCTCTCGCCAATACACGCACGCGAATTGTGCGGTATTACCTTAAAAATGAAAAATGATTAAATTAAGAGGGTTTTCTTAAAAATATACTGCCTGCTGACAACCGGCAAATGACACCCGATCCACGGGTCATCAACTGTAAAAAAACGAGAAAAGGCGGAGAATGCTGTAGACAGAACAGTCTGTCGAACGCGTTCTCCGCTTTTTCATTTTTCATTTTTATTAATTCATTCTGACTATCACTGCCCACTTTCAAACTCAGAGTTAAGAGTTATGACTGCACGCTCTGCGTGCAAGTTATGATTTGCGGCTGCGCCGCAAAGTTATGATATGAGTTCCGCGCCCGGGCGCGCGTTTCTCTCATAACTCGGCGCAGCCGATCATAACGTTCCGCGCCAGCGGAACTCATAACTCTTCAACTGCCCACTGCCCACTGACAACTCAGCTTCACTGCCCCCTTGCAACCTGTTTCATCCGCCGGTCCCGAATCTCACCCTTGCCAGCGACTGATTTTCGGTCACGGTGTCGACTCCGCAGAGTATCAGCACTGCGGAGCAGCCGTCCTCCAGAGAAAGCCGGTATACCGACGACGTGTAATATCTCGGATCCACCACGTCCAGATCGTAATACATTGCAAGGAAGGGCATTACGGCGTGAGCGTAGCTGTCCTTGATCACGAGAAGAGTCTGTCTTTCCTCCCCGCCCTTCTTCGTCACCCGGACGCGGGCGTTGTTTCCGCCGAAAAACGAACTGTATTTATCCTTTTTTTCAAGATACGACCGGTCGTAAAATCCGTCGAAGGTCTCGCCTGTGTCGATGATCTCGGTTAGAAACGCGTTGTCGCCGCCGTATCTGTAATATTCGATAACGTCGCTTTCGGTCAGAGGCGACATCGTTTTCGAATACGTAGTCCCGTAAAACTCACCGCTTGCCGTCTCGACTTTAAAGTACTCCATGCCCGGCAGTTCCTTCCCGAATTCCGAAAGGATCGCACAGGCCGCCAGGTACGCTCCCTTCGTCGTCCAGTGATGGTCGGTCCGGTACCAGACGTATTCCCCCGCGTCGATCGAAGGCGACAGCGCGCCGAGCAGATCGACGGCGTAGGAACACCCGTCGAACACCGCTTTTCTTCCCATTTCAAGATCGCTCCCGTCGTATCCGGAGGGATAGTAGGGGTACAGCGCGTCGGCAGGCCTCGGAGCGACCGCGAAAACGAGCGCTTTCCCGTCTTTTTCAAGCGATGCGCGAAGTTCATCGATCGCGTCAAGATTGCCCTTTGCCGCGGCGCAGGACTGATCGGGCCTCGGGATCTGGTACCCGTCCTTTCCGTACATAACTCCCGCCGTCTCCATCCTCAGAGTAAGAACGTCGGACAGCGATCTCAGCTTGAGCATTCCCTCCCGCAGAGGAAACTGATCTCTGAAAAAATCCCCGGCGGCCGATTCGAAGCTCCCGTCGAAGACCGCCTTCGCTCCGCCGGCGGTGAGCGATCCGAGTGTCGTCAGCGAACGGTTTTCGTTTTCGCTGAAATCGCGCTGCGGAAGAATAAAAGTCAGTATACAGAGAAGGAAAAGGACCGCCGCAAAAACGACCGCCGTCGCGACGTCGGACGGTCTTGCTTTTTTTGTTTCACGCATACGTCTTTTTCCTCCTTCAGAATCTAGTGTACAGGAACGGACTGTAATCCGACGAAACGAGCGATGCGAGCGAAAGGACGAAAAGCAGGATAAGAGAGCATCCTTTGATCGCCTCCCCGGCGCGTCCAGCCTTGCCGGTCAACCGCAAAAAGAGCTTTTTCGGCAGCGGGATCGCAAAGAAAGCCATAAGAGCGAGGGGAAGCAGCGACCGAAAAACGTCGTATACCTGCCCCCCTCCGGAAAAGAGGGATCCGAGATATCCGAACGGAGAAGCGATGTCCGGCGACGCGAATATGAACCATCCGAAAAGCACGATCAGAAGGGTATAAAACCTGCGCAGAACCCCCGGAGCTTTTTCCAGTCCCTTCCCCCAGACGTATTTTTCAAGGATCAGAAAGACGCCGTAGTACACGCCCCAAATAACGAAATTCCAGCTTGCCCCGTGCCACAGACCGGTCAGAAGCCAGACGGTCATAAGGTTGAAGATATGCCTGTGCCGCGCGACCCGGTTGCCGCCGAGCGGAATGTAAACGTAATCCCTGAACCAGGTGCTGAGCGAAATATGCCAGCGCCTCCAGAAATCGGTCACGCTTACGGCGGCGTAAGGGTAATTGAAGTTCTCGCAGAATTCGAATCCGAGCATCCTGCCGAGTCCTATCGCCATATCGGAATATCCGGAAAAATCGAAATAGATCTGGAAAGCGAAGAAGAAAAGCCCGAGCCACGCCCCGCTCCAGCCGCGCTCGCCGTCGGGAAGAGCCGAAAAATACTTAAAATAGGCCCCGGCAGCGTCGGCAAGCAGGAGTTTTTTGGCAAACCCGACGATAAATCTGCGCACTCCCGACGCAAATTTTGAAAAAGACAGTCCCCGCGCGCGCAACTGATCCTCGATATCCTTGTATCTGACGATCGGTCCGGCGATAAGCTGCGGGAAAAGCACGACGTAGGTCGAAAAGGTCAGCGGATTCTTCTGATGAGAGGCGTCGCCGCGGTAGACGTCGATAACGTAACTCATCGCCTGGAATGTGTAAAAGGATATACCTATCGGGAGCGAAATGCCGAGGACGGGGATCAGCGTCGATCCGGCGATCGAATTGACGGTGCCGGCAAGAAAATCGTAGTATTTGAAAAATCCGAGTATCCCGAGATTGAAGACCGCCGAGAGGACAAGCCAGGCGCGTTTTCTCTTTCCGTCCGGGCTTTTTGAAACCGCCAGGCCGAACAGCCAGTCGAATATCAGCGTTGCGAGCATAAGAAAAACGTATACCGGTTCCCCCCATCCGTAAAAGATAACGCTGAAAACGAACAGAACGGGGTTCCGGAACGCCGGCGGCAGCAGATAGTAACAAAGCAGCACCGCCGGAAGGAAAAATATCAGAAATTCAAGACTTGAAAACAGCATGCTCCGGTTCCTGACGACAATCGTTCTTTTTTGAGATGATTATATTATATCACAAAACCGCGAAAAACGCCGGGATAATCGGAAAAAATGTTTGCCGCGGCAATTTGTGTGTTGACTTTTCTATAGTTTTGATATATAATAACTTGATATGATATACGAATTAATACTTCAAACGGACATCTGAAATGAACCGATATCAGAACAACGGAAGAAGAGTTCCGGAAGACAGATACAAAAGATCCTTCCGTGAATTTGCCGTGATTTACACGGTAATCGTCGCGGCGCTGCTCGCTCTCTGCGGCTTTCTTATATACCGGATAACGAAAACGGTCAGGGGAACCGCTGACGAAAGCGTCCCGATCCCCGCGGCGACTTCCTCGGCCGCCGTTCCGGATACTTCGGATCCCGGCCCGGGGACAGGATACGAAAACACGACCGCTCCGCAGACCGGAACCGAAGCAGTCACGACGGATGACGGTTCCGCTGCGTCCTCCGGGTTACCGCCCGTCACGACATCAGCTCCGCCGGTCACCACGGTGCCTGTAACTTCAGCGGAGCCTCCGGTCACGACCGCTCCTCCCGTCACGACCGATCCTCCCGTTACGACGCGGGAAATCACGACTGCGGCCGAAACTCAAAACGTCAGCCAGCCGGAGCCTTCCTCCCCCGTCATTCTCGCGCAGACTCCCGACGCGGGCGCCGATTATCTGCGCGACGTTGTATTCCTCGGCGATTCGACGACCTACGGGCTCGAAGTGTACGGAAAAGAATTCGTTACGGTCGACCAGATCATTTCGGGAGACGGCGGAACCCTTGATTTTACCGAGATAACGACTAAAAAAGTAAGATATCCGGACGCCGATAAAAGCTTCTACGACAGGGATCTTCTTCTGATAGGAGACGCCGTCGCCCGCCGTCAGCCGAAGATCCTCGTCATAACCCTCGGACTGAATTTCTCGGCCGAGGCAAACGGATGGGAAGAGGCAAAACTCAAAAAGTATTTTCAGAAGCAGGTCGGAGACCTATACGCCATCGTTAAGGAGAAAAGCCCTTCCACAACCGTCGTATTCCAGACGATATATCCGACAATCGATTCCCGGGTACAGTACGGAACGCTGAAAAACTCAAGGATCGACACCCGCAACTCCTGGCTGCTTGAAAAATGCGAGGAACTCAACTGCCCGGTACTGTGGAGCCACAACTATATGAGCGACGGGAACGGACAGCTCAAAGCCGAATTCAACACCTATCACGGCGACGGGATACATCTCAACCCCGCCGGATTCGCTGCGATGATCGAATATCTGAGAACACACGCAGTAAAATAAACAAGGGACCTGTGAATATGAAAAAATCAGTTATCGCTGTAATATCAATCCTTCTTGTCTCGGTTATGCTTTTCTCCTGCGGGGAAAAGGAGGTTTCATACCGTAACGGAGTCGATCTCGCCGCTCTTTCCGCCGAGCTTGAAAAAAATATATCAAAGGCGTCGAATCTTGGCGACGGATCGGAGGATTTTATCGAATTCTTCCTTGATCTCGATTCCTCTCTCTTCACTTCGTCGGTCGTACGCACCCCCACCGGAGCTCTTTCGATAGACGAATACGCCGTTTTCGAGGCAAAGGACGACGAATCGGCGTCAAAGATCGCCGAAGCGCTCGACAAATATCTCGCCGGCAGGAAGGAAGCCTGGGACGGCAGATACAACGCCTCCGAAAAGCCGAAACTGGACAACGCGAAGACCTTCAGATACGGCGAGTACGCCGGATACGTGATCCTTTCCGCATCCGAATCATCCGCCTTTCTCTCCTCGCTCGACAAGGGACTCAGAAACTGACCCGGGACCGCCGGTCCGGGCGCGCTCTCCGTACGCCGTACGATAATAATCATTGACTGAAACTTTTAATGACATACCATTACTGTATATTAAGTAAGGAGGGCACGGACGTGAAGACTTCCCGCCCCAACGTAATACTGCTGGCGGCGGCCGTTTTAGCGCTCTTTGCCGCTCTGATGACCGGCTGCTCCGATCTCACGAAACCATCGCAGATCCCGGATCCGGCTGCCGCAGGGACGGAACAGTACTCCGGCGAACCGGTCCGCGACACCTCCGCGCCGCCGGAACCGGATGCCCCGCTCACGGGCGAATCCGAAAATTCCGACGCGACCGTGACGGGCGGCGACGCGACCGAGCCGGCGCCCGGCACGGCGTCCGGTGAATCTGAAGACGTAACTTCGGTACCTGAAGAGACTTCATCGCCGGCAGAAACGTCGCTGCCGGAAACCGTCGCGTCCGCGCCCGTAACCGGATCCGCGGAAGCGACCGATCCCGAGGTTCCGCTCACCGCGGAAAGTCCCGAAACGGGAACCGTGACCGAACAGGAAACGCTTCCCGGGACCGAACCCGCCGCGACTGACCACGTCCACAGTTTCAAGCTTGCCCCCAAGCAGGAGGACCGGTGGCTTTACGATAATTCCTGCGGCAAGCCCAGGCATATCATATACTGGTGCACCGTCTGCAACGAGAACAAATATGAAGACGACGGTCTCTACGGCCACGATTACATCGCAGACGGATACTGCAGACACTGTCTTGACGTCAGAGACGACGTCCTTGCCGCGCAGGGACTGACTTTTACGGACAATCCCGACGGAGAGACGGTCACGCTGACCGGCATGTCGGACAACTGTCCGAACACGCATATCGTAATACCCGCCGTTCACGGCGGAAAGCGCGTATCGGCCGTCGGCGCAGGCGCCTTCCGCGGAAACGCGAAGATAACGCGAGTAACCTTCTTAGGTACTCCGGAAAATCAGTCGTTTAAGATAGACTCACGCCATTACCCGTTCATGAACGGTATCGAAACGATCGGAGATCAGGCGTTCGCCGGATGCCTCTCCCTTGAATCGGTCTCCCTTCCTTCGTCACTGAAGACGATCGGGAACGGAGCTTTCGACGGGGACGTATCGCTCGATTTCGATCTGCGTTTCGCAAAAGGTCTTACGTCCATCGGTGTCCGCGCGTTTGCCGGATGCGCAATGCGGAATCTCAACCTTAACGGAACGGCAATAAAAACGATCGGCGACGAAGCTTTCTTCGGAGCTGGGACAGAGACTCTCACCGCAGACGCCACCGAACTCTCGTCGATCGGTAAAAGCGCCTTTGAGAGGTGCGCGTCGCTTTCAAAAATAAAATTCCCCGAATACAGTCTGAAAAGCATCGGAGAGCGGGCTTTCGCCTTCTGCACCTCCATCCCGGCAAACATTTCGATTCCGCACAAAACCGAAATAGGAACCGACGCGTTTATCGGCACGCCGCGTCAGACGGGAACGTTTACCGACCCTGAAAGCGGACTTGAATACGAACTGAGCAACCTTAAGATCAAAATCACCGGCAGAGGCAAAAACACCGCGCGTGACCTGGTGATCCCTGCGCTGATCGACGGAATGCCGGTCGTTTCGGTAACCGGGTTCGCCGGCGACGAAGCGCTCGTCACGCTGGTATTCGAGGAAGGTATCGCAGCGGTCGGCGGAGGATCCTTTGCGAACTGCCCGAACCTTGCGAAGGTCGTTCTTCCGGCGTCCCTCAAGACCTTCGGACCGGGATGCTTCAAGGGCTGCGCAAAGCTCGAACAGATAGCTTTCACAGATCCCGCGGTAAACGTCGGAACTTCCTACGAAGTGTTTTCCGGATGCCCGGGATATATGTCCGATTACGACAACGGGCTTATATTCCGCCTTAATCCCGACTGCGCCTCGTATACGGTATACAGTATACACGTCAGCAAAACCGAGATCGTCATACCCGAAACGTACAACGGCCTCCCGGTTACCGCTCTCTCGTCAAATCTCAGAGTGTGGCGGGGCGACTTCATAAGGCAGCCGTACGCCGTCAGCGTATACGTCCCGGACACCGTGACCTCGATCGCTCCGTCCGCGTTTGCAAAATTCGGAAAACTGACCGAAATCAGACTCCCCGCCAACCTGCGCGAAATACCCGCGCGCTGCTTTTTCGGATGCGCATCGCTGAAGGAAGTAGTTATCCCGGATCAGGTGACGTCAATCGGAAGCAACGCCTTTGCCGAATCCGGAATCGAATCGGTGATCATTCCGGACAGCGTGACCGAAATCGGAGTCGGTGCGTTTTCCGTCTGTTTCAGATTGAAAAGAGCGGCCCTCGGACAGGGACTGACCGCGATACCCAACGCGGCCTTCAGCGACACGGAACTTGAGTCGGTCACGATCCCGGCAGGCGTGAAAAGCATCGGGGACATGGCTTTTTCCGGCTGTTGCAATCTTGATGAAGTGATATTCTGCAATCCCTCCGTCATTATTTCGGAAAATGCGTTTTTCCGGAGCCCGTCCTTCTTCCCCGGTCTGATCACCGACCCCGGAACAGGTATCCGCTACGCTCCAAACGGCACCGGATGCACCGTCTTCGGCGCGTCGCGCTCCGCAGCGTTCACCGGAATACCGGCGCAACTCGGCGGAATGCCGGTAACCGCGATCGCGCCTTTCGCGTTTTTCCGGAACCCCGCCGTCACCGGAGAAATCGTAATTCCGGATACCGTCGGGACGATCGGGGAGCATGCGTTCAATCAAACCGGTATAACCTCGCTCAGACTCGGCTCAGGAACGAAAACGGTGGAGGCGCTCGCATTCGCGCAGTGTCAGAAACTCGTATCGGTTGATTTCGCGAACGTTGAAACGATCGGCGATCAGGCGTTCGACTGCTCATTCGAAAGCCCGGTACCCGAGATTTATCTTCCCGACTCACTGAAATATCTCGGGAGAAACGTATTCTGGCACGTCGGCAGAATCAGCATCAGCGCCGGAACACAGCTCGCGGACGGTCTATCCCAACTGACGGCAATCTCCGATGAAATTGAAATCCGTCCGGTACCCTGACGGCAGGTTCATCTTTTCGTTGACTGAAACCGCCGATTATAGTATAATTATTATACGGAGCAGATAACATGAAGATCACGCTCAATCCCGACGAAAATATCGTCGCGGTAGTCAAAGAAGGCCTTAAAAAAACCGGCGGATACTGCCCCTGCAGAAGAGAGCGCACACCCGACACGAAGTGCATGTGCCTCGAATTCCGGGAGCAGATAAAGGATCCGGATTTCGAGGGCTTCTGTCACTGCATGCTCTACTACAAATCAAAGGAGTAAAAAATGGCTGAAATAAAGATAACGAAGGACAATTTCGACTCGGAGGTCTTGAAATCTGACCTGCCGGTGCTCGTCGACTTCTGGGCCGACTGGTGCGGCCCCTGCCGCATGCTCGGACCGGTCATAGCACAGATCGCCGAAGAATACGCCGGAAAGGTCAAAGTCGGCAAGGTCAACGTTGACGAAGAACCCGAGCTTGCCAACGCCTTCCGGGTGTCGTCAATACCGCTTGTCGTTCTGATGAAGGACGGCAAAATCGCGGGATCGTCCGTCGGCTACCGTCCGAAGGCGGACATAGAAAAACTGCTGAAATAAGCCGAAAAAAAAACAATATATACAGGAGAAAGAAATGAAAACTTACAAATGCATCCTTTGCGGTGAAGTGTTCGACGTTGCCGACGGCGAGACCCCGGTCTGCCCCCTCTGCGGAGCCGACGGTGATCAGCTTGAAGAGGTCAAAAAGTCCAACCCTTATGCGGGGACCCAGACCGAAAAGAACCTCGAAGCTGCTTTCGCCGGAGAATCGCAGGCAAGAAACAAATACACCTATTTCGCGTCCAAGGCCAGAAAAGAGGGTTACGAGCAGATCGCCGCTCTCTTCGAACTGACCGCCAACAACGAAAAAGAGCACGCGAAACTCTGGTTCAAGGAGCTTAACGGCATCGGAACCACCGCCGAGAACCTTGCCGCCGCGGCAGCCGGCGAAAACTTCGAGTGGACCGACATGTACGAGGGATTCGCCGCCACCGCCGAAAAGGAAGGATTCCCGGAGCTCGCCGCGAAATTCCGCGGAGTCGCCGCCATCGAGAAGAAACACGAGGAGCGCTACCGCGCCCTGCTCGCCAACGTCGAGGCGAAGGCGGTCTTCGAAAAGAGCGAGGTCAAGGTCTGGGAGTGCCGCAACTGCGGTCACATCGTAGTCGGGACCAAAGCGCCCGAGGTCTGCCCGGTCTGCGCTCATCCGCAGGCGTATTTCGAAGTACACGCGGAAAACTATTGATCTGACGACAAGATAAAGGAGGGCTTCCGAAAAACTCACGCGAGTCTTTTGGCAGCCCTCCTGTTGTTTGAAAGGAAATCTGATATGACAATCAAAAAAGACATAGTTTACGTCGGCGTGAACGATCACAATATCGATCTTTTCGAAGGCCAGTACGACGTCCCCGAAGGAATGGCGTACAACTCCTACGTGATAAAGGACGAGAAGATCGCCGTCGTCGACTCGGTCGACCGCAATTTCACGCACGAATGGCTGGACAATCTTGCCGCGGCGCTTGAAGGCCGCAAGCCGGATTATCTGGTCGTACAGCACATGGAGCCCGACCATTCGGCAAATATCTCGGCGTTTATGAAAAACTATCCGGGAGCCGTCATTGTATCGAGCGCCAAGGCCTTCGCCATGATGAAAAACTTCTACGGCGACGAATACGAGGGACGCCGCGTCGTTATCAAAGAAGGCGATACGCTGACGCTCGGCAGACACGTTCTACGCTTCATCGCCGCCCCTATGGTTCACTGGCCGGAGGTCACCGTCACCTACGACGAGACCGATAAAGTTCTCTTCTCCGCAGACGCCTTCGGCAAATTCGGAGCCCTCGACACGACGGACCCCGACGACTGGGCGTGCGAGGCGAGGCGCTACTATTTCGGCATCGTCGGCAAATACGGAGTGCAGGTCCAGTCGCTTCTCTCAAAGCTTTCGGGAGTTGACGTCGACGTAATCTGCCCGCTGCACGGACCCGTACTCTCGGAAAATCTCGGCTATTATCTCGGCCTTTACAAAACCTGGTCTTCCTGGGGCGTCGAGACCGACGGAATAGTTATATGCTACACCTCGGTTTACGGAAACACGAAACGCGCCGTCGAGATGCTCGCCGACAAACTGCGTTCGAAGGGCTGTCCGAAGGTGGCCGTCAACGACCTCGCCCGCTGCGATATGGCCGAAGCGGTGGAGGACGCCTTCAGATACGGCAAGATCGTCCTTGCGACGACGACATACAACGCCGACATCTTCCCCTTCATGCGCGAGTTCATCACTCATCTTGTCGAGCGCGGTTTTAAAAACAGAACCGTCGGACTTATCGAAAACGGATCCTGGGCGCCGCAGGGCGTCAAGGTTATGACATCGATGCTGTCGGAATGCAAAAATCTCGTATTCTGCGAAAACAGCGTCAAGATCACATCCGCCGTCAGCGAAACCAACAAAATCCAGATCGAAGCGCTTGCAGACGAGCTCTGCCGCGACTACGTGGCGCAAAACGGCGCGACAGCCGACAAGCACGACCTGACGGCTCTCTTCAATATCGGATACGGCCTTTACGTCGTCACGTCGAACGACGGGAAAAAGGATAACGGGCTGATCGTCAACACGGTATCCCAGGTTACGAGCTCGCCCAACCGGATCGCCGTCTGCATCAACAAACAGAACTACTCCCACCACGTGATAAAGCAGACCGGAGTGATGAACGTCTGCTGCCTCTCGGTCGACGCGCCCTTCTCGGTTTTCGAATCCTACGGTTTCCGCAGCGGAAGAAACGCCGACAAGTTCGAAGGGACCGAGGTGCTGCGTTCGGACAACGGGCTCGTATTCCTTCCGAAATACATCAATTCCTTTATGTCGCTCAAGGTCGAATCCTACGTCGATCTCGACACCCACGGAATGTTTATCTGCTCGGTGACCGAGGCGCGGGTCATTTCCGACCGCGAGACGATGACCTACACCTACTATCAGAAAAACGTCAAGCCGAAGCCGAAAACCGAAGGCAAAAAAGGATACGTCTGCAAGATCTGCGGCTACGTTTACGAGGGCGACGAGCTTCCGGAGGACTTCGTCTGTCCGCTCTGCAAGCACGGCGCCCAGGACTTCGAACCGATAAAGTGACCTGACGAAAAAAGCAAAATTCCCGCGCAGTTCCGGCGAAAAAACGCCGAAGTTGCGAACGCCGGCGGACCTTCGGGTGCCGCCGGCGTTTATTTTTCATCCTTTTTCTCGTCCGGCGCGAGCCGGACACTTCATCAGCGCCGAAGGCGCGTCTTCACCGGTGCGAAGCACGTCTTCATTAGCGCAGAAGGCGCGTCTTCACTGCGAGCGCCATCAGGCGCGAAGCCTCCGTCAGTCTTCCTTTTCCGCCGCGTAATAGGCGGCGCAGAGATCGACCACCATACCGTAGCTTCTGCTGCCCGGTGTTCCGTTTATCTTCAGATAAGTGTCGTTGACCGCCTCGCTGACCTGCGACACGACCGTCCTGCGGTATTTGGAGAAGAATTTCGAATACGCCGACATTTCCTTCCTGACGTTTTCGTCGATCATGAAATAAACCTCGGCATAATGCTCGCTGTCGGCCGAATAATAAGCGTTCAGAAGATACTCGAGCATATTGAGCTCGGTGGAATACCTGATATAGGCGTCATCCGACCTGATGCCGACGAGATATGCGACGAAGTTCGCCTCGTCTTCCCGGGCGATCCCCCGCTGGTGTGCCAGCTCGTGGGCTCCGGTGTAGGGTATCGTGTAATCCGGCATATTTATATTGATATTCGATTCGCCGGTAAAATAGGAATAAACTCCGGTTATGTGAGTGTAGGTCCACGGCTCGCTGAGCATGACGAGCTTGAGCGGCGTGCGCATCTTCTGAATGAAACGGTAATCACCGCAGGCGTCTTCGTATGCGTCGAGTATCCTTTTCGTCATTTCGGACGTGTCGTACGGCATGACCGAAAAGCCGTCGGATCCGTAAACGATATTCTTCGCCTCTCTGTTGACTTTTTCGATGACGGTGACCGTCGTTTCCCGCAGTTCCTCCGCCGACAGATCGTGCCGCTCAAGGCCGAGCTTTTCGTCAAGAGAACTTCCGCGGTATCCGGCTCCCAGCGAGAAAACGTAGGAGGTAAAAAGGGACGAGATAAACGACAGAATTATCAGGCAGAAAACGCCGAGATTCCGCCAGGAGTCGGCGTAGTGTTTTATTCCGTATCTTATTATTATCACCGCCGCCGGGATCATAATGATGATCAGGAACTCGGCAAACGAAAACGGGATCCAGGCGGTAAGCCACGCCATAACTGCGCGGGGACCGGATGCTATATATCTGCAGAAAAAGTCGGCAAAATCCCGCGAAAAGCAACATACCGCGAAAAAAATCAGAGAGACTCCGAAAACCGCAAACTGAATAAGCGCAAAACGTGGAAGCTTCTTTGCCGGGGATGCTTCCCTTTCCTTTTTTCCGGGATTATCCGCTTCCCGGTTTTCGTCTTCCGTGATCGGTTCGACTGCCAATTCTTTTTTCCTCATTTCAAAAATACTCGCGCAGAAGGTCCGCCATATCGCACGGAAGCGGTGACGTGAACTCCATCGTCCTTCCGTCCGCCGGATGCAGGAAGGAGAGGCGCGAAACGTGCAGAGCGTGACGTCCTATAAGCTCCGACTCCTCTCCGTAAAGGAAATCCCCGAGCAGCGGGTGGCCGATATGGGCCAGATGAACCCTTATCTGATGAGTCCGCCCGGTTTCGGTTGTAACGGCGCAAAGCGAAAGACTTCCGTCCCGGCTTTCCGACAGGACCCTGTAGTGAGTCACCGCCCGGTCGCCGTCTCCGGCCGTTCGCATTACGTTCCCCGCCGCTGTCCTCGCTATCGGAACGTCCACCGTGCCGCTTCTGTCCGCCGGGACGCCTCGGACGACGGCAAGGTAGGTTTTTCTCACCGTGTGCGCCATCACCTGACGGTAAAGACTGCCGGAAGAAAGGAAATCGTTTGCGACGAGAAGCAGACCGCTGGTGTTTTTGTCGAGACGCGTCGCAGAGCGGAAGACGAAATTCTCCTCCCCTCTCTCCTTTGCGAGATATGCCAGCGCGTTTGCCGCCGTGTCGTCAAGATGATCGTGCACCGGATGTGTCGGCATCCCGGCCGGCTTGTCGCAGACGGTGACCGACGCGTCCCGGTAAATTATCTCAAGCGGAAGCCGGACCGGAATGATGCCCGATTCTCCCGGATACTCCGGAAGATCTGACGTGTCCAGCAGGATCTCGTCACCGTCCTTCAGCATATATCGCACGGTGACACGCTCACCGTTGACAGTAATGCCGCCGTCGCGGTATTTGAGCCGCTTGAGCGACCGCGTCGAGACGTGCCGGACGGAGCGAAGATAGCTCTTCAGCGTCATCCCTTCGCCTCTGTATACGACGGGAGATATCATTTTACGTAATCGAATTCGAAATCGTAAATCGAAACGGTGCAGCCGTCGGTGCAGCCCATCGCCTCGAGCTCGTCGATGACCCCGCTTTTTTTGAGCACCCTGCGGAAGAAGTTGAGCGATTCGTAATCGGCGAAATTGACCTGCCCGCAAAGGTTGAAGAGCCATTCGCCCTCGACGTAAAAGGTGTTCCCGACCCTGCGGTATTCGGTTTTTCTCTCCGCCGCTCCGCGGGAGAGACGGTCCTCCGGCGTTATCTCGGCCTCGAAAACCTTTACCGGCGGGAGTTTTTCAAGTTCGGCGGCGGTCGCTTCGACCAGTTCGTCAAGTCCTTCTCCCGTCATTGCCGAGACGTAGTAAAGCTTTCGGCCGAGAGAGGCGACGAGACGCTCGAATTCCTTTACGTACTCCGCTTCACGGTCGGCGCAGTCGCACTTGTTGGCGACGACTATCTGCGGTCTCAGCGCAAGCTCGGGGCTGTATCTGGCAAGCTCCGAGTCGATCTTTTTCAGATCGTCCGAGGGATCCCGCCCCTCGGTGGAGGCGATGTCGACGACGTGAAGGAGCAGCCGGCAGCGTTCGGTATGCCGCAAAAACTGATGTCCGAGTCCCGCTCCGTCGGCGGCGCCCTCGATAAGCCCCGGGATGTCCGCGGCGACGAATCCGCGTCCTCCGTTGTCCGACGGAAGCGAGACGACTCCGAGATTCGGGGAAAGGGTGGTAAAATGATATCCGGCGATCTTGGGCCGCGCCGCCGAAATACCCGCGAGGAGCGACGACTTTCCGACGCTCGGGAAACCGATTATACCGACGTCGGCTATCATTTTCAGTTCGAGAAGAAGATTTTTTTCCTCGCCCGCGGTGCCGGATTTGGCAAACATCGGGACCTGTCTCGTGGGTGTGGCGAAATGCCTGTTTCCCCATCCGCCGCGTCCTCCGCGGCAGACGGTGAAATCGGCTCCTCCGTTCTCCGACATATCGTGGATAACGAGCCCGCTTTCCGCCTCCTTGATTACCGTTCCCGGCGGAACGAGTATCACGGTATCGGGAGCCGACGCCCCGTGAAATTTCTTTCCCGAGCCGTTTTCCCCGTTTGCGGCGACGAATTTGCGGTGGTATCTGAAGGCGAGCAGGGTGTTGGAGCCGGGATCGACCCGCATCACGATATTTCCGCCGTGCCCGCCGTCGCCGCCGTCGGGACCGCCGTGCGAAACGTATTTTTCCCGGTGGAAGGAAACGGCGCCGTTTCCTCCGTTGCCCGCTTTTACGTATATTTCTATTCTGTCGATAAACATTGCGTTATCCCTCGCCGTCACCGCGTTCGCGCACCACGATCTTTATCGGAGTGCCGTTGAAGCCGAACGCCTCGCGCAGACAGTTTTCGATATATCTGCGGTATGAAAAATGAAACAGTTCGACGCTGTTGCAGAAAATGACGAAGGTTGGCGGAGCCACCGAGACCTGGGTCATATAGTAGATCTTCAGTCTTCTTCCCTTGTCCGTCGGCGGCTGGACTCTCGTCGTCGCGTCGGCGAGCATGTCGTTTATCATACCTGTCGAGATGCGCAGGACCGACTGGGAGTATACGAGATTGATCTGCTCGAAAAGATTGGACACCCGCTGCCCCGTGCGCGCCGAAACGTACATTATCGGGGCGTAAGGCATATAAGACAGCGCCGTCCGGATCTTTTCGTCGAACTTTTTCACCGTCGAATTGTCCTTGTCGGCGATGCTGTCCCACTTGTTGACCACTATGATCGACGCGCGTCCGGCTTCGTGGGCGATGCCGGCGATCCTTTCGTCCTGTTCGGTCACGCCTTCGCCGGCGTCGATCATGATAAGGCAGACGTCGGCGCGCTCGGCGGCCGTATGCGCGCGGAGGACGGAGTAATGCTCAATCGAATCCTTGATCTTTGCTGACCGTCTGATTCCGGCGGTGTCGATGAAAATATATTTCCCGTACGCGTTTTCGATCCTCGTGTCGATGGCGTCGCGGGTGGTTCCGGGGATATCCGAAACGATCATCCTCTCCTCTCCGGCAATGCGGTTGACGAGGGAGGATTTCCCGGCGTTGGGCTTTCCTATCACGGCGACGCGAATGACGTCGTCCTCGCGCTCCTCTTCGGCCTCTCCGGGAACCAGCGCGAGCACGGCGTCGAGAAGATCGCCGGTGCCGGTGCCGTGGACCGAGGACAGAGGGATGGGATCGGCGTCGAAGCCCAGCTCGTAAAACTCGTAAAACTCTCCCGGCAGATTCCCGACGCTGTCGCATTTGTTGACGACGGGTATGACCGGTTTTTTCGAACGGCGGAGCATGGCGGCAATCTCGGCGTCGTCGGCGACGAGCCCCGAGCGGACGTCGCACATAAAGATAATCACGTCGGCGCTCTCTATCGCGATCTGCGCCTGCTCGCGCATTCCGGAAAGTATCACGTCCTCTCCCGACGGCTCGATGCCGCCGGTGTCGATGACGACGATGCGTCTGCCGCGCCATTCGGTCTCTCCGTATATGCGGTCGCGCGTAACGCCCGGCGTATCCTCGACGATCGCCCGGCGTTCCCCTATCAGTTTATTGAAAAGCGTGCTTTTGCCTACGTTCGGACGTCCGACAATGGCTATCACGGGTTTGGACATGGCTGAATAGATTCCTTTATTCTGAATGATTCGTTTTATTCGGTCTGCTGAAGGTTTGCGCTCAACTGCCGCCGGCCGTCGCTCACGGCGAGACCTTGAGGCAGTGACGGACGTCGGCAAGCGGAACCGAGTATTCCGCCCAGCCTCCCGACTGATGCTCGGAGCAGACTATCACGCAAAGCGTATCCGACGTAAAATAGACGGGCGGAAAGACCGAATAGGGCACTCTCGCCCGCATATTTTTCAAAAGAGAGGAAAAATCCGACCGGCTGTCAAAACCGTCGGTCGATTCGACCCTGGTCATCTTCCCTCCCTCCAAAAGGTCGAGAACGGTGTAAAAATCGCTGAAAATATCTTTTGTTTTGATTTCCTTGCCGGTGGAAAGATTGATATGATGGACAAACGCCGTCCTGTACGCCTCGTCCGCGTTCGACCGGTTGTAACTGACTCTCCAGCGCACCGACATAAACGCCGAATTGATGAAAGTCACGTCGCACTCGTCGACCCGGTACCCGACCGTCACCCCGGACGCGATGCTGTCGGCGTAATCCTTGCTGAACTCCGCCGAAGTAAAATCATACTCGGTAATGTCTCCGAGCAGGGTGTTTATCTTCGTCTGAAGCGTCTCGTTCGCCATTCCCGAAATGCGAGGATAGGTGAAGGACGCGGTGCTGCCGCCGCCGAGGGAACGCTCGTAGGTGTGCATCGTATACTCGTATCCTTTTCCCGGCTTTTCGGTGACCTCCGGGCCTGCCGTGGTGACGTCGGTATCGGGAATATCGACCGTCCCGGGATCGGTCGCTTCGTCGGTGACTCCGACGGGCACCGTGACTATCACCGTCTCTGGCGGGAAAGTGACGATAACCGTCCTGACCTCTTCGGTCCCGTCGCCGGCAAACAGCGTCCTGACCTCTCCTCCCTTTCCCGACTGCATGCATCCTCCGAAAAGTGCGAGAGTCAATGCCGTAAAGAGAGCAAAGGCGGCGCGGAATATTCGTTTTTTATTCTTCATTCTTCAATCACCGATCCCCAGAATCAGACGCACGAAGGCGCCTCCGTCGCATTCGCTTGCCGCCACCGGGACTCCGAGCTTTTCAGAAAGGCCGGCGGGAGTCATTCCGTCAAGGAAAAGATCTCCCTCGGCACGCAGGGCGTTGCGCGGAAACAGAAGCACTTCGCCAAGATCGAGGCCCTCCGCCTGAGCGGCAATGTCGCCGCCGGTGAGCAGTCCCGAAACGGTAACGCTCTCGCCGAAAAAGTCGTTTCTGATCCTTATCACGTTTATTTTCACCGCCGGGAAAAGCTTTTCGGTCTTTTCGGCGACGGAGGATATCATTTCAAAAGAGGCGTATCCGGTGGCTACCGAGATCCTTCTTTCGGGTATCCCGGTCCCTTCGCCGGCAAGATACTCCAGCTCCCGGTCGGCGTCAGCCGAGAAGGAGGTGAGCATACCCACGCCGTCCTCCAGCTGGGAAAAATCTCCGTAGAAATCCTCACCGGGAAGTTCGAGCCCCGCCTTGACGTAAAACTCGTCGGCGGGATAAAAAACTCTGGTGCCGTATTTTTCAAGGCAGCGGTCGCCGGCGGCGTTCACCCGAGCGATTATCCCGGCGCATTCCTCCGGAGTGTAGGGAGAGAGCGGATAGAGTCCGTCCCGGTGCTTCGTCAGTCCCGCCGGAACAATCGAAACGCTGTCAAGAGAGGGCAGATATTCTTCGAGATCCCGCATCGTGCGGTCAAGTTCTTTTCCGTCGTTGATGCCGCGGCAGAGCACTACCTGGGCGCATATCCGGATGCCGGCGTCGGCAAACATCCGCAGATAGGAGAGCGATTCTCCGGCAAAGCGGTTGTTCATCATCTTCACGCGCAGTTCAGGATTCGTCGTGTGCACCGAAATATTGACAGGAGAAATATGCATCTCGATGATCCGCTCGACCTCGCGGCGAGACAGATTGGTCATCGTGATATAGTTCCCGTGAAGGAAGGAAAGACGGGAGTCGTCGTCCTTGAAATAGCAGGACTCTCTCATTCCGGGAGGGTTCTGATCGATAAAACAGAAAATGCACTTGTTGCGGCAGGTGTGCTTCCCGTCCATAAGCGGCGTCTCGAAGCCGAGACCGATGTCGGTATCCTCTTCCGGCTTCCTTATGACGCGAGTGAATTTCTTCGAGCCGCGGCAGAGCCCGAGAACTGCTTTTTCGGCCGTCAGCCGAAAGCGGTAGTCGAGCACGTCGTCGATCGGCGACCCGTTTATCTCCTCGAGGCAGTCTCCCGCTCTGATTCCGCGCCACCAGGCGCGCGAGCCCTTCCTTACGCTGACTATCTTAACCATGTATACTGCGCAGCCGCTTCATAACGTCGTTGCCGCCTCTGCCGAACCAGTCGTGAAGCCGGACGTATTCTTCGTAAAGCAGGTCGTAAACCGCCGACGCCGCGGGATCCGGATAATACGTCGCCGCCGTTTTCGCGGCCATAGCGCGTATCGCTTCGGCGACCGAGCCGTATCCCCCCGCCTCACGTCCGGCGACAGCCGAGGCGTGGATGGCGTCGCCGAGAGCCGCCGCCTGGCGGGTCGATGACACCTCGATCGGAATGCGCAGAACGTCGGCGTAAAGCTGCATGGTGAACGGATCCTTGAGAGGCACGCCGCCGGCCGTCATAAAACGCCGGATCTTGCACCCGCTGTCGCGGAAGGCGTCGAATATCGTCCTGGTGCCGAAGGCGGTGGCCTCGATGAGCGCGCGCATGATATCCTCCGGCTTTGTACGGAGCGTCATCCCGACGATAACTCCCGAAAGCGAATTGTCGACGAGCATGCTGCGGTTGCCGTTCCACCAGTCGAGCGCGACGAGTCCGCTCTCGCCGGGGCGCAGCCGCGACGCTTTTTCTATAAGCAGACGAAGTACCGGAATTTCTCTTTCCTTCGCCTCGTTTTCGTATTCGGCCGGAGCGTTCTTCGCCGCCCAGGCAAAATGGTCTCCGAAGCAGCATAACCCCGCCTCGTAACCGAATTTCCCGGGGATTACCCCGTCCTCGACCGTTCCGCATATCCCCGGAATGACGCGGCGGTTCTCCCCCGTGAGAAAATAGCAGTTCGACGTTCCGAAAATGCCGAACATGTCTCCGCTCTCCGACAGTCCCGCCGAAAAAGCTCCGATATGCGCGTCGGGAACGGCGGCCGCCACCGGTATCCCTTCGGGCAGCCCGAATTTCATCGCGGCTTCGCGTGTGACACGTCCCGCCGCTTCTCCCGGATAAACGATCCTTCCGGGACATTTCTTTTCAAACAGATCGCAAAGGCGCGGATCGAGCGCCGAAAGGAACTCGCGAGAAGGATATCCCCGGCCGGGAAGATAACACGATTTGTACGCGGCTATCACGTAACCGACCGTCAGCTCCCCCGTCAGCAGCAGATTGATCCAGTCGCACGCCTCGATAAGCATGTCGGCGGCTTCGTAAACCTCCGGCGCCTCGGCAAATATCTGCCAGGCCTTCGGAAGGAATGCCTCGCTCGACATCTTCCCGCAGACGGTGTCCATCCACGGGTCGCTTTTTCCCGAAAAAGTTTCGTTTATCCTGTCGGCGAACCCTTGCGCGGCGTGATGCTTCCAGAGCTTGCACCAGGCGTGCCTGTTCCCCGCCCATTCTGGAAGGAAGGAAAGCGGAGTGCCGTCCGCTTTCGCGGGAATAACGGTACAGGCGGTAAAGTCGACGCCGATACCGATAATATCCTTTTTATCGACGCCGGATTTTTTTATGACGTCCGGGATTATCGACGCGAGCGTTTCGATATAATCGGCGGGATCCTGCAAAGCCCACAGTTCCGGGAGAGATTCGCCCGTTCCCGGAAGGACCGAGTCTATCACCCCGTGAGCGTATTCGTGTACCGACGACGCGATTTCCCCGCCGTCCGAAACGTCGACCAGTACGGCTCTCCCCGAAAGAGTGCCGAAATCGACTCCTATCGTGTATTTTTTGCTCATGCAGAAACCTCTGACGTTGATGGAGCGCTTTCCCCGCACGCAGCCCGCGCGGTATCGCCGGAACAATTAATTAATGCGGAACGCGGAATACGGAATTGAAGTTACTGAAAGAAAACGCTTCTGTACGTTCAATAATTCCGAATTCCGTGATTCCGAATTCCGCATCTGACGGTTCGCGTAAGGCAGACGCCTTCCCGCTTTGCGGGCCGGAAGGCGTTTGGGACGGGCCGATTAAACCGCTTGCGCCGGTTTATTCGGCAAATCCTTTACTTCTGGATGTCGTTATCGTCGAATTTATCGCCGCACTCGGGGCAGAACTTGGGCGGATTCTTCGGATCCTCGGGAACCCATCCGCACTTGTCGCAGCGGTAGAGCGGAGCGTCGGCGGGCTTCTTCTCGCCGCATTCCTGGCAGAATTTGCCGAGATTTACCTTGCCGCACTTGGGGCAGGTCCATCCGGCCTGCGGGACCGGCTTCTTTTCACCGCACTCGGTGCAGAAATTGCCGGTCGCGGCGGCTCCGCACTTGGGGCAGGTCCATCCGGCTGCCGCGGGAGCCGCGGGCGCTGCGGGAGCGGCTTTCGCTTCCTCAGCCTTCTTCTCGGCGGCCATCGCGTAATAGTTCTGGGCGGCTCCGGCGGCTCCGGTGTTCATCGCCATTCCCATACCCATAAAGCCGGTCATGGCTCCTCCGGCGTTGCCGGCGGCGGTCTTCATTGCGTCGCCCTGAGCGCCGACGAGATGCGCGCCCGCCATTCCGGGATCGCGGAACATCGCGGTTCTCTGGGCTTCCTTGATCATCTTCTGATCTTCCTCGGGGATGGTCACCGAGTTCAGGGCGATACGGGCGATCTCGAGTCCGCGCATGTCGGCCCACAGAGGATTGAGGACCTCCTGCATGGCGTTCTTCAGATCGTCGTTGTGCTTGATGATCTGGTTCGGGCGGAGCTCAAGATCCGAAAGAGTGCCGACCGCGGGCTGAAGGGCGTCGATGAACTCGATCTTCAGCTGACCGTCAATCTCGCTTCTTTTGAACGAGTCTTTGACGTTGGCGCAGACGTTGGTGTAGAAGAGGATCGGGTTGACGATTTTGTAGGAATAGATTCCCGAGCAGCGGAGAGAGACGTCGACGTCGAGTCCGATCTTGGAATCTACTACGCGGAAGGGAACGGGGTTTGCGGTTCCGAATTTGTTGTCCATGATCTCCTTCGTGTTGAAGTAGTAGACTCTCTGGTCTTTTCCGGTGTCTCCGCCGAAAGTGAACCTTCTGCCGATCGCCTTGAAGGTCTCAAGGATGGATTTTCCGAGCGATCCGGCAAAGATGCTGGGTTCGGTCGACGCGTCCCAGGTAAAGGCGCCGGCCTCGGCGCAGAGCTCGACGACCTTGCCCTGCTCGACGATGATCATGCACTGACCTTCGTTAACGGCTACCACCGAGCCGTTCGAAATGATGTTGTCCTCGCCTTTGGTGTTGGAGGAGCGGGAAGAGGTTCTCTTCTGGCCCTTCACGACGAGTGTGTCCATCGGGATCGCGTCACAGTAAAAATATTCCTTCCACTGATCGGCAAGTACGCCTCCGACGGCGCCGGAAATTGCTTTGATTAGTCCCATTTTTGTTTCCTTTCTTTGGTGTTTTATTTGATTTTTTATTTTTATTCCGTGATAACGCTGTCGGCAGGGGCGGGATTCTCCTGAGGGATCTCCGTCTCGGTATAATCGAATCCCAGCACTCTCCAGCCGTCCGCTCCTCTGAAAATCAGAAGGGACATCCGGACTCCGAACGATTCGGTGACCGCCTCCGGCGATCCCTCCGGAGCGGGGCCGGGATTGTCGGGATCGGCGCCTTCCGGCGGATGATCCTCCTCCTGACCCGGAGCGGGATCCTGAGCGCCGGGCACGTCTTCGGGATAGTTCCCGCGGTAGGCGACCGCGGTCAGCAGAAGCCCCGCGCACTCCTCTCCGTATCTTACGAACCGCTCGATCACGGCGGGACCGACGCCCGACACGTCGTATCCCGGAAGGAGATTAACCTCCCGGTAGGACTCCATGACCCCGATGTATCCGGCGGTTCCTTCTATCATCTTGGCCAGAAGGGCGTCGTAGTTATTGTTGAAAGCGTCGGCGTTGGAGCGGTCCGTCATTCCCCCTCCCCCGCTGACGTATCTTACGTAATCGGCTAGGTACTCCTCAGCGGCGGCAAGCGCGCCCGCGTCGGGCGACTCTCCGTCGGATGCCGGAAGATCGTATTCCACCCGTACGCCGAAGCCTTCGGTGCGCTCGGTTGCGGGAGTCAGCTCCTTTCCGTCGAGCGTTGCTCTGACCACCGGGACGGCAAGATATCCCGAGCAGCGGTAGCAGTCGAATCCGGGTGTGAATCCCGAACCGGGAAGCCCTCCGCTTCCGTATTTTCCCCAGAAGGTGCCTCCGTCGGCAAGGAGTTCTCCTCCCCCGGCGGGCAGAAGCGCCGATTCGCCGGCGGGTCTGCCGTTTACCGTTACCGACGCTCCCGACGGAACGGTGACGGTGACGGTGTATCTGCATTCGGGCGGGGTTTCGAAAACATACTCGTTTCCGTTTTCCGAAAGGAGCGCTATCTCCTTCCCTCCCGCCTCCGCACGGACCGACGGCTTTCCCGTCAGTCCCTTTACCGTCCATACCGACAGCTCGGGAAGGGTCCCGGTACCTCCGTCGTCAAGTGAACCGAGTTCACCGTATACGGTTTCCCGCGACGCCCAGCTCTCGTCGAGCTCGACGCCCCCGACGTAACCCTTCGCTCCCGCCGGAACCGTGACTTTCACGTCGTGCAGCAGCGAGTCCGGGAATCTGAACCAGCATCCGTCGGCGGTGTCCACCCTTTCGAGTTCCGTTCCCGAAAAAGAGGCGGAAAAAGCGGGCTGGAAGTAAATATCGTCAAAGATCAGTTCGGTGCAGTTTTCCGGAGCGTTCTCCTCGGCGACCGACAGACCCGGGTAGCATACCTTTTTTTCTGACGCCGCGCCGCCCGAATACACGACGGAGTTGATCCGGAGCTCCGCGCCGTCGGGAACGGTCACCCGAAGGCGGAGAAACGCCACGCCGGAAAAATACGATCTGTCGAATTCGAGGCGTCCGATCTCCCATTCCCCCGAATCCCCGACAACCGTGCGGGTGCGGTTGAGAGTCATCCGCGCGAAGCGGACCCCGTCGGAAAAGAGGAGAAAGGTGTTATCCTCTCCGCCGACGTCGGGCAGGTAAGTCACCCTTCCCGGGGTGAAAGCGGGTGAGAGGATCTCGGCGGCAAGTTTCGCCGCGTCCTCGTAAGGCGGATAGGTCTCCGGCAGTCTCGACCGCAGCAGCGTCCGCCAGCCGTCGGCGTCGGTGGAGGAGACAAGCCCGTCCATAAAGGCCTCCGGCGTGCCTTCGGCATATATTCCGGATAATATCCAGAACACCGCGGACGCGGCAAGTACAAGAACAAGCAGAACTCCGGTTATTATCGCGAGAATCCGGAAATATCCGCCCTTCGCCGGCGCTCTCCTTTTCGCCTTTTCGTATCCGTAATAGCGACGCAGTCCCGAATCGGCGTCGGCCGACTCGGCCGCGGACATACGCGCGTAAATGTTCCCCGAAACGTCGTCGGGCGGTCCTCCCGATTCGGAGTACCCGCGCATCTTTTCGTCCATTTCCTTTTCGGGGACCGCGTCGACGGTTTCCTCCGGATCGCTGGCCTGAACGGTTTCTTCGGGAGCGGTTACCGGAAGAATCTCCTCCGGAGCGGCGTTGTTTTTCTTCCTGCTCATCCGGCGTCCTCCGTCCCGCGGACGGGTATCAGGCGGTATCCCGTCGATCCGCCGAATTCTGCGACCTTTTCTCCGTCCACGAGGAATTCACCCGCGGGACGCAGCGCGACCGCCGTAACGGCACCGTACCCGTACATAACGGCGGCAAGCTCTCCGTAGGTGATGCCGCAGGGATAAACCGAAGACGAAACCGCGGCGAAAACGATAAAGCTCCCGTCCGCGCGCATTCCGAGCGCGGCACGCGACGCATAGCCGCCTCCGAGATCGGCACACGGCTTTCCCCCGGACACGAGCAGCCTGTCGGCCGAAATTCCCCATAGGAATCCGGCGTTTGCCGCTTCGGCTGCCGTCATCAGGCCGGCGTTCATTCTTCCGTCGGAACCGATACCGGCAAAACAGAATCTGTCCTGCGGCCCGTCTCCGACGTACGTGAGACAGTCTCCGATAAACACGGCGTCCTGGGACCCGGACAGCCCGAGACAGGTTTCCGGCTGAGTTTTTCCGCCCTTCACGAGCGAAAGCGCGTATCCGTCCGGAACCTGCCACAGAAACCCGTTCCAGTATTTACCCGACAGCGCGGTCCCCCCCTCGGGGATTTCCTTTCCTTCCGCGCCGGCGCATTCGCCGTCAAAGGGACGCGGAGGCAGGTATGAAGTCGTTTTTTCGATTTCCGACGTCGTGAAAAATATATCGGTCAGCGCAAAGCCCTTTTCCGTCATGGTGGCGCACAGCCGGCCGGCGGCTGAACGGGCGGGACCTCTGGCGACGACGAAGAGGAATGCGAATAAGAAAACGGAAACGGTAAGCACCGCGGCTCCGACAGTCGCGGCAATTGCCGGAAGCACGGTCTTTTTTCTGGTATACTCAGATTTTTTGGGCATCCGGCGCTCCTTTGTCAGTTTAATCCGAGATAACGGGCGAGAACGGCGCGGTTCTTTTCGAAATCGGGGAGGATGACCGCCATTCCCTCCACGTATGCGTAGCTGAACGCTCCGTCCACGGGGATAGAGTGCATCTCGATCGGATTTCCGACGAACCTGTAATATTTCGTGACGGCGGATATGATCTCGGAGTTCGACATATCAGTCTTTACGTAAGGGAGCACGCTGTTCACGAGCGAAACGAGCTCGGAAAAGCTCTTTCCTTTGATCTTGTCGTACAGAGCGGTTACGACCGTCCGTTGTCTCGAGGTGCGTCCGAAGTCGCTGTCAATCACCCTGATGCGGGCGTAGGCGAGGGCCTCGTCTCCGTCGAGGTGGTTGATCCCGACCTTTTTCTCCCAGGTGTACTCCTCCCTGATGTTGTCGACCTCGGCCTGCGTCAGGTAGATATCGACCCCTCCGACAAGCTCGATGATATACTTGAACGCGGCGAAATCGACCACTACCGCGCCGTCGACGTGAACGCCGAAATTCTCGAGCAGCGTCGAATAAAGCAGCGGCAGACCTCCGTAGATATACGGGACGTTAAGACGGTTCGGCAGATATCCGCCGGGGATCTGCACGTACATGTCGCGAAGGAAGGACGTCATCGTGATCTGACCGGTCGTTCCGTTGATCGTCATCAGGATCATGGTGTCGGTCCTGGTCCTGAATCCCGGCTCCCCGGCGTCCTGACCGACTATGAGTATCTTGAACAGCTTTCCGTCGTTCAGCTCGGGCGCCGAACTCCACTTTATGTCGGACGGGCTGACGTTGCCCAGAAACCCCATAGATCCGGGCTCCACGTAATTCGTAACGGGAGGATCCGTCGCCTCGGGCTCCGTGACCGGCTCTCCGGCGGTGACCGGCGCAGGATCGTCTGAGGTGACCGGCGCGGGTCCGTCTGAGGTGACCGGGCCGGGCTCGCCGGTCGGTTCAGCCGTCACGGGATCCGGTCCGGTCGCGTCCGGGGTGCTTTCTTCAGGTCCGGTCCCGGTCACGGGCTCCGGGAAGGTGAGCGGCAGATCCGTATCGAAAATATCGCTTCCGGGCGGTATCGTTTCGATTTCATCCGGGATCCTTTCGATCTTTCCCAGAAAGTATCCGACCCCGATCATTCCGGCGAGCATCGCCAGCAGAAGCAGCGAAGTCAGTATTATGAGCGTCAGAACTATGATTTTCTGGGCTTTTTTTCCGGTTTTTTTTCTGCGTTCTTCCATTTTGCTGTTTCATTCCGCGCCGGGCGGCAAAGCGGTCAAGGTGCCGCGCGTTCCGGCGGGGCAGGCGGCAGGCAGACCGTCGCGCAGGCGGCGGTGTCTCCGTCGATGATGCCGAATCTCCTGTAGATCAGATTATCGGGAAGAGGTTTTCCGAATCCCTCGGCAAGTCTTCCCCCGAAATATTTCGACGCCGCCTCCCTGTCCGCCCACAGGACGGAAAAGAGTTCCGCTTTTTCTTCAGCAGGAGTCGACGCGATCAGACGCGCCTCCTCCGGCGAAAAACAGCGCGCGGCCATTTTTTCCGCGTTTTCCGGGCGGATCCTTCCGCGCACGGTCACGTCGGCGCCCGCGTTTCCTTTAAGATTTACGGCGGCAAGGACGAGTCCGCCGTCGTGCGATATCGAAAAACCGGGCATTCCCGCGTCTTCGAACCGGGGCTTCCCGGATTCTCCCCTGACGATTGTTCCGGGCGGCAGCCCGAGCTCTTCCGTCAGCGAGAGGAGAAGAAGCGCCCCGCAGAGGGATTCCGCTCTCGAGCGCGGTTCGTTTTTCATAAGCGATTCAAGGTATTCGTCCCCGAAGGCGCGTCCGACGGCGCCCGTGTCCGGCTCGCATTCCGCGACCCGGACGACGCTTGCCCGGACGTCACGGGAAAAGATCAGACGGAAAGTTCTCATTTCGCCGGAATCCCGTTGATCTCCATCAGCCGTTTGCTGAATTCCTCGGCGGTGTTGTATCCCATCTTTTTCTGGCGGTTGTTCATCGCCGCTATCTCGATAATCACGGCAAGGTTGCGCCCGGGTTTTACCGGTACGGTCAGCGAAGGAAGACTTATGCCGAGGATGTCGATCTTTTCCTCGTCCAGCCCCATGCGGTCGTACATCTTCCCTTCCACCCAGTTTTCAAGCTGGATGACCATGTCTATCTTCTCGGTGTCCTTGACGGCGCCCATGCCGAATATGCGGCTGACGTCGACGATCCCTATCCCGCGCAGCTCAACGTAGTGACGGATCAGTTCGGGCGCCGAGCCGACGAGGGATTTTGCCGAAACCTTTTTTATCTCGACCGCGTCGTCCGCAATCAGCCGGTGTCCGCGCTTTACCAGTTCGATCGCCGTTTCGCTCTTTCCGATACCGCTGTCTCCGAGTATCAGCACGCCTTCGCCGTAGACCTCGACGAGTACTCCGTGCCGGGTGATGCGGGGAGCGAGAGAAACGTTGAGGGATGCGAACATGGCCGACATAAGGGATGTGGTCTGTTCGTCGGACGAAAGCAGCGGCACCTTGTAGTACCTGCACGCCTCCTCGGTCTCCGGGAAGGGCGCGTGCCCCGCCGTCATAATGACGGCAACCGGCATGTGACGGACGAATTCGAAAATCTTCTCCCTGCGCTCGGCGGCGTCGAGATCCTCAAGATAGGTCCTTTCGGCGTTACCGATCAGCTGTATCCTCTCCGAATCGAATATTCTGAAAAACCCCGCGAGAGCAAGTCCCGGACGGTCAAGTTCGGTGGTCGAGACCAGGAAACGCTCGGGGTCGTCAGGAAGATATATGACGTTGAGATTGAACTCGTTTATAAGCGACTGAAGCGGTATGCTGTATTTTTCCATTTCGGGGGTCCGTTCCGGGGCAGGCGCTGCTTCCCGATTTTAATATGATATTGCCTTATAAAGTATATCACATTTTCAAATAAAAATAAACATTTTTTTCAAAAATAAGGTATGCAGGGCACGAAAATGCCCGGTATTCACATTCCGTACACATTCTTGTGATATGATATATTATGTATAAGTTTATCGTTTTGCGCCGCCGGGGAGCGGCGTAACGGAGATATGAAATGACGAAAAGACGAAATCGCGGCGGAGCGCGCACCGGCGCCCGCTTTCTGACACGTATAACCTCGGCGGCGGCAGCCGCTCTCCTGCTCTTTTGCGGATGCACGGCGAACGTGCGTCCGATCAAACCGACGGAAGAAGAATCGGCCGTCGTCGGACGGATCGGAAAGCAGGAAATCCTTTACGACGAGTACCGCTTCATCGTCCTCAACTGCGTCGACGATATGAAGGAAAAATACGGAGAGGATCTGTTTTCCGGCGAGGACGCCGAAGAGAGAAAGCGCGAGCTGGAGGAAAACGTTCTCGGGACGGTGCTCAACAGCGACCACGCCGTCTGGGAGATGGCCGACTTTTACTATTACGGCGGCGCGGAGGCGATGTTCTCTGAAAAGCAGATCACCGACAAGGTGGCGGAGTTCGTAAACGAAACGGCAACCGAACTCGGAGGAAAGAAAAAATATCTCGAAGAGCTTGAAAAGAACTATATGACCGACAGGGTATTCCGTTTTTACAAAGCCGCCGAGGAATGCGCGTCCGAGCTGCTTTACATTCTCAAGAACGATTTGGGAGAGCTTCCGTCCACCGAGGAGGAACTGAAGGAAGCCCTCGATTCCGACAAACTCATACGCACCAATCACGTCTTTTTCGAGGGAGTCACTCCGGAAAACAAAGCCCTTGCCGCCGAGGTGCGGGAAAAGCTGCTCGCCAGCTCCGACAGGGAGCTCGAAATAGTCCTTCTCAAAGCGCAGTACCACTGCGCCGACTACACAATGACTACGACCCACGGCGCCTATTTCGCCCGCTACAGCTCGGATTACGGCGACAAATACGAAAACGCCGCCTTCGCCCTCCAGCCGGGAGAGGTCAGCGACGTCATCGAAACCTCCGACGGCTATTACGTAATAATCCGTCTTGAAAAAGAGCCGGAGTGGATACTGCGCAACTTCGATTCCCTCGCCTCCGACGTTATCGGTTCGGAATTCAACGTCAGACTCGAGGAATTCCGGAAGGCGATGACCTTTGAATTCACCGAATACGGAAAAAGTCTTGACGTGACTGCGATCAGATGAGCATGAGATCATATTCGCGCCGCCGTCTGCAGAGACGGAGGCGTCAGAAAACCGCCAACTGGGGCGTCCGGGCGCTTGTCATTTTCCTGATCTGCGCGTCGCTCCTGTTTATAACGGCCATAGTCATCGGGCTCAGCCTCGGCAGGGCTGCCGCCGATCCCGACGGCAGTTCGGAGGAGGGAACGGTAAAGACGTCTCCCCCGCCGGCTGGCCGTTTCAGAAAGGACGCCGTCCCCTTCGTGACGGCAAGATATCTGGACCACGCGGCGTATATGACTCCCGATTCCGGATACCGCGGACCCGATCCCGAGCCGGACGGCGCGGTATCGCTTCTGCTTCGCACGCCCGCGGGCGAAGAGGATCCCTCCGAGACCTCCGACGGCGGCGTGAAGACCGGAACCGGGATGCGGCTTCTCTACCGTTCTCCCGTCTCGGCGTCGAAATCCTTCGACATCATCGACGGTCCGGAACTTTCCACCCTGACGGCGGCGCTAAAAAACGAATACCGCTATCTGAGCGGGGTGTTCGAAACTTCTTACTCGAAGGAGATCATTTCCTCCCGCCTGATAATGAAGGAATACGAGATTTCGCTCGTATGCGAGCTCGCCGAAGCCGGCTTCGACGAGATAGTGATAACCGGTGTCGGCGAGGACGAAAGAAGCCTTTCCGAAGCGGTCTCTTTCATAAGAGAAATCGGCGAACGCACCGGCGGCGCCGTGTCGGTGGGACTTGCGCTCGGACTTGATTTTTACGACTCTCCCGACGCCCGCTCGGCGATAAACTCCCTCGGATTCGACTGCGGATTCCTCGCCGTTGACCTGACGTCCCTCGAAATTCCTTCGCTGATGACGCCGGAAACGGTGATCAGGGACCGCACCGAGCGCATATCCGAAATTACGGGGCTTTACGGACTCCGAGTAATCGTGGGATGCGGCGACGAGGAAGGCTTCGACGGAGAGATCGCAGCCGCGAGATCCGCGGGAGCGCTGAACGTTCAGTCGGTGAAAAAGTGAGTTTTAAACCCCGTGATTAATCGGGGCCGTTAAGCAAATCCATCAGTAATCTCTTGTCGGCAGTTTCAGAATCGGCAGGGGCATCAGAAAAACCGCCAGCCTCATTGGCCCCCTTGTGTACGCCAAATCGGTCGCCAATCTGGCAGGGAGCTGTCACGCGCCCGCCGCGTGACTGAGGGATTGCTGAGCATAAAAGATAACCACCCTTGTTCGGCGGTAATCGATTGGCTTGGTAACAATCCCTCCGTCGCCTTCGGCGACACCTCCCTTTACACAAGGGAGGCAAGAATAATGCGCATCGTTCATTCGGGTGAAACTGACTGTTCAGGATACGAAATAAAACGTTATGACGGCTGGATAATTGAATCGGCAGTGGCATCCAAAGAACATCCGCCTCCTTGGCCCCCTTGTGTAAAGGGGGCTGTCACGCGCCCGTCGCGTGACTGAGGGATTGTTGGGCATAAACGTTAACCGCCATTTTTGCGGCATTTTCAAACGATTGCACGAAAAAAGACTGTTTAGCAGCCTAAATCATTGATTTCGATTTTATAACGAAAACAATAACGGCGGAGCCGTGACCGGCTCGCCGTAATACCTCCGGAGGAAACAATGACAGACGTTACCAGAGAACTCGACCCGAAAATGAACGCCGCGAGCGCCGACCCGAACGGTATGGTCTGGTTCGACGCGACAATGGCGCCGTTCGATCTTTACGGCTTTTACGCCGCCAACCCCTTCCGCCGTATGCCGGAGGAGGTTGCCGCGGCGACCAACGCCGGAGTAAAGCGCAACAATTTCCACACCGCCGGCGGAAGAGTCCGTTTTTCGACCGATTCGACGAGAATCGGCGTGCGGGTTTCGATGCCCTACGTCACGAAATTCGTGCACATGCCGATGACCGGGAGCTCCTCCTTCGACGTTTACCTCGACACCCCGTCCGGAAGCGTCTTCCGGAGCGTTTTCAAGCCCGACGTGAAGATCTACCGCGGATTTGAGATGGTCGCGAAAACAAAAGGCACGGGCACGCGCTTCTACACTCTGAACTTTCCCCTTTATTCCCCGGTCGACCGGCTCGAAATCGGGATCGACGCGGGAGCCTCGCTCGGAGGCGGAGCCCGTTATACCGATATACCGCCCGTCGTCTATTACGGTTCGTCCATCACTCAGGGCGCCTGCGCCTCGAGACCCGGACTCGCCTATCAGGCGATCATCTCGAGAAAACTGAATATCGACTTCGTCAACCTCGGTTTTTCCGGCAACGCTCTCGGAGAACAGCCGATCGTCGACTATATGGCGCATATAAAAATGTCGGCTTTCGTCGCCGACTACGACCACAACGCTCCGAACGCCGCGCACCTTGAAAAAACGCACTGCAATCTCTACCGCACGGTGAGAGAGGCAAACCCCGATATCCCGATAATACTTCTTTCCCGACCCGATTTCATTTTCAGCCCGGAGGAGAGCTGCGACCGCCGCGCCGTCATCGAGGACACCTTCAGATACGCCCGCGCGCAGGGAGACCGGCGGGTCTGGTACATCGACGGCGACGGAATATGCCGCGGCGAGGAGGAAGACAGCTGCTCGACCGACGGAACGCATCCGAACGATATCGGATTTATGAAGATGGCAGACTGCATCGGAAGGATACTTACGAGGGCGCTGCGGCACGGGACAATCCCGGAAAGCGGAATATAAGGAGGCGGAAAAGATGAGCGACGAAACGAAAAAAAGCGAATATATCGAAAACGATAAGAATATGGTGATCGAGACCGTTTTTCCCGACGCGGAGGACGCCGTCCTTCACAGCGTGCGCGAGGAGGTATTCGATCTTTACAACTTTTACAATCCGCGCGGCGAAGCGATATTCCGCCGCCTGCCCCCCGACGTCGCCAGCGCGGCGAGCGAGCGCGTCGCCCGCCTGGCGAAAGAGAGCGCCGGAGGAAGAGTCAGGTTCTCGACGAACTCGAAATACGTGCTGATAAAGGCGGTCGAACCGGTCGTGGGACGCAATTCCCACATCACGCTGGCAAGCTCGGCGGGATTCGACCTTTACGAGGACACCGATACCGATTCGAGATATATCAAGGCGTTCATGCCTCCGTACAAAATGGACGGCGGATACGAACAGATCATCCGCTTCCCCGACAGCCGCACCCGCCGGCTGACGATCAATTTCCCGGTACATTCGGTCGTTTCCGAACTGTACGTCGGGATAGAACCGGGCGCGTCTCTCGGGCACGGCAAGCCCTACCGCGAAATGCCGCCGGTCGTCGTTTACGGCTCGTCCATCGTCCACGGAACGGCCGCCACGAGGCCGGGCCTGATATACACCAACATGCTCTCCCGCCGCCTTGGCGCCGACGTGATCAACCTCGGCTTTTCGGGCAACGCGAAGGCGGAAATCCCGATGATGGAATACATATCCGGCCTTTGCATGTCGGTCTTCGTTTACGACTACGACCACAACGCCCCGACGGTCGAATATCTGCGCGACACCCACAGACGCGGGTATGAAATCGTCAGAGCGGCTCAGCCGGATCTCCCGATCATTCTCATATCCCGGCCGAACGTCGCGACCAACCCGCATCAGGCGATCGAGCGAAAGGACGTCATCATCGATACCTTCCGCTTTGCCCGGGAAAACGGCGACAAAAACGTGTATTACATCGACGGCGAGACCTTCTTCCTCGGCAAGTGGGAGGACGAGTGCACGATGGACGGAGTTCACCCCAACGACCTCGGCTTCACCCTGATGGCGGACGGTATCGAAGCGGTGATCAGACGTGCGCTGAGAGCCGCCGGAAAATGACTTCCGGACCCGATTACGCCGTTACGGCGCTGGCTTATCTCGGCGACGCGGTTATCGAGCTCGAGGTGCGCGAACGCCTTGTAAAAAAGGGATTTGCGTCGTCCGCCGATCTCAACCGCGAGGCGCTTCGGTACGTTACGGCACGCGCTCAGTCGGAAGCCGTTGCCGCGATACTTCCCCTTCTGACTCCGGAAGAGGAACAGATATGGCGCAGAGGCAGAAACAGCACCCATCTGAAGAACGCGCCGCCCTCGGCGACCGTCGCCGAATACAGCCGCGCCAGCGGTATGGAAACCCTGTTCGGCTGGCTGGAACTCGGCGAAAAAAAAGACCGGATACGCGAACTTACCGACGCCGCGTACCCGGATCTTAAAACGGTATAATTTACCTGTCTTTTCTCCTTTTCAGGACCGCCGGCGCAAGACAGAGCGCCGTTGCGAAGGCGTAAAACGCGCCGACGGACGACCGGCATCCGAGCATGTCCGCGATGCTCTCCCGCGTTTCGGTCGCGGAGGAACTGTCCGTGCCCGTATCCGACCCCGTACCGTCCGGAACGGAGGTTTCCTCCGTTTCTTCGACGGTCGTTTCCTCCTCCGTCGTTTCTTCGGCAGTCGTTTCTTCGGCTGTCGTTTCTTCGGCTGTCGTTTCTTCGGCTGTCGTTTCTTCGGCGGAGGTCTCGGCTTCATCGGGGTTCAGCAGCTCCCTTAGCAGAAGATAGATCTCTCCATGCCCCGCGGCGTTGGGATGTATATCGGCCGCAAGGATATTCGTCCTCGCTTCGGCAGCTCCGTCGATGACCGACGGCACGTCGGCGATCACCACGCCTTCACGTCCCGAAACGGCAACCGAAAGGGCGGCGTTGAGACTGGCTATCACCGACGCGGCGAGCGTCGCGGCGATACCCGCCTTCGACACGCCGGAAAGCGGATTGTACTGCGCGAGGAACACTATCTTCGCCGACGGATTGTATTCGCGCAGAAGGTCTATCGATCCCTTGACGTTTTCCGCGAATTCCGACACGACCCGGGAGAAGACCGGCGTCATCTTTTCGACGGCGTTGGCGTACTGACTCGCATCCGAGTAAATGAGGGCCTCAAGCGCCGCCGCGTAGTCGGACGTTGCGACTCCCGTCAGTTCCTTCGCCAGCTGCGGAAGCGTGTGAAGAAGGTCGTTGCCTCCGATCGAAACAATAATCAGATCGCTTTGCTCCACCGTCGCCTTCAGCTGGGGGATCAGAGCCCTGAGCTGGGCGCTCGTATAGCCGTTGACCGCGCGGTTGACGTAGGTCTTACCGGATTCCAGCCCCAGATCCTTTGCCAGACGGTTGGCGTAGCTTGCGCATTTGTAGGGATTGTCGACGTAATAATCTTCAAGGCCGTATCCGGTGGAGATCGAATCTCCCAATACCAGCATGTTTCCGGCCTGCCCGCCCGCCGCGCAGACCGGCAGGCATACAAGCAGGGCGGCCAGCAGCGCCGCCGCGGCTTTCATCGCATATTTCATGATATCGTTTCTCCTCTGCAATTCTTTGTTTCTTCACTGATTATTTTACCACAGACCGCGCCGCCTGTCAATCGCGGACGGTAAAAAAGATTGACAGAAACCGGTGAATAGTTTATAATATTGATAATTTAAATAATACAAAGGAGTCTCAAATGAAAAGCAAGATTCTCGCCGCGGTCATCGCGGTCATCCTGACCCTGCCGCTGCTCTTCGCGTGCGGAAATCCCGCGTCTCCGGAAAACGGCACCACCACCGCCGCAGCCGAAGCGTCCGACACCCCCGCACCCGAGGCAACGACCGAGGAGATCGATAAGGCCGGCGTCAACAACGTTCCGGAAAGTCTGAAATACCCTGACACCGTGATCACGATCCTCTACTGGGATGACGTTGAAAGAGCCGAGTTCTTCGTCGAGGACGAGAACGGAGAGTCGATCAACGACGCGATCTACAGAAAGAACATCCGCACGCAGGAGGGACTCGGTATCGAGCTCAACTGGGTCGGCACCAAGGGCAACTACGGCAGCCAGGCGAACTTCGTCACTCAGGCGTACAACGGATCGGTATCCGCCGAGCCATACGACGCGCACGCCGGCTATTCGCTGACCGCCTCGACGCTCACGACCCGCGGCCTCACCCAGAATCTGAAGGATTTCGAAATACTCGATTTCTCCAAGCACTGGTGGCCCGAGACCCTCATCACCGCCGCCACGATCAACGACAAGCTTTATTTCTGCTCCGGCGACATTTCGTCCAACATGCTGTATATGATGTACGGCTGCTTCTTCAACAAAGCCCTTTACGAATCGGTCCACAACGGCGAAGCCATGCCCTATACGTACGTCCACGAAGGCGATTGGACGATAGACAAGCTGATCGAGGTAAGCCACGGCGCCTTCGAGGAGCTGACCAACGACAACGTTCCGAGCTACGGCGACCGTTTCGGCTTCTACACGATCGACCTCCACTTCGACTGCTTCTTCGCGGGATGCGGCATGGTCAACCTGAAGAAGGCGGACGACGGATCCCTCCAGGTATCCGACGACTTCACCACCCAGAAGCCGGTCGACCTGCTTGAAAAACTGGTGAACTTCCTTTCCGAATCGGGCGACGCATACGCCAAGGGCACGACCTCGAAGGATTCCTCCTCCGATATGTTCGCGGCGGGCAACGCAATGTTCACCGTCGACCGCGTATATATGACTACCTTCAAATCGATGAAGGCCTCCGACGTCAAATACGGGATCCTTCCGGTACCGAAGTACGACAAGGCTCAGGAAAAATACATAACCTGCATGGCCTTCCCCTACACAATGTACTCGATGGCAAGCGCCTCCCAGAACAAGGAAGCCACCGCCGCAACGCTTCAGCTTATGGCCTATCACTGCTACGATCTCGTCACCCCCGCCCTCTTCGAGGAGACGATGAAGTTCAGATATTCGTCTGAAGCCGAAGATTCGCTTATGTACGACATCATCCGCGGCGGAGTATACATCGACCTCGGAAGGATCTTCTCCACCGAGCTTTCGAACATAACCTACAGTCTCTGGAGAGACAGCGTGAAGTCGATGAACGCCTCCTCCTGGTCCAGGCAGTCCAGCGCCAACCTGAGGCGTCTCGATACCGCGCTCGGCAAACTCAATTCAACTCTCGCGGAACTGAACTGATTCCGCCGAACCGCGGCACCGCGCGATCCGGACCTGCCGGATCGCGCGGTACCGCTCCCAGCGTCCAGCATTATGGCAATATGACACTTTACGAAGAACTTAAAAAGCGCGGACTTATCGCCCAGGTCACCGACGAGGCGGAAGTCAGCAATATGATAAACGCCGGAAAGGCGAAATTCTACATCGGCTTCGACTGCACCGCCGACAGTCTGACAGCCGGACATTTTATGGCGCTGACTCTGATGAAGCGCCTGCAGAACGGCGGCAACAAGCCGGTGGCTCTCATCGGCGGAGGAACGACGATGATCGGCGATCCGTCGGGCAGGACCGATATGAGAAAGATGCTCACCAAAGAGGACATCGATCACAACGCCGAATGCTTCCGCCGTCAGATGGAAAAATTCATCGAATTCGGTCCCGACAAGGCGGTCATGGTGAACAACGCCGACTGGCTCCTGAAGCTCAACTACGTCGAGCTTCTGCGCGAGGTCGGAGCCTGCTTCTCGGTGAACAACATGCTCCGCGCCGAATGCTACAAACAGCGCATGGAGAAGGGACTTTCCTTCCTCGAATTCAACTATATGATCATGCAGTCCTACGACTTCTATCATCTTTTCAAAACGATCGGCTGCAATATGCAGTTCGGCGGCGACGACCAGTGGTCAAACATGCTCGGAGGCACCGAGCTGATCCGCCGCAAGCTCGGAAAAGACGCACACTGCATGACCATAACTCTTCTTACCGATTCGAACGGTAAAAAGATGGGAAAGACGGCCGGCAACGCCGTCTGGCTCGATCCGAAAAAAACGTCTCCCTACGACTTCTACCAGTACTGGCGGAACGTGGGCGACGGAGACGTTCTCAAATGCATACGCATGCTCACCTTCCTCCCCGTCGATCAGATCGACGAGATGGAAAAGTGGGAGGGCGGACAGCTCAACCGCGCCAAGGAGATCCTTGCCCGCGAGCTTACCGAACTCGTCCACGGCCGTGAGGAGGCGGAACGCGCCGAAGCGAGCGCGAAAGCTCTCTTCGGGTCGGGCGAGGACGCCGAGATACCGACGTCGGTCCTCTCGGAGAGCGACCTCGACGCCGACGGAAGGATCGATATCATATCGGTCCTCGTCAAGGCGGGACTGGTCCCCTCGAGATCGGAAGGCAGACGCGCCGTCGAACAGGGCGGCGTCACGGCCGACGGGGAAAAGGTCACCGATTTCCGCGCCTCCTTCGGCGCAGACGAGCTGCGCCGCGGCATAGTCGTAAGACGCGGGAAAAAGGCCTATAAAAAGGTCACGCTCTGAGGAGGACGGGATGTTCACGTCACTTGCAAGACAGAAATCCGCGCTGCGCGAACTGGTTTCGCGGCTGCGGAAAGATTTTTCCTACGCGTCGGTCCTCGCCGTAGCCGACGACAGCCGCTCCTGGTCGGTTTCCCGCTCCGGAAAGTCGATCTCAACCGGCTCGAACATGGGCGGAACCGGATACGTGGTTCGCGTATTCGACAAAAAGGGCTGCTTCGAATACTCCTTCAACTCTTTTTCGCGGAAGGATATTCCGGCAATCGTCGGAAAAATAAAGGAAAGCGCCGCCTCGCAGTACCGCTGCGCGGCAGCCGCGTCTCTGGCGACCCCGGTACCGGATGACAAACCGGCGCGCATGACCCGTTCGGCAAAGTTCCGCACCGATCCGCGCTCGGTTTCCGACGGAGAGATACTCGGACGTCTCGACGCCTTCCGCTCCCGCGGAATATCACACGAAGGAATACTCGATTTTTCCTGCCGCGTCTCCTACCGCGCATACCGCAAGATATTTATTTCCGAAAACCGGGAGCTTGATCAGTCGGTAATGTGGACGACGGCGGCCGTCGTTGCGCTCGCATCGCGCGGCGAGGAGATCAAGGATTACTACAGGAGCTTTTCCAACCTCGGCGGGCTCGAGATCCTCGACAAAGTCGGCGACTGCATCGACGAAGTCGCCGAAAACACGCTCGAACTGCTTAAGAGCGAGCCGATGATCCCGGGAGAATACGAATGCGTATGCGATCCCGAAGTGACCGGAATGATCGTTCACGAGGCCTTCGGGCACGGCGTCGAAATGGATATGTTCGTCAAGGACCGCGCCCAGGCGAAAGATTTCATCGGTCAGTACGTCGCGTCCCCTCTCGTTTCGATGCACGACGGCAACGCCGTGGACGAGGTTGCCACCGCCTTTTTCGACGACGAAGGCAACCTTACGTCGGACACGCTCATCATCGACAAAGGGATACTCCGCACCGGAATATGCGACGGCCTGAGCGCCGGACGCCTCGGGGTCGCGCCCACCGGAAACGGGCGGCGCGAAAGCTACGAGCGCAAAGCGTACACCCGCATGACAAACACCTATTTCGCGAAGGGCAGATCGACTCCCGAACGGATGATAAAATCGGTAAAATACGGATTTCTCCTTGAAAACCCGAGCAGCGGAATGGAGGATCCCAAAAACTGGGGCATTCAGTGCATGGTCAATATCGCCCGCGAGATAAAGGACGGAAAGCTGACCGGCAGAATCTTCTCCCCCATCGTTCTCACCGGATACGTTCCGGATCTGCTCAAATCGATCACGATGACCGGCAACCGAATCGAACTCGGCGGCGGCGGTTACTGCGGCAAGGGCCACAAGGAATGGGTCAAGGTATCCGACGGCGGCCCGTACATCAAGGCGCGTATCCGCCTGGGATAAGGAGAGAGAAAAATGAGTCTTTTAAGCAGAACCAAAAAAGCTCTCTCTCTGTCGGGTATTTCCGAGTGGAGGATCGAGCTGTCCGAAACGCACTCCCGCGAATACTTTTTCGTAAAACGCGAGCTCGACACGCGCAGAATCAAGGACACCGAAAAATGCGCCGTTACGGTCTTCCGTGCGGACGGTGACAAAAAGGGATCGGTAAATATCACCCTCATACCTTCGATGAGCCCGGCCGAAATATCGTCCGCCCTGTCCGACGCTTATTTCGCCGCATCCTTTGCGATGAACCCGGGATACGAACAGCCGGATCCGGTCAGAGGAAAAAAGATCACCGAAAAAACGATAACCGAAGACGATGAGAAAAAGATGATCGGAGCCCTTCTCGCCGAACCGCTGGACGGCGCCTTCATAAACTCCGCCGAGATATTCTTCGTGACCGGGAAAAAGCGAGTGATCTCTTCCCGCGGGACCGACGTCTCATGGGACGTCGAGACGGTAAAGGGCGAATTCGTCGCGCAGTGCCGCGAGCCGGAGGACGTCGAACACTTCGAGGAATTCGACTACGACGTTCCGGACGAGGCCTCTCTGCGTGAAAAAACGGCAGCGGCGCTGCGGTACGTCGCAGACCGCGCAAGAGCGGCGAAGATACTCAAAAGCGGAAAATACGACGTGGTCCTCTGCGGCGATCAGCTTCCCGAGATACTTTCGTACTACGGATCCCGTTCGAGCGCCGCGATGATCTATCCCGGATACTCCGAATGGAAAAAGGGCGACCGCGTTCAGAAAAAAGGAAAGGGCGAGATGCTCGACCTGACTCTCTGCGCCGTCGATCCCTTCAGCCCGGAGGGCATCAGGATGAAGGACCTTCCGCTTCTGCGCCGCGGGATCCTTAAGAATATTCACGGAGCGACCCGCTTCTGCCGCTATCTCGGCGTAAAGCCGACCGGCGACTATTCAAAGGTAAGATGCGACAACCCGGGCACCCTTTCGTTTGAGGAAATGAAAAAACGCCCCTGCCTCGTCACAGTTTCCTTCTCGGATTTTCAGGCGGACGTCTTTACCGGCAATTTCGGAGGCGAGATCAGACTTGCCTATCTGATCGACGGCGAGCGCGTGATCACGGTAACCGGAGGATCGATAAACGGACGCCTTCCCGAATGCGATTCGAAACTTGAATTTTCAACCGACAGATACCGCACGGCGTCCTACGAAGGACCTTTCGCCGTACGCGTTCCGGACGTCGCGGTCGCCGGTTCGGGCGACTGAATTCACGTTTTTTCGGTTTTTTCCGGATTTAGGTTGATTTTTCCGGAAGAAAAGGGTATAATTATTTCATAATTTAAATTTCAGAAAAAGGAGAACAGAAACCATGCGCAAAGTCATTTCCGCGCTTCTCTGCCTGCTTCTCGTTCTTTCCCTCGCCGCCGTCGGCATCTCGGCGGCCGAAGGAACGGCTGTCAAAACGGCGGAGGAATTCGCAGCGATGGATGCCGAAGGAAAGTACTATCTTGACGCCGACATCACCCTGACTGCTTCCTACGGGGAGTTCAAGGGCACTTTCGACGGCAACGGCCACAAGATCACACTTGACAAGGTTCCCGCGTTCGCTAAGCTCACCGGAGCGACCGTCACCAATCTGACGCTCGCCGGGACGGTCGAAGGCGACGACGACCTCGGCGCTCTCGCCAATAACGGGTCCAAGCTTACGGTTTCCAACGTCACCAACAACGCCTCGGTCACCTGCGCCGAGACGGTCAAGAGCAACGCCTGGATAGGCGGACTCATCGGTTCGCTCAACACCGGCGGCGGAACCAAGACCGACGCCGAGGTCAGCACCTTCACCAACTGTGTGAACAACGGCGCCGTACTCGGTCAGCACACCAACTCCTCCAACGCCGCCAGACTGGGCGGAATCATCGGAAACGCGGCTAAGTACGCCAAGTACGTCATCACCGGCTGCGTCAACAACGGCACCATAACCTACACCGGTGAAAACACCAACACCTACATCGCCGGCATCATCGGCGGCGGCTTCGGCGGCGAGATCATCAACTGCGTCAACAACGGCAAGATCACCGCCGTCAAGGCATCCAGCGCGGGCGGAATGCTCGGCAGAGGATCGCCTTCGTCTCAGGGCGGAGACCAGTCCGAGAAGGTCGTCGGATGCGTAAACAACGGCGAGATCGAATCCAACGGCACCGCCGTGGGCGGAATGATCGCCTACGTCAACGAAGTCAAGGACGGCGCCAAACAGACCGTCACCGTCGACAGATGCACCAACACCGCCGCTCTCAAGAACAGCGGAAGCTACGTCGGCGGCATGATCGGATACGTATGGGGTTCCGGCTCGACTTCCTACGCCACGGTAACCAACTGCATCAACACCGGCGCTCTGACCGGAACGGCAGAAGGCACCTGGGTATCCCAGGTGATAGCCTACACCAACTCCAGCGCCACCGTGATCACCAACAACATCGGCGCGGGCTCGGTGACCGCCGCCGTCGAGGACAAGAACTCTTTCGTCGGTATGTCCAACGCCGATATCACTCAGTACAAGATCGAAAACAACTTCCTCAACGCGGCTCCCAAGCATCTGTCCTACGCCACCGACGACGCCAACGCCGCCAACCGCGTCGCCTTCGACGACACGCTTGCCGCAAAGGTCAAAGTTGTCGACGCCGCAGCGCTCGCTTCGGGCGAAGTCTGCTACCTTGCCAATCAGTACGCCGGGACCGACGTCTTCCTTCAGACTCTCGGCACCGACACCGTCCCCACCCTTGACGTCACCCACAAGGTCGTCAAGCTTGACGGAACGACCTACGTCAACACCAACGACGCTCCTCCCGCTCCTCCGGTCACCGGAGACGGGATCGTCTGGATCGCCGCTCTCGCCGTGATCGCCCTCTTCGGAGCCGCCTTCGCGGTACGCAAAGCGAGAGAACAGTAAAAACGCCTGCGGCAGGTCTTCGGTGACTTGCCGTTAAAGCAAAATATGGAGGCTGTAAAAAAAGTCGGACTTTTTTTACAGCCTCGCAAAATCGGCGGGCGGGATTCCGCCGATTTTGCGCGATCTTTTTCGGTTTTTGCCGGAAAATATAAGAAAACCCAGCATAAATGAGCAAAAACGGCGCGCTAAACGCGCCGAGAAAAAGTCGACGGGGATGTAAAAAACTCGGTCCACGAGTTTTTTTACATCCCCTCTGTTCTTTCACGTCCGGCGCGAGCCGGACACTTCATTAGCGCCGAAGGCGCGTCTTCACCAGTGCGAAGCACGTCTTCATTAGCGCCGAAGACGCGTCTTCACTGCGAGCGCCGTCAGGCGCGAAGCTCACTCCAGCTTTGCCAGTCCCTCGTTGAGGTTGTCGCACTTTTTCGGCCAGGTGCGCGTACCCGAGACGATGGATGAGAGCGAGGCGGCGGAGGACGCCATCGAACGGAGCTGACCGAGTATGGCGAACACCGAGCTGTAAATGAAGCAGCCCTCGATCTTTATGCTTCCGTAGATCAGGTTGAGCATATCCACCGATTCCTTGTTCTGCAGATATCTGTAGGACAGTGCGGTCTCGTAGTAGGCGGGGAAAACGTCGTTATAGCTTCTGTAGGCTATGCTCTGCATAACCGTGCCGATCATCGGAAGAGTCGCCGTGTCGACGGTGGAGGGCACCGCCATAAGCGAAAGCTGGTCCTGGGTGTGCGTGCGGTATTCCGCCTGATCCCTGTCGTATTTCGGGATCGGAACGATACCGTACTCGCCGGTAAAGCCGCTGGCGGTCAGCGTTTTTTCGATATTGAATATCATCGAAGTCGTCATAAGGCATCTGCCGTTGCCGAACATCTCTATCGCCGTCGTCGAATAGGCGCCGTCAACGTCGCCGCCCGAGGAGCCCTTGTTGAAGGTCGCCGGGTTGTTGACGATAAGATCCCGGATGGCGGTCAGTATGCCTATCATCTTATCCTTGTCGATATCGATGGAATAAACTCCCGTCCCTTTGTCGACCGAAAGAAGCGGCATATTGAATCCGACCCAGTAGGGGTCGACGGAGGTGTTGGTGCCGCTGACGAATCCGTAAAAGTCCTCTTTGTCGCGGACTCCGTTGCCCGAATCCTCGTAAACGTCCTTGATGAGTTCCATCTGCTTTTCGACCGTCCACTCGCCGCTCATGGTGAGCTCATAAGGGTCGGCAAGCTTGCGGGAGTTCATCTCGGTCTTGTTGTAGATGGTGATATACATATTGCGTATCATCGAGATCGAATAAGCTCCCGACGCCACGAACTGCATGCGTCCGTTGTCCATGATCTCGTTGAATCCCTGCGTCCAGTACTTCTTCGTCAGGTCGAGATTTTCGATATCGTGCATATTGACGAAGCAGCCGGCAAGGGCGTAACTGGTGTGGGTGTATCCCGGCATCGTGATCAGATCGAACACGTCGTCGCCCGACGAGCAGAGAGCTTTGATCTTGTTTCCGACGTCGTAAACGTCCGAGGATGAGGCGACGGTGACCTCGAATTTGACGCCGAGTTCGTTTTCGATCCTGCTGTTGCGCGTATAGACGGCGTCGTTGACGGCGTTTCCGTTGATTTCGGCGGCGGCGAATTCGTCGGCGGCGAATTCCTGACCTTCGACCAGCATCCGGATCTTCGTCCCGTTGAAGTTCGCGGGAGCGATATCGTACGACCATGCGGGATCGTCGGTCACGGGGGGCTCCGTCTGCTCGTCGGTGGCGACGGGCAGCGACGCCTGGGTGGCTTCGGGAGTGCCCGATCCGTCGGCGTCGACCGCGGGTGACGCGCAGGACGCGAAAAGGAGAAGTGCGGCAAGCAGAACCGCAGTCATGACAATGAATTTCGATTTCATCATTATTTACCTTTCCGGCGGGCGGGCGCCCCTTCGCGGGTGGCCCGGCTCCGTTGTTTTTTTATAAGGTCGGCAATCCCGGTCAGCGCCGGTATCGGAGGAAGGATGACGAGGATTACGGTAAGAAGGGTAAACGCGGCGGCGTTGCCGGAAACGGCGGGGATCATGCGGATAAGAAGCGAGACAGCTCCGAGAACGACCGTCCCGGCCGAGATCAGATCCTGCCATGCTCCGAACAGCCTCGCGGCAAACCGGTTGACAAGCAGTCCGGCAACCGTAAAGGAATAGGCGGAAAGGGTCATAAACAGGCAGAAAACCGACCACACTATCCTGACCGCGGAGCCGTCGGTACGGAGGAAAACGCAGGAAAAATAGACGGCGGCGGATGACAGCGACGCGATGAGAGAACAGATCAGAATAAAAACGAGAAGGACGGCGGAGAAACGCCTGCGCGGAGTGCCGGCTCCGCCAGCCGTCCCGGATTCAGTTTTTACCGTCGGCATTTTTCACTTCAAGCAGCGACAGCGCTCCGGGAACGTCACCCGCGGAGTCGAGGGCGGCGGCCGCCTTCTCCGCGGAACAGCCGGCGACGGACGTTATCATCCTCACCGCACGCTCGCGAAGTTTTTCGTTTGACGGACGCACGTTTATCATAAGGTTCCCTCGGACTCTGCCGGTGTTGATCATGGCGCAGGTGGAAAAAATATTCAGGATTATCTTTGTGGCGGTCCCGGCTTTCAGCCGCGTTGATCCGGCTATCACCTCGGGCCCCGTGGCGGCGGTCACGCAGACGTCGCACAG